>ENA-UABS01000535-UABS01000535.1-human-gut-metagenome-genome-assembly--contig:-NODE-535-length-6390-cov-4.260773_pt1 | contig 6390 bp, 3 predicted proteins | sample MGYA00243871_ERZ654209 | MGnify/ENA primary metagenome ERZ654209 (study PRJEB26926, sample SAMN06165187) | human gut metagenome | biome: ENVO:00009003; feature: ENVO:2100002; material: ENVO:00002003... | reverse complement strand
GATTAACACTGTTGCTTTATAGTTATGACAATACTAAAGACCGTGAATTCTGTGTAATCCGTGCCTAATTTATTATATAAATATACTTATATAACTTAAAAATAGAAATTAGTATGTTCAGCGTAACCCATACCTAAAGGGTTTTATGTACTATTTATAGCTTGCTTTTGTAAATCCGTGCCATTGCCTTTTGGTACTGATTTTCCAATTGCAGATAATTTTGATGACTTTGATAGATCACCGATACTTCAACGAAGTACTCGATCATACTAATTTGTCCACCTGTCAAAGCTTGTTTCAGCAATGCCAAATCTTGTTGAGACTGGAAAGTCTTGCTATATTCTTCCATTGAAGCATGCAGCGTTTTCGCTTCCCGGTAAAGTTGTGCCAATTCAGATTCCACTTGCAGTGTAGCATTATCCTTTTGCAAGTCGATGTTGAGTGCCTGCGCTTTAGCAATTTTCACCTTATTCCGATTTTCGAAAAGCGGGAAGGAAAAGCCCACCACTACACCGTTGAAAGGCACACCAGTCTCTGTATTCCGACGGTAGCCGAGTTCCAGCTTCGGCAGCCACTGGGATTTATTGACAGCAATCTGTTTACGGGCAACGAGAGCCTCGTTGCCTAGTGCCATTAAGGTACGGTCTGTAGCCATGACTTCTGATTTCAACATTTGGTAATCGCTTGGGAACGGTATAGTCGGATATTGATTTTCTTCGAAAACCACTGGAATATTACCATTCAGCGTATTCAGTTCCTGCTGCTTATTGCGAAGTGCCGTTTCGTTCAGAGACGCTTCCGTTTTGACATTCAACAGTTCCAAGTTGATTTTATTGGTTTCGAGAGCATTTGCATCCCCTGTTTGGAGACGCTTGGCGTACATTTTAGCAAGTTCTTCCGCATTGCGGAGACGTTCCTCCAAAATATGCTTTTGCTGACGAAGCATGATAATGTCCAGGCAAAGTTCTTTTGCCTGTAACAGTTTCTCCTGACGAAAAACATCCGACTGACTGTCAAGAGTTCCGGCTTTCAGACGGTTTAACTTGTTACGTGTGGCGTATAAACTAGGGAAATCAAAGCTTTGTGAAACAACCAGCTCACCGATTGTTTCGCTTTTATCTTTTGCTCCCCATAGATGCGCGTAAGAGAGAGTAGGGTCAGGCAAGTTATTATCCGTTTTGGCTTCCAGCTTCTGCGAGGTAATCAGTTGCTCGTTTGCCTGCAACTCCTTATTGTTCGTTTCGATATTCTTCAATACCTGTTCAATTCCGTTTTGGGCTTGCACTTCACCTATGGTTAAGAAAAGAAGTGCAGCGCTTATGGTCATGATTTGTTTCATTTCTAATTTCTTTATTTATTACAAGCTATTGTTGATAGATACTTTATGATAAGGCATCTATTTGTTTGACACCGAGGAACGACCCGTTCCTCACCGAGAAACACTTGTTTCCTCACCGGGGAACGATGGTTTTCTCACCGAGGAAAAATATCCCTCTCTACAGGCTTTTCTGGGCCTTTTTCCGATGCATCATCAGATAAACAATCGGAACGATAAAACCGTTCAAAAAAGTAGACGTTAATAATCCTCCTAGAATCACTTTTGCCATCGGACTTTGAATTTCGTTACCGGGCAAGTCGCCGGCAAGTGCCAATGGAATCAGTGCCAGTGCAGAAGACAATGCCGTCATTAAAATCGGATTCAGGCGGTCGAGAGAACCTTGAATCACACTATCATATACATTCAAACCTTCTTCCTTTTGCAAATGATTGTAGTGACTGATGAGCAACATACCGTTACGCGTTGCAATACCGAACAAGGAAATGAAACCGATGATAGCCGGAATACTGACTTCTCCTGTTGTAATCACCAAAGCAAATACACCACCGATCAGTGCCAGCGGAAGATTCAGCAAGATAACCCCGGATTCTTTCACACTGCGGAACTCATTGTACAGCAACAGGAAGATAACCACGATACTGATAAATGAAGTCAACGCTAATGTCCGGCTGGCAGCCTGCTCGCTTTCAAACTGTCCACCATACTCGATATGATAACCTTCGGGTAATTGTACCGATGTGTCGATACGTTTCTGAATATCATTCACAACACTGCGCAAGTCACGATCGGCCACATTGGCGGAAATGACAATTTTACGTTTCACATTCTCGCGGTTGATCGTATTCGGACCCATGGCCGATACCACTTCCGCTACATAGCTCAAAGGAACTTTGCGGCCGTCGTTCGTGTCTACCATCAGGTTACGGATTTTCTCTATTTCATCCCGGGCATCATCCTTCACTTTTACGATCAGGTCAAAACTCTTGCCCTGTTCATACACTTGTGAGATCACTTTTCCAGCCAAAGCTACATTCACATATTCCGAAAATTCCGGCAGGGTAATACCGAACTTAGCCAGCATTTCCCGTTTAGGCTGTATTTTCAGCTGCGGACGTTCAATCTGTTGTTCCACGTTCAGGTCGGCAACACCGGGAATGTCACTGATCGCTCCTTTGATTTGATTACCGAGTGAAAACATTTTATTCAGGTCATCACCGAATAATTTGATAGCAATATTCGCTTTCGTACCCGATAGCATTGCGTCGATACGGTGGCTGATCGGTTGTCCGATTTCTATGTTTGCTCCGGTGATCGTACCTAATTTTTCACGTACATCAGCTACCAGTTCACTGCGCGAGCGGTCTTTCAATTCGAACGGAGCTTCTATTTCAGAAACATTGACTCCTAACGCATGTTCATCCAATTCGGCACGTCCCGTTTTCCGGGCTACCGTTTGTATTTCGGGAATTGTCATCAATAACTCTTCGGCACGATGTCCCATTTTGTTGCTTTCTTCCAGCGAAATACCTGGCAGAGAACTGATATTGATAGTAAACGATCCTTCATTGAACGAAGGAAGGAAGCTGCGTCCAAGTGTGAAAAACACTCCGAGGGCAACTACAAAAAGTCCGATTGTACTTCCGAGAGTTACACGTTTATGTGCCAGTACCCAAGTCAGTGCTTTTTCATAAATCCCTTTCATCCAGCGGGCAACAGGAGCTTCTTTCAGTTCCTTGTTCGTCTTATTGCTTCCTAATAGATAAGAGCAGAGTACCGGAGTTAGTGTCAGGGCAACTATCGTAGACGCAAACAGGGCCACGATAAAAGCAACACCTAGTGGAACCAACATTCTGCCTTCCATGCCGCTCAAGAAAAATAACGGAACAAAGCTGACTACGATAATCAACGTTGAATTAAGGATAGGCATGCGCACCTCTTTCGACGCATTGAATACCACTTCGAGCGTACTTAGTCTTTCTGCTTCCGCTTTCAGGCGGTTCTCCCGCAGTCGTTTATATACGTTTTCCACATCGACAATGGCGTCGTCTACCAATGAACCGATAGCTATCGCCATACCTCCAAGACTCATGGTGTTGATTGTCAGCCCCATGTAGTGTAAAGTCAGGATCGAAACGAGCAGGGAAAGAGGCAGTGTCACCAATGAGATCAGCGTAGTACGTACATTTGCCAGGAACAGGAAAAGCACGATGACAACGAAAATACCTCCTTCAAAGAGTGATTTCTTCACATTGCCGATGGAGCTTTCGATAAAGCGGCTTTGACGGAATATGTCCGTTGAAACTTTTACGTCCGGCGGCAGATTTTTCTGGAGGTCTTTCAGAGATGCTTCCAGTTTGTCCGTCAGTTCCAGTGTGCTGGTAGCCGGTTGCTTGGTAACAGTCATCAGGACGGCAGATTTGCCGCGTTCTGAAGCAGTACCCAGTTTCGGAGCCTTCGGGCCGATGGTTACGTTTGCAATATCTTCCAGCGTGACAGGGAAGTTATTCACTGTCTTTACTACCGCTTTGCCAAGTTGCTCTGTTTTCGAAGTGGAGAGTACACCACGTACAATATATTCATTTCCGAATTCATAGAGCACACCTCCATTGGCATTTAGGTTCATATCCTGTGTTACAGCCATCACTTCTCCCATCGAGATGCCGTAATGACGCATCCGTTCGGGATCTAGCTGAATCTGATATTCTTTGATATCTCCTCCGAGCACAGCCACTTGTGCCACTCCTCCGGTAGACAGCAGGCGTGGACGGATGGTCCAGTCCGCAATCGTGCGAAGATCGAGCATGGAAGTGGAGTCGGCAGTCAGACCGATGATGAGCATTTCGCCTAAGATAGAAGACTGTGGTCCAAGAGTCGGTTTGCCGACATTGACCGGCAGCGATTCGCTGACCACCGCTAATTTCTCACTAACAATCTGGCGAGCGAGATAAATATCGGTTCCCCAATCAAATTCTACCCAGACAACGGAAAATCCGTTGGTAGAAGAAGAGCGGACACGGCGTACACCCGTAGCTCCGTTTACGGCAGTTTCAACAGGAAAAGTGACGAGCTGTTCAACTTCTTCTGCAGCCATACCGTTCGCTTCGGTCATGATTACTACCGTAGGTGCATTTAGGTCGGGGAATACGTCTACTTCCGTATGCATGGCGGTGTACGTTCCCGCAATAAGCAGGAGGATGGCCGCACAAACTACAACCAACCGGTTGTGTAGGGAGTAATGTATAATTTTATTAAGCATGATATTTCATTAATTGAGAGTTATAAATAACTTGATAGATGCGCCGCACAAAAAAAACGGTTGCGACGCCTAGTCTCTTTAGTGTTCGTGGCTGTGTGCCGGGATTGCATTGCTTGCGCTTGCCAGTCGAACCTGATAAGCACCCTCGGTCACTACACGGTCGCCAGCCTTTACACCAGTTAGGATTTGAACGCTTTTGCCGTTGTCGGCTCCTATCGTTACTTCCTGTTTTTTATAACCCTCTTCGTCCAGTTGCAGATATATGAAGAATATGCCTTGTTCCTCTGCCAGCGCGGTGCGCGGAAGAGAAATCACGTTTTCCATTGCTGAAGAAAGCAGGAATACCTCCACAAATGAGCCGGGAATCACTTCCCCTTTGTTGTCGAACTCAAAAGTGACAGGCACATAAAAAGAATTGTCTCCGGCAGCTTTTCCGAAAGAGAGAAGTTTACCGTTCAATGCTTTCAACTCGTACACCTGATTATTATAAGGAGTCTGGAAATTGGCGGAACTGATGGTGCGGAGATACGGGTAATACTTTTCCGACACTTCGGCACGGAGGAAAAGACGACGGTTCTGCGTCACGCTTACCAGCGGTTGTCCGATTGTCACATAGTCACCTTCTTTCACGAGAATACTTTTCACATATCCGGCAATAGGAGCCGTAATGCTTTGGCCGATAGCCGAATGATTCTTAGAAAGAGCTTCGTAACTAAGACGGGCGTTTTCGTAACTTTGCTCCGCTTGTGCAAAATCCTTGTCGGATACAATCTTGTTTTTAACAAGATCTTTCATACGTTCGTACTCCTTCTTAGATACCTCGTAGGCAATGCGGGCTCGTTGCACCGGATCACCATCGGCGATATTCTTTGAAGAAATAGTGACTAGCGGAGTGCTGCTGCCGACGCTCATACCTTCCGTTACTTTTCCACGGAAAGATACCACGCCGGCTACTGTAGCTACGGCAACCGATTCATCCCCTTGAGCAGCCAGCACCTGTCCGCTGGTTTTAATCACTTGCTGGAAAGGTGCAGGTTCAATAACGCTCACCTTTACACCGGCTGCTTCAGCTTTCGCTTTCGGAAGAATGATTTCATCACTGTGGGCTTCGGCAGCTTCGTTGTATTCATCGGCTGCTTCATGATTGTGTTCTCCGCTACATTCGCCTTCATGGGAATGATCGGGTCCTTCTGCCTCGTGATTATGTCCTTCCGCGGCATGATCGTGTTCATCGTGTGTGTGTGTGACGGTACTATTATTACAGGATCCCAGCACGAATAAGCCCAGGATTCCCACGAAAATAAGTTTTTTCATAATGATATTTTCCTACTAAATTTTACTGTTTTCTTTTTACGCTACAAAGATAAGGTAGCGCAGATGCAACTAATTTGCATTTACGCTTTTACGCAAAAACAGAGTAGGGAGGGGCACGAAGAGAAGTGGTACGATGAGTATCCGTACCATGCAAAGAGTCTCGGTAAACGTAATAGTTTTTAATCCGTTTCTCTTGCGGTCGTAATAAATGCTCGATGATTACATCCGTGAATAAGGTAGCGATGAATACGTAATCCGGTCCGCTATCCGTATGTATGGATGGAGTGGGAGAGTAGAAACGAGTCATACATTCGCTGCTGCAACATGAGTCGTTTCCCGGGTGATGATGATGCGTGGGACATTGCTGTTCTACAGGCAAGTCCTGCTTCATGCAAATCATTCCGTTGGGGTGATGATGATGGGGAATAACCGCTGTCTCTTATACACATCTCCGAGCCCACGAGACCGGAGCCTATCTCGT
>ENA-UABS01000507-UABS01000507.1-human-gut-metagenome-genome-assembly--contig:-NODE-507-length-6593-cov-2.995564_pt1 | contig 6593 bp, 6 predicted proteins | sample MGYA00243871_ERZ654209 | MGnify/ENA primary metagenome ERZ654209 (study PRJEB26926, sample SAMN06165187) | human gut metagenome | biome: ENVO:00009003; feature: ENVO:2100002; material: ENVO:00002003... | reverse complement strand
GGTCTCGTGGGCTCGGAGATGTGTATAAGAGACAGGTATCGGCGGGATGACCGTGGCAGTCAAGTCCGCCCTCATAACAAATGCCAATACTATTCTGGTTGTGTCCTTTTGCGTGTGCACCGATTCGTTCAATCTCACGGGTGGTCTTTATATCTCCATTTTTGCGGATATAAAAATGATAACCCGTCCCGTTGAAACCACGCCGACGGTGGCACACTTCCAAATCATCTTCCGTAAAATCCCTGTCCGCCCTTGTGGCGGAACAGTGGATCACAATCAAATTGATGGTTCGCATAAATTCATCCCTCCGTTTCAGTGACCATCTGTACTCGTTGCACACATTCCTTGCTGCTACACTGCAGAGCCGCAGCTTGCGTCAGCTGTCCTCTCAACGAGAAAATCTCCGCATGCATCTCTTTCACTTTCGAACTAAGGTCGAAATAATCCTTCAACACTTTCTCCAACTGCTGCATCAGAAAAGTATATTGATCTTTCACTAGTTCGCTGAACTCTTTCACTTCTTGCGCCATCATCTGGCGCTTCTTACGACTATTGCCCAGAAAAGGCAGAATCGTCATGATGATTTCGATAATTTTATCTAACATTTTAATAGATTGAGATGATAAATTAATAAATTGAGAACAGAGTCAATCAAAGCGGTTTATGCTGCCGGATCCGGAGCTTCTCCTCCACCGCTACCACCACCGGGTTCTCCCCCATCGCCTTTACCATCATCATCGGAGCCGTCACCGCCGTTTCCTCCGGCAGCGGACTTCTTCTCCGTATACAATTCGAACATCATGTTATTATCCCCGCCACGAGTAGTTGCCGTGCTGTCATTGGCAAGACGCAATGAGTTGTCGACTTTGAAACGGAGATTGATGCGAGTGATATTTTTCACCGTACAATCCTTTTCCTGTTCCACACCCGGACAGGTCAGCGTGGTATAAAAAATACCCAGTCCATCCACTTTCACCTTATTCCCTGCCACAAGCACTTTTTTCATCGCACGGACAAAGGATTTCATCACATGCGACACGTCTTCCACCGAAAGCGACCCGATAGACTCGATTTCCTGTGCCAGTGAATCAATTGAATAGATTTTCGACTCTCCAGCCTTAGGCTTGAGAAGATACATCATCGGTGATTTATCATCACCGAGCCGTTTTCTGCGCTTGTAGCGCACAACTGTAACTGTTGCCATATTTAAAAATTGTTTCTACGAAAAGAAGTACATTCTCCCTTTCTGTTGATGAAACAAAGATACGACAACACATTGACGACTTACCGGATTGCACCGGACTACACCGGATTATGCCGGATTAAAACGGATTACACCGAATTATACCGAAATATGTGGAAATATGTAGGAATATGTAAGATTATTCCCTAGTTTTCAATGATCCATTCTCCAATAGTTCGCGTACTACTGTCGAAATTAACTCCCACTTTGATAACTTTCCGATGATCTGCCTGATAAGGAATCGCATACTGCTTACTATTGATCTGTGCCAACGCTTCTTCAGGAGTACCGTCTACTTTGAATTCAAATACATAGATAGCCTCCTGCATCTTTATCACAACATCAGCCCTGCCAACAGCGCTCTTTACTTCTGCATCCACATATTGCCCCATCAACCGGAACAGGAGGTAGAAGATGGTCTGATAGTGTTTCTCCTCCTTATTATTCATATCATTGGGGATAGAGGCGAAAAATGATTTGATCCGCTCCATACATTGATCCAGATTGCCGACCCGTAAGTCTTTGATAAACGATACTACATAAAATGTATTCTCGCGAGCAGGCAAATGCACATAAGCCGGCATTAATGATTCGATAAAGCCTTTCCGAACTTCTTTGTTAGGATAAGCCAACGTATAGATCTGAAAATCCCGATCATATTCTTTAATAGTGAGATAACCGCTTTGGTAAAGTACCGGAAGCGGGTCTGTAATGACATTGGTAGGTGCATCAAACTGCTCGGCAGTAGCCGAAACGCCATCCAGTTGACGAATATCGAAATCGCTTTGCTGCAAGATGTCTATCAGGAAAGTGGGAGTGCCGGTAGAGAACCAGAAATTGGCATATTTCTTTTGAGCAAATGCATTAAACAAACTAAACGGATTGTAAATGTCTTCACTATTTTCACTGAAATGATACCCATCATACTGTTGTTTCAAATGTATACAAGCTTCATCATACGTTTCACCGTTCGCCTCGGCCATCCTTCTTATATCTTCTTCCAACTGTGTACGCAATTCATTTTCCGTTATACCGCAAATGGCACTATAAGCATCTTGCATACTTATGTTCTGAAGATTGTTCAATTCACTAAAGATGCTCATCTGACTAAATTTACTGATACCGGTCAGGAAAAGAAAACGAAGATATTCTCCCTGCGCTTTCAACGGACTGAAAAAGTCGCGCATGATGCCACGTATTTCAGCTTGCAACTCCTCATTGTTGTTGCTATCCAACATAGGAGAATCATATTCGTCTACAAGTAACACAACCTGACGCCCGCTCTGCTCGTAAGCACGTTTGATAATACCTTTCAGACGGAGACTGAAAGTGTCTTCGCTCGTGTCGCATCCGTAAATTCGTTCCCATTCCACCAAGCGATTGTTGATAGCGGAGCGCAGCATCCCCGCATTCATATACTTACTGATACTGAAATCAATATGCAACACGGGATAAACCGTCCAGTCTTTCTCCAACTGTTCCATCATCAGCCCCTTGAACAGGTCTTTTTTACCAGAGAAATAGGCTTCAAGAGTGGAAACTAACAGACTCTTTCCAAAGCGTCGGGGACGGCTAAGAAAACAAGCCTTAGCCGAATTAGCCAAACGATAAATCAACTCTGTCTTATCAATATACACACAATTATCATTGCGTAGTCTCTCGAAACTCTGTATCCCTATCGGATAGCGTCTGAATGTTCCTTCCATCCTCTTTCTATGCTTTTAACGTGAAACATAAACAAAGATACAATAAATTTCAAGAATCGGCATTCTATTAGTATCAATTCTTTTATGAATACGCCCGAACATCCGCTCTCAAAATTTGCCTATTCCACTAAAAATGAGTAACTTTACTTCAAATATAACAATCTAAAGGCACAACTATAAATGAAAACAAAAAACAAGATTCTCCCCGAACAAGAAGAAGAAAAAACATTCCAATACCGCACCTATGGGAAAGGCGAACTTGCCTTGTTGTACCTCCCCAATATCCTGCAACAAAGCGCAGTAGACCGATTCAACGAATGGATTGAAGCTGCACCCGGACTAAAAGAACGGCTCCTGGCCACCGGCATGAATCCACGCAGCAGATACTACACTCCCGCACAAGTAAGGCTCATCGTCGAAGTACTCCAAGAACCCTAATTGAAGTATTAAGTATTAGGTATCAAGTATGGTAAACGCATCGCAACAATGGATAACATCATAATACTTAATACTTGATACTTAATACCTAATACTTTAAAACAGCTCTTTTTCAGGTAGCCAGCAGGAGTTGTCGAACATTGTATTTCGGACACGCTGGTCAGCGGAGAGAGAAGGGTCGTGAGATTCTTCACAGGGCAGGTATCGTCCGCTTACGGGATCGTAGACAAAGGATGCCATTCCACCGACACCAAGATGCTTGAATTTCACCTTGTCCACATATACGCGGGTGACACCAACCTCCTTGTCACGTTCCACAATGATACCATAATCCGCTTTGTTATAGAAATCGGCAGAGCCGTTGATGTCGTACATTTCCACACGAGGGGTAATGCCCGTGACAGGATTACGGTTCATTTTACGAGGATGGACTACGACCACGAGCAGGCAATTATGTTGCACGGCAAATTCTGTAAATTTATTCAACAGGTTGGAAATATATTGCGTTTCCGTCTGTCCCGGTTGCGGGTTGTGGTCGAAACGGTTGAGCGGGTCGAAGACAATAATGCGGCAGCCGCGGCGGACAACGAGTTCATGAGCCTTGGCCAGTACACGATCCGGAGAAACATTACCTTTCAGAGAGATATGAGAGACGTTTTCAGTCAGAAAATCTTCCGAGTTCGCAAGGAGTCCCTCCGTCATGCCACAGCCGTTTTGAAAACGGTGTCCGGTGAGTTTCTCAATCAGTTTGCGGAGATGATAGACGATAGGGGTATTTTCCGGGCTAAAGAACCCGATTTTCCATTGATGCCGCAGGCAGAGACGCAACACCAATTCGTCCACCCACTCGGATTTTCCTGCACCGGGAACTCCGGTGACGTAGACACTTCGCCCACGTTCATACGTGCAGATCTTATCCATCTCCTCCCATCCCGTTTCCGCTCCGGGACCGAAGCCGTTGTCGAAAAGAGCCCGCAGATCGTCATGCAAGTCGGCAGCGGTGAAGATACCTTCGAGCGGAACTTCTGCTGCCTGTTCGATGGCGATACGGAGACTGGCGATACCATATTTGCAGAGATGCTCGTTGGCATCTTTACACTCCGGACCGTAAGTCACCACCCGGCAGCGTTCAGCCCCTAGCCGATTGATGAGTTCATTGCGCAACCGGATTCCGGCAGAATCGGCATCAACGGCAATGATGATTTCTTTCAGGTCCTCGAAGTGCGTCTCCATAAAACGGTCGAGCCAGGAGAGGTTCGAATTGGCTCCGGCCGGCACGGAGATGACACTTTGAAATCCGGCGGCGATGGAGGAAGCAGCATCCAGTTCGCCCTCGTGGATGATGCAGGAGGTCTGCCCCACAATGGAGTCGATGTTGTAGGGAATCAGTTCGGCACCCTGCACCATTTTGAAAAGTTTCGGGAGAGCGCGAAATTTGGTGTTTATCAGTTGTTCCCCTTCAAAATAGTTGAAGCAGATGCAACGTTCCTTTTTGCCGGATTGCGGCATAAATTCTTCCTGTTCGGTGATGCGTAGGGCAGCTATGACGGACTGCGGGATGCAACGCGTCTCCACCAGCCAACGCTCCGTGTCTTCGGAAAGCGTGGTTTTCGAGGCATCAAACACTGGACGCTGAAAATGCTGCGGAATGGCTGCTGCACGACGCTTGCGGGCTGCCACACGTTCGGCATTCTTGCGCTCTTCCACATCATCGGGAACATAAAAATCAGCGCCACAATGATAACAGTGACAATGGCCCGTGTCGACGTTGACACGTAGCGAACGGTCGCGCTTATTCTTGCGGGTAGGAAGACATTTTTTACAAATCGTCTTGAGGACTCCACTCGATTTACCGTGGATGTCGACATCATAGTTGGCAAAATTTCTCATATTTTTTTCCTTTTTTCTAATTAAAAAATAGTTTAAAATAATCATTCACACGCAGAGGACTTACCTGCCGGACGAGTGTCTGCCACCTGCCGGACGAGCTTCCGTTACCTGCCAGACGAACATCAACAACCTACCAGACGAACATCGGCAACCTACCGGACGAAGCCAGTCATCTGCCGGATTAATGCGCCCATCTTTTCTTCACATCATCCCACACAGCTGATGCATCGGGACGTGGCGGCGCATCAACCGGAATAAGATGTCCCAGATACGTTCGCCGCCCGTCGACGACGCTTTCAAAGCGGTTTACATCCTTGTCGACCGTATTCTCAAGCTCTTTCAGCAAGGTTTCCCTCAACGTGCGACAAGTAACGGAACCGGCCGCGATATAATTTGAAAAATACCGTTTCACGTCCTCCGGAAAAAGCAGTCCCGCTCCTTTGTCATAAAGGCGGATATGTTTTTTGAAGATTTCCAGAATAAGTTTTTGATGGTCTACAAAAAGCTTTCCCAAACCGGAATGCTGCCCGGCCAATTCCATATATGACTGGAAAGTAGAAAGTTGGTCCACCAACTTTTCCCAAGGCAACACGGGTTGTAACGGGCCATGATTGCCTTCATCCGCCAAACGGCTCACAAGAGACGGTGTTTCTATATTACTCCTATTATTGTTTACAACAGAAACACTTCCTTTACTCTCCTCTTCTTTACTCTCCTCTTCTCTCCTCTTCTGGTTTTCAGTGGGTTTTCTCCCTTTACTGACGGGCGTTTCAGCACTTTTTGCCACCTTTTTCGGACGCCCTCCTTTTTTACCGTTTTCGATGTCCATTTTCCGCTTCTCTTCCAAGCTTTTCATCACCCTATCCAAGTAAGAAGAACGAAACATCTGTCGTTCCTCATCCAGTTCGAAGAGATCGAATTCGCGAAGTACCCGCTCCACCGCAACTTCATCCACATCATACCGCCGGGCCATGGCCTTCAGTAAAACCGGTTTGCACGACGCCTCATAAGCATCTTTAGTGCGCAGATGCAACAGCAACATCACGTAAATTCCGAGTGCTTCCGCGGCATTCATCTCCGACATCATACTGGCAATATTGTCGTCATTCAACAAATTTACCTCCAAATTGAAATACTGATCTTTCTTCATTTTCATTTATCATTTATTATTCCACATTTAATACTTCCGGGGCGCAAAGGTGCGAAATGTATTTTATTCCAGCTATCGCAAAAATGAGAGTTGGATTATATATTTTTTATCAGACCTTTGCCAAATATTATTAATAACCCCAAACAATATGGATACAAAACGCAAC
>ENA-UABS01000487-UABS01000487.1-human-gut-metagenome-genome-assembly--contig:-NODE-487-length-6688-cov-4.134931_pt1 | contig 6688 bp, 4 predicted proteins | sample MGYA00243871_ERZ654209 | MGnify/ENA primary metagenome ERZ654209 (study PRJEB26926, sample SAMN06165187) | human gut metagenome | biome: ENVO:00009003; feature: ENVO:2100002; material: ENVO:00002003... | reverse complement strand
TTTTTTTCAAGCAGAAGACGGCATACGAGATAGGCTCCGGTCTCGTGGGCTCTGAGATGTGTATAAGAGACAGTGCAAGCTGTGAGGCTGATACATATGGAGCACTCTCTATGTATATGGGAATGAAATTATCTGAGCAGGCGGTATTTTTCGGAGATCCGGTGTCTCTTGATGAGAGTGAAAATACCATTACATTCTGGCATTGCGGAACAGCTGCATGCTCTATCGCAAGAGAGGATACAGGTGCAACAATCGGAGTGCATCCGAACAGAAAGATTGGCCCTGTAATGGACTTTGGCTGTAAGGCGGCTGACAAAGTCACAGTGTTCAGAGTAGGACAAAAAGCAGATGGAAGCTTTAGATTTTTTGTCACAACAGGAAGTGCTCTCGACAAGCCTAAGCAGTTTTGCGGAACATCAATTGTAGTAAGGACAGACAAAAAGAGCTATGATATTGTAAATCAAAGTGTAAAGGATGGCTGGGAGCCTCATTTTGTTGTGATTTACGGAGATTGTTCAGATGAATTAAAGATTTTAGGACATATGCTTGAAATCGAAGTCTGTGAGTACTGATTTTATGGAAATAGCTTAAATATCATGCTATAATAATAGTAGTATTTAGGTACCGAATAATTGGTTGGAGGATTTTTACATGGCAAAGTATATTATGGCATTAGATGCGGGCACTACCAGCAACAGATGTATACTTTTCAATGAGAAGGGCGAGATGTGCAGCGTGGCACAGAAGGAATTTACGCAGTTTTTCCCGAAGCCGGGTTGGGTGGAGCACGATGCAGAGGAAATCTGGGCCGCTCAGCTTGAGGTGGCAAAGGAGGCAATGGCCAATATACAGGCTACGGCAGCCGACATATGTGCGATAGGCATTACTAACCAGAGAGAGACCACAATTGTATGGGACAAAAATACAGGTGAGCCGGTTTATCACGCGATAGTATGGCAGTGCAGACGCACGGCAGAGTATGCGGATTCACTGAAGGAGAAGGGGCTTACCGAGAACTTTAGGAAAAAGACAGGTCTTGTGATAGATGCTTATTTTTCGGCAACTAAGCTCAAGTGGCTCCTTGACAATGTGCCGGGAGCAAGGGAGAGAGCCGAAAGAGGCGAGCTTTTGTTTGGAACAGTCGAGACGTGGCTTATATGGAAGCTCACTCAGGGGCAGGTGCATGTTACGGATTATTCCAATGCATCAAGAACCATGATGTTTAATATCAATACCTTAAAGTGGGATGATGAGATACTTAAGGAGCTTGACATACCAAAGAGCATGCTTCCAAAGCCTATGCCGTCAAGCTGTGTGTATGGTGAGGTGAATCCGGTGTACTTCGGGGGACCGATTCCTATCGCGGGAGCGGCAGGAGACCAGCAGGCAGCACTTTTTGGACAGACCTGCTTTAGGGCAGGAGAAGCCAAAAATACATACGGTACAGGCTGTTTTCTGCTGATGAACACAGGTGAGATGCCGGTATCCTCAAAGAACGGACTTGTTACCACTATAGCCTGGGGTATAGACGGCAAGGTGGTATATGCGCTGGAGGGCTCAATATTTGTGGCAGGAGCCTCAATACAGTGGCTCCGCGATGAGATGAAATTTATCGATTCCTCAACTGATTCAGAGTACATGGCGAGAAAGGTAAAGGATACAAACGGCTGCTATGTGGTGCCGGCATTTACAGGGCTTGGGGCACCATACTGGGATCAGTATGCGAGAGGAACCATTGTGGGGCTTACGAGAGGTGTAAACAAGTACCATGTCATAAGGGCAACTCTGGAATCAATGGCATTTCAGGTAAATGATGTGCTTGAGGCAATGAAGGCTGATTCAGGCATCAATCTCACCTCGCTTAGGGTGGACGGCGGCGCCAGTGCCAACAATCTGCTCATGCAGATGCAGGCTGATATCAGCAATGCACCGGTCAACAGGCCTGTGTGCGTGGAGACTACAGCCATGGGTGCAGCGTACCTCGCAGGGCTTGCAGTGGGCTATTGGGACAGCATGGATGATATAAAGAGAAACTGGGCTATTGACCGTGTGTTTGAGCCGGAGATAGAGGCTGATTTGAGAGGAAAGAAGCTTAAAATGTGGAAAAAGGCTGTCGCCTGCGCATTTAACTGGGCGAAGGATGAATAATAGCTGATGCTTGCATTGTTTTAAATGAGCTTAGTGATATAGCAAGTAAATAGTAAATAATGTATGGAAATTGGTAGGAGAAAATAACATGTATGATGTAGTAATTATAGGAGCGGGAGTATCGGGAAGCGCCTGTGCAAGAGAGCTATCGAAATATAACCTGTCCATCTGCGTGGTGGAAAAGGAGGAGGACGTGTGCTGTGGCACTTCAAAGGCAAACAGTGCTATTGTCCATTCCGGAATTGACTGTAAGACCGGTACACTTATGGCACAGATGAATATCCGCGGAAATGAGATGATGGACGAGCTTTCGAAGAAGCTTGATTTTGAGTTTAGAAGAAACGGCTCACTGATAGTGTGCTTTAGCGATGACGATATGCCAAGGCTTAAGGAGCTTTATAATCAGGGTATTGCAAACGGGGTGCCGGGACTTGAAATTCTTGATGCAGGCGAAGCGCATGAGATGGAGCCGAATCTGTCTGATGAAGTTGTGGCAGCTATTTACTGCCCGACAGGAGGCATTGTATGTCCGTTTGGCATGAATATTGCATTTGCTGAGAATGCTGCGGCAAATGGTGTGGAGTTTTTATTTAACACCGAGGTGAAGGCGATACAAAAGGAGCAGACAGGCTATATTCTCGTTACTCAAAATGGCGAAATTCATGCACGCTGCGTTGTAAATGCAGCCGGTGTATATGCTGATGTATTTCACAACATGGTAAGTGAAAACAAAATCCATATCACACCAAGGCGCGGAGAGTACGAGCTATTAGACAGGGCAGCCGGTGGTATCGTTGACAAGACAATCTTCCAGCTTCCGGGAAAATACGGCAAAGGTGTGCTCGTAACCCCGACAGTACACGGAAATATTTTAATCGGACCTACAGCAGATGACCATGAGGACAAGGATGGTACAAATACAACGAGAACAGGCTTAGAGCATGTTGTGACATCCGGCACACGTTCGGTGCCGTCACTTCCTATGCGTCAGGTCATCACATCGTTTGCAGGAAACCGTGCACATGAGGACGGACATGAGTTTATCATTGAGGAGCTTTCTGATGCACCGTATTTTATTGACTGCGCAGGTATAGAGTCACCGGGCTTATCAAGTGCGCCGGCTATCGGTGAGAGAGTGGCAGCAATAGTTGAGGGGCTTTTTAATCCTTCTAAAAATGCGGACTTTATCGAGACAAGAAAAGGTATTTTAAATCCAAAGAAGCTTTCAGAGGATGAGTATAAAGAGCTGATAAAAGAAAAGCCTGAGTATGGTAACATAATCTGCCGCTGTGAGATGATTACGGAGGGCGAGATAATGGATGCGGTAAACAGACCGTTAGGCGCAAAGTCGCTTGATGGTGTGAAGAGACGCACCAGAGCCGGAATGGGCAGATGTCAGGCGGGCTTTTGTTCTCCGAGAACTATGGAGATTATCGCCAGAGAGAAGGGAATTTCGCAGCTTGACATCACTAAAAGCGGTGGAAAGTCAAAGATAGTTGTTGGAATGAGCAAGAACCGAGGATAGTCTGTCTTACTTCAAAGAGACAGGTAACGATATATTGATATTGTATTAATATCAGATTAACATAGGGGGACAATATGGAATTTTACGATATTGTGATAGTAGGAGGAGGTCCGGCAGGTCTTGCGGCAGCAGCTTCCGCTAAGAAAAATAAAATAGATAAAATACTTATACTGGAAAGAGACTGTGAGCTTGGCGGTATCTTAAATCAGTGTATACACAACGGCTTTGGCCTGCACACCTTTAAGGAGGAACTCACAGGCCCTGAATATGCCGGAAGATTTATCAAAGAGGTCAAAGAGCTTGGCATAGAGTACAGGCTCAATACGATGGTCATGGACATCTCAACCGGTGACGAGTTCAAAAACGGGGCAGATGACAGGCATGATGTAAAGATAAAAGATGAGGCAAACGATAAAATAGTTACAGCTATGAACCGCACAGACGGACTTTTCCATATCGCTGCAAAGACCGTAATACTTGCGATGGGCTGCAGGGAGAGAGCAAGAGGTGCCATAAACATACCAGGCTACAGACCGGCAGGAATTTTCTCGGCGGGTACAGCTCAGAGACTGGTGAATATAGAGGGATACATGCCGGGACGAAAGGTAGTAATACTCGGTTCAGGAGATATCGGTCTTATCATGGCAAGAAGAATGACCTTGGAGGGTGCCAAGGTGCAGGTGGTTGCAGAACTCATGCCGTATTCAGGAGGCTTGAAGCGTAATATTGTGCAGTGCCTTGATGATTTTAATATCCCGCTTAAGCTCAGTCACACAGTGGTTGATATAAAGGGCAGGGAGCGTGTGGAGGGCATCACTCTCGCTCAGGTTGACGAGCATAACAAGCCTATTGAGGGAACAGAGGAGTTTTACGAGTGCGATACGCTTTTACTCTCATGCGGACTCATTCCGGAAAATGAGATTTCAAAAACAGCAGGTGTAGAGCTCAATCCTGTAACAAGCGGACCTGTTGTAAACGAAAGCCTTGAGACCAATGTGCCGGGTGTATTTGCCTGTGGAAATGTGCTTCATGTGCATGACCTCGTGGATTATGTGTCAGAGGAAGCAACAGCAGCAGGCCGCCATGCCGCAGAGTATGTGAAAAACGGCGGTGATAAGAGTTGCGATGGCAAAGAAATATCGATAACCGCTACAGGCGGAGTACGATATACTGTCCCAAGCACTATAAATACTGCACAAATGGATGATACTGTGACGGTAAGATTTCGAGTGGGAGCTGTGTATAAGAATTGCTATATTGCAGTATATCTGGATGATAAACAGCTGCAGCACCACAAGCGTCCTGTTATGGCGCCGGGTGAGATGGAGCAGGTAGTGCTTGAGAAGAAGCAGCTCATCGAAACGGAAAATCCCCGCACAATTACGGTAAAGATTGAGGAGGCATAGTATCATGGAAGAAAGAAATTTGACATGTATAGGCTGCCCTCTGGGCTGTGCCCTTAAGGTGACAATAGATGGAGAAAATGTCACAGTAACCGGAAATACCTGTAAGCGCGGAGCAGACTACGGAGCAAAGGAAGTGACACATCCGACGCGAATCGTGACAAGCACAGTCTGTGTGAAAAACGGCACAATACCTATGGTATCCGTAAAGACGGCACAGGATATTCCAAAGGAAAAGATAATGGATGTGATGGAGTGTATCAACCAAATCACGGTAGAGGCACCGGTGCATATAGGTGATGTACTGTTAAGTGATGCTGCAGCAACCGGTGTGGATATAGTTGCAACAAAGAATGTTGAAGCATAAATAAGGAGCATGAATTAATGGTTAAAACCGGAATTTCCCTTGATAGTGTAAAAAACAATAATAAATCTCAGATACTTAAGATACTGCAGAAAAACGGCGCAATGTCAAGGAAGGATATTGCCAATCAGATAGGACTCACACCGGCGGCTGTGACCATGCTGTGCAATGATATGATGGAAGCTCACATGATACTTGAAAAGGGTGAGATGAAGGAGCAGAAGAGAGCTGGCCGTAAGAAGGTGCTTGTGGATATCAATTATGATTTTAAGTACATAGTATCTGTAAATATTGAGGCTGTAGACACGAGCATTACAGTTACCAATATCAGGGGAAATATGCTTGTTGAAGCTAAGATACATACCCGGACGGACATTGAACCACAGCTGTTTTTAGAAGAACTGGCAAAGGAAATAAAGCTTCAGCTTTGGGAAAAGGAACTTAAGCTGTCAGATATTCTTGGAATCGGAATATGTGTTCCTGGAATAGTTGACAGGAATAATGGCATCAGTATACACGCTTATGGCATATGGAACAATCAAGTAAAAATAAGAGAAATACTTGAAAAACAGATTCAGTGTCCGGTAATACTTGAAAACAACGTCAAAGCATTTGCGGAAGCCGAAATGCTTTACGGTGTCGGAAAATATGGAAACAATATTGTTTTTATTAAGTGGGGCCCGGGTGTCGGCTCTGCGATAGTTGTGGACAATAAGCTATATGAGGGCAATCAGCACAACGCAGCAGAAATAGGACACTACATCATAGAGCCTGATGGACTTAAGTGCAGATGTGGCAGACATGGCTGTCTTGAAACAAGAGTATCCATGTTTGCCCTGTGTGACCGCATAAAGGAGATATATTCCAAGGAAAATACCCCGGTGCTATACGAAGAAACAGCCGGTGATAAAAATCTTATAACAAGAGAGCTCTTGACTTCGTGGGTAGAAAATGAGGGCAACGGCTACATAACAAGGATGGATCAGACAATTTCTGAGATACTTGTTGGAGCAATAGAACGAATGGCACGTGTCGCTGTAAATGTGTTGACTATTCTGGCTCCGGATTGCACGATAGTGTTTGGTTCAATGTTTGAAAATACAAGTATATATAAGCTTTTTATACAGTACTGCACAAAATATGATGAAAACTATACTGACAAGCTTATCAGCCGTTCACACTTGAGAGATAAGATGGCATATATAGGCTGTCTCTTATACACATCTCCGAGCCCACGAGACCGGAGCC
>ENA-UABS01000478-UABS01000478.1-human-gut-metagenome-genome-assembly--contig:-NODE-478-length-6730-cov-8.871910_pt1 | contig 6730 bp, 7 predicted proteins | sample MGYA00243871_ERZ654209 | MGnify/ENA primary metagenome ERZ654209 (study PRJEB26926, sample SAMN06165187) | human gut metagenome | biome: ENVO:00009003; feature: ENVO:2100002; material: ENVO:00002003... | reverse complement strand
CGTTCAAGAGTCCACTTATATGAAGATTTCGATTATGAAGCTCATTTTTCTCGTTACATATTAGATAAAAGCATGTAAAATTTCTTTTACATAGCTTAATTGCGGTCTATTTAGCTTGTTTCTTGACTACTCAGGAAAAATATTTCTACCCTCGCCCCACCTGTATTTTCAGAATTTGAAAGTTTAATACCTCCACCATATTTTTCAGCCACAGTTTTTGCAAAAAATAGTCCCATCCCATAATGGGCTTCGCCATTTCTACTTGTGTCATCCATAAAAAACTGCTCTGTGCCATGCAATAATGCTTCTTTTGTAAATCCTGATCCGCTATCCTCCACAATGAATGTCAGCCGGCCATCCTGCTCCTTTGCGTCAATATAAATGATTCCATTTTCTTTTGTATGCTCCACTGCATTCTGAATCACATTCATTACGGCTCGGAACATTGGATCATAAGCAATCGTTACCTTTTTATCACTTTGTTCCGCCTTCCAATCTATCTTCTGGTGATAGATTTCTACCAGTCCGAGTGCCTGTTCCTTTATATCTGCGAAAAAATCTTCTAACCTCACCGTTGTATAGGTAACATCACTGCAATTCCATGATTTTGTGACATCTATCAACTGTTTTACATAACTTTGTATCTGTGTTGTGCCGTTCAAAACATAAGTGATATTATTCTTCTGTTCTGTGGTCAGTTCAGTCTCTGAAAGTAGTTCTGCATTTCCCCGTACAATCGTAAGAGGTGTTTTAATATCATGCGCCAAAGCAGACATCTGTTGTTTCTTTTCCTGCTCTGTTTTCCACTGCTTTTCTAAAGATTCTCGCAATGCATCTCGCATATCATCGATTGCCGATAAACAGTCATCAAACTCTTTGATACCGGAACAGGATGTCTCATATTCCAGATTTTGATCCTTTATTTGTCCGATTGCGTCTAATACAGGCTGCATCTGCTTTTTGATTCTTTTTCCAAAACGTATGGACGGAATGATGATAATCGCTACCGCTCCAATCACAGACATAATAATCATCACATTCTGTGGTCCTATAAAATGCTCCCTCAAAAAAGCTGAATGATATTGAGGTGTCAGGCGATATTGCAATACAACATATTCATTTTCCCTTACAATTACTTTATAAAAATATTTCCCGGATGCGTTTCCGTACTTTGCAACATTCCATGCTATCTGTTCGTATTGTTCTGACAGATCTCCACCTATTTTCTCTCCATTCTCTGAAAAGATTACATAATCACAAAGTGCGGGAATCATCTCAGCAGTCACTTTATCTGCACGTAGAATCGTATCATATGCTTCATTAATCTTTTGCTCTGCATAATTTGCCGGATAAATACAGCCCACACTAATCAAAAGGTACAGCAGCAGATAAGCAACAATCGCCAAACCTACTAATGATCCAAGCATGACCAGTACATATCTCATAAAAATCCTGCTGAGTGCATTGCTTCTCTTTACTCTTCCCATTTATATCCAATCCCCCAGACTGTTTTTATCGGTGTATAATCATAATCCGCAAATTTTGCTCTTATATTTTTGATATGCGTGATTATAGTACTGTCATTACTCTCATTGTCAAAGCCAAAGACCGCTTCCAATATCTGTTCCTTCGAGAAAACCTGTCCTCTGTTTTTAGCCAGAAATTCACAGATTTCGTACTCCGCTTTCGTAAGAGGAAGTTCCTTATCATCAACCAATAGTTTCTTTTGAGATATTTGAATACAGACCCTCCCCAAAACCATCCGGACAGAATGTTCCCTGTGCTCTCTTCTAAGATGTGCATTGATCCTTGCCCGAAGTTCCATCACTCCAAATGGCTTTGAAATATAATCATCTGCTCCTAAAGAAAGTCCGTTTACCAGACTGTTTTCCTCCGTTTTTGCCGTAAGAAACAAAATCGGACAATCCACAAGTGCCCTGATTCTTTTGCATAATTCGAAGCCATCAATTCCAGGCATCATAATGTCCAGTAAAATCAGGTCATAACGATGTAATTCTTCCATATTAATTTTTAGTGGATTACTTACTTTGGTAACCAGATGTCCATCCTTATTCAAAATGCTTTCTATCATTTCCAGAATTGCCGGTTCATCATCAACTGCCAGTATTTTTGCCATAGTTTCCCTCGATTCTATTCCGATATTCTGTTTCCTTCCCAGTGGTTTACCCACCAAAAATAGTATACCATACTAATCCCTGTAAATATTAAGCAACCTGGTATGAATGACAACCATTCACCTACACTAGTTTCTCCCAATACAGATTGCAGATAAGTATATGGTACTCTACCCGTCCAGCAGACAAATACATATTTCCACACATAATCTCCAAGTCCGGTAAGCATCAATGCACTAATTAGTCCTGATATAATCCCTGCTCCAATGGATACCCCTTTTCCAAACTGAAAAGCCAGAATCAGCTGCCACAGATAAAGTGGAACACTGCTTCCCCACAGCAGCAATGCTGCAAATATACATCCTTTCATGATTTCGATATCGCTTGATGCGATTCTTCCAAATCCAATTCCGAATATGATTGCTGTCAATAGGATAGAGCACAGACACAAAACCAGTAGCATCAACAGTTTCGATAAAAATGCTGCAGGTTTATCCGGTAAAGACAACAGATTTTGAAAATCACCTGCATTTTGTTCCTGTTCCATCACACTTGCTGTAAAAATTCCAATAAGTACCGGAAGTCCTGCTCCTATTGCCTGATAAAATGCAATCACTTTCATATTTTCATTCCATGGTGAAAAAAAGTAATATATTAAAAATATAACGCTGGTTATAATCGGAATCAGTAAGTGTGCCAGAATCACAGATGTTCCTTTCATCTTTCGCAAGTCTGCATTAAGAGATCTTCCAATCATCTTATTTCACCTCTCTTCTCTCAAACCATTTCAAAAACAGAACCGTTACAAAAACAAACCAGATGATTGAGAGACACATTCCCGGAACAATGACTCCCGTATCCAAAAGAGGATTCCCTGCTTCTGCGGCAAGTCCATTTGGTAAAACATGAAGCAACGGGCACATCATTCGCATAGGGATTGCAGAAACAAGTACATACCAGATTCTGGTTTGTGATATTACCACACCGCTGACGGTAATAAATAGGCAGACGAACAGGTTTACAATCATTCCAAATCGTTCACTTAAAAATAAAGCTACCGGAATCTCCCATAACTCAGAAACCGTCAGAAACAATACTGCAATCGACGCTCCTTTCACTGGAACATGTGTCGTTAGAAGAAAGCCTCCAAGCGTTGCTCCTGCAAACACAATCACATTAGAAAACAAAATCATGTACCCAATATAAATAATTTTCCCCAGCAACAATTTTCTTCTGTCTGTGGGAATAGTCATTAAATGATAGTATTTTATCTTTTTCTCCTGCGCCACAGAAAGATAACAAAATAGAGCAATCATCCCCGGCAGCAAAAGTGTATACCACCAGTTCCAAACACTTTCTGCATAAGCATTTGTCATCCCAAGAGTAAATATAAATGCCATGACAAATGTAAGAAGAGGAAATCCCCAGATAAACTTTTTTCGCATGGTTCTTTTGGCTTTTTGATGTTCTGCTTTTATAATATTAACCATGGATTTCACCTGCTTTCTGGTTTTTTCTTACCACATTCATAAACAAATCTTCAAGATTATCTCCCTGCTTTAATGCTCCTTCGTATCCTAAGATTCCACCTGAAATAATCCCGACTTTATCTGCAAGTAACTGTACCTCTGAGAGAATATGACTGGAGAGAATTACAGTGATTCCCTGTTCCGGAAAAGACCGGATCAGCTCTCGTAATTCCTCGATGCCTATTGGATCTAATCCATTCGTAGGTTCATCCAATATCAAAAGTTCCGGTTCTCCAAGCAATGCCATTGCAATGCCTAGTCTTTGCTTCATCCCCAAAGAAAACTGTCCTGCTTTCTTCTTTCCGGTGTTTGTAAGTGATACAATCTGCAAGACCTCATCAATTCTGTTTTCATCTGTACCAAGCAATAATTGTCTTACCTTCAAATTCTCTCTGGCGGAAAGATTTTCATAAATAGGCGGATTTTCAATTAACGCTCCTATTTTTGATAAATCTTTCCTATCCAAAAGTTTTCCATCAAAGTAAATCTTTCCTGCAGTTGGTTTCATCATACCAGTCAACATTTTCAATGTGGTAGATTTTCCCGCACCATTCGGTCCAAGCAGTCCATAAATCTGTTCCTTTTCGATATTAAGTGAAACATTATTTACCGCTTTCTGCTTTCTAAAATATTTACACAAATTTTGTGTCTGCAACATCATTTCCATCTTTACTATCCTTCCTTCTATATTTCATTTCTTACTGAAATATAACCTAACAGAAAAAAATAAAGATTTGATGAAGATTGCTAAATAATTCGTCTACTCTATTTTTATTCTCGTATGGAATAAACCATCAATTGAATATCATTATCAGAACTCGGCTTTCCACTGAAATCAGCAAAGCTGTTACAAATACGAAGTCCTAATTTACAGAATATCTCCGTGTGGTGCTAGAATATAAATAGTACAAGCCAAAATGAGAAATTCCAAATACACATAAGCATGGTACAATAGAGACATGCTGAAGGAGGATCTCATATGGCAAAGCAACACGACAAACAATTTAAACTTGATGCAGTCCAGTACTATCAAGATCATAAAGACCTCGGGGTACGTGGATGTGCAGAAAATCTTGGTATCGGATACAGCACATTAACAAAGTGGCTGAAAGACTTCCGGGAATCAGGTGATATTCCTGTTCGTGGTTCTGGTAATTACTCATCTGATGAGCAGAAGGAAATTGCCCGTCTCAGACGTGAATTACGTGATGCACAAGATGCACTTGATGTGTTAAAAAAAGCAATCAACATTCTGGGAAAATGACGGAAGCCATTTATCTCGAAGTGTCTGAGAAGACGGAAGCTGCCAAAAAGGCTGGACGCCGGGTTTCCGTCTCCGGAATGTTGAAATTTTTAGGTGTCTCTCGCTCAGGATATCTTGCATGGCTCCACCACGTACCTTCTGATACAGAAAAACGTTGTGAAGCTGTAAAAGCAAAAATACAGGATATTTATGATGATTCCAGGCAGAACTACGGTGCTCCGAAAATTACTATAGAGCTGCGAAAAACCGGTGAAGTTATTTCGGAAAGAACTGTTGGTACATATATGCGCCAAATGGGGATTCGTGCTCAGTGGAGCAAACCATGGACAATCACCACAAAAGATTCTGATTTCAGCACAGAATTACAAAATATCCTTGATGAACAGTTTAATCCTGACCGACCGAATGCTGCCTGGTGTTCGGATATTACCTACATTTGGACAATAGACGGATTTGTCTATCTGACCAGTATTATGGATTTATTTTCCAGAAAAATCATAGCCTGGACGCTTTCAGAGACACTGGAAGTATCCTGCGTGATTGATACTATAAACAAAGCCAAAGCCCGCCGAAATATCGACCAACCATTAATCATCCACTCAGATCGTGGCAGCCAGTATGTTGCAAAAGAATATAAAAAAGCAACCGAAAACATGCAGCGCAGTTATTCGAAGAAAGCATTTCCATGGGATAATGCGTGCATTGAATCCTTTCATTCTATTATCAAACGTGAATGGCTCAATCGCTTTAAAATCCGCGATTACAAGCAAGCATACCGTCTGATTTTCGAATATCTGGAAGCTTTTTACAACACGAAACGAATTCACAGCCATTGCGACTTTATGTCACCAGACGAATTCGAACGAGTATATGAAAGAACACACACTAAGGCGGAGCTTCTGGCAAGTTAAAATGGTGAGAAATTTCTCATTTTAACTTGTACTAAATCTTGACATAGGACCAGTGATTTCATCCAAACTATATAACCTTATAGGATTTCCTTCTTTCATTTCAGGCTTATAAAGTGCTTCTCCATACATATAGTCTACCTGCCCATATATCAGCGTTTTTCTATCCTTCTCCCATTCAAAAGCAGATAATGTAAGTCCCTTTTCTCCTGCATCCCATAACTTGCAAGGGAAATGTGTTTGGGCATAGCTTCCATTCATGATATCCATAAAGTGCTTCTTCAACACTTAATCCATATTCCCGAGCCACCTCTTCAACCCTTATGTATCTTTTTATTACCTCTGCACCATGAAGGTAAGCCCTAACATCCGGCTGTAATTGTGTTACCATCCTTTTCACCTACTTATAAAATTCATCATCAACTATATGGAATGTCTCAAGGTACTCATCAAATATTTTTAAATTCACAAGTACTAACTGACCTAACTTATAAATTGCCTTGGCGTCCTTAGCCATTTGCATAAACTTTGATACGCTCATATGATACATTTCTGCTCCTTCGCTATACCTTACAAATTTTGTATTACCATTCTTCTTAAATTCCTGATATGTCTTTGTGTGCTCCATATTAATCTCCTTTCGCTATTTCAGTTGCTCCTATAACGCAAAAAGAGGACATCTTCTAAATTTCTTTAGAAAATGTCCTCTAAGTAATACAATCTTTAATTTTTCAGACTAAGCAATCTGTACTAACCTGTACTAATCTTTTTTTGACTATGCCAAAAATTGGTCAAATCTTGGTCAAAACCCCTTGACCAACTATATATTTTAGTACATCCAAGTGCTGAAACCCTTGATTTTCCTGCATTCTTACTTATCAATAGACTTCATCG
>ENA-UABS01000454-UABS01000454.1-human-gut-metagenome-genome-assembly--contig:-NODE-454-length-6909-cov-2.732565_pt1 | contig 6909 bp, 11 predicted proteins | sample MGYA00243871_ERZ654209 | MGnify/ENA primary metagenome ERZ654209 (study PRJEB26926, sample SAMN06165187) | human gut metagenome | biome: ENVO:00009003; feature: ENVO:2100002; material: ENVO:00002003... | reverse complement strand
TACGAGATAGGCTCCGGTCTCGTGGGCTCGGAGATGTGTATAAGAGACAGGCAACGGACTATAATAGCAAGCTCGAAGCCGCCGCCGCAGAGTACAATATTACCATAGAGGGCTACCGTAGAACCACCCCGCAAGAGGACTTTGCACCCGTAGCCGAGGAGTACCAAAAAAAAGCCAAAAGTAAACAATATACACAATCAGACATACACAATACCGCATACACAACGCAACAGGGGGAAGCGGAGCCGGACTATACAAGCTTCTTTTTACAGGCAAACAGGGACATAGCAAAGACCAGCTACCACAGGGGGCTAACGCTGGAGACGCTTAACCGCTTCAAGCTGGGATATGTGGAGAGCTGGACGCACCCCAAAGCCCCGCAAGCTCCACCGTCTCCCCGGCTTATCATTCCTACCAGCAAGCACAGCTATTTAGCAAGAGATACAAGGGACAATCTCACGCCGGAGCAAGCCCAATATGCAAAGAGCAAAGTAGGGAAAGTAAGAATATTTAATAGCAAAGCCCTGTATACGGCAAGTAAGCCCGTCTTTATCGTAGAGGGGGAGCTTGACGCACTTTCTATTATTGACGTAGGCGGGGAAGCTGTAGCACTGGGAAGCACCGCAAACAGGCGAGCTTTATTAACTATGCTGGAGAGCCAGAGACCCGCCCAGCCGCTTATTATTGCTATGGACAATGACGAAGCCGGGAGCAAGGCTAATAGAGAGCTTGCAGAGGGCTTAGAACGGCTTAAAATTACGTTTTACAGGCTTGATATAGCCCAGCCATATAAAGACGCAAACGAAGCTCTAAACGCCGATAGAGACGCATTTAGAGCAGTTATAGAGGGAGCAGAAAACATAGAAGCGGAGACTTTGGAAGCCGAGCGGGAAGCCCTTAAAAGGGAAGCCGTAGCCTATACGCTCCAGAACTTCCTAAAAGGCATAGAGGAGAGCAAGCGGGCGGCTTTTATTCCTACAGGCTTTAGCCCGCTCGATAACCTTTTAGACGGGGGCTTGTATGCTGGGCTGTACATAATCGGGGCTATATCTTCTCTGGGCAAGACTACTTTTTGCTTAAACGTAGCGGATAATATAGCGCAAGCTGGGCATGACGTGCTTATATTTTCGCTGGAAATGGCAAGGAATGAGCTTATAGCTAAGAGCGTAAGCCGTATAACCCTTATCAAAGACTTAGAGGAGAACGGAAGCACCGCCCACGCCAAGACCACAAGGGGCATTTTAACCGGGACAAGATACGCCGATTATAGCCAGACGGAGCGGGAGCTTATACAGCGATCTATAGCCAGCTATGCGGAGTATGCAAAGAATATCTATATTACCGAGGGCATAGGCAATGTAGGCGTAGAGGAGATAAGGGAAAAAGTACAGAAGCATATCAAGCTTACCGGGAAAGCCCCCGTAGTATTGATAGACTATCTCCAGATCATAGCCCCCGCCGATCTAAGAGCCACGGACAAGCAAAACACAGATAAAGCCGTATTAGAGCTTAAACGCTTGAGCCGGGATTACAGTATTCCCATTATAGGCATATCCAGCTTTAACAGAGATAACTATACAGCCCCCGTTAATATGGCAAGCTTCAAAGAAAGCGGAGCTATTGAGTATTCCAGCGATTGCTTAATAGGGCTACAGTATGACGGTATGGATTATCAAGAGGGGGAAGCCGATAAAGCCAGAGAGAAGCGCATACGGGAGCTTATGAGACAAGCCGTAGAGGACGGGAAAGCCGGAAAGCCCCAGAGAATACAAGTAAAAATCTTAAAGCACCGCAACGGAAGCAAGGGAGACGCTTACTTAGACTTCTACCCCATGTTTAACTACTTCACGGACAAGACCAGCGGAGCGGGAGCCGCTGGAGAGAGAAGCGGGGGCTGGAGTAAGAGCGAGGGCGGCTATAGCTCCAGCACGAAGCCCAAAAAGAGCAAGCGGGAAGCCGAGCGGGAGAAGCTTGCTATAGCTTTCTACAGAGTGCAAAGGGACGATTTTACAGCCGATCTAACAGACCTTGCGGACGCTCTGGACAAGAGCAAAAAGCAAGTACAGAACCTTATAGCCGAGTATGGCGGCTTTATCGTTATAGGCGATACTGTAGAGCTTGACCGTAGCAAAGACACGATATCCCCCAGCCCAGCCTTTACGGAGCTGGAAGACGGAGAACAGGAAGAATTACCCTTTAATTGAGAGAGGGGGACAGAATGGGAGCGGAAACACGGATAGCAGTAGCGGAAGACATTGTATTAGACTTTGCGGGGCTATTCTCACCTATAGGGGAAGAAAAACAGGCCGCTACAAGCCCCGTAGAGCCGTTTTTAGGGACTGGGGAATATAAAACCATTACGGAGCCACAAAAGCCAGCAGAACGGCTTACAGAGGGCTTAGAGAGGGAACAGGCTAAAACCCTATTGCGGGACACGCAACGGGAGCGGGAAGATCACCAACGGAGCCTTGAAGTTTACAGGGCGTACCAGGAGAATATAAAGGCCAGCTCCCAGCTCCAGACCGAAATACTAAAGGGCATAAAGGCCGGGGAGGACGTTTATAGCTTGTTCTTAAAGGCGGCAAAGGCAATAAGCCTTATGACCTCTAACAAGCTTTTTTACACGCAGATAGAAGCCGATACGCGGGCGATCTACGGGGCAGGGCTAAACTATAAGCCCCCGCTCCAGCATGAGCTACAGGACACCCAGGAGCGGCTACAGCGGCTTTTAGAAGCGGAGCAAAGGGAACAACCCCTAGACAGCCGGGAGCGTATCAGAGCGGCAATAAAAGCCCACAGGGCGGCAATAGAGCGGCTGGAAGACATGATAGCCAAAGCAGACACAAAGAAAAGCGGAGAGCTGTAATAGCTCCCCGCTGTTTTTATTCGCCGTCTCTTTCCATTGTCTCTTTGATTGCTCGATTTACAAAGGCGTTCACAGCTTCCCCGCGCTTGTCGGCATGGGCTTTAATAACGGCTTTTTGCCCCTTTTCTACCCTTAATTCTATCCGCTCATAATTAGCGGCATTGTACTTTGCAACCGCTTTGCGCTGGGCATCGCTCTTAATTGCCACGGCTACACCCCCCCTTTTTTATATTCTTTATAGGCTGGAAGCGGGCTTTATAAAAGGTCCTTTTCCACTATGGCTATTATAGCACAAGCAGCTACTGACGGCAATAGACAAAATAAACAATATGACGGCAGTAGATTTGTTGAGCTTGACATATTGACTTTATCTACTGACGGCAGTATAATAAAAACAGTCAAAGGGGAAAGCCCAGAGCGAAAGCGGACGAAGTAAGCGAAAGCTGAACCAAGAACGCCACATAAGAGCGGAACGGGATAAGGGAGATTGAGATTGCCGGGAGTGCATAGATGCTTAAAGCCCACCGCCGCCGAGCTTCCCCAAGCAAAAAGAAAAGCTCCCCCGCCAGCCGGACAAGCAACACGGGAGAGCAACCACAAAGGGCTACAGCTATTATAGCATAGCCCGCCGATAAAAGAAAGGGGCTAACACAATGAGCGCAAACGAAATGACCGCAAAAGTTCGGGAGCTGAAAGAGCTTAAAGCTATGGCTGACGAGACCGCCGCAAAGATCAACGCAATGGAACACGTCGCGGAACTCTACAAGCAGGCGGATAGCCAAAAGCAGGGTTTTGTCCTGGCGTATATGGACATCCTCGAAAAAATGCTGCTGGACGATGGTCGCCCGCCGAAGTCCGCATAACCCACGACCAGACCCGGAGAAAGGAGCATACATAATGCCCTATCACAGCACAACCCCATCAATAGATCTCAAACCTGAGAATATTCCTGCGCACGAAATGGAACGTCTTGTCTCTCCCCTGCCCGACATCATTGAGCGATATTTCGCCCGCCCAGGTGTGCAGGAAGCCTATGAAAATTGGCTCGAAGAGCGAGAAGAAAGGAAGAACACCTATGAAACAATATAAAGTAACAATCACCAACGGCGATTACCCGCTATCTTACACCTGTGACGCGATCTCAGATGCATTTGAATGCCTGAGGACGCTTGAAAGTTGGGCGCCCGAGCGGATTGCATTTAATTGGGACGATCTGATGGATAGCCTCGTACAGATGCGCAGAAAAGAAATGTTAGAGGTTGAATACAGAGGTTGCGTGATCACCGCACCTGAGGAGGAGGATTGATGCCCATCTGGCTAGAAGCTGCCCTAGGCCTTGCCGCTATCGCGCTGGTAGCAATAGCGTGCTGGCGGGAGGAGAAGCTGGTGGAGTGGGAGAGTAGGGTGACCAAAAAGATAAAACGGAGGAGAAAGGAAGAATCATCATGGAAAAGAAAAAGTTTGACCGGGAAGAGGCCATAAACCTGATCGCAAGTGGGGAGATGGACAGGTTATTAGATTTTAATCTGCGCGGAGCCGACCTGCACAGAGCCAATCTGTGCGAAGCTGACCTGTGCGGAGCCAATCTGTGCGAAGCCGACCTGCGCGGAGCTAACATCGATTACGCCTGTTGGCCGCTATGGTGCGGGAGCCTGGGCGTTAAAGTGGACGTCCGTATAGCGCGGCAGCTTGCGTACCATCTGTGTGCTTTGGACTGCGATGACCCAGAGTACATCAAGGCCCGGAACGCGATCCTTGATTTCGCAAACCGGTTTCATCGTGCAGACGAGTGCGGGATACTGGAGGCAGAAATAAAGAACGCCGCCCAGGCCGAGCCGATCAGAGAGGAAAACCAAGAAGCAGAGGAGGAGCGGAAAAATGGATAGATACCCTCTTAGACCAAAGAACGAAAAGGAAGCAAAGGGCGGAGTACTTTTTGACACGGCCTTAAAATGGTGCAACGAAGCCTTTTTTGACGGCTTTATAGCCGCCCACATGGAAACACCGGAAGAATACGAAGCCATAACCACAGAGAACCACATAGCATTTGTGTTAGCGGCAGTCGCCGCTTGTCGTATGATACACCGGGAGCCGCCGCCTGATGACCTTTTAAGCCTATTTAGTGGGGGGGGTACAGAGAGTAACCCTTATTCTCTACAGGCCGTTACAGCGCATTGTAGCGGGCGAGAGGGGGGCTTGAAATGATAGGCAAGTATAGTCCGCAAGAGCTTATCACGCCGGAAGAAGCAATAGCTCTTTTTGAATATGGAACGATTGCAGAAATGTACACGGTAAAAGCCCTTTTCGATATTTACCGACAACGCCACGGAGTAGACGCGGACCGCTTATGGGACACTATGCGGGTATTGGCTTTCGTATATGACACCGGGAGAATACAGGGCATAAGAGAAGAACGCGCAAAGCCAGAGGAGCGGCGCGGAAAGAAGCCGCGAATAAAATAACCGCCACAAGGGAAGCTCCAGCTATCACAGCCGGGGCTTCTTTTTAATAACTTAAAAGTACTTGACAAGGCAATAACTTTTGAGTATAATAGAAGCAGAAAGGGGGAAAGCTACTTGCATAAGATACACTTTTACAGGGATAGAAACGGCAAAGAGCCAGTATTAGAGTACTTGCGGGAGCTATCCCAGAAAAAGGACAAGGACAGCCGCATAAAGGCACATAAGATCAATGACTATATCGAAATATTGAGCCAGTACGGGACGCAAGCCGGAGAACCTTATATAAAGCACCTTGACGGCGAAATATGGGAGCTTAGACCTCTTAGAGATCGTATATTGTTTGTGGCGTGGCATAATGGGAGCTATGTATTGCTCCATTCCTTTATGAAGAAGACCCAGAAGACCCCAGCCAGAGAGATAGCACAGGCAAAACGGGAACTTGCAGACCTTATAGAAAGGGGATTTGACGATGAATAAAAATAGCGCAATCGGGAGTAGCTGGGACGAAGTGAGAGCCGAGCTTTTCACCCCGGAGGAAATCGCCGAGAGCGATTTAAGAGTAGCCCTTATCGGAGAGCTTATTAAGGCCAGACAGGAAAAGGGCATAAGCCAAAAGAAGCTTGAAGAATTGAGCGGGGTAAAACAGCCGATTATAGCCCGCATGGAAAAGGGAAGCACAAGCCCACAAATAGACACAATCTTAAAAGTATTAGCCCCGCTGGGGAAAACACTTGCTATAGTCCCGCTCCAGAAGTAAAGAGATCATACAGAACACGGGGAACGCTCCAGCTTATACGCTGGGGCTTTCTCTTTATCGGCAACTATGAAAAAATACGAAATAACCCCTTGACATATAGCGGACAATCGGCTATAATTGATACTGTAATAATGATACACAAAAAGGTATACACAATACAGTATACACAATAGCGCAGACAGAGAGGAGCGGGAAACATGAACGGCTTAACAGTGATAGAGAATACCGCCATAGTAGAACAGCGGACTATTAACGCCGATCTTTTTAGCCGCTGGACTTCCTATATTGACGCAAGCCCCAAGACTATAGAGACGTATAGCAAGGCTATTAGACGCTTTTTTGTCTACCTTATGGAGAACGGCATAACCCAGCCCCAGCGGGAAGACATTGTAGCATATCGGGACTATTTGAAGCTGGAGCATAAGCCTACTACGGTACAAGGCTACTTAGCCGCTGTAAAGCTCTTTTTCCAGTGGACAGCGCAAGAGGGGCTTTATCCCAATGTAGCAGACAGAGTAAAAGGGGCGAAGCTGGATACGGAGCATAAAAAGGACTACTTGACCACGAAGCAAGTAGCCCGCTTGCTGGGGGCTATTGACCGCTCCACCCTTAAAGGCTTGAGAGACTACGCTATGCTTTCTGTAATGGTAACTACGGGACTTAGAGAAATCTCCATAGTAAGAGCCGATATAGGCGATATTAGAACCGCTGGAGACGCTGTAGCCCTTTTCTATCAGGGCAAAGGGCACGAAGAAAAAGCGGACTATGTAAAGCCTGTCTCTTATACACATCTCCGAGCCCACGAGACCGGAGCCTATCTCGTA
>ENA-UABS01000410-UABS01000410.1-human-gut-metagenome-genome-assembly--contig:-NODE-410-length-7390-cov-3.671438_pt1 | contig 7390 bp, 7 predicted proteins | sample MGYA00243871_ERZ654209 | MGnify/ENA primary metagenome ERZ654209 (study PRJEB26926, sample SAMN06165187) | human gut metagenome | biome: ENVO:00009003; feature: ENVO:2100002; material: ENVO:00002003... | reverse complement strand
CTCCGGTCTCGTGGGCTCGGAGATGTGTATAAGAGACAGGAAAGTAGGTATTAGTGGCTATTCTTCTTATAATATGCTAAAAAAGTGTCTTTCTGAAAGTTAGATTTGTTACCAATCTATATTTTTGCGCCCGAAAAATAATAAAATGATAAATAGCGTTATGAATAGACTACAAGATTTTACCTTTTTCTCGCAGTTGATGGCTAACGCTAATATGGGATGGTGGAAAGCCAATTTATCAACTGCGAATTATGAATGTTCTGACTTTATAGTAGAGTTATTAGGTCTGGATCAGACCGGAGTTATTAGTTTTGAAGATTTCAATAAACGTATTCAGAAAGAGGAACAACTTTCTACAACTATTCATTCCTATGGTGTGTATCAACGGCCGGAGGTGGTGTATTTGCTTGATACGGTGAAAGGACCTGTTTGGGTACGTAGCAAGGTATGTTTTCAAGAAACGGATGAAAACGGAAACGAAATCATTTATGGTATATCCGAAGTGCAAGATGGTCCTGATATGGCATCTGCTTACCAAGCTTTGCAATACAGTGAGCGTCTCTTATCTAACATTTTCAAGTATTTGCCTATTGGTATCGAATTATACGATATGGATGGGGTATTGGTGGATCTGAACGATAAGGAATTAGAAATGTTTCATATAGAGAAGAAAGAAGACGTATTGGGTATCAATATTTTTGATAATCCTATTTTTCCGAAAGAAATGAAAGAACGGCTGAAGAAAAATGAAGATGCCGACTTTACTTTCCGTTATGACTTCTCGAAGGTTGGTTCGTATTATCAGAATACCCAGAAACAGGGCACAATTGATTTAGTGACTAAAGTGACTACATTATATAATAGTGAGCATCAGCCAATAAACTATCTATTGATTAATGCGGATAAGACAGAAACAACGGTAGCCTATAATAAGATTCAGGAGTTTGAGGAGTTTTTTGAATTGGTCGGTGATTATGCCAAGGTCGGTTATGCTCATTTCAATATTTTGAGTGGACACGGCTATGCCCAAAAAAGCTGGTACAGAAATGTGGGTGAAGCGGATGAAACTCCGTTGTCCGACATCTTTGGCACATACCGGCATTTCCACCCTGATGACCGTGCCTTGTTGATTCGGTTTTTGGACGACGCACGAAAGGGACTTACTACCAAACTTAGCAAAGAGATGCGTGTTCTTAGGGAGGATGGCACATACACATGGACGCATGTCAATCTGTTAGTAAAGAAATATGCCCCGCAAGACCGGATTATCGAGATTATCAGCATCAATTATGATATCACAGAACTGAAAAGGACAGAAGAAATGCTTGTCAAGGCACGTGATAAAGCTGAAGCGTCCGATCGGTTAAAGTCTGCTTTCCTGGCTAATATGAGTCATGAAATCCGTACTCCTTTAAATGCTATTGTCGGCTTTTCAAGCCTGTTGACTAGTACGGAAAATGCAGCGGAAAAGGAACTATATAATTCTCTGATTGGACATAACAACAAACTATTATTAAATCTGATTAATGATGTAATTGATCTTTCTAAAATAGAATCCGGTTATCTGGAATTGCGTCCGGACTGGGTTAATCTTACCGAGCTTCTTGACGAGAGTGTAGCGGAGTATGCTCATCAAGTACCATCCGGCGTTGAACTTCTGACTAACTATCCGGCACATGATTCTCTGGTAGAACTGGACAAATTGCGTATCAAACAGATCTTGAGTAATTTCCTTTCGAATGCCTTAAAGAACACTACCACCGGACATGTGGAAGTCTTCTATGAGGTAGACCACCAATCTGTCAGAATCGGTGTTAAAGATACCGGTCGGGGCATCCCGCAGAATATGCTTGAAAAGATATTCGAAAGGTTTGAGAAGTTGGATTCCTTTGCTCAAGGGGCCGGTTTGGGTTTATCTATCTGCAAACTAATCGTTGAGAAGATGAACGGGCGGGTATTAGTTGATTCCCAACTGGGGATCGGTACTACTTTTGTAATCGAACTGCCGTGTCGTTCTATGCTTGTTGAGTAAGTATATGTGAAGAATCTTAAAAGAAAAATCCCTTGATAACGACTGATTATCAAGGGATTAATTTTGTTTTTGTGATCCGCCTGGGGCTCGAACCCAGGACCCCAACATTAAAAGTGTTGTGCTCTACCTGCTGAGCTAGCGAATCAATCCTTATTTGCGAATCAGTTATTTCCTGATTGCGGGTGCAAAGGTAGTTACTTTTATTTAATTTGCAAGCATTACGTAGAAAAAAGTTTCAATTATTTTTCCTCGTTGTGGCTTGTTTCTTGATTATCAGTAGTTTCTACTTCATCATATTTTATTTTTTCTTTGTTGATAATAAAGCGTTGGTAGTAGGAGAGCATCAAAGTTGTTAGTGGCAAGGCGATAATCATGCCGAGCATTCCCATTAATGAACCCCAGATAGAAAGAGATAAAAGGATGATGGCAGGATTCAGTCCGGTAATCTTTCCCATGATTTTGGGGACAAGGAAGGTATCCTGTATGATTTGTACGATTGCAAAGACGGCTAATGCACATGCAATGATAATCCAGAAGTTCTGTCCGGTGTCGGCAGCTTTGAGGATTGCCAATAAAATGGTGGGAAGGAAACCAATGATTTGCAAGTAGGGAACCATATTCAATGCTCCGATGAAAAGTCCCAGAGCGATAGCCATGGGGAAATCGATAATCAGGAAACCGATGCTGAAAAGAATACCTACGCAGAAAGCAACCAAAGCCTGTCCACGGAAATATCTGTTCATACCATCCTGTACGTCGTGAACCAGGTTGGAGGCAAACGTACGGTATTTATTGGGTAGCAGATGCAACCATCCTTCAGCTATCGCTTCGTAATCCAATAATATAAAGATTACATATAATAATATAATGAAAGAGGCAAGGATGCTGAATAGAATGTTGAGAGATTCTGCAAGCAAAGTCCACACTCTGGGGACGGTATCCTTGATTGCCGCCAGGATATTCTCTTCACTTAATACACGGTTCAACGCCTGAAGATCAATGTTCTCGTGGATAAATTCAGAAAGATTCTTAGGCACATTGTTACCGGCTCCATTGGTGAGGTAAGTCACCAACAAATCGTTCATTCTGCCTATTTCCGAAATCATCGGCGGCACTAATAGGTAGAATAAAGTGACTCCGATAACCGTAATGAGGAATAAGGAACAGAAGATGGAAATAATGCGGCTTTTTAATCGTAGCTTATACTGGAAGAATTTGACTAACGGATAGACCATATAAGCTATCAGCCACGCAATAAAGAAAGGTAATAACACTCCGCTAAGACGTTCCACGAGCATTAATATTCCTACAACTAACACACATCCGATGGAACCGCGTATAAAACTGTCGAATGTTATCTTTTTCCTTTCCATAATCTGTTTCTTTTATAGAGTTTATACTTTCTGCTCATCTTCCCCTCGTGCACGGAGATAACATTCCCTGCACAGAGGCTCATATTCGGCTGTTTCGCCTAAAAGAACCTGTTTCTCATTCTTGACTGTACGATGTGAGAAAGAGGCCAGCTGACCACATTTCACACAGATCGCATGAACTTTGGAGACTTCATCGGCAATGGCGCACAATTGTGGCATAGGTCCGAACGGATTTCCTTTGAAGTCCATATCCAATCCTGCAATGATAACACGGATTCCATTGTTGGCAAGCTGGTTGCATACATCAATCAAACCACTGTCGAAGAACTGTGCTTCATCAATACCTACTACATCTATCTCAGAAGTAAACAGTAAAATGCTGGCTGACGAATCGATGGGAGTGGAGGCGATAGAATGGCTGTCGTGAGAGACTACGTCTTCTTCTGAATAACGGGTGTCGATAGCAGGTTTGAATATCTCGACACGTTGTTTCGCGAATTTCGCTCTCTTCATTCTGCGAATCAATTCCTCTGTCTTTCCGGAGAACATAGAACCGCAGATTACTTCGATCCGGCCTCTTCTTCTAGTCTCCTGTATGTGGTCTTCTGAAAATAATACCATGAGATTTTGTGTTTTCTTGATTAAATAAATATGTGGACAAAGGTAAGCAATTCGATGTGCAAGAACTGTTAAATTATCCATTATTTTAAGTTATTGCATAAATTATTCCTACATTCGCACCGTATAAACAATGGACTGACATGAAACAGAAGCTATTAACAGATATTGAGTTGGATGTTCATGAGTTGAAGTATCTCATGGATTCATTTACCAAGGAGCCGACTCCGACTTTGTCTGAACTGTTGAAGCGGAGCATTACACGGATGCAGGGGCGTTTGGAAGAACTGCAGCAGGAGGTGGATGCTGTTCAGGTAATTTCTCCGTCAGCTGTGGAAGAGACAGCGGAAGAGGAGGATGAAGTTGCCGGGTCTGAAGAGGATTCCCCCGTGATTATACAATCTCTCGAATCGGTTGTTGTGAAAGAAGATGAGGAAGGAGAAGCCATTGTTGCGGAAGAGAAACCTGTCGTAATAGCGGCAGCTGCAGAGACAGCAGCAGCAGAAGAAGAAGAAGAAGAAGAAGCAGAAGCAGCAGCAGCAGAAGAAGAAGAAGAAGAAGAAGAAGAAGAAGAAGAAGAAGAAGAAGAAGGGAAAAAAGAGGAATCGGCAATTGTTGAGGAACCTGTCGTTGAAACTGTTGTGAAAGAGGAAGAACCTAAATCGGCTGTGTTGGGAGAAAGTCTCAAACTGTCTGCCGGCTTGCGACATGCTATCAGTTTGAATGATTCTTTCCGTTTTTCTCGTGAACTGTTCGGAGGCAACACTGATTTGATGAATCGGGTTATCGAACAGATATCAGTAATGAGTTCCTACAAGACTGCAGTCGCATTTCTGTCCTCGAAAGTCGAATTGAATGAAGAAAAGGAGGCGGTGAACGACTTTCTGGAGCTACTAAAGAAATATTTTAATCAATCAGTATAAAACAAAAACAAGATGGGAAAGCTATATGTGGTGCCTACGCCGGTAGGGAATCTGGAGGACATGACTTTTCGGGCTATCAAAGTCCTGAAAGAGGTCGATCTGATTTTGGCGGAGGATACACGTACTTCCGGTATTTTGCTGAAACACTTTGAAATAAAGAATGCAATGCAATCCCACCACAAATTTAATGAACATAAAACGGTGGAAAGTGTTGTTAATAGAATAAAGGCAGGTGAAACGGTGGCACTTATTTCGGATGCCGGAACGCCTGGAATTTCCGATCCCGGATTTCTGGTTGTTCGTGAGTGTGTACGCAACGGCATTGAAGTGCAGTGCTTGCCGGGAGCAACCGCTTTTGTTCCGGCACTCGTAGCATCGGGATTGCCGAACGAGAAGTTCTGCTTCGAGGGATTTCTCCCCCAGAAGAAAGGACGGCAGACACGACTGAAGACATTGGCGGAAGAACACCGCACGATGGTGTTTTATGAATCACCCCACCGTCTGTTGAAGACGTTAACACAGTTTGCCGAATATTTCGGTGCTGAACGTCAGGCAACCGTGTCGCGTGAAATATCCAAACTCCATGAAGAAACAGTTCGGGGCAGTTTGGCTGAATTGATAGAACACTTTACCGCTACCGAACCCCGGGGCGAGATTGTGATAGTATTAGCAGGAATAGATGATTAAATAACTTCATTAAAAAACGTAAAACGTAAACGTATGAAAAAGTTAGCTGTTTTATTTGTATGCGTAGCCTTGTTGGCTTCGTGTGATGGCTTTAAAGGTGGAAGTAAAGACCTGAAAGCTGAAAATGATTCTCTTTTGATGGAACTGAACCAGCGCAATGCTGAACTGGATGATATGATGGGTACTTTCAATGAAGTTCAGGAAGGTTTCCGTAAGATCAATGCTGCCGAAAGCCGTGTTGACTTGCAACGTGGAACCATCACTGAAAACTCTGCCAGCGCCAAGCAACAGATTGCTTCTGACATCGAATTCATCTCTAAACAGATGGAAGAAAACAAAGCGCAGATTGCAAAGTTACAGGCACAGTTGAAGAATAGCAATTACAATTCTGCACAGATGAAAAAAGCTGTTGCCGCTTTGACTGCTGAATTGAACGCTAAACAACAACGTATCGAAGAACTTCAAACAGAACTGGCTTCCAAGAATATCCGTATCCAGGAATTGGATGCTGCTGTCAGCGACTTGTCTGCTGCTAAAGAAACGTTGGCTGCAGAAAACGAAGCGAAAGCTAAAACCGTTGCAGAACAGGAAAAGAGCCTGAATGCTGCCTGGTTCGTATTTGGTACTAAATCTGAATTGAAAGCTCAAAAGATTCTTCAGAGCGGAGACGTGTTGAAGAGCGCTGATTTCAATAAGGATTATTTCACGCAGATCGATATCCGTACAACCAAAGAAATCAAGTTGTACTCTAAACGTGCTGAATTACTGACTACTCATCCGACCGGTTCTTATGAATTGGTAAAAGATGATAAAGGCCAGTTGACATTGAAGATTACTAATCCTACTGAATTCTGGAGTGTATCCAGATACTTGGTTATCCAGGTAAAATAAGGTAGATATCCCTTTTGAATTGCCAATGTGCTGATTCCTGGATTCAAGAAATTAGCACATTGGCTTTTTTGTTTCTTATTATATAACTACTGATGAAATATAAAAATCTTTTTTTTGATCTTGATGATACCATCTGGGCTTTTTCTCAAAATGCTCGTAACACCTTTGAGGAAGTATATCAGAAATATTCGTTCGACCGCTATTTTGATTCATTCAATCATTATTATACTCTTTATCAACAAAGAAATACCGAACTCTGGGTTGAGTACGGTGAAGGAAAGATAACGAAGGATGAATTGAACAGCCAACGTTTCTTTTATCCTTTACAGGCCGTGGGAGTGAAAGATGAAGCGCTCGCTGAACGGTTTTCGAGAGATTTTTTCGCTATTATCCCTACTAAAAGTGTTTTAATGCCTCATGCAAAGGAGGTATTGGAGTATCTTGCTCCCAAATATAACCTCTATATCCTTTCCAATGGGTTTCGTGAATTGCAATCACGTAAGATGCGTTCGGCAGGAGTGGACGGGTATTTCAGAAAGGTGATTCTCTCGGAAGATCTCGGAGTGCTGAAGCCTTGGCCGGAGATATTCAATTTTGCTTTGTCTGCTACTCAATCCGAGTTGCGCGAATCCTTAATGATTGGTGATAGTTGGGAAGCGGATATAACCGGAGCGCACGGAGTAGGGATGCATCAGGTTTTCTACAATGTGACAGAACGGACAGCTTTCCCTTTCCTCCCTACTTATCACATCCATTCCTTGAAAGAATTAATGGATTTATTATAGGTTTTCTGGATTAAGTCGTATTTTTGTTGCGTTTTAGTTTTGCATAAAATACGATATAATCATGGATCTGTCTCTTATACA
>ENA-UABS01000390-UABS01000390.1-human-gut-metagenome-genome-assembly--contig:-NODE-390-length-7631-cov-3.390971_pt1 | contig 7631 bp, 3 predicted proteins | sample MGYA00243871_ERZ654209 | MGnify/ENA primary metagenome ERZ654209 (study PRJEB26926, sample SAMN06165187) | human gut metagenome | biome: ENVO:00009003; feature: ENVO:2100002; material: ENVO:00002003... | reverse complement strand
GGTCTCGTGGGCTCGGAGATGTGTATAAGAGACAGGTATTTAATAAAAAAGTAAGAACAAATTATATCATCATGAAGAAACTTATCTTTATGGGAGTCTTGGGATTATTTCTTTTAGGCTCTTGCAACAGTAAATCGGAACATGACCATGAGGGGCATAGTCATGAAACGGAAAAAGCACATAATCATGATCATGAAGGCCATGATCACGAGCATGAGGAACACGATCATGCGAGTGAAAACCACGAAGGACATAACCACGAGGCAGAGATGGCAGCCGGACATTCCGATGAGATAATCCTGGCTCCGGAAAAAGCGAAAGCAGCTGGAGTAGAATCGGAAATAATCCAGCCTAAATCATTCCGTCAGGTAATAACGACCAGCGGACAGGTACAGGCGGCACAAGGTGATGAAAGCGTAGTAGTTGCCAATGTAGCCGGTGTGGTTTCTTTCCGCCATCCGGTAACGGACGGTATGAGTGTGAGCAAGGGGGCTCCCATTCTGAATATCTCTGCTGAGAATATGCCGGACGGAGACCCTGTAAAACGTACCCGTATCGCATATGAAACCGCCAAAAAAGAATATGAACGTGCCGCCAAGTTGGTAAAAAGTCAGATAATATCACAGAAAGATTTCAATGCCATTAAGGAGAGTTATGAAAATGCATTATTGGCATACGAGGCTATTTCAAAGAACCAGACCAAGACAGGTGTGTCCGTTACAGCTCCTTTAGGTGGCTATATCAAGAATTGTCTGGTGAAGGAAGGTGATTATGTGTCGGTAGGCCAGCCTTTGGTGAGTATCACTCAGAACCGTCGTCTGTTCCTTCGTGCAGATGTTTCCGAGAAATATTATGGTTATCTGCATAGCATCCAGTCGGCAAACTTCAAGACTCCATACGATAATAAGGTATACGAGTTGGGTGAGTTGAAAGGGCATCTGCTTTCTTATGGTAAAGCATCCGGTGGTACTTCTTTCTATGTACCTGTTACTTTCGAATTTGATAATCGGGGAGATGTGATTCCCGGTTCGTATGTGGAGGTGTATCTGCTCTCGTCGGAAATGCCCGATGTGCTGGCCTTACCTGTTACAGCATTGACCGAAGAACAGGGCTTGTATTTTATTTATCTGCAATTGGATGAAGAAGGGTATAAGAAACAGGAAGTGACTTTGGGGGCTAGTGACGGAAAGGAAGTTCAGATTCTTACGGGGTTAAAAGTCGGTGACCGTGTGGTAACAAAAGGAGCCTATCAGGTGAAATTAGCATCGGCCAACAATGCGATTCCGGCTCATAGTCATGAACATTAATCAAGCCGCCCTATGCTAAATAAAATTATACATTTTTCCCTTCAAAACCGTATATTGGTTCTGGTGGCGTCGGTTTTGCTGCTTATTGGCGGTACTTACACGGCTTTTCATACGGAAGTCGATGTGTTCCCCGATTTGAATGCGCCGACTGTAGTGATTATGACTGAAGCGAATGGTATGGCTGCCGAAGAGGTGGAACAATTGGTAACCTTCCCTGTAGAAACTGCTGTGAATGGTGCGACCAATGTGCGCCGGGTGCGTTCATCTTCCACCAATGGCTTTTCCGTTGTGTGGGTGGAATTTGAATGGGATACTGATATCTATCTGGCCCGTCAGATTGTTAGTGAGAAATTGTCCTTGGTCAGCGAGGAATTGCCCGAGAATGTAGGTAAACCTACCATGGGACCTCAATCCTCTATTTTAGGTGAATTGCTGATTATCGGTCTGACTTCGGATACTACTTCCATGCTCGATCTCCGTACACTGGCAGACTGGACTATCCGTCCGCGCCTGCTTTCTACGGGAGGTGTGGCACAGGTTGCCGTGCTAGGAGGTGATATCAAGGAATATCAGGTGTTGCTTGACCCTGCCCGCATGAAACATTACAATGTTACGTTGGCAGAGGTGATGAACGTTACCCGTAACATGAATCAGAATGCCAATGGCGGAGTGATTTATGAATATGGAAACGAATATATTGTTCGTGGGGTGCTTTCCAGCCATGATGTGGCTCAGTTGTCACGTTCCGTCATTAAGACGGTGGAAGAGGTGCCCGTTACATTGGAGGATATTGCCGATGTGAAGATCGGTTCGCAGGAACCAAAACTAGGTACTGCTTCGGAGAGAGGAAAACCTGCCGTACTGCTGACCGTTACCAAACAACCCAAGACTGGGACTATTGAACTGACAGAGCAATTAGAAGCCGCATTGAAGGATTTGCAGAAGAATCTTCCGGCTGATGTGCACGTTTCTACAGATATTTTCCGTCAGAGCCGTTTTATTGAAAGTTCTATCGGCAATGTGAAGGATTCGTTGTATGAAGGTGCTATTTTTGTGGTGATTGTTCTCTTCCTGTTCCTTGCCAATGTACGTACCACGGTTATTTCATTGGTAACCCTTCCGTTGTCATTGATTGTTTCTATATTGACTCTTCACTATATGGGGCTCACCATCAATACCATGAGTTTGGGTGGTATGGCTATTGCCATTGGTTCGTTGGTGGATGATGCTATTGTGGATGTGGAAAATGTATGGAAACATCTGCGCGAGAACCGCTTGTTGCCCGAAGGGGAACGTAAAAGCGTGATTGAAGTCGTGTTCAATGCTTCGAAAGAAGTGCGTATGCCTATCTTGAACTCTACCTTGATTATTGTAGTCAGCTTTGTTCCTTTGTTCTTCCTGACAGGAATGGAAGGTCGTATGCTGGTTCCGCTGGGCATTGCCTTTATTGTGGCGTTGTTTGCTTCTACGGTAGTGGCTTTGACACTGACTCCGGTACTGTGCAGCTATCTGTTAGGTAATAATAAAAGTAAAGGATTACCCAAAGAGGCATTTGTAGCCGTATGGATGAAAAAGCATTACCGCAATACCTTGTTATGGTCCTTGAATCATAAATCCGTAGTATTGGGTTTTACAGGTGGACTGTTTGCGGTGGCATTGGTTATGTTTTTTGCATTAGGACGTAGTTTTCTGCCATCTTTCAATGAAGGTTCGTTCACCATTAATATCAGTTCATTGCCGGGAATTTCTTTGGCAGAATCGGACAAAATGGGACACCGTGCGGAAGAGTTGCTGATGTCTATTCCCGAAATACAGACTGTAGCCCGTAAAACGGGACGTGCCGAACTGGATGAACATGCACTAGGGGTTAACGTGAGTGAAATTGAGGCTCCGTTTGAATTGAAAGACCGTTCCCGTCAGGAACTGGTAGCCGATGTGCGTGCCAAGTTATCTACCATTACCGGTGCGAATATCGAAATAGGCCAACCTATCAGCCATCGTATCGATGCCATGCTTTCGGGTACCAAGGCCAACATTGCCATCAAACTGTTTGGTAACGATTTGAACAAGATGTTTGCCATCGGTAATCAGATAAAGGATGCTATCAGTAGCGTGGAGGGTATTGCCGACTTGAATGTGGAACAACAAATCGAACGTCCGCAGCTCAAGATTGTTCCCAAACGCGAGATGCTTGCCAAATTCGGTATTTCCTTGCCGGACTTTGCCGAATTTGTATCTGTAAACATGGCGGGTGAAGTTGTTTCGCAGGTATATGAAGAAGGCAAAGCGTTTAATCTTATTGTCCGTACCAAGGACGAGGTGCGTGATGAGATGGAGAAAGTGCGTAACCTGATGATTGATACCGGTGACGGTCAGAAAATCCCTGTCAACTATGTAGCCGATGTGATTTCTGCCATGGGACCGAATACCATCAGCCGTGAGAACGTGAAGCGTAAGATTGTGATTTCAGCCAATACCAGCGGCCGTGATTTGCGCAGCGTGGTGAATGATATACAGGAACGGATTGATGCGCAAATCAAGCTTCCCGAAGGATATCATGTGGAATATGGCGGTCAGTTTGAAAGCGAGCAGGCGGCCAGCCGTACGCTGATGCTCACTTCGTTTATGAGTATCGTAGTTATCTTCCTGTTGCTTTATACCCAGTTTAAGAATGCAGCCCAAAGTGGAGTCATTTTGTTGAATTTGCCTTTGGCGTTGATTGGTGGGGTATTTGCATTGATGATAACAACGGGTGAGATAAGCATTCCGGCTATTATCGGCTTTATCTCGTTGTTTGGTATTGCTACCCGTAATGGTATGTTGTTGATAAGTCATTACAATACGTTGCGCGAAGAAGGTATGGATTTGAAAGAAAGCATTCTTCACGGTTCGTTAGACCGTTTGAACCCTATCCTGATGACTGCATTGTCTTCCGCGTTGGCTTTGATACCTTTGGCGTTCCGTGGCGATTTGCCGGGTAATGAGATACAAAGTCCGATGGCGAAAGTTATTCTGGGAGGTCTTTTGACATCGACTTTCTTGAACGCTTTCATTATTCCGATTGTTTATGAACTGATGAATCGAAAGAAGAAATAATAGAAATATATGAAACGAATCTTATTTATAATAGCCTTCTGCTCTCCCTTGCTGGCGCAGGCCCAGAGTATTGAGCACATTTTGAAAAGCATCGAGCAGAATAATAAAGAGCTCAAGGCGCAGAAACATGCAGCCGATGCAACCAAGATGGAAAACCGGACAAACAACAACTTGCCTGACCCTACAGTGAGCTACAGTTCTTTTTACAGTAATGGTGCCGAAGGGGGGCACGGTACGGAACTTGTCGCTTCACAAGGTTTTGATTTCCCTACTCAGTATATTGTCCGCAATCGGCAGGCTACTTTGCAGAACGAAGCGGTGGACAAGCAACAACAGGCTGCTCGCCGAGATATTCTGCTGAATGCGAAGAATCTCTGTCTAGACCTTATTCTGTTGAATCAGGAAAAAACATTGATGGATATCCGTATGAAAAATGCAGATGAATTACAGGCACTTTATGAAAAGCGTCTGACTACCGGTGATGCGAACATATTGGAAGTCAATAAAATCAAAATGGAACGTATGAATGTGCAGACGGAAGTTGCCCAAAACAGCGCAGCCCACCGCACTGCCTTGCAATCTCTGCTTGCCATGAACGGCAACATGCCTTTAGAATTTGCTGAAACCACATACCCTGCCATACAGGAAATCAATGATTACAATGTCATGCGGGATGAAGTGATGGCATCAGACCTTGACTTGCAGGCCGCCGTCGCCACTGCCCGTGCCGCCGAGAAGCAGGTTTCGGTAGACCGTCAAGGATGGTTGCCGAAACTGGAAGCCGGTTTTCGCCGTAACACGGATGATGCGGTTTCGATGAATGGTTTTGTGGTAGGGGGCTCCTTGCCTTTGTTTCAGAATCGTAAAAAGGTAAAGATAGCCAAGGCACAGGCTATCAGCGCACAATTGATGCAAGAAAATGCTAAAGATCAGGTTGAAGCTTCTCTGATGTCTCTCTTCAATGAGATGCAGCAGTTGAAGGATGCCATGAATGCGTATGATGTTCCTTTGATGTACCGTTCGCTGGATTTATTGAAGCAAGCATTGACCGAGGGACAAATTTCATTGATTGAATATTTTGTGGAAACGGAAAATATTTATAAGAATCTCCAGGCGTATATGCAGATTGAGAATCAATACCAGAAGGTGATGGCGAATATTTACAAGAATAATCTGTAAAGCTGACAGTCTGTTCTTTTAACGCAGATAGGGTAAAAACGGATGGCAGGATGGTACGGATAGTCAACAAACTATATCCGTGTTATCCTGCTTTTTCATTTAAAAAAGCAGACTGTCGCTGTCAAAAATGTACCGAAGCGGATTGTGTTTTTTTTGTCCGTAATCTTCCGGCTGATCAATGTTGCCGATAAGGTTTCTATTTCCTCCAGTTTCACATTATATCCGTCCGCCAGATGGTCTGTCAGTTGGTTTCCCAGGTTGGCTGAATCGTCCTATGATGATACTCTCCTTAAAGCCGAAGTACTTTGGCTAGAAATTCGAAGAATGCCGGTTACGTCCTTTTTTTGATTCTTAATAAAAGCTGGAAACGATTGTCGTTCAGAATGGCATAAAAAATGTGCCGGAAGAATTGGGCTACCTTTTATGACAGAGTGACTTCCGACACATTTTTTCTTGTTTATTTCTATTTATTTCTTTTTTTTCTTGGCTTCTTTCGCCCATTCTTTCGCTCCCTGCTCTTTCAGTTTCGCGGTGAAAGCCTTTGCTTTTTCCATGCTTGCGTTTTCGTCTTCGGGTGAAGCGTATGCATGTTTGTAACCTTTGGTCACGTTCCATTCACCTCGTGTGAAGTCCGGGAAGGCTACTGCCGCACAGCCGTTGTCCATAGAGATAGCTCCCAGTTCGGCCAGACAGCACCATTCGGCCAAGTCATATACATCCATGTCCAAAGGCAGTCCGTTTTGCAGACAATATACCAGACGGCTATCCATGATGAAGTCCATACCGCCGTGGCCGCCGACTTCTTTTGCCATTTCACCATATTTCTTTAAAATAGGATGCTGGTATTTCTCAATAAGCGCTTCCATTTCTGCCTGGGGTAAGAATCCGTGAGAGTTCAAATCGTCTACTTTGGGTTGCACGCCCGATGCGGTCAGTTGTGCTGCATCCAAAGCATATCCTTCAACGGGATATTTATTGGCAAACCCTTTGCTTCCTGTCAGTTGGTACAAGCGGTTGTAAGGTTGGGGAGTCATTACATTATGTTGGATTTCAATAACTTTCCCATTTGCTGTGCGAAGCAGGGTGGTGGTATGGTCTCCGTTGCGGAATTCTTTACATTCTTCGCCGGTTCTCTTCTCCACTAAATCTTTACCAACAACAGATTTGGTGTCCATAGCTACTAAAGTGGTTATACGGTCACCACGATGGATATCCAATGCTTGTGCTACAGGACCCAAGCCGTGAGTGGCATATACATCACCCCGGTGTTTCATGTTATAATCTAAACGCCATCCTAGTTTGTCTTCTTTGCCGTTTTTCCAATAATGATCCCAGAACGGGCTTAAATTGTGAATGTAGGCTCCTTGGGCACGGATTATTTCGCCAAATACACCTTGTTGTGCCATATTCAGTGTATTCATCTCAAACCAGTCATAGCAACAGTTCTCAAGAATCATGCAATGCTTGCGGTTTTTTTCACTCAGGTTGATTAAATCCCAGCATTCTTGCAGGTTCATGGCCGAGGGAACTTCAATAGCTACATTTTTACCGTTTTCCAATGCGCATTTTGCTACGGGGAAATGATGCAACCAGTCTGCGGCGATATAAACTAAATCTATGTCTGTACGTTTACATAATTCTTCATATCCCTTTTCTCCGGAATAAATGGCAGCTTTCGGCATAGATGCTTTCTTTAGGATATCCTGACATTTTTCTGCACGAGATGCTTCATAATCACAAAGTGCCACAATTTGTGTGCCGGGAATATAAGTGAAGCGCTCTACGGCTCCGGGACCTCGCATTCCCAATCCGACAAATCCTACGCGGACTACTTCCATTTTCGGGATGGTTAAGCCTAATACACTTTTCTGGCCGGACGGACGTTCAGGAGTGTCAATCACAATGGTTCCTTTGTCCCATTTCCAGGAATCTCCTGAACTTACGGTTTGTGCTGTCGTGGTTTGTGGTAAACACATGCATAGGGTTGTACCCATACATAAGCTTATCACTGTCTCTTATACACATCTCCGAGCCCACGAGACCGGAGCC
>ENA-UABS01000354-UABS01000354.1-human-gut-metagenome-genome-assembly--contig:-NODE-354-length-8115-cov-6.043921_pt1 | contig 8115 bp, 5 predicted proteins | sample MGYA00243871_ERZ654209 | MGnify/ENA primary metagenome ERZ654209 (study PRJEB26926, sample SAMN06165187) | human gut metagenome | biome: ENVO:00009003; feature: ENVO:2100002; material: ENVO:00002003... | reverse complement strand
ATATCACTAGCATCACATCAGAGTATACTTTGTCAATCGGTAAATAGTATATTGTGTAATCATCCTCTGATTTTCTGCCGGCCACGTTTGCCATATACGCCAGGCTCACAAAGCTGCCTACCAGGCCCGCAAGCGATATTAGTGTATATATATCAATATTTCCATGCGCATCGTGCCTGAATGCATAGCCTGTGGCAAACACTCCTGTCACCATAAGTATCATGCATAGCTGATGCAAAACTATGACCGCTGCTTTTTTTCCTATCGTATACTGCTTCATTTGTTGTCCTCTATCTTATAGCCTACTCCCCAGACCACTTTCAGATATCGCGGCTCTTTAGGATTTATCTCTATTTTTTCCCTGATATGTCTGATGTGCACGGCAACTGTATTATCGGCGCCTATCGCCTCCTCGTTCCATATACTCTCATATATTTCGTTTATTGAGTAGACCTTTCCCTTATTTTTAAGGAGTAAAAGCAGGATATTGTACTCAATCGGTGTGAGCTTTACCTCCTCACCATCCACAGTCACCTTTTTTAAATCATCATTTACCAAAAGGCCTCCGGCTTCATAAACCTTGTCTCCGGCTGCATCATTGCTTGACAGAGTGGTATATCTGCGAAGCTGTGACTTTACTCTTGCCACAAGCTCAAGCGGATTAAAAGGCTTTGTAACATAATCATCAGCCCCCACATTGAGGCCTAAAATCTTGTCAGCATCCTCTGTCTTTGCCGAGAGAATGATTATCGGCACCCTGCTTTCCTTTCGTATCTGCAGAGTAGCTCTTATCCCGTCGAGCTTTGGCATCATGACATCTATTATCATGAGGTCTATTTTTTTATTCTTCATAATTTCAACCGCCTGTATGCCATCATATGCCTTCTCCACGTTGTAGCCCTCCTGTATCAGGTAAATCTCAATTGCCTCAACTATTTCCTTGTCGTCATCACAAACTAATATTGTCATATTATCCTCCTTCTATGAATTTTGAACAGAAACCTTCTCCTGCCGTTAGTCAGCTATATTTTATCAGATTATCTACTTTGTTTTTCTTAAAATCTGCTTAATATTACCCACTTTTAAATATAAGCCAAAAAGCAGCCGTTCTGTTTTGAACTGCTGCTTTATATTACATAGGCGTGTTTCATTTCCCTTTATTTCCGGTGATGCTCTGCCACATTCTGTGGATGCCGGCTGTGAGCTCCTTCCCTTCCATTGTGTTGATAACAGGTGGATTGCCGGCATCCTTGGCTTCATCCTTATCATTGCCATGATTTAATCCGGCATCAGGTGTATCGTCTGCAAGCTTCACTTCACCCACTACACCATCTCCCAGGTCCTCGCCCTCAGCAAGTCCCAGTTTTCTGATATAATCCATATTTACCTTGATTTCAGTCTGTCTGTTTGCATAGATAGACTTCTCTTCCTTGTCAATAGTACGCTCCTCTACTGGCTTACCTGCATTTTTCTGACGTTCTATCTCCTTATTTCTGTCATCGATAATCTTAAGATACTTCTCCGTATCGGACAAATCCTGAAGCTGTCCCTTGAGCTCATACTGGTTAGTTTTAACTATCTTCTCCTGTTCTGCAATCTTATCCTTCATATTCTTGCACAGCTTTTCAAGTGACTCGTTGGTATCATTGATGATATCACGCACTCTTGAAAGCGCCTCATCCGTATAGATAACCGATGCTGCATACACATCCTCAGCCTTTCTGCTTGCATCCCAGACTATCTGATCCCCCTTCTTTCTGAACTCTCTCTCTGCGTGATTGCGACTCTGCTCAGTAAGCTCATACTCATCCTGCATTGCATATATACACTTATTCAGCTCAGCAAGTAAATCTATCATTTGCTGCTTGTTTATGATCACCCTGCTCGGCTCCGGCTTATACGGCTCCGCCTTTGAGAGCATGATATGAATTTCTCTTAGTACCTTTTCTGTTTTATCGTTCGCATTCATTTTCTATTTCCTCGGATTTAAATTAACATTATAACTATTCAGGGTGTTTCTGAATACTCACCACTTACCCATATTTTATATGAAAATCCGCTTCTCGTAAATAGCCAAATGAATAATAATGATATGATGGTCAAAAGGTATTCTGCCCCTCATTTATAATTAAATCAATCCCGCTGCCGCATTTCTCAGCTCGTCTGCCGCATGCTTTATCTCGGCAGCCTGCTCTTCGCTCACATTTCCGGGCTTTGTCCTTGAAATAAGCTTCTTCACATATGAAAGTGACGATTTCACACTCTTTTTCTGTGCGCTGTCCATAGCCTTTCTTTTTTCCTTGTCAGCCATAACGTTTTCCACCTGTCGCACAAGCGTATCAGCCTCACTTCTTGCATCAATATAAGCCTTTCTCTGTCCATCTGTTGCCTCATACTCCTGTGCCTCGCGGATTGCCTGCTCAATCTCAGAATCAGACAAATTCGAGCTTGCGGTAATCGTAATCTCCTGATGCTTTCCTGTGCCCAGGTCCTTTGCAGAAACCTGCACAATGCCGTTTGCATCTATATCAAACGTCACCTCTATCTGCGGCACACCTGCCGGAGCCGGCTTGATGCCCTTTAGCCTGAAGTTTCCAATCAGCTTATTGTCCCTTGCAAACTGCCTCTCACCCTGCAGTACCTTTATATCCACAGAGGTCTGGAAGCTTCCTGCAGTTGTAAAAATCTGGCTGTATCTCGTAGGAATAGTCGTATTTCTGTCAATAATTTTGGTTGAGACACCACCAACTGTCTCAATTCCGAGTGAAAGCGGTGTGACATCCATCAGTATAATCTCTGCCGCACTGCTGCCTGCGACAATTGCTCCACCGAGCTTGCCACCCTGTACTGCTGCACCGAGTGCCACGCACTCGTCAGGATTCAGGTTGTGTGAAGGCTCTTTTCCTGTAATTCTTCTGACCTCCTCAACAACAGCCGGCACACGTGTAGAGCCTCCTACCAACAGCACCATTCCAAGCTCTGCTGCGGAAATTCCCGCATCTGAAAGTGCCTGATTTACAGGAATAGCAGTTCTCTCCACCAGATCCTTTGTTATCTCATTAAACTCAGCCCTTGTGAGGTTCATCTCCATGTGGACCGGCTGTCCCTTTACAGTGGTGATAAACGGCAGGTTGATAGTGGTTGAGGATGAGGATGAAAGCACCTTTTTTGCCTTCTCAGCCTCCTCCCTGACACGCTGCATAGCAGTATTATCCTTTCTCAGATCCACATTCTGCTGTCTGTAAAACTCTGTAACAAGATAATTCGTGATTCTCTCATCAAAATCATCTCCACCCAGATGATTATCACCGGCTGTGGCAAGCACCTCTATCAGATTGTCCCCTATTTCGATAACAGACACATCGAAGGTTCCTCCTCCGAGGTCGTAGACAAGAATTTTCTGCTGCTGTCCGTGGTCCAGTCCGTATGCGAGTGCCGCAGAGGTTGGCTCATTTATGATTCGAAGCACATTAAGACCCGCAATCCTTCCTGCATCCTTAGTTGCCTGCCTCTGCGCATCCGAAAAATATGCAGGAACTGTGATTACAGCATCTGTCACTGCCTCACCAATATAGTCCTCTGCATCCTTTTTCAGCTTTCTGAGAATCATAGAAGAAATCTCAGGAGCTGAATACAGCTTTCCATCCACCTTTGCCCTGAAATCGCTTCCCATCTGTCTCTTTATTGAGAAAAATGTCCTGTCCACATTGACTGCTGCCTGCCTCTTTGCAGCCTCTCCAACCAGTCGCTCTCCATTTTTTGTAAAAGCCACTACAGACGGAGTTGTTCTCTGACCCTCGCTGTTAGTTATGACTACCGGCTGATTGTTCTCCAATACTGCCACACAGCTGTTTGTTGTTCCTAAATCTATACCTATAACCTTGCCCATTTTATGCCTCACTGTTTACTAATGTTTATTTTCTGAATAGTTACATCTTAATAATACTTTATGCTTCGAAAATTCACTCGTCAAGGCATGAGGCTGTTATTTCAGAGAATGTTTATACTTTTAATTTTTAATACACAACATAACAACAAAGGCACCGCCGAAGCAGTGCCTTTGTTGATTAGTTTATAGGTTGGATTAAAAAATGATAATTGAGGATTGCTTATTCACTTACTTTCTTTTTGAGTAATCCGAGTAATCCACATGCAATGAAAGATCCGATTACTAATGCAACAAGATACATTAACGGATTTCCGATTGTAGGTACTACGAAGATTCCTCCGTGAGGTGCCATGAGTGTACATCCAAATGCCATTGAAAGTCCACCTGCCACTGCTGAACCAACTGCACATGCCGGAAGGACATGAAGCGGATCAGATGCTGCGAATGGGATTGCACCCTCTGTGATAAATGATAATCCCATGATAAAGTTCGTAGGTCCTGCCTTTCTCTCCTCTGCTGTGAACTTGTTCTTGAAGAAGATTGTTGCAAGAGCGATTGCGAGTGGTGGAACCATACCACCAATCATAACTGCTGCCATGATATTGTAGTTTCCGGCAGCGATTGAAGCTGTACCAAATACATAAGCGGCTTTGTTTACAGGGCCACCCATATCTATTGCCATCATTCCTCCGAGAAGTACTCCGAGAACTACTGCGCTTGCACCGTTAAGTCCATTAAGACCGTTGTTGATAGCTGTATTTAAAGCTCCGATTGGAGGCTCAACTACAAACTGCATTATAACGCCTATGAGGAATATACCAAGCAGCGGATAAAGAAGAACCGGCTTCACACCATCAAGACTCTCAGGAAGCTTAGAGAATATCTTCTTTAAGAGATTTACAATATATCCTGCAACGAAACCTGCAACCAGTGCTCCAAGGAAGCCTGATGTACCGTTTGCTGCGATTGAACCGCCTACGAAACCAACTGCAAGACCCGGACGGTCAGCAATACTCATAGCGATAAAGCCTGCAAGGATAGGAAGCATAAATCCAAATGCTGTTCCACCGATTCCCTTAAACAATGCTGCGCCCTGTGTAATAGTACCGAAATTTGCTCTCTGGTCAGCCGGCAGTGAATTAAGGTCAACACTGAATCCATCGATAAGGAACGCGATTGCGATAAGGATACCACCACCAACTACGAACGGAAGCATATGTGAAACACCGTTCATCAGATGCTTGTAAATCTGATGTCCAATGCTCTCCTTTCCACCAATAGATGAATGTGAAGCCTCTTTTTTACCTGATGCCTTAAATACAGGAGCATCACCGGCAGCAATTCTCTTTACGAGCTCCTCTGTCTTATTTATTCCGTCAGAAACCTGACACTCAATAACCTTCTTTCCGTCAAAACGGTCTGTAGGCACATTTGTATCACATGCAACGATAACACCGGTAGCCTTTGCAATCTCATCATCTGTGAGTACATTTTTAGCTCCGGCTGAGCCTCTTGTCTCAACCTTTACCTGATATCCCAGCTCCTTGGCCTTTTTCTCAATAGCCTCAGCAGCCATATAAGTATGGGCAATTCCTGTAGGACAGGCTGTAACTGCAACGATAAATACATCGTCCTTCTTCACCTCAACAGGCTCTTTCTCCTTTGCCTCTTTGGCAGCCTCTTTCTCATCCTTTGCTTTTTCAGCGCTATCGATGATATTTAAAAACTCATCAACTGAACCGGCATTGATAAGAGAATTTGTAAACTGCTCGTCCATCAGCATAACAGAGAGCTTGCTGAGCACCTGAAGATGCACATTGTCCTCTGTGTTTGGTGCAGCGATAAGGAAAATAATCTTTGCAGGTGTACCGTCGAGTGATTCAAAGTCAACCCCATCTTTTACAACCATTGCCGCAAGACCTGCTTTAGTAACAGCATCAGACTTGCAATGAGGAATTGCTATACCCATTCCAATTCCTGTTGTGCCTTCCTCCTCTCTTGCAAAAACACCCTTTCGATACTTCTCCACATCGGCTATTTTGCCACTTTTTGCCATCAAATCAATACACTGATTCAATGCTTCGGTTTTTCCGGCAGGCGTACCATTCAAATTGATACTCTCAGCTGCCAACAAATCCCTGATTGTCATACATCATTCCTCCTAATAGAATATATTAATTATTTATATCAACCTTTTTGATACCGTTTGTTTAATTGGAAGCACTCTCCCATTTATCAATAAGTGCTTCAACCTCAGGCTTTGTAGCAAGCTCCTCAGAAAATGCACTTGCACTTCCTGTACATACTCCATAAATAAATGCCTGCTTATAATCATTTGATTTGAGGTATCCGTAAACAAATCCGGCTACCATCGAATCTCCTGCTCCTACAGAGTTTTTAAGCTTTCCTTTAGGTGCATTTGCCTTAAACTCCTGTCCGTCCTCAGTCACAAGCACTGCTCCGTCGCCTGCCATTGAAACAAGCACGTTTCTTGCGCCCTGCTCCTGAAGTTTCTTTGCATACTTTATTACATCGTCCTTGTCTGTAATCTCAACCCCAAATATCTCACCGAGCTCATGATTGTTTGGCTTAATGAGGAACGGCTTATATGGAAGCACGTTTGTGAGCAGATTTCTTGTCGCATCAACCACGATATTTATTCCGCGACCCTCAAGATGCTTCATGATATCCATATACATTGATGAAGGCATCACATCAGGAATACTTCCTGCGAGAACAAGCACATCAGACTCCTTTAAGCAGTCAAGCTTCTCATAGAGTTTTTTAATATTGTCCTCAGTGATTGCAGGACCCTGACCATTAATCTCGGATTCCTCATTTGAGCGAAGCTTCACGTTGATACGTGAAATACCATCCTCCACCTCTATAAAATCAGTATCGACACCTTTTTCTCCTAGAAGTCTTTTAATCTCATTACCTGTAAAGCCTGCTGTAAAACCAAGTGAAGTATTACTCATTCCAAGATTCTTAAGAACCATGGAAACATTGATGCCCTTACCACCTGCAAAAATCTTCTCTCCAGTCGTTCTATTGACCACTCCTGTCTTAAAATCTGTTACATCAACTATATAATCTAGTGATGGATTAAAAGTAACCGTATAAATCATGTTAGACCTCCTTAATATTTTTGTATTTCTTATAGTTGTCATTGCTTAGTGCATTTGTAATAATTACAGCATCCTCAAAATTAGCAAACTTGATACTTGATACCTGTGAAAACTTACTGTCATCCGCAAGAATGTATTTCTCCTTGCTATTCTCCATGGATTTCTTTTTAATCATGGCCTCCTTTATCTCCGGAGTCGTAAATCCATTCTTCACAGTAATTCCGTTGGTTCCCCAGAAGCCCTTCGTAAAATTGTATTTATCGAGCGTCACAACGGCCTCATCTCCGACAATAGCCTCAGTAGTAGACTTGAACTCGCCACCCAGAATATATACTGTATATCCCCTATCGGAAATTCTCTTGGCATTAGTCAGAGAGTTTGTAACAAAAACCACATTCTTTGCAGTAATATAATCAATCATGACTGCCGTTGTAGTACCGGCATCTATATAAACAAAATCATTATCCACAATAAGTGATGCCGCATATCTGGCAATCTGTTCCTTTTCGCTGCGATTCTGCTTAAGCCTGTTGATAACCTTCTCATCCTGAGTATGGATATTCGTATTATTTGCAATCGCACCACCATGTACCTTGGTGAGATACCCCTTCTTGTCCATTGCAACCAAATCACGCCTGATTGTTGACTCGGATGTATCAAGCTCATCCATAAGCTGCTGAACAGTCACACTTCCCATCGAATCTAATATATCGAGTATTTTTTTGCATCTATCTTCCGCCAGCATCTAATCCCCCCTGTTTATCAAACTATTAAAAGACTTATTTTATAAGCCATTTATTTAATGCTCATTTTCAAATTACTGTATTAAACATTTCAACATTCATTTAACTTGTAGTATAATTATATTTTCATAATCCGTCATTGTCAATCATAATCCGTCATTTATATTCACAAATAATCACACTAAAAATTGTTGAAAATATATAAAGCAAGTTTTAAAATTGTGCAATATATGCAAATGTAACGTTCATTTTTGTGCAGAATATACTATATATATCATTAATACTTGCCTAAATACTATTTTTAGCTGTCTCTTATACACATCTCCGAGCCCACGAGACCGGAGCCTATCTCGTA
>ENA-UABS01000352-UABS01000352.1-human-gut-metagenome-genome-assembly--contig:-NODE-352-length-8132-cov-4.796459_pt1 | contig 8132 bp, 7 predicted proteins | sample MGYA00243871_ERZ654209 | MGnify/ENA primary metagenome ERZ654209 (study PRJEB26926, sample SAMN06165187) | human gut metagenome | biome: ENVO:00009003; feature: ENVO:2100002; material: ENVO:00002003... | reverse complement strand
GAAATGACCAAAGTACTTATAAATTTAATGGCGCAATAGCTACCATATTACTACAATTCCGTCATATATTTTATCTCTCCTGTATTAAATTTTTATTGAAAGTTTGTAGTAACCATGGTATTATTGGTTTGGATTATTTTATATTGCGCCATGGTCATTTCGCCCATGGTTACTACATTTGGTAGATATCTACCACCTGAACCAAAGTTGGCGCTTTGGTTCTTTTTTTATTACAAATTCTGAGTATTGGGAATCGCTCCAAATACTCCTTGTAAGTATTTCGCAGCAATATTATCATTGCTTCTCACATTTGGATAATCGCTTAATCTGCACATGCTTGTTTCTCCATACTGGTTCTTATCTGTAAACCATACCTGATCTCTCCGTACTCCATCGAGTAGCAGTGTGTCATGTGTTGTACATATTAACTGTGCATGATGCGGATTAGATTCATTAGAATTAAACAAACCAGCTAAAAGCTTTACTAAATTAGGATGTAAACCATTCTCTATTTCATCAATAAATAACGTACTTCCAGCATCTAATGCCTCAAAAATAGCAGGTAAAACTCTCAGCATTCGAATAGTTCCATTTGATTCATACTTCAAAAATGGAAGTTCTATCTCCCCAACTTGTTTATGATCTTTGTAAGTAGCATGAAGTGATTGAACACTTACATGTATGTTTTTGATGACCAGCTCTTTGTTCTCTAAATCGTCTTCACTCAATACATGTTTATCCATTTTTGATTCCAAATCAACCTTTAAATTTGTCAATGTGGGATCAGCTATTTTTAAATACTTGAGATATCTTTCTATTGCTTCCTCATTAGTATTTTCTTCATCAAAATCCGGTGCATTTCCAACCGAAGCCATATTTATCACACGATAATTCATTATTTCATTCAGAATCATACTTGCTAAAGGATTGTTTAACATAGCCGCCATTGCCAAGCATAATGCGTCTTCTCTAACAACAGATACCATATTCTTGAAACTAGACAATCCGGAGCGAAGTACTATGTCTTCATATTTTGGAGAAGTCCTCTTAATAAGTACTTCTGTCCGTTTCTTCTTTTTGGTCAAAAGCTCTTTTTGAATTTTTCCATCCTGAATTGCAAATGAATAAGTGTATAAAATTTCCTCGATAATCACCTGAATCTCAAAATACGTCTCTTTACTTTTACAATCAATATCAAACTTAAAAGTTTCGATTGGTGCTGCTAGTTCTTTCTTAATTGCAGGAACTTCTAATAGCTTATTATTATTAGCTCCCAACACAGTAGACATTATTATCATCTTCTGCATTTTCGTAAGTGCTGCCAAATAATTTGTTTTTCCAGAACCATTTGCTCCATAAATGTATGAAATTTTATTATAGTTCTGTCCAGAGACTTCAAATGTATTTTCCTCTAAGAACTCTTTTTTCAAATTCTCCGCAAGGGTTGTGATTCCAGTTATCTCCTTGAATGGACCTGTATTTCCTACTGAAAATGAAACAAACATAATTACACCATACCTTTCTACATCTTGGATTATACCTTCCCCCATCCAATCTGTCAATAGTTATCTTATATTTTCGTATTTTTTTACGATTTTCAGCTTTACCATAGCTTATTTCAATAAAAATCAAATAAAATATATGTATTTAACGCGAATTATGTCATTAATACCTGTCACCAGTTTTAGCTGCCAAGAAATAACAAAGGGACTGTCCAACAGTCCCTCAGCTATTATTTATAAATTATTTCATGACGCACAATCTCTTCTGCAGAATTCCGGACATTATTTACCGCTCTAACCCATTCCATCTGGTCACGAGCTTTCAATTCTTCCGTAATGCCCTGCTTCTCCATCATCTGACTCACCAGAATATCCATTCTCTCTTGTGCTTCATCGTCCACAGTATTCAGATGTTCTGTCAGTCTGTCTTCCAGCATATACAGTGAATACATTGCCGGACGATGCTCTTTCAGATATGTTTTCCGCATCATTCCATATTTCCCATAATGCGGTTCTTCATCTGTACTGACAAGATTCGGATAGTAAATTCCGTCTGCGCCAAGTGTGTAGGTTCCACCCATTTTTTCAAATGTGCTTTTCATGTGTTATTCCTCCTTGAAATCAGCGATGTCCTTAGATCATCGCATAATATTTCAGGGCAGCCTTGATAGCATCTTCTTTCTCTTTCGGGCATTGCGGAACTCTTGCATTTTCTGATTTTGAAAGATTATAGTTTTCTCCCACTTCAATTCCACATTTGCGTTTTACCTGAGAAATATATAAACTTGAAACCTTCAAGCCAAATTCTTTCAGCACATAATCTTTGATTTCCTGATAGGTTGCTTTCAACTCGGCACTGGTGGCATCCAGCTCGTCCAGGTCTAAGTCGATCTCTATCGTGTCATCTGGTTTTTGTTGGGACAAAAGAACTACCGTCTCGACAGTTGTTTCAGTTTCCAAGGGAAGTTCTTTCACTTCCTCACCATCAACAGGTACGGGGAAATTGAATACAATCTTCTTTATCCAGCTTCCGTCTTTCCTTTTCTCCGGGAACATCTCAATTCGCTCGATAAAGGCCTTCATAAACTCCTTCTGCTCCGCTTCCGTTGCGGAATGGTAGACTTCATCAAATGCCAGCAACAAGCGATAGATATTGTCACCGGAAATCTTCTCCTGCTGGATGCTGCGGATCTGACTTTGCAATTCGCCAATCTGAGCTTCGATTTCCTCTATCGTATCATACTGCTCATCATAGCGGCGCTGCAAGTCCAAAATCTTTCTGTCATAGTAGACATCGTTGATGTCCAAGGTATCCATCTGACGCTCCAAGCGGCTTTTCGTTCCAAAGGCTTGCTTTAGCCGCCCTTGTAGGACAGCAATCTGCTTTTCCATATCTTCTGTATCTACTGCTGTTCCGATTTTCGCCTGAATTGCTTCTACAAATCGTGGATTGTTGACCATAGCGGAGATAACCTTCGCCACAAATTTGTTGATTTCCGTCTGCTCGATATTCAGCCGGAAGCTGCACTCATGTCCCGTCGGCGTAACCGTATTTTTGCAGTAGTAATAATACCGTGTTTTCTTGTCCTTGCTGTGCGCCTTGGCGATATTGCCGTACATACTCTTGCCGCAGCATGGGCATTTCAAGATACCGGACAGGATGTGTGCATGGTCTGGATTATTGACCTTTTCCCGCTTAAAGGAATTGATCTTGCGCTTTTCCTGTGCCAGATACCAATCTTCTTCGGAAATGATAGCTTCGTGCTGCCCTTCATAAACCGGGAACTCCGACTGCTCAACCACGTGCATCTCGTTTCTTGTACCCTGTTTCTTTTCTGTTCTTCGTCTGCCGTAAGCAATCTTTCCCATATAAACAGGATTGTACAATACATTTTTCACAAAATCCCTTGAAAATCCCGGAATGGTATTATTCTGTCTTAGTTTCTTAGTATAACCATTGCGGTTCAGATATTTTGCAACTCCTGCAACACCCTCATTAGTGTGAATGTAACGGTCATAAATGACCCGAATTACTTCCACTTCATCCTCTGCAATGACAAGGTTTCCATTTTCCAGTTTGTATCCATATGGAGCGAAACCGCCGTTCCATTTGCCCTCACGAGCCTTTTGCTCCCGTCCTGCCATTGTCTGTGTGCGGATATTTTCTCGCTCAATCTCTGCCACCGCAGACAGCACAGAGATCATCAGCTTTCCTGCATCCTTGGAGCTGTCAATGCCATCCTCCACGCAGATCAGATTGACACCGAAATCCTGCATGAGTTGCAAAGAGTTCAGAACGTCCGCTGCATTTCTGCCAAATCGGGACAGCTTAAAGACCAACACATAAGAAACATCATCTTTGCCGTCCTGGATGTCATTCAGCATCCGTTGAAACTCCTGCCGCCCTTGAATGTTCTTTCCGGAAAAGCCCTCGTCAGAATACTCCCCGGCAACGATCATATCCTCGTATGCCGCATACTTCCGCAGCTTGTCACGCTGGGCATCCAAACTGTATCCGTCAACCTGCATCGAGGTGGACACTCTTGTATAAAGATAGCATTTAAGTTGTTTCTTTTTCAGAATCTCCACCTCCCTCATTCCTTCCTTTTACCATAAGTCCCTCGTTGCGGATATAATACTCCAAAAGCCACAGCACATAATCCGGTGCATGGCGGTTGTCCAATTCCCATTCAGTCATAGTCCGGTAAGGAATATGGACGAGCTTGCAAAAATCTTTCCGATTCAGTCCTGTGCTTTCACGCAACTTTATAATTCTGTTTTTACAATCCATCCGTCTTTTCTCCACAAAAGCAAAAATACACATTGCGTAATCATTATAGCATAGCCATAGTGAATACGCAACGTGTAAATTGCAAATTTTACGCAGCCTTATCCGTCAAAAGCTGCGCTTGATTACTTTCCTCGGAATGCTCCACTTCCTGCGGTGCGTCCTGCTCCAATTTATCCAAAACCTGATGTCCATATTTCTGGAGCATCTGGTTCATAACATCCACACAGCGGTCAAATGCCGCATTATATTTCGCTTCCTCATAATATTTCTTCAATAGGCGATTCCTCCATCAAAGTTCCATATCCTGTCCACGCTTCCGGGCAGGGTGTTTGTGTTCCTGCGTTTCCTTTCCTCTGATGAGGATAGAATTGATAAAAGCCCGAACCCTTTCGGATGCAATTTCCAGTGCATCCAGAAAAGGCTGGGCTTTCTGTTTCAGTTCCATATATTTTTCGTTTACTGCTTCATACCGCTGTTTCCAGATGGAAATTGTTTTTTCAGCAGAAGCCAGTTTCTCTTTCAAACGCTTATTGTCAGCATTGGCAATAATGCCGTTGACCGCATAGCGTTTGAGTGTATCGCACTGATCCGGCGTGAGCGAGACATTTCCGGTGAGGGCATTTTTCTTGCCCATTTCCTCAATATCCTGCACCGTCAGCGCAATGGTCTTTGCTGCCTTGGTTTCCTTTTGCAGAGCTTCCAGTTTCTTTTTCTGCTTCTCCGTAGCAGCCTTGGCATCCGCCAAACTCTGCTCGGCCTGTTCCACCTGTCCGGTCACAGTTTCCAGGCGGTGCTGTTCGGCCTGTAACTTGAACTGTGTCACCGTCAGATGTTCCTCGGTACTGCCACGCTCTCCACGCTCCACATCGGTATATCCGGCGGCTCGCATGAAATTAAAAAAGTCATCCTGCAGCACACTGTAGGACGACTTCAAAATCTTTTTCCCTTTTGCGTTCAACATAGGATTTCCGTTTTCATCAAGAACGGGTTTGGATTCCCACTTCTTACTGCGGCTGACCTGTGTGATCGTTTCCTTTACCGTTCCCCGGAGGGATTCATCCTTGCATCGCTTCGACCACAGGATTTGTTTCTCCACCACCGGGATATAAACCACATGAAGGTGATAGTGGTACACATCCTCACCCAGAGCTTCCGACATTGCCCGGTTGCGCTCGTCGGCATGCATTACAGCGGAGAGGATATACTGCTCACCGCCCACGATCTCCACGGCGGCTTTATAGGCATCGGCATAAAACTGTTTTGCAAACTCATAGCCGCCGTGGTTGTAGAAATAAGTGGAGTTCACATCGAAAACCAACTCGCCATATTTGACGGCATCCGGTTTCAGCCCTCTGGTGGAGATGATCTTGTCCTGCTCCATCTGCTCAAACATTTTTACATAATCGTCAGTGGGAGACTTGAAGTGAACATTCAGCGCAGTACGTTCCGGCACGATGTCCACATTGGAATAACGGTCTTTTTCACGCTCATTGTGTTCCTGTACTTTTGTCACATCATCCGGAGTTTCCAAGTCCTGATTTCTGGCTAAGGTACGATCAATTCCATCATTTCTTGCCATAGATTTTTGTCCTTTCTTTAAGATTTGCAGACAGCGGAGGGCTGAGGAACGGCACTTTTTCAAAGTGTAATAACCCACTATTACACTTTCATCCATGCTGGCTACAAAGTGCCGTGGGCTCTCCGAGGGCTCTCCCGAGGGGGAATGCGGTCACTGCGGTGACCTCTGCTGACCAAGGCAAAATGTCTGCGCCTTTTACCTTGGTCAGCCCGTCTGCATGAAGCTGTTCTGCGGAACATTTCTTGCAGACGATGGCAGCGAAAACCGTATCTTTCACTGCCTGTCCATGGGCAGCACTGCGGTGCGCCTATGGGGACGGGAGATGCGGAGGGCTGTTGCCGGGGTATCACTTCTCCCGTCTTTTCTGCCATACGATGTCGTAACCAAGCACAGCGGCAAGCTCCAATACTTCCTTGTATCGTATACTTTCCCGCTGTAATTTTGCGGACAGGTTGGAAACGCTGTCGCTCCATCCGTACTCGTCCGAGAGCAGGTCAACAACTTCCTGCATGGTCATCCCGGCACGGATGATCTGTGCCTTTATTTCGTTGCGTATATTCATATTGATAAAATCCTCCATAATTCAGTTCATGTGTCGGTGCAACCTCTGCGCTCCAAGGTGGAGTGGATGCACCGAACAGTGAAAAATCTGCAATCTCCGAAATCCGTTCAGAATTTCGCTTGTGATGTCCTGTCCATATATGACCATATCCCACTTTGCCGTTTTGTGTGGTTTGGTCTGGAACAGTGAAAACACCCATTGTTCCGTGAACAGGGTACACGGTTCAGAGAAGCACGATTTCGTGAAATAGTTTCGTCCTGCGGTCAAAAACTTTGCTGTTTCCATTACCATTGATTTTTAATGCCCGAAAACAGGTCAGCTTTGAAAGCTGCTGTTTCCTATAACGGAAGAAAACAGGGGTAAATGCTGCGTACATACGTACAGAGCATGACTGGCAAAATCAATCCCGCCAGTCCTCCGGTACGTACGTACACGGCGAAACATCGTAAAATCCATTTATATGAGGTCTTGCCACAGCTTCCACGCCCATAAAGCCCCACACCCGCCGTCCGGCAGAGTTGGTGATGTTGTTGCAATGCTCCAGATTGAATCTCCCGGCATTGGCAATCATGGCATCGCTGAAGCTACGGGCTTTCAGCGGTGCAAGGGAGTTTTCCTCACACCACATCCGGTAGATTTCATAGAAATCCTTAGAGCTGATGGAAGCATCCGCTTTCAATCGGATGTATCCCTCCGACTCCATGAAATCAAAGATATTGTTGTTGTCACGCTTGACCGCTTCCCGGTTTTTCCGGATACGGTCACTCTCCGTAAACTTAAAGTTGTTGGCAACAAGCCGCTGTAAGCCTTCAAATGCCCACAGGAAGATACCCTCGGCTTCAGCTTTCATCTTCTCTGCAAGGTCAGGATCATCGGCTCTGTCCATGGGCTTTTCTTTGGTGGTCAGCACAAGCTGTCTGCGGTAAAAACCATCGCTGCGATCATATAGGGCTTGCAGATCACCATTGCTGAATGCCAGCAACCGGGCAAACATCCAGCCCTGATAACTCTGCTTGCCCTTGCGTTCCAAGTCCATTTTGCCCTGTGCAGTCACGATGGATTTTACATAGTTGGTCTGACGCAGAGCTTCCATCCGCATATCATCATCCACGCACAGCAGGATGTGTTCCAGATCGGCACGGGCAAAACGGTTTTCAGAAATCTTCCCGATGCTGCCGTCTTTCATATTCGTGCCGAAGATGGTGGACAGCACCGCACCGATTTGAGATTTACCCTCGCCACCGTTGCCTTTAATCACCATCATGCGCTGCCCCTTGTTGGAGGGAATCAGGCAATAGCCGATAAACTCCTGCAAAGTTGGAATGTCCTCGGCGTAAAGCAACCCATCCAGAAAGTTCAGCCAGATCACCGGTGCAGGAGCATCGGGATTATAGCCGACAGGCAGACGGCTTCGCACGATAGCCGGTCTGCCTTCGGTGAAAGTGCCGTTCAAGAGCAGCGTACCGTTGGCAACATGGATGCGATCCTGCTCCGGAGGGAAGTCAGACACCTGCGCTTCCAGTTTCAGCACTTCCAGAATGTTGGTGATCTTCCGTGGGATGTTGTTCACGGCACAAAATTTCAGCTTGTCGTAAATCTCCCCACGCAGAGGAAGGTCATCCGTCACTCGACCATCGGGCGTGAAAAAAGCTCCGTTTGCGAAGATGATTCTGCGCTCATGCAGAAATTCTTCACAAA
>ENA-UABS01000332-UABS01000332.1-human-gut-metagenome-genome-assembly--contig:-NODE-332-length-8337-cov-2.903888_pt1 | contig 8337 bp, 8 predicted proteins | sample MGYA00243871_ERZ654209 | MGnify/ENA primary metagenome ERZ654209 (study PRJEB26926, sample SAMN06165187) | human gut metagenome | biome: ENVO:00009003; feature: ENVO:2100002; material: ENVO:00002003... | reverse complement strand
AGTCGGGGCTTTGTGCGTAAAAAACAGAAGGTGTGCATTTTGACACACCTTCTATTATATATCAAAAAAGTAACTTTACTTACTTCACAGCTCTTCTTATTCAGCAGTTTTTCTTCTGATAGCTCTTTTGGTAGTAGCTACCGGAGCTTCTTCCACCTTGTGTTCGATTTGTACGCCAGCCAATTCCGGGTCAATCATAATACGTCCGCAATATTCACAAACGATTACTTTCTTACGAGAACGGATATCCAGTTGTCTCTGGGGCGGAATCTTGTTAAAGCAACCACCACAAGCGTCACGCTGTACGTATACAATACCCAATCCGTTGCGAGAGTTCTTACGGATACGTTTGAAAGACTGCAATAGACGTGGTTCAATCTTAGTTTCCAAATCTTTAGCTTTGTCTCTCAATTTCTCTTCTTCCTGTTTGGTTTCAGAGATAATTTCGTCCAGTTCGCTCTTCTTCTGCTCAAGGTCTTTCAGTCTTTCGTTAAGAATCTGATCGTTCTTCGTTACTTCAGCCTCTTTTTCTTCTTTATCAGCAGAATATTCCTTAATTCTCTTTTCGCAAAGTTCGATTTCCAATGTCTGGAATTCGATTTCTTTCGTCAAGAAATCATATTCACGGTTATTGCGAACATTGTCTTGTTGTGACTTATATTTTTCTACTGAAGCCTTTGCTGTTTCAATTTCTACTCTCTTGCCGGCAATAGCAGATTTCAGTTCATCCACTTCAGCTTTGATCTTGTCGATACGGGTACTCAAACCAGCAATTTCATCTTCAAGGTCTTGCACTTCCAACGGAAGTTCACCTCTCAATGTCTTGATTTCATCAATCTTAGACAACATCGTTTGCAGTTGGAACAGTGTCTTCAGTTTCTGTTCTACCGTCAACTCATTCGGATCTTTTTTTGCTTCTCTAGCCATTTTACTTACAAATATTTTATGGGATTCGTATTTATTTTACTCAATTGGAGTGCAAAATTAGGAAATAAATCCCGGATTATGGAATAAAAAATTTCTTTTGTATATTGTTCGCTTTCGTAATGACCAATCTCTGCCATCAGAATATCACCCTCGTGGCCGAAATAATCATGATATTTGATTTCTCCCGTAATAAAGACATCCGCACCCGTCCGAATTGCCTGTGGAAGCAGGAAAGCTCCGGCACCACCACATAAGGCAACCTTCTGTATTTCTCTCCCCGTCAGTTTGTTATGACGTACACAACCCACTTCGAAGATTTTCTTGATGCGTTTCAGAAACTCGAGTTCCGTTTCCGATTCATCCAATTCACCTACAATTCCCGAACCTGCCTGCAACCAGTCATTCTGCAACGGATACAAGTCAAATGCCGGTTCCTCATAAGGATGTACAGACAATAAAGCCTTTATAACTTCCGCTTTTTTATATATAGGAAGAATGGTTTCAATCCTCACTTCATTTTCATGATGCAGTTCACCGATTGTTCCACAGAAAGGATGCGTCCCCTCTTTTGCTCGGAAGGTTCCCTCTCCTTTCAGACTGTAACTGCATGAATCATAGTTACCTATATTTCCGCATCCGGCTGCAAACAATACTTCGCGCACACTATCGGCTTGTGCATCCGGCACGAAAGTCACCAGCTTAATCAGACAGTTCTCTTTCGGTTCGAGCACTTTCAGATTCTTCAACCCTATTTTCTCTGCTATCTTATAATTAACTCCACCTTGTGCATTATCAAGATTAGTATGTGCTGAATAGATCACAATATCATTCTTTATTGCTTTCAGTATGCAGCGTTCCACGTAATCTTTGCCCGTGATAGATTTATAGCCCTTGAAAATGAGCGGATGGTGCGATATAACGAGATTGTACCCCAGCGCGATAGCTTCATCCAACACAGCTTCGGTAACGTCAAGACACAACAAAGCCCCTGTTGCTTCCGCTTCTGTCAATCCGATTTGCAGGCCGGCATTATCAAATCCGTCTTGCAATGGCAGAGGCGCGAATCGTTCAAGGGCGCTTACTATTTCCTTAATTTTCATTATTGGTAGAAAATTTGGTTGCAAAGATAATAAATAAAATAGGAATTAACATACTAAGTGATCGTTTTTTAGAGAATTTATCGTTATCCATTTTTTGAGATCCCCGTAAAAGATATAAAATACCACCCAGAAACTATCAAAAAGGACCTAAAAACTATCTGTTGATAGAAATTCCCCTAAATTACGTCTGATTCTCCCCTACCAAGGTCGACAAAATATCTTAAACTTGCATCATCAAAATTTTTACAACGAATACTCACATTTTAAAAACAACACATATGAAAAGTTTAAGCTTCAGAAAAGATTTGGTAGGAGTTCAGGAAGAATTACTACGTTTCGCATACAAACTGACAACAGACCGCGAAGAAGCAAACGATTTGCTTGCAGGAAACCTCATTGAAAGCATTAGATAATGAAGATAAATATACACCCGATACAAATTTCAAAGGATGGATGTACACCATCATGCGCAATATCTTTATCAATAATTATCGTAAGGTAGTTCGCGACCAGACATTTGTTGACAAGACCGATAACCTTTATCATCTTAATTTGCCGCAAGATGCAGGGTTTGAAAGTACTGAAAGAACATACGACCTGAAAGAGATGCACCGTGTAGTCAATGCTCTTCCGAAAGAATACAGGGTTCCGTTTGCCATGCACGTTTCCGGATTCAAATACCGCGAAATAGCAGAAAAACTGAATCTTCCGTTGGGTACCGTAAAAAGTCGGATCTTCTTTACCCGTCAGAAATTACAGGAAGAACTGAAAGACTTCCGCTAAACCATAACTATATCCATATAAATTTTAGATTAAACAGTTAATTTCATTTTTCAGTTTTATCAATAGGCAAAAGGCAAAAAGAGTTTATATTCTTTTTGCCTTTTGCCTGTTTTCATCGGATAAATACGGATAAAACCGGTTCCGGAATAAAAACTAATTATAAATTTTCGCCTAAAACTTCTGTTATTTATTGAAATTCTGTACTTTTACTCCATCTAAATAAAGAATACGATGAAAACAAATTTGACTTTACTGTTGCTACTAGTTATGATGGTTTCTTGCCAGCCCAAGAAAAGTGATAGTACCGAAATGTCCGTAGCCGAGGCTGCAAAGATTGACAATATCGAAGATTGTACGGTAGATACGGTCAAAGCTACCGCTATCTTCTGGATTGATAAAGTAGAAACCAAACACTGCAAAGAGTACGGTTTTCGCACAATCAAAGCTAGGGTGCTCATTCGCGAAGACGGGAAGGTTGATTTGCTGTCTTCGTCAAGAAACAATCGCCTGATGTAGAGAAGTATATACGCCATCACCTCTCTAAATTTCAAGTAACGGAAAAGATGTTTGAAGGCGGATATGTGCAGCCCGGAGAACAATTTGTGCAGCTTCGCTGCTTATGGGGAATGTTGAAAGGCAAATAATAAACACGCTAATAACCGGTTAGCTTTTGCTTTTCATTTGCACCTTATTTATCATTTGTATCTTGTTTTTCAGTGCATACCGTTCGTCTATGACTCTGTCCGTAGGGAAGAAAGTGAAAATAAGCCGCCACTCTCCTTCCTTATAGATAAATTTACGTCCACTGGCTCCACGAAGAATTGCTTCGTATTTTTCCTGCAGGAAAGCCTCGATATGTTCCGGCATTTCTGTGCCGGATGCTGAAAACTCCACTGTTATAAAGAAGTGTGGAATAGCTATTTCAGCTACTTTATGGAATATCTGGTCAATAACAGTCATTTCCTAGGTTCTTTTGTTACCTCCAGCAGTTTTCCGTATGCATCAAAAGATCGACGCGAAGCCAATGAAATAGTAATCATTAGCGATAGCATAGATGCTGTGAAAGTAATCACCATAATCATCATCTGATACTTGATAGCGACATTCGGGCTGCTTCCTCCTAGAATTTGTCCGATCATCGTGCCCGGAAGAGCCACCAATCCCATCACGGCAATGTTCGCAATCAGGGGACTAAACGATTTAATGATGGCCTGCCGGATAAATGGAGCCTGCGCTTCCTGCCTTGTTGCTCCGTTTCCCAATAAATACCGATATAGTTGCTGTTCACGTTTCAATCCACTATAATAAGTATTCAAAGCTATTACATTGCTCGACAGCATATTACCCATCAGAATTCCGAATATTGGAATAAAGTATTGGGCGCTAAATATATTATCCAGTTGGAGAACAATACCGATAAAATAGATGCCTACCAATACAACACTACAAAGAAATCCTACCGTAATAGGGATTAATAAAACACTACGTTTCAACTGAGTACGTACCAATGCGGTCTGCCCGGCCACGAATACCATAATTATCACCCAAAGAAAATTAATCCAGGGATTGTTCCATAAAAAGAGATATTTCAGATACACGCCGATAAAGAACAGCTGGATAATCATCCGTAATGTACCAATCACGGCAGGTTTTAGCAATCCCGTTTTAAATTTCCAAAGGTAAAAAAACGGAATGGCAAGCAATAGCAGCCCTATAAAGAGATTATAATATGATATATCAATCGTTCCCACAATATATTCTTAACAATTCTATCCGATTTGCGTTACAGTTCAATTAATTACAGTTCTATTAAATAATGACAACCCGAAGCAAAGTCCTTATCATGTGATACGGCTAACACAGCCGTTCCCCTTTCCGCCTGTCGCCGGAAAAAAGACAGGACTTTACCGGTTGATCCGGCATCCAAAGCAGAAGTCGGTTCATCTATGATAATGAGAGGTTTGTTGAGCATTGCAGCCACAGCCAACATAATACGTTGGCGTTGACCACCCGATACTTCATTCACCCTCTTTGTATATAATTCGTGTTCCAGCCCCAATTCATCGAAACAAGTGAAAAGTCTTTCTTCCGAAAAAGGAACAGAACGATTCACTTTCAGTCCGAACGGGAGAGCCACCATCTCTTTGACCCATTCAAAAGGTAGTGCCAATTCTTGAGGAATCCATGCAATCTGTCTGCGGACACTATCGATAGTCGATATATCAAGCAATGTTTCCCCTACCTGTATAGATCCTTCTTTCAAAGGCACAAACCCCATTACCGCATTCAGCAACGAAGTCTTTCCACAACCGGATTGACCGACAATGCAAGCCGTTTCTCCCCTTTCCAACTTCATACTGAAACCGGAGAAAAGCACTTCCGTACCAAAAGCAATACAGGCATTATTAATATGTAACATCTATTTGTTCTCTTGAAAATCCTGCCAAAATTATATTTATTGAAGTTCCGTCACCCACTTCTCAATGTTTCGTGTTTCAGCACTAAAATTCACTCCAATCTTAAAAAGTGTTCGCCCATCACTTTCGAAAGGTTTAGCATAATGCTTTTCATTGATCTGCTGCAAGGCTTCTTCAGCCGTACCCTCCAGCTTGAATTCCATGACATAGATAAATTTATCAGTCTGCAAAACAAGATCGATACGGCCCTGGCTCGTGTGATATTCCGCTTTTACATAAAAACCGACTAATTTGAACACGATAAAGAGAACATTCTGATAATGCAATTCCAAATCGCGAACCAATTCATAAGGAGTATCTGCAAAGAAACTCTGAAGACGACGGAAAAAAGAATCATAATCTCCCGAACGGACTTCGCGGACAAACTTCTGAATCTCAAAAGATGATTCTACGGCATTTATATTGGCATAAAAAGGCATGAGATATTTCACAAAACCTTCCTCCACTTCACGATTGGGAAATCCCAGGCGATAAGTTTCAAATTCACGATCGTAGCCTTTTATGGTAAGATAACCGCTCTGATAAATCACCGGGATAGGATTGTCCGATGCAGAATCAATGCTATTCAGTACAGAGATACTTGTTTCCTCATGCGCCATACGTCTCAAATCATAATGATGTTTTTTCAGCAATTCCACCAAATAAGTAGGAGTCCCCGTCTCGAACCAATAACTTCCAAACTCTTTATATTTAAAAGTATTCAGCAGACTGAACGGATTATATATTCCGATAGAATTGTGTGTAAAGTGGTAACCATCATAATACTCCCGCAGTTTGTCGCAGATTTCATGATAACTCACCCCTTTTATATCTGCCAGTTCGTGCAGTTCAATTTCCAGATCGTCATGCAGTTCTTTTTCAGAAACTCCGCAAATATCTATGTATTGATTCCGCATGGAGATGTCATCGAGATTATTTAAATCGCTAAATACGCTTACCTTACCGAATTTCGTCACTCCCGTCAAAAATGCAAATTGAATACAACCATCCATGGTCTTCAGCACACTATAAAAAGCTTTCATGGTATTACGGAATTCCTTCTGAAGCTCCTCATTACCTATTGCTTGTAACATGGGCTTATCATATTCATCAATCAGAATGACAACCCGTTGCCCGGTTTGCTTGTAAGCCCGTTCAATAAGGCCGCGAAAACGCAATGCAAAAGTTGTTTCTGACGGAGCGGTGCCATATTGCTGTTCCCATTTCTCCAATGTGAAATTCAATATACTATCCAGGCTCTCCCGCGTATCATACTTCTCCGTATTCAAGTCCATATGAAAAATAGGATATGTAATCCAATCCTTTTCCAGCTTTTCCATGGCCAAGCCCTCAAAAAGCTCTTTCTTGCCCAAGAAATACGCTTCAAGCGTAGATATCAACAGACTTTTTCCAAAACGACGGGGACGGCTCAAGAAATAATAACTGCCTGTCTTCACCATCTGATAAATCAAAGCAGTCTTATCAATATAGAAATAACCGTCTGTCCGGATTTTTTCAAAGTTCTGTATGCCAATGGGGTATATCTTGCTACTCATACTCTTCTAAAATTATTTAAATTACAATGCAACTATGCGTACGTCTCTCTTGAAATCACCCAATCAGCAATTGTCCGAGTCTCCGCACTAAAATTAATCGCGACCTTTACCACCGGAAGCCCGCAAAGAGCAAAACGATCTGCATATTGCTGCAAATCAATTTGCTTCATGGCAGTCTTCGCATTTTGATTCAATTTCAGCTCTACCAGATAAAGAGTAGTCTTGGTGCGAAGTACCATATCCACTCGTCCTTTCAGCGTGTGCACCTCCACATCGGTATAAATGCCCAGCAATGAGAATATCACATATAGCATCTGCTGGTAATGTCCCTCATAATCCGTGTTGTCGCAATAAGGCACAGTGGAAAGAAAAGCCTGAAGCAGCTTCAAAGCCTCGTCCATATCTCCCCGCACAATGTTACGCGCCAAATTACGCACCACACTGTTCACCTCATGACTGTCACTCGTCACATAAGAGGGAATCAGGCTTTTCATCAGACCGACACGCACCTCTTTGTTTGGAATATCAAGCATATATGCGTCAAATTCCAAATCCGCACCCTTTATCGTAAGGTAACCGGCCTGATAAAGCAACGGCATATAATTAGTCGCCAACTCCAAAGGCACGTTAAAATCACTGGGAGACGCTTCCTCGCCACCAATTTCTGATGGCAACACAGCATATTTACGCAGCATCTCTATGATATAAGTGGGCGTGCCACTCTCAAACCAATAAGAGCCGATCTCTCCCAAAGCCATCGCCTTCAGCAAACTGAAAGGATTGAAAACGTCGGGCGACGGCCACGAAAAATGATAACCGTCATAATTTTCCTTCAGTTTGTCCAACATCTCCTCTGCAGTAATTCCCAACCGGGTAGCCAGATGCTTTACATCGGGAGCCATTTGAGTACGGAGTTCTTCAGCAGTGATACCGCAAATGGCAGCATAATCAGGCAGCATACTCACATTGGTGATATTATTAAGTTCACTGAACACGCTAAGTTGCGAAAACTTGGTTATACCCGTAAGAAAAACAAAGCGCAGATAAGGATCACACGCCTTTAACGGACTGTAAAAATTACGCATCACATTACGTAACTGTGGCAAATTCTTTTCTTCATGAACCACATCGAGCAGAGGAGCGTCATATTCGTCTATCAAGACAACCACTTTTTTACCTGTCTGCTTATAAGCGCGTTTTATAAGTCCCTCCAGACGCTGATTCACATACAGTTCCTCTTCTACACGCCCATAAATCTCCTCATAAGCCATGAGTTTCAATTCCAGTTCCGCGTTCAGTTGTTCCTTGTCCACATGTTTAGCGGTACTCATGTCGAAGTGCAACACCGGATGTTGTATCCATTCCTTCTCCAATGTCTCCATGGCCAGTCCCTCAAACAACTCTTTCCGCCCCTCGAAATAGCAGTGAAGGGTACTGGTAAGCAAAGATTTCCCGAAACGTCGGGGACGGCTTAGAAACAGATAGCTGGAAGCCGAATGCGTCATCCGGTACACA
>ENA-UABS01000315-UABS01000315.1-human-gut-metagenome-genome-assembly--contig:-NODE-315-length-8509-cov-6.629170_pt1 | contig 8509 bp, 5 predicted proteins | sample MGYA00243871_ERZ654209 | MGnify/ENA primary metagenome ERZ654209 (study PRJEB26926, sample SAMN06165187) | human gut metagenome | biome: ENVO:00009003; feature: ENVO:2100002; material: ENVO:00002003... | reverse complement strand
GATAGGCTCCGGTCTCGTGGGCTCGGAGATGTGTATAAGAGACAGTTCTTGAACACATCCGGCATAATGAAACTTTTTGATTCTTGTTTTTAAACCGATTAGTCGGTCTGTTTTTGCAAATGTATCATTTAAAATCAAAAAAGAAAAACATTCTCCTACTATTTTCTATCAAAAATCATAAGACAATCCATAAAAGGCAATTGATTTCAAGTCATGTATCAAAAAAACGTCGTATATTTGCATCTGTTGAAGAAAAAAGGAGAATAAATGGACTTTGAAGGAGAATATACCATACGGACGGCTTCCAACCAGCAGACATACGAGCCGAATACCGTATATCCGGACGCAGTGCTAAATATAGCCCGCGAATCGGCTTCCGTGTTCCAACTGAAGCGGAAATGGGAAAAAACTCCTCCGATGCTGAATCTGACCCCTGATTTTCAACGGGGACTGGTATGGAAGACCAAACAGAAAAGCGAGCTGATAGAATCCATACTGATGGGCATTCCTCTACCTCTGATTTATGTGAAGGAAGATGAGAAGGGAGTGTATCTTATTGTAGACGGCAAGCAACGTCTGAGCACCTTGTTCAGTTTTATCAACAATGAATTTGCCTTGGACAAGCTCACTATCCTAAAGGACAAGAACGGTTCCCGATTCGCAGATTTGACTCCGTTGGAGCAGAATAAAATAGAGGACTGTTCGCTTACCTTGCATGTGATTAAGGCACCTACCAGCGACCGGGTTACCTTTGACTTGTTTGACCGGGTGAACCGTGGCGGGACGCGGCTTAACAATCAAGAGATGCGCAATGCGCTCTATCAGGGCAATGCCACGAAACTGATCAACCGGCTGGCCGAGAAAGAGGTATTCGTTGAAGCCACAGAGGGTTCCATTCCAGACAACCATATGAAAGACAGGTATCTGGTACTTCGCTTTACGGCTTTTTATTTGTGGCAGCAGCATATCACCATAGACCCGGACACCCATGAGCCTCTGGATTACCGAAGCAATGTAGAAGATTTTTTGGGGAAAACGATGCGTTTTCTCAATCAGCTGGAGCCGGAAAACGGTTTGTTTAAAGAACTGGACAACCGGTTTACACGTGCCATGGAGCTTGCTATACAACTGCTTCCGTCAGGCGGCTTCAGGCTGCCTTCGTCACCCGGCAAGAAACGGCCGATAAACATGGCTTTCTTTGAGAGTTTCAGTTATCTTCTGTCAAGACTGAACGGAGAAGGGGAACAGTTCCACCGTCAGGTTCAGGATACTTATATGCAATTAATGTGCAATGATGCCTATCTGGATTCTCTCACACGCTCCGTGGATAGCGGAAAGCAGACCTATAAGCGTTATGAAATTATCAACCGACTTATTCATGAACTGAATTTATGCTAAACAATCTGACTGTCAACAATTATAAATGCCTGGTGGAATGTTCGTTGGAATTAAAACCTCTGAACCTGTTCGCAGGTCCGAATTCATCGGGAAAATCTACCGCACTGCAAGCCTTGCTGATTGCTTCGGATAACGTGACGGAGCAAAAAGGCAAACACGGTCTGAAGAACCGGAGAACAGAAGCGTCGAATTTCAATGATGTAAGGAACTTTGTGACCAATGCCAAGTCATACGAAATCTGTATTTCGTATCATGGAGAAGATCCGACCCGGCTTTGTTTTACTCCGGGCGATGACTCATTCCAAACCACTTTTGTGGAACAATCGGCTGACGCATCTCCGAACCTGCTGGGAGTTCTCGGAAGCGAGAACCTGCTGTACCTGCCTGCCACACGCCCTGGTGGGGCATATATGCATCCCGTTAATCCCGATTCGGAAAACAAGCTGGGGTGTAACGGGGAATTTGTGATAGACTATTACGCCAAGCACCGTCTGGATACGCTGGATGCCGCATTGATCCTGGCTCCCGGTACTCAAACCCTGGAAGGCCAGGTGAATTATCAACTGGACAGGCTGACCGGTTATCGGCTGGTGGTGGAAACAGTAGGAAGCAATCATTACGTAAAATATGAAACGCGCAGCGGCAAACAGCTTCTTCCTTACCATGTTGGTACCGGAGTAAGCTTTATGACGGAAGTCATCATAGCCTGTTTTGCGACCCCGAAAGGCGGCATGGTGATTACGGAGAATCCGGAAATCCATCTGCACCCCAAGGCACAAGCTGAACTGATTGATTTCATGGCAAAGATAGCGAAAGCCGGTGTGCAAATCATCATAGAAAGCCATAGCGACCACTTGTTTAACGGTATCCGGCGCCTGATCAGTCAGGAAAAGTTGGCCTTGTCTGACGTTGCCGTGTATAACTTCAGACAAGACGGGAATGGATTGACCCATGCCGAACCTGTGGAATTTACCCCACAGGGAGGAATCCAATCCTATATCCCCGGCATGTTTGAGCAGTTTGATATTGATTTGGATGCCATTTTAAAGTTATAAGACTCTATGGACGGTATCATTATCAATGAATTGTCATTGAACGGACAGTTTCTGGACAGCCGGGATTTCTGGAAAAACGGAATGCCTCCGTTTCACAAGGCATTGCAGGATGCCCTTTCACATGGAGTGGGGTATCTGTTCAAACAAGGAAGTTTTTTTGCTGCGCAAGCCACGCCAGACAAGACTTTACACGATTTGCTGACAGCACCGGAAACCCGTATCATCGATGAAGCCAGGCTGTATAAAAGTACATTGGCACGTGCCATCTGTAATCCGTTTTGGGATGAAGCTCCCCAACAGGATTCCAATGCCCAATATTCAGTAGGTGAAACCGATGTATCCGGCAGTTCAGTTGCCGAAGCAGCAGCCCGCTCGGTTTGTCTTTTATCATTTATCAGATCCGGGTATGAGAAGCATCCGGTTGCCGTAACCAAAGATGAAGAACCAATCGAGGTAGGTAATATCTGGAAAGAGAAGCAACTGCACTCCATTCTGTTTGAAAGGGGTGAACTATCTCTCGAAAAGTATATTACCATTCGTTTTAGTGGAGGCAAGCTTGATTTCAGCCTTATTGATGGCACGCATGGTTTTTCCCTTATTGACAATGAGAACCAAAACGAGTTTATTGATTCGTTCCGCAAATTTGAAGAATTGGATTGGACTGCCGTTGCAACGGACGATGGGTTAGACTACAAAACCTATAATAAGAATAGGAGAAGTAAGCATTACTTTTCAGATGACCTATGGAAGAAAGGCATTAAGAAATTCAGAATCACTCAGCGGAACAGGTGTTTCGGCTATGTGGAGAATGGTGTTTTTTATGTGTTGAGGTTTGATTTGGACCATGAGTTGAGCGATGTGGGGTGATGCTTTGTACAGTCTTGGTGTTATTTTTAATAAGGATAGTAGGCTGTCCAAAAACTTATATCCTGTTATGTGCATTATGCTATGATAAAAGTTCTTGGACAGCTTGATTATACCTTTTCTATTTTAAGTCCTTTTACTAATTAACAAACAATCGTAGATTTATAAAGATTGGCATCTTACTTATTTTCATATACTTTCAGAGGAAAATTTAAGGATTACAAATCCTAATACGCATAATCGGCTGATTATAAATCCGCTGGGAGGATAACATATTTTGCTTTACTTTTTAGTAGTTTGTCTCTACGACAATTCCATTTCCAATAAATTGATATATCGTTTTTCCTCATTTCTTAGTATTATCCCAAATGCATCAAATGCATTCGATTTAAGGAATTGTATATCAACACTATTCCCATTTAATAATGTTATTTTGTTATTTTCGTCAAAATGAAACTCATCTTCAAAATCTATACTGGAATTAGCCCAAATAAAAACTTCGAACAAATGACCTTCTCTTTTATATTTTTTTATTTTTGATTTTTGGAAATATTCTACTTTTTCAATTAATAATGGAGTGTATCCATATAGTTCTTCATCAAATAAGACAATCTTTTCATTGTATCCTTGCCTTTTTGCATAAACCCTTAAAGGTGATTTATCCGTACTTGCAATTGAACCATCTTCGCATAATACCCCTTCAAAATAAACAGAAAATAAAGAGCAATCATCTATAGATAATTGTCCCTTCCAGGATAAATCACTAAACCAATTTTGGTATTTGAAACCAGGAAGATTGTCTATCTCTTTTGTATATTTCTTTAAATAAATAGGTGCATCCATAATCAATGAACTTTTTTAATCAAATCATCCATTTGAGTTTTTATTTTATCAGCATCATAAGGTTTTTTTATAACAATAACCTCGCCTTGCATTTTAGGAGGTAATTGCCCTTGAGCAACAACATTCCTAGCACTTAACTCATTTAATTTTGCTTCCGTTTTCATATCATAGTCAGAGGCTATTTCAATAGCATGAACTCTACCATATTTGTCAATAGCAGTCACGTCAGGACTTCTTTTGGGTGTCGTTGATATCCCAGTAATAGCCTCATAAGACCTATTTAAATGAATTTCAGTAAATTCTCCAGACATAGCTAGTTTGTCAGCTATTTCTTCTGACAATTGAGCATGCCCAGGACCAGTTGTTTGCCCTTTTCCAAAAATTGAAATCCCATTCACTTTTCTTTCTGGAGCTAATCCTAAAACATCAGTCCAATTATTTATATTTTTTACATATGCATAAAGTGTCGGGTTATTTCCTGTCAAACCTATTGGATCTTGACTAATATAGTTTCCAATACTGCTATCGTAGAAGCGGAATCGATTATAATATAATCCTGTTTCTTCATCCTCATATTGTCCTTGAAATCTGAATGGACAATCACTCAAAGAACGCCCCTCAAAGGAAGTTACTTTTCCATAAACATCCAATGTACAATCCCAAGTCTTATTCCCATGTTCGTCGAACATCTGGAAGGGTGTACCCAAATAGTCGGACACTATGGAGTATTGCTTGCCGTCCTGTATCTTCGCCGTTGGCACAAACGTGCCTACTTCGAACACCCAGGTGGTAACATATTCTGCCAGTTCTTTTGGAAGGGTGCCTGCTTCGTTCGATTGTAAGCCAACGGCTTTATAGCTCCACTCATGTATAGGTACGTTTCCGTCCCATACCCAGCGTGTAACCTTTCCGAAATACTGCTTGGCGGTGCGTCGTCCCAATGCATCGTAACGGAACTCCACCGGTCTTCCGTCCGGTCGTATGACCTTCTTCAGCATTCCGTTGGAAGCCCACTCGTAGAGCCATCCCGTACCTGTAGCCAGACAGCGGATGCCACGTTCCTTCTCCATGCGCTTCCGGTCGTACCTTACGCCCGTTTCCTGCAACCGCTTGAACTCACGGAAAATGAGGTTTCCCTCATCGTCGTAGTGGTAGAAACAATCCGGGTCCTCCAAAAGTTTTCCACCGGCACCGTATTTGCGGTCCTTTCTGTCCGAAGTCCCGAAGAGGTTACCCACGAAGTCCGGCACGCGGTAAATCACGTCCGTTTCCGAGCCTTGGGTGGTTTCCTGCCGGATAAGGAAGTCGAAACGGTCGTAGTCGTAGCGCATGACCATTCCGGTCAGCTCGTTCTCCTTGGAAAGCAGTCGGTTGGCAATGCCCCACCCATAGCGATACGCTCCACGTTCGATGCCGCCCGACCGTACCGACTTGCGCACCTCGCGCCCGAAACCGTCGCGCTCGGTGCAGACTGTTACGCCACCGGAGAAGGTGCGCTGCACCTCCAACCCCGTGTTGTCACGCACCCATGATGCCTGCCAGCCTTCGCCCGCCTGCATGGTCTGCAGGTTGCCTTCCCGGTCATAGGTATGACGGATGTCCGCTCCCAGACTGCTGGTGATGCGGGTACAGTTGCCTTCGCCGTCATAAGTCCGGCTGACGGTGTATTCTCCCTGTTTTTCCCCGATGACCTGTCCCGTCTTCCTGTCACGGGTGAACTCCAGCAGATTCTCGCTGTTCTTCGCCTTGACAAGCATGCCGTCCTTGTCGTACGTGTAGAGGGAGACCTCCCCGTCATACTGTTCCTCCTTCAGGATATTGTCCAGTCCATCATACTGGTATTCCGTCCATTTTCCTCCGGGACGGTTCACACGGGTGACACGGCCCGCACCGTCGCGCTCGTATTCACGCCGCAGGCCGTCGAAGCCGGTTTCCGTAACGACCTGTCCCAGCCCGTCCAGCTCGAAGAAATAGTTGTCGCCCGCCTCATTGCCGATGCGCCGGAGCTGCAACTCGCTGTTGTAGCCGAATGTAATCCAGTGCCTATCCTGCTCGCGGCTTTTCAACACCCCCAGCGCCCCATAGGTGAACCTGACCTCGCGGATGTTGTCGCTGGCATGTATCATGTTTCCCATGGCATCGTACTCAAACCGGTGCACGTTGCCGTCCGGCTCTTCCAGCCGTATCAGGTTGTCCGCCCGGTCGTAGGCATAACGGGTCACGTTGCCTTTCACATCCACCGCCTGCACAAGCCTTCCCCTGCCGTCGTACTCCCACCGGCGGAACAGCCCGTTGGGAAACTGCAGCAGCTCCAGGTCGTACCTGTCGTTGAACGTGAGCGTGTAAACCCGGCCCTGTCCGTCCGTTATGGTACGCAATACCCCTCCCTCGTAGGTATATTTCACAGTTTCTCCGCCCGGTGTGGTCCGGCTGACGACGCGGTCCTGTCCGTCATAGTCCCATGAAAGCCTCTTTCCGCCAGGAGTGTAGAGCGAGACGAGGTTGCGGTTGTTGTCATAGTCCAGGAAGGTGTCCTCCCCGTTCTCGTCCGTTATCCGGACCGGCTGGCCGAACTCGTTGTAGGCGGTCTTACGGGTATAGCCTTCGGGATTGACCGTGACCTCCAGCTCCTGAAAGCTGTTGTATTGGTGACGGGTAATTCCTCTGTTGGCATCCACTATCTTGTAGATGAGTTTGTCCTCACCGTAATAATATTCGGTTTCGGCATTTTCCCCGTTACGGATATGGGTATATCCCTTGCCGTAACGGATGAAATATTCCATCACGCCTCCATCGCCCCATGTATGCACACAGCGGGCATTCTCCCCCTTACCTTCATATTCCCAATGGAAGGACATACCCCCTTGGTTGATAAGCTGTACCAGCAGGTGTCCGCCGGAATAGACGAAATGCTTGCTGACATCCAACGCATCCAGCGTTTCCACCATGTCGCCCCGGTCATCGTAACGGTAACGGACCAGCTTCACCTCCTCGCCATCCTGATTCACGGAAACGCAGAGTACCCGTCCCGACTCGTCGGTTTCCACTTTCAGGAATTCTCCCCGTGAGGATATGATTCCTGCCAGCCTTCCCCCCGAAGCGTATTCGAAGCGGAGCCGGAATCCGTCCTTCGTGGAAATGCCTGACACCATGCGGTAGCCGGAGCGGTTTTCAGGACCGTCAAAGCGGTATTGCAGTCCCCGGATGTCTGTAAGTTGATAACCCTGAGCGTCAAGCGTCCAGAACAATTGTTCCTTGCGGTCAAAATGGGATTCTCCAAGTTTCAGCGCGGGCAGGAAAGACTCCCGTCCGTCAGCATGGCGGAATGCGAACGCCCCTTCCTCCAGCTGCCGTATTCCCAGATTGTAGCTGTGGTGCCAGTTGTATCCCAACGGACCGTCCACGGCAGCATCACTGTAATAGGTACGTTCCCATACGACGGGAATCGGCCCCGGAAGCTCGAAATCCACATTGGTGTGATACACCCTGCCCGTAGCAGCGTCCACCGGCTCACCGAAAGTCTTGCACTTGATGGGCTGGAGAATGTCCGCCAGCCTGTTCATGCCTTTTTTCCTCAGCCTGTCGATCAGGTTCTGGAAGCGGTCGCCTATCTTCTTCCACATCTTGCCCAAGCCTTTCAGTCCGAACTTCATCGCCAGCGCAAATACATCAATGGTAGGCGGTCCTCCCACAATCACGGGATTTCCTACGGATGTGATGGTGGAGAGCATGGAAGTGGGGGCAAGCAGGGCCTTGCTCACCTTCCTGGGCTTCCCCTTGCGGGGAATCGTCGGTATTCCCACAATGTTGCATGAGAGTGCCGGATGTGTGAGGGAGGAACAGGGCGCACCGTCCGCCAGGACAGTGGAACTGCCCATCCACATCTCGGACTCGGACATACCGCTGACCAACGGGGCCGGATGCAATACAAATGCCGGCAGATGCACGATGCCGATACCTGCCTGCGCAATCCACTGGTTATGCACCTTGACCGACGGAGCCATGCTCTTGAGGATGTTGCACGCCACTCCGGCCACTCCATCAGCCGCAGGCGGCATGGCAGCCGCCATGCCGGCCATGAGGTCTGCCATGAGGTCGTACACCTTGCCTACATGAGGCACAGGCATGATGGGAGAGGGAGGGGTAACGGTAGGATGCATGTCTATCCCGATGGACAGGTCGCCGAACTTGGCGACAGGCATACCCGGCATGGAAGGAAGGATTCCGCCCAGACCTGCCTGAATCTCGTCCAAAGCTGCCTTGGAGGCTGAAAAAAGGTCGGCAAAGCCCCGTCTGACGCCTGTCTCTTATACACATCTCCGAGCCCACGAGACCGGAGCCTATCTCGT
>ENA-UABS01000306-UABS01000306.1-human-gut-metagenome-genome-assembly--contig:-NODE-306-length-8630-cov-5.492478_pt1 | contig 8630 bp, 9 predicted proteins | sample MGYA00243871_ERZ654209 | MGnify/ENA primary metagenome ERZ654209 (study PRJEB26926, sample SAMN06165187) | human gut metagenome | biome: ENVO:00009003; feature: ENVO:2100002; material: ENVO:00002003... | reverse complement strand
AGATAGGCTCCGGTCTCGTGGGCTCGGAGATGTGTATAAGAGACAGATATAATACTTCTCATATTTGTATGCAGCTTTACTATTTATGCAGCCATTACATCTATTTTAATTGGCAATACATCGACACTGGCAGTTTATTTACGTTTAACCTTATCATCTTTACTTTGTTTCTGCCTAAGTTTTCTTTATTCAGCCAATTTGCGAACTAAAATACTTATATCCATCAGTACTACTATATTATGCTCTATCTTTGAAGCTTTTTCGTATTACATTATTACAAGCATTTACTCATATCGAGTTGAAAAAGATACTATGGATTTTTTAGTATTCTCCAATATATCGCTTATGGCGAATATGTTTTTCCTTATTTTTTCAATACTGATTCATTTTATCTGGAAAAAGGAGGCTTTTGTTCATTCTTTAAGTTATACAATAATTTTATTGGTTATTCCGGTACTTTCTATGTGCCTGTTACTATCAAAACCAATTTTATATCTAAATATAAATATTCCGTCTGCCTTTTTCATTTTAGCAGCCTTTGTATTGTTTATAAATATTATGAACTATATATTGTTTTACAACGTCCTCGAAAACGAAGAGCTCCGCTTTCAGCTTACCATCCAAAAAGAACAGATTGAATTTCAGCGCAACAAATACGAGCAACTGGGTGCTGCCTACAAAAATATACGTAGCTTTATGCACGACACCAAAAAGCATCTGTTTTATATTGAAAATTGTGTTACTGAGAAAAAATATGACGATATAATCCCTTATTCTAAAGAGATTATGCACGACCTCGAATCACGCTATTGTACTATTAATACAGGAAATCTCGTTATAGATGCCTTTGTAAGCAACCTGCTGCTTCAGACAAAAGCCCAAGGTATCACTCTGCACACCAATCTGAAATTTGACAAAGCCACTATTCCTGTCAATGATTATCACCTGACTATCATTCTCGGAAATCTGCTTGATAATGCGCTTAATGCCTGCCGTGGACAAATCGGAGCAAATATCAAGGTTGCGGTAAGAACTGTAGACGGCACCTTTACCATACACGTTGCAAACACATATGTGATTGCAGATCCTGACAAGGCACCTGATGATTTTGAAAAAATAGATTTTATTCACGGATATGGTCTGAAAAATGTAAAGGACTCAGCCGAGGCATGCGGTGGTTTCTGCGTGATCAATCACGAAAATGATATATATTCCGCCACCGTTATAATACCTGTTCTGAATCCTTGAATCAATTCATCCACAAAAAGGATGAACTATCCCTCTGAAATCTGACAAACGACACGATTTTCTATAACACCTTCGAACCATTTGCCGTAAGCTTAAAGGTTGCACCTAGCACCTCTGCTGCGCCACGGCACATCATCATTCGACCCAGGAAAATTTCAAAATACTCATACATAGAGCAGATTTTCGTATCAATCTGCAGATTAAGCGCTATGACTTTTTTATCCATATTTATCTTAAGAGCTGCATCTGTTACTGCATAATTTACCCTGTCGTGTATATCAAAATTTTCTTTTGCCTTGTTCCTTACACGGTTTCTGCGCACATCGGTTTTATCTGCTATGATGAGTGCTGCTGAAATAGGATCCGTTGCCCCTCCGGTTGACTCATCATGATGTCCTATCGCAGACACAACCGTTATCCTATCCTTCAGACTCATATCTGTTCCTTTGAGTATCTCGTTTGCCAGTATTGCACCATATTCCGCATGACGGCTTCTGTTTACCACATTTCCGATATCATGCATAAATCCCGCGATTTTTACCATTTCAATATCAGATTCGCTGTAACCGAATTTCTTTAATATATATGCTGCTCTTTTGGCTACCATTGTGCAATGAGCTGCCGAATGGTCTGTAAAGCCCAATACTCCAAGGTTTTCATTCCCTTTCTTTAAACATTCACAGACCTCCTTATTCTTTTTTATCTCATCGTATGTCAAATTATTGCCTCCTGTTTTGTTACTTAATCATAAATTATAGTCTGCTTTTCATAAAAATATTCGTACATGTTTTGTAATCTTTATTTCTGCACTTATAAGCGTAACAAATAATTGAAAATATATTGAGATGGCTGTGTAAAATTTGTGGGAAATTTTCTATTTACTATTGATATATTTTGCATTGACATATTTTGTTGCATATTTTCCTCCCTATTTAGTCAAGTCTTTTTTCCTTGAAAATCAAGGATTTTTTCAATATATCATCAATAAATATCTCAGAAGAAGGAGCCATAGGAATGGACATTTCTCTGTATCTGGTACGAAAATAGCGGATTTTAGGTACACGAAGTAAAACGTCTTTCTTTTCGTTCTACATGGCCTTGTGTATACCCATCCATCTACGGCAGCGAACCTCCCGTGTCTACCAGGATCATCAGCCCTCTGGAATATATTCCTGCCGACTACTGGCTCATTCTTTGTATGTTTTATTACTGACTTTCTTCCTTCCTGCAACAGCACTTTCAGTGGACGTTTTCCTATTGCATTCCGATTTTTATACTTCCAGCTACCGTGGCTGGTCTCAGCATTCAAGCATTCTTTACTCAAATGCTCAAACCAACCACGATATACTGCTTCCTGATATTTTTATGCTGCCATTATAGTTTCCGGCCTTACGATATCACTCAGCATCTTCTGACCATCATAATCTACACCTTTTGTCAGTATCGTGTAGAAGATCCTGATCAGCTTGCACGCAATCGCTATGACTGACTGCATCTTCTTCAAAGGATTTTGCTTCCTCGTCCTGTAATAGTCATGGATTTCTCTAAACTCTTTATTCTTTCCTATCACAGATATCGCAGCTTCATACAATGCATATCTCAGGCGTTTTCTTCCCCTGTGGCTGATGCGGCTTTCTCCGTTGTGTTTGCCGGAACTGTCTGCAACAATGGCATAACCTGCCAGTTTCTGCAGCTGCTTTGGGTTATCAAAACGACGAATGTCACCCACCTCTGCAATAAAACAGCTTACGGTTTTTAAACCGATCCCGTTGATCTCCATCAGTTTATCAATGTATGGAATCTCAGAAAGTTTCGCTTCTATCTCCCGCATCAGATCATCCATTCTGTTTTTATATACTTCATAATCGTTCAGCAGGTTGCGGATCTCTATTCTGGCACTTCCAGGTGCTTCTGTACTTCCGATGCTGTGCTCCGCAGCTGATACCAGGGTCCTTGCCCTCTTTAAGCCAGCGCCTTTCAGCTTTGCATCCCTCCATACCTGATTTACACCATCTACGCCAAGTTCTTTTATGTCACATGGCAACGGTGCCTTTTTGATCACCATCATCCCGCTTACAGCATCCGGGTTTTTATAAACGTCTTTTATTTCCGGAAAATAAATACTGAACCATCGGGCAATCCGGTTTTTGATCCTTGTAAGTTCTTCCTGCGTCTGAATACGAAGATTTGACAGATTTCTGATCTCTGCGTATATCCCTGTTGGGATATATGGATACGAAAATCTTCCTTCATTTACCAGTCCCGCAATTGTTTTTGGATCTTTACGGTCATTCTTATTCGGGTTGTTATCATCCAGTTCTTTGGACTTCTTTACATGATGCGGATTCACATGCACCGGCTTCATTCCCTGTTCCTGCAGGTACGCTCCAAGGTTCAGCCAGTAATGACCGGTAGGTTCCATACCTGGAATCACCGCCTCTTTACCATGTTTGTCTGCCATGTCTTCCATCCATGCCTTAAATGCAGCAAACCCGGCTTCATCGTTGTTGAAAGCAAACGGCTTTTTTGAGTACTCATAATTCCGCCAGTCAAAGGCCCTTGCATAATGAGTTTCACTTCCAACATCAATACCAACGATTAAAGTTTTTTCCGTAATAGATGCAATTTTTGCGTTCTGTGTGTTATAATTCATTTCAGATACCTCTCTGTTCAATAAGATTTTTTACTAACCGTGCAAAGTCAGTAATCTTATTTTACTCTGAGGTATTTTTTTCTCAACCTTCTTTCTCGGAATTCCTTATATTTGAATTATACAAGAAGCTCCTTTATGCATATATTTGACTAAAAAAAATGCAGATACTCAATAAGTATCTGCACATTTTCTAAGTAATATTATGCATTAAAGGTTCAAAAGGTATTTTACCCTATCGTATAATAATATACGCTGTATATGCTGCATACATTAGCAGCATGATGATGCCCTCGCCTCTTTTTATCTCACGTTTTGTCCATGCCATAATCCACACGATGAGTGAAAATACCACAAGCACGATAATATCTATGATATTTTCCTGTATGAATGCTATCGGGCTGATGGCTGATGCAATTCCGAGCACCATGAGTATGTTGAAAATGCATGAGCCGACTGCATTTCCGAGTGCCATATCGACCTCGTTTTTTCTGGCTGCGACTATTGATGTCACAAGCTCCGGAAGTGATGTTCCGATAGATACGATGGTAAGTCCGACAAGTGTCTGGCTCATTCCAAGGTCAATCGCTATGCGGCTTGCACTGTCTACTACGACATCTCCGCCTACTGCGATGCCGACAGCTCCGATCAGGATGAAAATCACTGCTTTTGGCATTGAGATGAGAGGTATCTCATCGACCTCCTCATCTGATGACTGCCTGTTCTGCTTTAATGTGTGTCTGATAAGGTAGAAAATATATCCTGCAAAGCAGCCGAGCAGTATTATTCCGTCCACTCTGCCGAGTATCATGCCGATTGTTCCCATTACAAGAAGTAAAATGGCACATATCATCGAGAATGGGAAGTCCCTTTTTAAGGATGCTCCGTCCACCACTACCGGTGTCATCAAAGCGCACACACCGATTACTACCATGAGGTTAAATATGTTTGAGCCTGTCACGTTGCTGACTGCAAGCGTATTATTGTGTGCTATGGATGCTGCCACACTGACCGCTGTTTCAGGAAGCGAGGTTCCCATCGCAACAATCGTCAGTCCAATGATAAGTGACGGCACCTTGAAGCGCTTTGCCACGCTTGAGCTGCCCTCCACGAACAGGTCTGCGCCCTTTACCAAAAACACAAAGCCCACTATGAGGCAGAGCAGCACCACTATAAACGGTGCATTATTGATGAAATTTTCCATGTTGATTCCTCCGTTTTTTATTTTTGTATTCTATATTATTTCATTTCTTATAGTATCTGAAATGTAATCCCAGCCACAGTTTATGTCATATCATAACACGCTCATTAAAAGCTTATAATTCCCAGGTGCTCAAGCAATATCTTCACGCCTATGAGTATGAGAATGATTCCTCCGGCTATCTCTGATTTCTTTTTATATTTATTGCCGAAAAAGTTTCCGACTATGACTCCGATGATTGAGAGCACGAAGGTTGTAAGTCCGATGATTGTAATAGCCCAGTAGATGTTTAAGCTGTCATAGGTAAATGCAAACATGATTCCGACTGCAAGCGCATCGATGCTTGTCGCGATTGCAAGCAGAAGCATCTCTCCCTGATTGAGCGCCAGGTCTTTTTCCACGACCGCGTCATCATCCTTTTCCTTTACTGCCTCATAAACCATCTTTCCACCGATAAATCCTAACAGGATGAATGCTATCCAGTGGTCAATGCTTGTGATGTACTTCTCAAAGCGGATGCCCAGCATATATCCGATAAACGGCATGAGCGCCTGAAATCCTCCGAAATACAGACCGATTGTCAGCGCCTGCTTTCTGTTTACATTTGTCATTCCAAGTCCCTTGCAGATGGATACTGCGAAGGCGTCCATTGACAAACCTACTCCTATGAGCAGGATTTCAATAAATAATACCATATTTTTCTCCCTTTTGCCTAATGTGCTGCGATTAAATTTTCGTTTGTACCGGGCTGTCTCTGATTTTGTAATTAATTCTGCAATATGCATATGAAAAAATGAGACCCTCGCATGCAGGCACGAAACCTTATAAAGCTATAATTTATGGCTTATATAGCTTTATTGTGTGCTGCATACTTGAGTCTCATTCTTTAATGTTTGCCAGGTCTATTGACCGGTCTGTTGACAAACCACGTATATGTAATGATACGCGAACTACTCCCTCAGAGGTAGTGTGTATTTAATTAATCGCCTTTGCTTCTAAAAAATATATCAAATGACATGGGCTGTGTCAATGTATTTTACCGCTAATCTTTGTACGGAATGGCTAACTTTTTAAAATCATGGTTGACACGAAAAACAACATGTGATATGTTTACTACGACAGACATAGTATGACACTCGTAGTATGTTACTCGTAGTATTGAATAATTTTAAGATGAAATTAAACACTTTATACAGGAGGTGAATAATGCTCAATATAAGCAGCGATGTCATCCGCGGATACAACGATACCATCATACTCTACCTGCTCCTAGACAGACCATCCTATGGCTACGAGATTTCAAAGCAGATAAGGCTAATATCCGAGGAAAAATACGTCATAAAAGAAACAACTCTCTACTCTGCATTTACCCGCCTTGAGAAAAACGGCTATATCACATCATTCTCTTCGAGCGACAATGCAAGCGGCAAAAGGCGGACCTACTATCAGATTACTGATGCCGGCAGAGAGTATTACAGGATGAAATGCGAGGAATGGAAGCTGACACTTGATGTAGTAAGCAAATTTATACGATTTTAAAGGAGACATTTTATGGAAACTATAAAGAATTATCTGGAAAATATGTTTTCGCACCTCCCGAATACCCCCGAGGTGCAAAAAGCCAAATATGAGCTCTATCAGATGATGGAGGATAAATACAACGAATTAATATCCGAGGGCAAATCCGATAACGAGGCCATAGGAATCGTCATATCAGAGTTTGGAAACCTTGACGAGCTCGCCGACTCACTCGGCATCAAGAGCTTCGTGGATCCTAGCCAGGCAATGCCTGCCGCCAATACACTCTCACACGAAACTGCAGCTGCATTTCTCAGGGATTCAGCAAAGCACGCATATCTCACTGCCTTTGGAGTGCTGCTTTGCATAATCGCAAGTCTTGGACCGATATTCAGCGAATGCATTCCGCGTTCACTCGCTTCACCGGACGCATCTGATGCAATCGGCATCACGTTCCTGTTCGTTTGTATCGCTGTGGCAGTCGGCTTCTTTATCTTCTCAGGTTCTCTCTCATCTAAATGGAGCTACCTGAAAAAAGAGCCTTACTGCATAGACTTTGAAACAGCAAACTGGGTCATCGAGCGAAAGGAAAGCTACCGCTCCACACATGCGATGCTTTTAACAGTGGGTATCATGCTCTGCATACTCTGCGCAGTGCCGGCAATCATAATCAGCTCACTGAACACCAAAAGCACCTTCGCAGACTCACTTTCAGGTGGACTCGTGCTCGTGTTTATAGCAATCGGTGTATTCATGATAGTATTCACAAACATGAAGAAATCAAGCTTTGACAAGCTTCTTTCCCTGAACGGAGCACAGACTATGGGCGGTAATTTTGCCAATTCACACGATGGCAAGGTGCACTATGAAAACCCTGTTGTGGCTGCAATCATGTCAGTCTACTGGTCAACTGTCACATGCATTTATCTATGCTGGAGCTTTCTTACATTTGACTGGCACATTACATGGATTATCTGGCCAATAGCCGCAATCATCAATTCGCTGGTGGAAAATCTGCTCGGCGATAAACATGGAAATTAATGAAAACCAAGACAGTCAAAAATGTGTGTAGCATATTTTGAATAATCACAAAACAAATTATGCAACAAGATAATTCAGAAATGGAGACAAGTCATGAAAAAGAATATATATCTAATAATAATTACAATAATTACCGTGGTCTGCATCATCGCCGGGAGTCTCTACCATATCGGAGGCTTTGCCCTAGACCTGTTTGACAATCTGATTCCGCGCTCAGACAAGTCTCTCGGAAACGTATGCACAGAGGAGCTTTCAGTCGATGAATTTTCAAACCTGGTATTTGATACAACCATATCGAACATCAACGTAAAAACCGGTGACAGCTACATGGTCTCATACAAATGCAACAAGCGACTGGTTCCAAAGATTAAGAGCTCCGGCGATACCCTCACAATATCACAGAGCAATAGAGCCAACTACAAAAGAAACACCACAAGTGAAATCACTGTTACCATTCCTGAGGGCGCAGCATTGAACAAGCTCTCCCTTGATACCGGTGTAGGCGAGGTAAACCTTAATTCCCTGACCGCAGCCGATGCAGAATTTGACACCGGCGTAGGCGATTTATATGTCACAGACTGCAGCTTCGCCACATGTGATGTGGATGGCGGAACCGGCAATCTTAGCTTTGAAAACTGTGCCTTTGACGAGATGGATATCGACGGCGGTACAGGTAACATCACCGTGACATCCTCACAGTCACTTGACGGCTACATGATGGACCTGGACTCCGGTACAGGCGATATCACAATCAACGGTAATGACTATAATGATGAGTATGAGGTAAATGAGCATGCCAAAAAGCACCTGGTTATCGACTCAGGGCTTGGGGATATTGTGGTGAAATATTAAATTAAACTTTTCACTTTTTATTGTCCATAAACTGCGGCTCCATATATCCGGTTCCTGACATGGACTTGTAGCTGTCTCTTATACACATCTCCGAGCCCACGAGACCGGAGCCTATCTCGT
>ENA-UABS01000301-UABS01000301.1-human-gut-metagenome-genome-assembly--contig:-NODE-301-length-8708-cov-4.317693_pt1 | contig 8708 bp, 8 predicted proteins | sample MGYA00243871_ERZ654209 | MGnify/ENA primary metagenome ERZ654209 (study PRJEB26926, sample SAMN06165187) | human gut metagenome | biome: ENVO:00009003; feature: ENVO:2100002; material: ENVO:00002003... | reverse complement strand
GATAGGCTCCGGTCTCGTGGGCTCGGAGATGTGTATAAGAGACAGGCTTAAGGAGGCAGGTATCAGAAGTTTTAGATACAGCTTTACAATCGAGACTACAAAGCAGATTAAGGCGGTTATGGATGATAAGGTAGCTGAATATACAAACGGACATTACAAAAGAGGAGTAGAATAACATGGTACATCTGATAGTACAGCTTTCCAAGTATATTATGATAATACTTTTTCTCATATATACTTTTTTATGCTTTCATTTATTCAAGTATCCCGACAAGCCGAAAAAGCAGAGGCATATATATAATCTGCAGAGATTTTATATGTTTCTGATTCATTTAGATGGTTTTTTGGTGCTCTTTGTCACGACAATGGATACAAAGATAATAGGATTTTATATAGCACAGCTTGTGCTTTTTGAATCAATTTATCTGATTTATCATAAGTTTTATAAGAATGCCTCAGAGCTTGTGCTAAACAATATGGTGATGATGCTTTGTATAAGCATGATTATTCTAACGAGAATTTCGTTTGACAAGGCATTAAGGCAGTTTGTTTTTGTACTTGCCGGAACGATATTTGCGTTTTTAATACCGCTTATCATGCAAAAAGGCACGATGTTTCGAAAATTGACATGGACATATGCCGGTGTGGGAATACTTGGTCTTTTGTCAGTGCTTGTGGTAGGAGTGGCGAGCAGAGGAGCAAAGCTTTCTTTGACATTTGGTCCTGTTTCAATTCAGCCGTCTGAGTTTGTAAAGATACTTTTTGTGTTTTTTATAGCATCCATGCTGTATAAATCAACTGATTTAAAGCAGCTTGCCATAACAAGCGGCGTATCGGCAGTGTTTGTGCTGATACTTGTTGCATCAAACGACCTCGGTGGAGCGCTTTTGTATTTCTTTACATATCTGGTCATGATTTATGTTGCGACAAAAAGGTTTTATATTTTTGCCGGAGGTCTTGCGTTTGTTGGGCTTGGAATGTACGCAGGCTATCATCTGTTTTCACATGTGAAGAACAGAATTGTTGCATGGCTTGATCCTCTTTCTGTCATAGACAAGGCCGGCTATCAGGTGTGTCAGTCGCTCTTTGCCATAGGTACAGGCGGACTGTTTGGCTTTGGACTGGGGCAGGGACTGCCAAACAAGATACCTATTGTGTCTAAAGACTTTATCATAGCGGCTATCTCAGAGGAGATGGGCGGTATATTTGCTGTCTGCCTCATTATGGTTTGTGTCAGCTGCTTTCTTATGATATTTAATCTTTCCATGCAGATGAAGGATGCGTTTTACAAGTATGTGGCGTTGGGACTTGGCAGTGTGTATGCGCTTCAGGTGCTTTTAACTGTTGGCGGCTCAACCAAGTTTATACCGATGACCGGTGTGACGCTGCCGCTTGTGAGCTACGGTGGCAGCTCGCTTCTATCTACGATGATTATTTTTGGAATGATACAGGGCATGTATATTATGCAGGCAGCCCCTGAAAAAAGGAGAAATATAGATGACAAGAGACGAAAGGACCATGAGACGAAAAACAGACAAAAGCAGACAGCTAAAGAGCCGGGGGCGCAGGGAAGTCAACAGAGAAGGAGAAAACCGGCAGCAGGCGGCAAAAACAGCACGAAGACACAGAAATAGAGAGTATGCGGTTGTTACATATTTTTTCCTTATAGTTTTTGTTGGATTGATAGGTTATTTCTTATATTTCCAGTTTGTAAAAAGCGACGAATTCATCAACAGTCCATACAATTCGCTGCAGGATCTTTTCTCAAAGAACGTAGTGAGGGGCGAGATACAGACTAAGGATGGACATGTCATAGCACGGACAAAGGTAGGCTCGGATGCGTCTGAGACAAGGGAATACCCTGACGGCAGGGTGTTTGCGCATGTGGCAGGCTTTGCCGTAAACGGTAAGGCAGGGCTTGAAAAGCAGGAAAATTTCTCATTGCTTCGCTCACATGAGTTTTTCCTTGACCAGATAGTAAATGATATAAGCGGTAAGAAAAATACCGGTGATAATGTCATAACCACACTGGATTACGAAGCACAGGCGGCTGCATACAATGCTCTTGGAGATTACGAAGGGGCTGTCATTGCAATTGAGCCGAAAACAGGAAAGATTGCAGTTATGGTGTCAAAGCCTGATTATGACCCAAATACCATCGCAAGTGACTGGGAGAGCGTAAACGGTGATGGCAGCACTTCTCTTTACAACAGGGCAACACAGGGACAGTATGCTCCGGGCTCAGTGTTTAAGATTTTTACAGCACTTGAGTATTATAACGAAAATCCGTCTACATACAACGACTACAGCTTTGATTGTGACGGCAGTATTACAAAGGACGGCTTTACAATCCACTGTGCCGGCAATAAATCACACGGACAGGAGGACTTAACAAAGTCGTTTGCAAAGTCATGCAACTCGTCCTTTTCCAATATAGGTCTTTTGGTGGACAACAATAAGCTTAATACCTTGTGTGACGATATGCTTTTCAACAAGAATCTGCCCATAGCCTTTGATTCAAAAAAGAGTAAATTTGCACTGGATAACAATGCTTCGTCAGCTCTGACCATGCAGACCACGATAGGTCAGGGAAACACGCTTGTTTCACCGCTTCACATGTGCATGATTGCCGGTGCAATCTGCAATGATGGAAATCTGATGAGACCATATCTGGTAGACCATACGGAAAATGCGAGCGGGGCGCTTGTGGAGCAGAATAAACCGGCTTCATACAAGCAGATTATGTCAAAGGATCAGGCAGCTTTTCTTCAGAATCTTATGGCAGCAGTGGTATCTGATGGAACAGGCGCAAAGCTAAGAGACCAGAGCTATGAGGCCTTTGTAAAGACCGGAACTGCCCAGGTATCAGATTCTACAGACCAGACCAATGCCTGGTTTGTGGGCTATGGAAAAAAGGATGGCTACAATGATCTGGCAATCGCAGTAATTGTGGAGGATTCGGGTGCCGGAAGCACATATGCGGTGCCGGTGGCAAAAAAGGTATTTGATAAATATTTCAATGAATAGGCTTGTTGCACTTTTTTTAGAAGTAGGTTATACTTAAGTGTAATGACAGACGTTATCGTTCATATTTCGCTTGAATTGACAGATAGCGTTTAAACCACACTTGGAGGAATGGCAATGATAGAAGCAACGAGCTGTGGCGGTGTGGTAATCTTTCGTGGCAAAATATTACTCTTATACAAGAACTACAGGAACAGGTACGAGGGGTGGGTACTGCCCAAGGGAACTGTGGAATCTGATGAAGAGTATAAGGACACTGCAATCCGTGAAGTGAAAGAGGAGACTGGTGCCAGTGCAACGATAATCCAATACGTGGGTAAGAGCCACTATTCTTTTACCGTGCCACATGATACAGTGGAAAAGGATGTACACTGGTATCTTATGATGGGCGAAAGTTATTATAGTAAACCGCAAAGAGAAGAGTATTTCATGGATTCAGGGTTTTATAAGTATCACGAGGCATATCATCTGCTCAAGTTTGCAAATGAGAAGCAGATACTTGAGAAGGCTTACAATGAGTACCTGGATTTAAAGAAAAGCAATTTATGGGGGACACACAAGTATTATTAGTATTATTAAAAAGCAGTTTTAAAAACTGCTTTTTGAGGTTTTGGAATGAAATGGTATGAGGATTTATTTGTAGGAGAGTCTGTTACCGGAAAGATAAAGAAAATCAAGTGGAAGATAGAGCATAATGCCGGCATGCTTCACACATACATCATCACGTTTCCGTCAAATGAGGAAAATCTTTTGGATATCATTCCGACAAGAGAATTGCTGCAAAAGGGATATCCTAAGAAGAATCTGCACATAATCGCAGTAGCGGGTAATTATGATGAGGCACTTTTGCTGGCCTGTGATATTGTTAAGGAGACATACGAAAATACAGGTAAAACAGATGTAAAGAGCTATTTAAAGAGCAGACGGAGGAAATAGATAGATGATATTTACGATTTTAAAGGTCATAGGCATCATACTCCTTGTAGTGCTTGCTCTTATACTTACAGCGCTGCTTTGCGTACTGTTTGTGCCGGTCAAGTACAGGGCTGTCGGAAGCTTTGACAATACAGACATAAGAGCAAAAGCACATGTGTCGTGGCTTTTTCATTTGTTTGCACTGCATATAGAGTATGCACAGGAGACTGACGGATATATAAGGCTTGCTTTTGTGAAGAAGAAGCTGTTTGATAATTATGAGGCTTTGGATGATGACGATATGGATGAGGCAGCTAAAACTGAAACAGAAGATAAAGCCAGTGAAAACACCGGAGATGAGCCTCAAATACCGGCAGATGAGTCAGAATATGTCGCAGATGAACAGACAGAGAATGAAAGCACAGCACAGACTCATAACGAGCAAAGGACAGTAAGTGATGAGAATCAGCATATAAAACAACAAACAAAGCCCACTCATAAAAAAACGTATAAAAAGCCACACAAAAAGTCACATAAAAAGCAATTTAAAGATAAGTCAGATAAAATAAAAAACTGCATCTATAAGCTAAAAAGAGAATACAGTGATGAGAGAAATAAAGCCGCTTTTTTACATCTGAAAAAAGAACTTTTTATCATTCTTAAAAGAATATGCCCAAGGAGGCTTAAGCTTACAATGGTTTATTCAACCGGCTCGCCGGATACAACAGGCATTTCATTAGGTATTTTAGCATGTTTTCCTGTCGGCTATACAAACAGATGGCGGATTACACCCGATTTCGAGAGTGAAAAGCCGTATGCAAAGGGCAGCTTTGATATAAAGGGGCATGTGATAGTAATAAGTATTTTAGCGGCAACACTTAGAATTTTATTTGATAAAAACTGCCGCAGATTATATAATAGGATAAGCAGATAGGAGGAAGATATTATGGCAGATAATAGTTTCAATAACACAGTAGAGTCACTTTTCAAGGGGATGGACAGCTTTATCACTACAAAGACGGTGGTCGGTGATGCGATTCATATAGGGGATACAATCATACTTCCGCTTGTGGATGTGTCGTTTGGAGTGGCAGCAGGAGCATTTTCGGCAGAAAAGAAAAATAACGGAGCCGGCGGTATGGGCGGAAAGATTCAGCCAAGTGCGGTGCTCGTTATCCAGAATGGACAGACAAAGCTTGTCAATGTAAAGAATCAGGACGGCATGACAAAGATACTTGATATGGTGCCGGACATTGTAAGCCGTTTCTCAAAGGGGAAAAATGATGACCTTAATCTCGACGATGTAAAGGTAGACGATAAAGAGGACGATAAGCAGGATTAATATTCATATATGAGAGCAAATAAAAAGGACATCCTAACGGATGTCCTTTAAAATTCAAAAGATTCAAAAATAAAGACTAAGCTCTCTCAACTTTGCCAGATCTTAAACATGAAGTACATACATATAACTTCTGTGGAACTCCATTGACCTTGCAAGAAACCTTCTTAATGTTTGACTTCCAAACATGATTTGATCTTCTATGAGAATGGCTGACATTATTTCCATAATGAACACCTTTTTCACAAATTGCACATTTTGCCATGATATTGCACCTCCTTGCATTTCACTAAGCTTACCATACTCTTAAGCTCACAACAAATGTATTCTATCAGATTAAAATAAAGAATGCAAGGATAAAATATAAAAATATTTGCTTTTTGTGAAAAAAAAGGTATAATAACATTAGCTACGTCACAATATGATGGAGGTATATATTATGAAGGGACAGATGGATACCCAATATGGACAAATTTTAATTGATACAGATGTTATTGCAACCTATGCAGGCTCTGTAGCTGTAGAGTGCTTTGGAATAGTAGGCATGGCAGCGGTCAACATGAAGGATGGTCTTGTAAAGCTTTTAAAGAGAGATTACCTGAACCATGGAATAAATGTAAAGGTAGATGAGAACAACGAAATTACGATTGATTTCCATGTAATAGTAGCGTATGGTATTTCGATCGGCACTGTTTCGGACAATCTTATCGAGACGGTTAAGTACAAGGTTGAGTCATTTACAGGAATGAAAATTGCAAAGATCAATATTTACGTTGAGGGCGTAAGGGTAATTGATTAAGGAGGACTACAAAAAGTGGAGATCACAAGCATTAATTCAAAGCTCCTTGCAAGGATGTTTCTTGCGGGAGCCAAGAATCTTGATTCAAAGAAAGACTGGATAAATGAGCTGAATGTATTCCCGGTACCGGATGGTGATACCGGAACAAATATGACAATGACAATCATGTCTGCGGCCAAGGAGGTCAGCTCACTTACAAATCCTACCATGGCAGAGCTTGCAAAGGCTATTTCATCAGGCTCTTTAAGAGGTGCCAGAGGAAACTCGGGTGTTATCTTATCACAGCTTTTCAGAGGCTTCTGCAAGGTTATAAAGGAATACGATGAGATAGATGTCACTATTCTTTGTGAGGCATGCCAGAAGGCGGTTGAGACAGCTTACAAGGCAGTTATGAAGCCAAAGGAGGGAACTATCCTTACAGTGGCAAAGGGCGCAGCAGAAAAGGCTCTGGAGCTGTCAGACGAAACAGAGGATGTTGTCACATTTGTTGAAGAGGTTATAAAGCAGGCTGAGTATGTGCTTGACCAGACACCGGAGATGCTTCCAGTATTAAAGCAGGCAGGTGTTGTTGATTCAGGTGGACAGGGACTTGTTCAGGTATTAAAGGGAGCATATGATGCTCTTATCGGCAAGGAGATTGATTATACAATCGAGGGCGCACCAACAGGAGCAGCTCCTGCAAAGATTTCGGCTGAGACAGAGGCAGAGATTAAGTTTGGTTACTGCACAGAGTTTATTATTGTACTCAATGCGCCAATGTCAGACAATGAGGAGCACGCATACAAGGCATTCCTCGAGTCAATCGGTGACTCTATAGTCGTTGTAGCTGACGATGAGATCGTAAAGACTCACGTACATACAAACGACCCTGGACTTGCACTGCAGAAGGCACTTACCTTCGGCTCACTCAGCAAGATAAAGATCGACAATATGCGTGAGGAGCATCAGGAAAAGCTCATCAAGGATTCACAGAAGCTTGCAGCACAGCAGAAGGCTGAGGAAGAGGCTTATGAAGCTGCTCAGGCTGATGAAAAGACAAATAACATGCCTGCAAAGGAAATGGGCTTTGTATCTGTTTCGATCGGAGAAGGCATGAATGAAGTGTTCAGAGGCCTTGGAGTGGACTATCTCATAGAGGGTGGTCAGACAATGAACCCTAGCACAGAGGATATGCTTAACGCTATCGAGCATGTAAATGCAAAGACAGTATTTATCCTGCCAAACAACAAGAATATCATCATGGCTGCAAACCAGGCAGTAGACCTTGTTGAGGATAAACAGATTATTGTTATCCCTACAAAGACTATCCCGCAGGGTATCACAGCGCTTGTAAATTATATACCTGACCACAGTGCCGAGGAGAATAAAGAGCAGATGATGGCTGAGATAGAAAATGTCAAGACAGGACAGGTGACATATGCAGTCCGCGATACTGAGATTGACGGAAAAACCATCAAGCAGAACGACTTCATGGGAATCGGAGACAAGAGCATCCTTTCTGTTGGAACAGACTTAAAGGCTACCACACTTGAGATGGTAGATGCCATGGTAGATGAGGATTCAGCGATTGTCAGCATCTATTTCGGAAGTGATTCTGATGAGGACTCAGCTAATGAGCTTGCGGCAGCAATCGAAGAGAAATATCCTGATGTAGAGGTTGAGGTCAACGATGGCGGACAGCCAATCTACTATTATGTTATTTCTGTAGAGTAAAGCCCTTTAAAGAATATAAATGACATTTATTATATTTAGGAGCAAATATGGACATAGCTTCACCGATTACCTCGGTTAAGGGAATCGGGGAAAAAACACAAAAAGCATTTGCTAAAATGGGAGTATACACCGTTGGTGATATACTCCTTCATTTTCCCCGGGATTATGTAAAGTTTCCGGAAATAACGGATATTGATGAACTGAATAATGTAAATGAGAGCAGCACCTATGCCATCCATGCTGTGATTAAAAAGGCACCTGTTGTGAAAAATACAGCGAGAATGCAGATTACATTGCAGGATATCGGCTCGCCCGGGCATATGATACAGCTGGTATGGTACCGTATGCCATACATTAAGGCGCAGCTTGTGCAGGGGAGACATCTTATATTTTACGGACATATTAAGCCAAAGAGCGGCAGATATGTCATGGAGCAGCCTGTGGTATATGAGGTGCAAAAGTACGAGGATATACGCGATACACTGCAGCCTGTGTATTCCGTGACAAGCGGTGTGACAAACAATCTGATAGTGAAGACGATAAAGGAGACTCTGTCACATGATACACTGCTGTCAGATTACCTGCCTAAGGATATAAGGCACAGATACAGCTTTTGCGAGTATAATTATGCCATGAAGCAGATTCATTTCCCTGATGACTTTGGCGCTCTTGTGGAGGCAAGAAGACGGCTTGTTTTTGATGAGTTTTTTCTCTTTATCATGGGCATGCGGTATCAGAATAAAAAGCAGCAGAAGGACAAAAATGAGTTTGAGTTTACGGATGATGCTTTTATAGACGGACTGATTGAGAAGCTTCCGTATGAGCTGACAGGCGCGCAGAAGAAGACGATAGATGAGATAAAGCTGGATACTGTCTCTTATACACATCTCCGAGCCCACGAGACCGGAGCCTATCTCG
>ENA-UABS01000290-UABS01000290.1-human-gut-metagenome-genome-assembly--contig:-NODE-290-length-8884-cov-3.135123_pt1 | contig 8884 bp, 7 predicted proteins | sample MGYA00243871_ERZ654209 | MGnify/ENA primary metagenome ERZ654209 (study PRJEB26926, sample SAMN06165187) | human gut metagenome | biome: ENVO:00009003; feature: ENVO:2100002; material: ENVO:00002003... | reverse complement strand
TTTCAAGCAGAAGACGGCATACGAGATAGGCTCTGGTCTCGTGGGCTCGGAGATGTGTATAAGAGACAGTGCTTATATCGCCCCACAAGCTACGCTGACAGATGGCTTGCTGGATGTGACCATTCTCGAACCGTTCACCGTATTGGATGTCCCTTCATTGGCTTTTCAGTTATTCAATAAGACAATCGATCAGAATAGCCGTATCAAGACTTTCCGTTGCAAGCAGTTGTGCATCCGCCGGACTACTCCGGGTGTCGTGCATTTTGATGGTGACCCCATGGAAACGGATGCCAATGTAAATATTCAGCTGATTCAAAGAGGATTGCGCGTGGTAGTGCCACGAGCACCGGAAAAGGATGCAGCCAATGTGCTCCAAAGAGCGCAGGAATATATGAATGGCATCAAATTGATGAATGAAGCCATCGTTGACAATATAACAGATAGAAACAAGAAAATATTGAAAAAGCTGACAAAGAAAGTCTGATAAAATAACGGATTACTGACACCGAATTACAAATTATTGCGTACTTTTGCGCAGTTTTGGTTCAATCAAAATAGAAACGCGAGTGATAATCGTTTAAATAAAAAATATATGTTCAGAACGCACACATGTGGAGAACTAAGAATCTCTGATGTAAACAAGCAAGTTACGCTGTCTGGATGGGTACAGCGCAGCCGTAAAATGGGAGGAATGACTTTTATTGACCTCCGCGACCGTTACGGAATTACCCAGTTGGTCTTTAACGAAGAAATTAATGCTGAACTCTGTGAACGTGCTAATAAACTGGGACGTGAGTTCGTCATTCAAGTGACAGGAACGGTTAATGAACGTTTCAGCAAGAATGCAAACATTCCTACCGGAGACATTGAAATCATTGTTTCCGAACTGAACGTACTAAATACTGCCATGATTCCTCCGTTCACTATCGAAGATAACACGGATGGGGGTGATGATATCCGCATGAAATACCGTTATCTGGATTTACGCCGTAACGCTGTACGTTCCAATTTGGAACTGCGTCATAAAATGACAATTGAAGTTCGCAAATATCTGGATAGTCTGGGTTTCATCGAAGTGGAAACGCCCGTTTTGATCGGTTCTACTCCTGAAGGCGCACGCGACTTCGTGGTGCCGTCACGTATGAATCCGGGACAGTTCTACGCACTTCCGCAATCTCCGCAGACATTGAAGCAGTTGTTGATGGTTTCCGGTTTCGACCGTTATTTCCAGATTGCGAAATGTTTCCGCGACGAGGACTTACGTGCCGACCGTCAACCGGAATTTACACAGATCGACTGTGAAATGAGCTTCGTTGAGCAAGAAGATATTATCTCTACTTTCGAAGGAATGGCTAAACATTTGTTTAAGACTCTTCGTGGTGTGGAACTGAATGAACCATTCCAACGTATGTCTTGGGCGGACGCCATGAAATATTATGGTAGCGATAAACCGGATTTGCGTTTCGGCATGAAATTCGTGGAACTGATGGATATCATGAAAGGTCACGGATTCTCTGTATTCGATAATGCGGCTTATGTGGGCGGTATCTGCGCCGAAGGTGCTGCGACTTATACCCGCAAGCAACTGGATGCATTGACCGAATTTGTAAAGAAACCGCAGATTGGTGCGAAAGGAATGGTTTATGCCCGTGTGGAAGCCGACGGAACGGTGAAATCGAGTGTAGATAAATTCTATACGCAGGAGGTGCTCCAGCAAATGAAAGAAGCATTCGGAGCTAAACCGGGTGATTTGATTCTGATTCTGTCTGGCGACGATGTAATGAAAACACGTAAACAACTTTGTGAGCTTCGTCTGGAAATGGGCGCTCAACTGGGATTGCGTGATAAGAATAAGTTTGTTTGCCTTTGGGTGATCGACTTCCCGATGTTCGAATGGAGTGAGGAGGAAGGTCGTTTGATGGCTATGCATCATCCGTTTACTCATCCGAAAGAGGAAGATATTCCGATGTTGGATACTGATCCGGCAGCTGTACGTGCAGATGCTTATGATATGGTAGTGAACGGTGTGGAAGTTGGTGGCGGATCTATCCGTATCCACGATGCGAAATTACAGGCGAAGATGTTCGAGATTCTTGGATTCACTCCGGAAAAGGCACAGGCACAGTTTGGCTTCCTGATGAATGCCTTTAAGTATGGTGCACCTCCTCACGGTGGTTTGGCATACGGACTCGACCGTTGGGTGTCTTTGTTTGCAGGATTGGATTCTATACGTGACTGTATTGCGTTCCCGAAAAATAATTCCGGACGTGATGTGATGTTGGACGCACCCTCTGCAATCGACCAGAGCCAGCTTGATGAACTGAATTTGATCGTAGATTTGAAAGAGGGCGAGTGAAAGAATCTGTACGCATATTCCGTTTTATAATCATCGGTACAATGAACGCCTTAATTATGGCGTTGGTTGTATGGTTAATGATGAAAGAAATGTCATTTGACGGTGACTATATGGTGGCTAATATAACAGCGTATCTGATAGCTCAAATCCATAACTTTATCTGGTGCAAATACTGGATATTCCCCGTAGAAAATAAAAAGAATAGTATCTGGAAACAGATACTACTCTTTTGCTCTGCTTTTGCCGTGGCTTACACCGCACAGTTTTTATTTCTTGTGTTATTGGTAGAAGGATTGGACGTGAATGAATATCTGGCTCAATTCCTGGGATTGTTTATTTATGGAGGGGCTAATTTCCTAGCCAACAAAAAAATAACGTTTCAATGAGATAGTTATTTATGATGATATATTAAAAGGGCACAGAGTTCTAAATTTAGATTTGAACTCTGTGCCCTTCTTTTTTCTTTATTAGATAAACCTCCTGCAATGAAGGTATGTGGGTAAGCCTTTAATCCAGAAAGCGTTTGGTAAGTCCATCATATTCGTCAATCCGACGATCACGAAGGAAAGGCCACCAACGGCGAACGTTTTCCGAACGTTCCATATCTATTTCCACTACTATGTTTTCCGGGTGATCGTTTCCGGCTTGTGTCAGAAATTCCCCTTGTGGTCCTGCTACAAAACTGTTTCCCCAAAATAAGATACCGTTTGTCTGTCCGGAAGGATCGGGCTCGTGTCCTACACGGTTGACGGAGATAACAGGAAGTCCATTGGCAACGGCATGAGCGCGTTGTGAAATAATCCAGGCATTGAGTTGGCGGGCTTTTTCATCGTCCGTGTCACTGCTTTCCCAGCCAATGGCGGTAGGATAAATTAAAAGTTCCGCACCTTTTAGTGCCATCAGGCGGGCAGCTTCCGGATACCATTGATCCCAGCATACTAATACGCCCAGTTTTCCTAAAGATGTTTGAATCGGTTCAAAACCAATGTCTCCCGGAGTGAAATAGAACTTTTCGTAGTAAGCCGGATCATCGGGAATATGCATTTTTCGGTATTTTCCTGCAATGCTTCCGTCGCGGTCGAATACGACAGCGGTATTATGATAAAGTCCGGGAGCACGTTTCTCAAAAAGAGAGGTGACAAGGACTACTTTATTAGCTGCTGCCAACTCGGAATAAAAGCCTGTGGAAGGCCCGGGAATTGGTTCGGCAAGATCAAACAGGTTAGTGTTTTCTGTCTGGCAGAAATAAAGTGAATTGTGCAACTCCTGGAGCACAATCAGTTGTGCGCCGTGAGCGGCACAAGCCTCGATACTCTTTGCGAGGTTCATTAGATTGGCTTTAATATCTGCGGTATTGGATTGTTGGATGATTCCGACTTTTATCTTTCTCATGATGAATAATTTAGTGGGTTGATTCATTCATTATTTTATAATTCCTTTATAGCTCCTTTGTAATTCTTTTATGACTCCTTTATAACACCCAGCGGATATTGCATGGTGACACAGTGTAGGGAACCGTGCTGTTTAATCAGGGCACGGCAGTCTATTCCAATTATTTGATGGTTTGGAAAGGCTTGCTGCAATACTTCTCCTGCTTTTTTGTCATTCGCCGGCTGATTGTATGTCGGGTAGAGAATAACGTCGTTCATAATCAGGAAATTGGCGTAAGTTGCAGGCAGGCGCTCGCCGTCTTCTTCTATCTTGTCTGCCATGGGTAAGGCTAATAGGCGATAGGGTTCTCCTGCTAAGGTGCGGAATGTTTTCAGCTGTTTTTCCATTGCAAGCAGTGCTTCGTAATGTTCGTCTTCTTTGTTTTCGCATTTCACGTAAGCGATGGTGTCGGTAGAACAGAAGCGTGCCAAAGTGTCGATGTGGCTGTCAGTATCATCACCGGCCAGATAACCGTGGTCTAACCAAAGCACCTTTTGCAGGTGGAAGGTTGATTTCAGGTATTCTTCTATCTCTACCTGGTTCAGTCGTCCGTTTCGTTGGGGAGAGAGCAGACATTTGGAAGTGGTAAGCAATGTACCCATTCCGTCGCTTTCGATAGAACCTCCTTCGAGTACGAAGTCGAGGTGGTCTATATACTGGCCTTTCAAGGCTCCGGCTTCTACGGCATGTTTAGTAATTTGATTATCCAGTTCGGAAGCAAATTTCAGTCCCCAGCCGTTGAAGGTGAAGTCGAGCAGGGAAGGGGTGCCGGTATCTATCATTGTTATGGCTCCGTGGTCGCGGGCCCATGTGTCATTGGTGGCACATTCCAGAAAGCGGACGTTATTCATATTGACAGTAGCAGCTATCTGCTTTTTCACTTCTTCCGGTTCGGGAGTGACGATCAATAATAATTCACGCTTCGCTATTTCTCTGGCAATATTGATAAAACACTCTTGCACTTCCGCCAGCATGTAGGCCCAATCTGTATCGGCATGTGGCCATGTTAACTGTATACCGCTCTGCATGTGCCATTCGGCAGGCAAATGAGATGCTCTCATTTCTACCTGTACGGTCATGTTTTTGCCGAAGTTCAACTGCAAATCTTTCTCCGAGCCGCTTGGGCTGGGGGGTCCAACCATGATTCCCATTAGACTATATATATTTAGTTTTTTATAAAATCAGTTTATTGTCTGCATCTAAAGTCAGTTTGTTTTCTGCATCGATGTGACTGTTATGCATTGTTTTCCTGCTTCGGTTTCCGGTCAAAGAACGGATTCTTGGAGGATGCGCTTACGGGGATCGCCATTACCATCTTGCAGTCTTTCAGCCAGTTCAGGCGTTGTGCTGCCAATCCGGCGGAGAACATGACGCGTGTGTCTACGCGTAAATCGGCTGCCGTGGCGCACGCGGAACCTATTGCGATACCTACATCTATGCTGTTCAATGCGCAGGGAACTCCATCAGTACGTCCGGCACAGGTGGCAAATCCGCAATGGCCGCAGTTCAAGCCCTGTGTCTGCTCGCGTGTTCCTATCAGTACAACACATTCGGCACTTAGGATGTTGTCGGCATCACGAAGGAAGAATTTCATTCCGTGTTCTTCTACCATAGCTATCATAGTGTCCGATAATTGTTTAATCTCTTCATCAGTGATTAGGGCCACTTCAATAATATCGATTCCTTTTCCTTTCGGAGCAGTGCGCGCAGCCGTCATCATCTGACGTGCTACCTGCAATATATGCTCGTGACGAGCGTCTCTTTCGTTCAGTATCATAACTTTCTTGAATTAATTAGTAAGGCAAAGATAAATGAAAATTGGCAAAATTACACTAGATGATGAAATAAATAGGGGCTATCATTTGAGTCTGATATGAAAAAACTTTCGTATCGGACTTTGTGTTATTGGGCGGAAAAGGCTATCTTTGTATCTGTCAACTTATAAAGTTATGAGTATATGAGTAATAAAATTTATCCTATCGGCATACAGAACTTCGAGAAAATCCGTAAAGGAGGTTATTGCTATATAGATAAGACTGCTTGGATATATCAAATGGTGAAAACTGGCAGTTATTATTTTCTTAGTCGTCCACGTCGTTTTGGGAAAAGTTTGTTACTATCTACTTTGGAAGCCTATTTTCAAGGGAAGAAAAAACTTTTCGAAGGATTGGCGATAGAGAAACTGGAAAAAGACTGGTTTAAATATCCGATCCTGCATATTGACCTCAATACAGAAAAATACGATACACCGGAAAGACTTGAAAATAAGCTGAATCGCACATTGGTGGAATGGGAAAAAATCTATGGAGCGGAATCTGCAGAAACTTCTCTAGCTATGCGTTTCGAGGGTATTATTCAGCGTGCTTGTGAGAAAGAGGGCCAGAGTGTCGTTATTCTTGTGGATGAATACGATAAGCCTATGTTACAGGCGATTGGTAATGATGAACTCCAGAAGAGTTTTCGTGATACATTGAAGGCTTTCTATGGAGCCTTAAAAAGCAAGGATGGCTGCATTAAATTTGGTATGCTTACGGGAGTTACAAAATTCGGAAAGGTAAGTGTATTCAGCGATCTGAATAATCTGGAGGATATTTCTATGCGTCAGCAGTATATAGAAATCTGCGGAATCAGTGATCGTGAGTTGCATGAGAACTTTGAAACTGAATTGCATGAATTTGCCGATGCGCAAGGTTTGACGTATGATGAAATTTGCACAGAAATGCGTGAAAGATATGATGGTTATCATTTCACTCATGATTCTATAGGTATGTATAATCCGTTCAGTGTACTTAACACCCTTAAATACAATGTGTTTGGCAACTACTGGTTTGAAACGGGCACACCTACTTATCTGGTCGAATTACTAAAAAAACATCATTACGATCTTCACCGGATGGCTCATGAAGAAACCAGCGCTGACGTACTGAATAGTATTGATTCAACTTCTGACAATCCTATCCCTGTGATTTATCAGAGCGGTTATCTCACTATCAAAGGGTATGACGAAGAATTTGGAATTTATAGTTTAGGCTTCCCTAATCGCGAAGTAGAGGAAGGATTTATTAAATTTTTGCTTCCCTTTTATGCGAATACCAATGCGGTAGAGTCGGAGTTTGAAATACAGAAGTTTGTTCGTGAAATACGTATCGGAGATTATGATTCTTTTTTCCGTCGTCTCCGGAGTTTCTTTGCTGATACTCCTTATGAGCTTATCCGTGATTTGGAATTGCATTATCAGAATGTACTTTTTATTGTCTTTAAGTTGGTCGGGTTTTATGTGAAAGCGGAATACCACACAAGTGAAGGGCGCATCGATTTAGTTCTGCAAACTGATAAGTTTGTTTATGTGATCGAATTCAAACTTGACGGGACGGCGGAAGATGCCTTACGACAAATCAATGAGAAACATTATGCACTTCCTTTTGAAGCTGGCGGCAATCGCCGATTATTTAAAATAGGAGTGAACTTTAACGCGAAAATGCGTAATATTGAGAAATGGATAGTGGAGTAATCCGCGAAATAATTGATAGAAAATCCCGGCTGAATAAATAAAAACGGCTGGGATTTTTTTGTTTAGGATGTCTATTTGTCATTCTTGGGAAATATCAAATGGTAGCCATACCTTTTCCGTGTGCGATAACGAAAACACAAAAAATAACATTTTATTAGGTAGAAAAAGTTTGAGGAATGCTTCGTAGTTCACAAATAATGATTAAATTTGCCGCGATTTGTAATGCGGAGTTTGCAAAATGACGAATAATACTATAAAGCATCTAGGTATTGTGGAAAACATACAGGGTTCTCATCTGTCGGTGAGGATTGTCCAGACATCGGCTTGTGCGGCATGTAGCGCAAAGGGGCATTGTTCCTCGGCGGATAGTAAGGACAAAATCATAGATATCATAGATACCGCAGCTTCTTCCTATCAGGTGGGAGAGAAGGTGATGGTGGTCGGCGAAACGTCGATGGGCATGATGGCGGTATTGTTGGCTTTCGTACTTCCTTTCGTACTTCTTATATTTTCGTTGTTTCTTTTGATGGCATTGGTAGAGAATGAACTGTATGCGGCTCTTCTTTCTCTGGCTGTCCTTATACCTTATTATTTCGTTTTATGGCTTAACAAAACGCGACTCAAACAACAATTTTCATTTACTATAAAACCAATAAATAACTAAAAACATTATGAATTTGATTCTGATTGCAGTGATTTCATTGGGAGCTATAGCGCTCGTGCTGGCCGCTATTCTTTATGTGGCTTCCAAGAAATTTGCCGTGTATGAAGACCCGCGGATTGCCCAGGTGGGAGAAGTGCTTCCCCAGGCTAATTGTGGTGGATGTGGCTATCCCGGTTGTAGCGGCTTTGCCGACGCTTGCGTCAAAGCCGGTTCGCTGGATGGTAAATTCTGCCCCGTAGGCGGACAGCCTGTCATGGCACAAATTGCTGATATCCTAGGGCTTGCAGCCGGAGAAGCTGAACCGATGGTAGCAGTGGTAAGATGTAACGGAACGTGTATGAATCGTCCGCGTATTAATCAGTACGACGGTGCGAAGAGTTGCGCTATTGCCGCTTCGCTCTATGGTGGGGAAACGGGTTGTAGTTACGGATGTCTGGGGTGTGGTGACTGTGTGGCTGCCTGCCAGTTCGATGCCATCCACATGAATCCTGAAACAGGACTTCCGGAAGTGGATGAAGCGAAATGTACCGCTTGCGGTGCCTGTGTGAAGGCTTGTCCGAAGGCGATCATCGAAATCCGTCCGCAAGGAAAGAAATCACGCCGTGTGTATATCTCTTGTGTGAATAAAGACAAGGGAGCTGTGGCACGCAAGGCTTGTACGGTGAGTTGTATCGGCTGTGGCAAATGCGTGAAGACTTGTCCGTTCGAAGCTATCACGTTGGAGAACAACTTGGCTTACATCGATCCGCACAAGTGTAAATCTTGCCGGAAATGTGTGGAAGTCTGTCCGCAGAATACCATTATCGAATTGAATTTCCCGCCGAGGAAACCGAAAGAAGAAGCTCCGGCTGCTCCAAAACCGGCTGCTGTTTCTAAAGAAGCGGTGGAAACTCCTGCACCGGCGGCAAAAGTGGAAACTCCT
>ENA-UABS01000280-UABS01000280.1-human-gut-metagenome-genome-assembly--contig:-NODE-280-length-9092-cov-5.041828_pt1 | contig 9092 bp, 5 predicted proteins | sample MGYA00243871_ERZ654209 | MGnify/ENA primary metagenome ERZ654209 (study PRJEB26926, sample SAMN06165187) | human gut metagenome | biome: ENVO:00009003; feature: ENVO:2100002; material: ENVO:00002003... | reverse complement strand
TCACAAGCTCTACAACTCAATGTGTCCCGCGAGTCAGCTTTGATATAATATCATCCCGGCACACATATGTCAACGGATTTACTGCAATTAATTAAAGTAGTAAAACTATCTTAAAAAACACAAATTTTCTAAATTGTCTGTTTATTATATACAATTCTCACAATTACTATCTGACAGCCTCTATCGCTTCCTTGATATTTGCCACACCGACAATCTCAATTCCACTAATATGCGACACTCCTGCAAGACACACTTTGGGAACAATACACTTTTTAAAGCCAAGCTTCTTTGCCTCAGCAACACGCTGCTCGGACATGGTAACTCCGCGTACCTCTCCGCTTAAGCCCACCTCTCCAAAGCATATGGTATCCTCACGCACTATAATATCCTTTTTGCTTGATGCGATTGCAAGCACTATCCCAAGGTCTATCGCCGGTTCGTTCATCCTTATACCGCCTGCTATATTCACATAAGCGTCACAATCTGACAATGACAGGTTGGCTCTTTTTTCAAGGACCGCCATGAGTAGATTTACTTTATTATAATCTGTGCCATTTGCTGTACGCCTTGGATTATTAAAAAAGCTGTGACATACAAGAGCCTGTATCTCGAGAAGTATCGGGCGGCTTCCCTCTATGGAACATGTGACAATTGATCCTGATGCTCCCTCGGGCTTACCGCTAAGCATATACTCCGACGGATTTTCCACCTCAACAAGCCCCTCCGCCTTCATTTCAAATACGCCTATCTCATTGGTCGAACCAAATCTGTTCTTAACGCCTCTAAGTATCCTGTACGACTCATACCTGTCACCCTCAAAATAAAGCACAGTATCAACCATATGCTCTAACGTCCTCGGCCCCGCAACCGCACCATCCTTTGTCACATGTCCTACTATAAAAACAGAAATACCCAGAGTCTTTGCAAGCTGCATAAGCACTCCGGTTGTCTCCCTGACCTGTGAGACACTGCCCGGTGCCGACGCTATCTCCTCATTGTACATAGTCTGGATGGAATCTATTACAACAACCTCCGGTTTTTTTCGTTGAATCACGTCCTTTGCTATATCAAGACTTGTCTCACATAAAAGCTCCAGTGAATCCGTAAAATCGCCAAGTCTGTCGGCACGCATCTTTATCTGATGCAGGGATTCCTCACCTGACACATAAAGTAATGGCACCTTTTTTTGTGAAAGTTCCCTGCATACCTGAAGTAGAAGTGTGGATTTTCCTATACCCGGATCTCCTCCCACAAGCACAAGTGACCCCCTCACAATTCCTCCACCAAGCACTCTGTCAAACTCGGCTATACCTGTCACTATACGCTCCTCTTTCTCGCTTTTTACTGCCGAAAGAGGCAGAACCTGTGCCGCCTTTGATTCTTTTTTTACTTTTCCCGACGAGCTTATCGACTTTTTATCTACGGTTTCCTCTACAAATGTATTCCATTCCTTACAGGCCGGGCACTGTCCCATCCATTTTGCCGATTCATAACCACATTCCTGGCAGAAAAATACAGAGGTCTTTCCTTTTGCCATATTGTTCTCCTTTATAAAATACAAAAAGCCCGGCTTTCACCGGGCTAAAAATATGCTCTATTTTCTTGATACTTTGATATCGACTGAATCAACACCCTCAAGCTCTACGCTTAAACTGAGCTTGCCGCCGAGATTTGTCTTCATAGTACCTGCAACAGCTCCAGCTATATCAATTTCGTACTCTGTCTCCTCTTCAAGGCCAAGAGTAATCTGAGCATCCTCAGGTCCCTCCACAGTAAATGTCACTGTATCAGCAGTCTCCTCGAAATCCATAACCGCTGTTCCCGGAACAGACTCGTATACAAAGAGTCCGTTTCTTTCGAGCTTTGTAATCTCCTTAAAGGTCTTTACCTTGTAGATATCTCCATCCTTCTCAAAATTGTCAAGCTTTGCCTTTGCAGCCAATGTATAATCTCCGAAGCTGAGCTTTCCGTTTTCCTCAGTACGGATTAATTCACTTATTACAGCCATTTTTATCCTCCCGTAGCTATATTGATATATTAATTATAAATCCAATTCTACTCAACAGTCAATGAAATTTGTTTGTTTTTCGTAGAAATTATTACCTTATTGCCGCGCTTAATTTTGCCGGTAATAATATCCTCTGACATACGGTCTTCAATCTCCTCCTGAAGTTTTCGTTTAAGAGGTCTTGCGCCATATTTTCTGTCATAGGCTTTGTCCACGATAAAGGATTTTGCACTGTCACGCACTGTGAGCTCTATATCAAGCTGTTCTTTACAGCGTTTCTTAAGCTCCTTTACAAGAAGTGTCACTATATGCTTCATGTCATCCTTGTTGAGAGCTCTAAATACAATAGTCTCGTCGATTCGGTTCAAAAACTCAGGTTTAAATATACGGCGGACCTCCTCCATGACACTGTTCTTCATACGCTCGTGATCCTGCTTTTCATCCTCATCAGCGCCAAAGCCAAGGCGCTTTGGTTCTATAATAGAAGAAGCTCCTGCATTTGATGTCATGATGATTATTGTATTCTTGAAATCAACCGTGCGCCCCTGTGAATCAGTGATTCTACCATCATCAAGCACCTGTAAAAGTATATTGAACACATCAGGATGTGCTTTTTCTATCTCATCAAACAGTATAACAGAAAAAGGATTGCGTCTGACCTTCTCTGAGAGCTGTCCGCCCTCCTCATGGCCCACATATCCCGGTGGTGAACCAATCATCTTTGAAACACTATGCTTTTCCATGTACTCTGACATGTCAACACGTATCATGGCATCTTCTTTGCCAAAGACAGCCTCAGCAAGCGCCTTTGATACCTCCGTCTTACCTACTCCTGTCGGTCCCAAAAACAGGAATGAGCCAATCGGCTTCTTAGGATCCTTTAAACCAACACGGCCTCGTCTGACTGCCTTTGCAACAGCAGAAACAGCCTCCTCCTGTCCTATTACACGCTTGTGAAGTATCTGTTCAAGCTTTGCAAGTCGTCCTGCCTCTGACTCTGTAAGCTTATTTACAGGTATTTTGGTCCATCCCGATACTACATCCGCTATCTCATTTTCGCCGACTACAGGCTGATTTTTGGCTCCTGTGCGACAGTTCTTTCTCATAAGCTTCTGCTGTTTATTTTCAAGTACTTCCTTTTCTGACATAAGCGCGCCGGCAGCTGCGAGATCTCCATTCGATAAAGCATTTTCCACCTGGTTCTGCTTATCTGTTATCTCTTTTTTCAGAGCAAGCAACTCGTCAGATGATGTCAGATTCTTAAGCCTTATCCTGGCTGCCGCTTCATCCATCAGGTCTATCGCCTTATCAGGTAAAAATCTGTCATTTATATATCGTGCAGAAAGGTTTACTGCTGCTTTCACACCCTCATCTGTTATGATGACACCATGATGCTTTTCATAGATTCCCTTTAATCCTGTGAGTATCTCTATTGTCTCATCCACACCAGGCTCTTCAACCATCACCGGCTGGAAACGGCGCTCAAGCGCAGCATCCTTTTCCACGTATTTGCGGTACTCTTCTATGGTAGTGGCGCCGATTACCTGTACCTCGCCTCTGGCAAGTGCCGGCTTTAATATGTTAGATGCATCTAACGAGCCTTCTGCTCCTCCTGCACCTATTATAGTGTGAAGCTCATCAATGAAAAGCAGTACATTTTTGGCATTTGAAACCTCGCTTATCACCTTCTTGATACGCTCCTCAAACTCACCACGATACTTTGATTTGGCTACAAGCCCGGACATATCAAGGGAAACCAGTCTCTTTCCCAAAAGAATATCCGGAACATTGCCACTGACTATATCCTGCGCAAGTCCTTCTACTATAGCGGTCTTGCCCACTCCCGGCTCTCCAATCAGACATGGATTGTTTTTGCCACGGCGGCAAAGTATCTGGATAACGCGCTCCATCTCCTTTTTTCTGCCTATAACAGGGTCAAGAAGCCCTGCCTCTGCCATATCTGTCAAATCTCTGGAATACTGATCTAATACAGGAGTCGCAGAATTGTATGATGTACCATAGCTTTTCATCAGATCCCTGTATGCAGACGGATCCTCACCCATCGCACCAAGAATATCTATAAACATCTTCTGACTGTTAACACCCATGGTGTTTAAAAGTCTTGCAGCTGCACAGTCTCCCTGCAGTACTATAGCCATCAGCAAGTGTTCTGTACCTATCTCATTGCACTCAAATCTATCGGCTTCCTCCGATGCACGCTCCAATACTCTCTGTGTCCTTGGTGAATAGCCATCCCTGTCCATCACTTCGATGTTATCCCCCGGTGAAATCAGGTCTTCAATCATCGAAATAAGCTTATCATATTCCACATTGCAGGCTGTTAGAACCTCAGCTGCCACACCGGTGCCCTCTTTTATAAGGCCGGCCAGTATGTGCTCTGTTCCAACATAGCTGTAATTCATTTTCTTTGATATACGTGCAGCCAAATCTATTGCTTTTTTAGCCTTACTTGTATATGGTTTCAAGTCATATCCTCCAGTCATATTCACTAATTTAAGTCGATGAACTGCAAATCATCATCCTCGCTGTCATCTTCATTGTCATCCTTTGCACTGCTGTCTATAGTCTCAGACAGCTTATTTCCCTCATTGACAAAGCCATCAAGTGCCATTTGAAGCTGATTCTTTAAAGCATCCTCATCAGCATCGTTTTCTGTGTCAGAAACGTTTTCCTGCCTTGAATCGTCTTTTAAATCAAACTCAGAGTTTTCATTCTCAACAGCTTTCTTAGAATCAGGTGTAATTTCTACGGTTCTTCCGACATAGGATGCATTTGATATATTTTCATCCGTAGCCATCTTTTGCTCATCTGCAGCATCTTCCGCTGTTTCTTCTGCAGCTTCTTCTGCCACTTCATCTAACGGCTCTTCTGTAACCTCTTCTTCCAGCTCATCTGCTATCTCGTCCGCAGTTTCATCAGTTGTTTCTTCCAAAGCTTCATTTGATACATCTTCTGCTGCATCATCTACATCATCATCGTCATCATGATAGTCCATTGCCTTATATTTTCTGTTTTTCACAGCTGATACAATAAGCAACAGTAACAGAATAATGATAATAAGAACCAGTATTGCAGCTAAAACAAGATATTTATTGGCAATTCCCGGGACAAGCTCACTCTTTGTTGTATCGTTTTCCTCCTGTGCCACTGTAGGTGTACTGAGCTCAGTTCTCATATATGTGCCATCTACGCTATCATATGTGTACCAGCCACTCTCACCATTGTCATTCATAGCGTATACGAGGTAAAAATCCTTTGTCTGATCATCTTTTTTTTCGACTTTGGTCTGGTAGGCTGTTGCCACACCCTTGCCCTCTATGGAGAGCGATATCTCATTATATCCCTCAGGCACATCATCCACCTTAGGTAGTAAAACCACTATAAAATGCGACTCTGAATTGATACGGACAAACTCATATGCTGCATTCTGTGCTGCATCATATACAAAAAGCCCATTGCCGCTTTCCGACTGTAAATACACAAGCGTGATATCACCAAAGGTGCCATGAAGGGTATTGTATTCAAGTCCGTCAATCACTGTCTTTGAGTGCTCAAAGCCTTCAGGAACAACATCCTCCGGAATGTCATTTACCATAGTCCACTCTGTGCCATTTATATCAAACTTCTTCCAGTTATCCTGCTTATCTGCATTCTCCGGATCATCCTCGGCTCTTCTGGTAACAACTATATTGTATGTGCTTGTGCTGCCGTCCTCTGCTGTCACAACAACGCTGACCGTATTCTCTCCAACCTCAAGTGAATCATTGCCTGTGACCGATGTCACACTCGCCTTGGAATCAGCCGGATTTGCTGTAACCGCAAGGCTTGAACAGCTGTAATCTACTGTAGCTGTGTAATCCTTTGTCGCAGCAGAAAACTCAGGGGAAAGCGTACCTGCTGAGATAACAAGCGAACCAAGAGATGCGTTTGAGGATTTCTTTTCCTCTTTGTTTTCATTATCTTTATTTGCATTGCTGTCATTGCCGGTATTGCTGCCGGAATTGTCCTTGTTGCTGTTTGAATCATTGTTTGATGAAGCACTTGTTACCGTCACCTTCGTGCTGGCACCGGTAATTGTACCTCCGGCATCGTTGCCCTCTGCATCTCCTACAACTGTACAATATGCCTTTATAGTGCAGCTTCCTGCAGCCTTCGCCGTAAATGAAAATGACTGCGATGTGGGATATCCTGCGGCGTCACCAATATTGGCCACACCATCTCCTCCGTTACTCAGTACTCCCTCGTCAGAGCTTGAGATAACTACAGTACCAAAATATCCTGACGGCATAGAAACCGTCACCTTGACTGTTTTTCCAACAGCTACAGAGCTTGAGCTGACACTGAGACCAAGTCCCTGCGCATATACATGCTCGGCAGGTGTGAAAACAAGCATCACCGCCACAACAAGTGATAATATACATCCAAATAATTTCTTCATATCTTTCCTCACATTTCTAATTCTGCGATATCTTTGATTTGCCCAGTATGTGTCTGTTCATGATTATCATATCAAGGGCATTTCCTCCATCACGCTTTCTGTTAGCATCAGCTGCCTCCAGATAAGCACCTGTGAGTGTTCCCTTTCCTAAAATATGTCTGTTGAGCTTAATCATATCAAGAGCATTTACAGCACCATCACCATTGATATCTCCATATATAACAATATCATATGTCTTTTTCAGATTACCTGAAGCATCATAAACAGCCACTTTATTGCCTGTTGCAATCTTTCCGCTGTTTTCTGAGCCTGAGCTTGTCAGAAGCTTTACAGTACCTGATGCTGATACTGCTATATTCTTCACAAAATCAGCTGCACCGGTTCCAGGCTCAATGCCTGTAATATAAGTACCTATACTGTATTTACCTGATGTTATGTTTACATCTGTATTATTTTGGTTATTATTATTCTGATTATTATTGCCACCTGCATTATTTGCAGATGCCGCCTGCCTGTTTATATTGATAGTGTATGTTCTTGTATCACCGCTTTGCGACTTGCATTTTACCTTAATTGTATTATTTCCGACAGCAAGCGAATAGCTTCCTGTGCCTGAAACACCACTGTTTCCTGAAACTGCATCTGCCGAAACAGTCACTGAGCTTATAGCATTTGAAACAACTGCTGAATAGCTTGTTGTCGCTCCATTGAAGGCCGGTGTGAGTGTTACACCGCTTATCGCAAGCGACTGCAGATAGTTATTGGTATCGCCAGCTTTATCGAAGCCCACTGCTGACGATGGCATATTGTTGTATACAGGTATTTTAAATACAAAAGCCTGATTCTTGTCTGAATATCCTTTAGCCAGACTCTGTCCCTCAGTAAGAGCCGCTGTGGCATTGCCCATGTACTGATGGAAATACAGCGAGCTTGTATTTACTACATTAAACTTCTCAAAATACAGTGTATTTTGACCCTTATTTATATAATTGCTACCCACCTTTACAGCTCCGCCGCTTATGGACTTTACTCTTGTATTCCAGCCCTGCTTCTTGGCAAAAGACAGACCATTTTTATAAATCTTATCCTTCGTGTTTCCGGTTGCACTAAAATTAAAATAATTATAATATCCTTCGTATCCGGAATATGTACCCGAAATAAGAGGGCTCGTTCCCTTTTGTCCCTGCTCCTGCTTTATACGCGATGCTATATGGTATGCACTTACTCCACTGCTCTTTGCCACATCCATGAATGTGCTTGCATAATTAATTTTCTCACCATTGTTGGAATAGGTCTTTGTTCCCTCCATAAATGTGCCTTTTACTATAGACTTGACACCTTCAAGTGCCTCATTCGGACTGTATGCCAGACTCTGAAACTGAAAAATATTGGTCTCATCAAGAAAATTCCTTGGATCCATGAGATAAGCAATATAGGCACTGCTTGCTGACACCCATCCCGGTTCGTACTCAACCCACGTATTTGTTGACCAGTTATATGCTCCGGCAGCTGTGGATTTCTTGGCATTGTCTGCTGATTTGGATACCAGATTAAGTCCGTTTACACTTTCATTTTCAATCACCGTATCCCAATTCAAACCTGTATTTACAGCCTCAAATGTCCAGCTTGGATACTTATTGTGAAGAGCTGTAAGGTTTGGAATATAGCTATCAGGAAAGCCTGCATTCTTCATAGCCGTGACAAAATCAGTATTGTCTCCGCTATTATTGTATGTCACCTTTATGTATGTACTGATAGTCCAGCCCGTAAATGCCTTGCCGTTTAAAGTACCCTTGACATTATACCAGACCACACCGTTTACCTTAGTCTCTCCAATTATGTCAACCTGATGATTCCAGTTGAGTGAGACAACCTTGGTAGTGCCGGATGTGCCTGCTGCATTGCGGACATACACATTGCCACCTGTAATCGTACCTGTAGCATATGCTCCCGATGCGGTTGCAAGGGCAAGCTGCTCCTCATTATTCTGCTGTATGGCATCCGCATTGCCGGTGTCTGCCGAAGCATCCCCTGTCTGCGCATTGTCTGATGCAGCTGTGCCGGTACCTGCTGATACAAAATCAGACCTGATATAGCTGACACACTCCTCGTTATTTGCTGCCAGATTGTACTTTGCCTTGTACCACACCTTGCCGTCTGCACCTGTGGTCTGCTCAAGAATAGTAATATCCTTGCCGTTTAAAAGCTTGTGCTCCAGCTCATACTCTGTTCCCGGTCCGCTTCTCGCCGCTACCCAGTATCTCTCATCACACACAACCTTAGCCGCCTGATCCGCATAGACTGCTATGCTGCTGTATGTTGCCAGGTCACATGCGGCTAATGACAATGTTACGACAGAGGCTGCCAGAAATTTATTTATCTTTATCATCAAATCCCCTCTTTCTTATGTGCATTGTTTACATTAATCCATTATCCATTTAATTATAATAGAATATGACCTTTGTATCAATGTATTCGGCAGAAATTTATTATTTTTTTATTAATGATAAAAAAACTCCCTTCAACGTACAGCTCATGCTTACGTTTCAGGGAGTTGCCTGATTCATATTCTGCTTATTCTTACTGTCTCTGTCTCTTATACACATCTCCGAGCCCACGAGACCG
>ENA-UABS01000274-UABS01000274.1-human-gut-metagenome-genome-assembly--contig:-NODE-274-length-9153-cov-5.125302_pt1 | contig 9153 bp, 6 predicted proteins | sample MGYA00243871_ERZ654209 | MGnify/ENA primary metagenome ERZ654209 (study PRJEB26926, sample SAMN06165187) | human gut metagenome | biome: ENVO:00009003; feature: ENVO:2100002; material: ENVO:00002003... | reverse complement strand
CAATATGAGTGAGACAGTAATTTCAATTAAGGATTTAAGCAAATCATTTGGTGATCATGAGGTACTTAGAAAGATTGATATTGATGTGCATTCCGGCGAGGTCATCTGTATTGTGGGCTCCTCAGGTTCGGGAAAATCAACACTGCTTAGGTGCATCAACAAGCTTGAGAAACAGACCTCAGGAAAGATTTTATATCACGATAAAGAGGTCAGAAATGTACAAAAGGATATCAATGATTACCGTTCAAAGGTGGGAATGGTGTTCCAGTCCTTCAATTTGTTCAACAATATGACAGTGCTCCAGAACTGTATGCTTTGTACAAGAAGGGTGTTTCATCTCCCAAAGCAGGAGGCCTTTGACAGGGCAATCACGCATCTGAAGGCAGTCGGCATGGCTCCTTATATCAATGCAAAGCCATCGCAGCTATCAGGAGGACAGAAGCAGCGAGTTGCCATTGCCAGGTCACTCTGTATGAACCCGGAGGTGCTTTTATTTGATGAGCCGACCTCGGCGCTTGACCCTGAGATGGTCGGAGAGGTGCTAAATGTCATGAAGGACCTCGCGAGGACAGGACTTACGATGATAATCGTCACACATGAGATGGCATTTGCCAGAGATGTTTCTACAAGAACTATTTTCATGGACTCAGGATATGTGGCAGAGGATGCAGCACCGTCAGAGCTGTTTACAAATCCTAAGAATCCAAGAACAAGAGAATTCTTAAGCAGATATCTGGCAGGCTAGATATGGTTGGCATTCAGAAGGAGGAAATGATAAATGGATAATTTTGTAGTAACCTTTGCCAGAGGATTTGGAACAGGCGGAAAAGCAATAGCATCACAGCTGGCAAAAGAGCTTGGAATACACTGTTATGAGAACCGTATTCTGACTCTTGCAAGCCAGCTGAGCGGACTTGACGAGAATGTGTTTCAGGAGGTAAATGAGAAGCTGCGTGAAGAGGGCGGATTTACGAGCTTTTTGCGAGGGCTTCCAAGAGCAAAGGGATATATATCAAGAAATGAGAAGTTCAAATCAGATGACAGGCTCTTTGAGTATCAGAGCCAGATTATCAACGAACTTGCAGACAAGGAATCCTGCGTCATAGTAGGAAAATGTGCCGACTATGTATTAAAGAACCGCCCAAATGTAGTGAGCATATACATTGAGGCACCGCGTGCATTCTGTGTGGAGCGTACCATAGCCAATATGGGTGTGACATCGGAGGTGGCAAATGCCACGATTGAGAGAACAGATAAGTTCAGGGCAGATTATTACAAGTATTATACACACGGAAACTACTGGACCAATCCAGTGAACTACGACCTGACACTAAACAGTGAGCGTGTCGGTGTGGAAAACTGTGTGAAGACGATAGAGCAGTATCTGATCATAAAGGGCTTTATCAAGGCTGATATGATTAAACCGGCGGGAGAGCTCATATAAAAAGTATATAACAAAAAATTGCAGCTCGTGTATTGAGCTGCAAATTTTTTTATTATTATATAGATATGTCTATCCAAGCAAAGCCTTATCAGAAGCAAATTCCTCGCCGGAAACCTCCTCAAACTTCATGAGCAGATCCTCAACAGTGAGGTTTTTCTTTTCCTCGCCTGAGATATTAAGGACAACCTGTCCGTTATTCATCATGATGAGTCTGTTGCCGTGAGCGATGGCATCACGCATGTTGTGTGTGACCATCATGGCTGTCAGGCTGTTCTCCTTGATGATTTTGTCTGTGAGAGTGAGCACCTTTGCGGCTGTCTTAGGGTCTAGAGCAGCGGTGTGCTCATCCAAAAGTAGCACCTTCGGCTTCTGGAGTGAAGCCATGAGCAGTGTAACAGCCTGACGCTGTCCACCTGAGAGCAGACCAACCTTTGAGGTCATTCGATCCTCGAGTCCCAGGTCAAGCTCCTTTAAAAGCTCGTGGAAACGCTCCTTTTCAGCCTTTGTGATACCCCAGCCAAGACCACGGCGCTTTCCGCGGCGCGCTGCAAGTGCGAGGTTTTCATCAATCTGCATGGTTGCGGTAGTTCCTGTCATTGGATCCTGGAACACACGTCCTAGAAATGATGCACGCTTGAACTCAGGGAGTCCTGTGACATCCACTCCGTCGATGAGAATTGAGCCATCGTCAACAGGCCATGTGCCTGCAACGGCATTGAGCATGGTCGATTTTCCGGCACCGTTTCCACCGATAACAGTGACGAAATCGCCCTCCTCAAGCTTTAGGTTTACACCATTAAGGGCATGCTTTTCATTGATTGTGCCCGGATTGAAGGTTTTATGTACGTTTCTAATCTCTAGCATTTATTTGCCCTCCTTTGTGTTAAGTGCTGCGGCAGAGCGTTTGCCGGCCTTTTTAAAGGAGGCCTTGCTCTTGCCCTTCAGGTAAGGCACCGCAAGGAAAATTGCCACGATGATTGCAGTGAAGAGCTTTAAGTCATCACTTGGCATCTGCAGCCACAGAACAATTCCGATTACAATGTAGTAAACAATTCCACCAAATATGACAAAGATAAGTTTTCCCATGAAATTCATGTGCTTTCCGAGGATTGCATCGCCGAGCACCTCACCGATGATAACTGCGGCAAGACCGATGACGATTCCACCACGGCCCATGTTTACATCGGAAAAGCCTGAGTACTGTGAAAGCAGGCCGCCTGAGAGCGCTACAATTGCATTTGAAAGCGCAAGACCGATGAGCTTCATGTTGTCAATGTTGATACCCTGAGCCTTGCTCATCGCAGGGTTGCAGCCTGTGGCACGGATAGCAGAGCCCTGCTCTGTTCCGAAATACCAGTAAAGCACCGCGATAATTACAACCGAGAAAATCACACCGACAATTATCGCATGTGTCAGGTTACGTGATGAAAGCACCAGATTATATTTATCTGCGCTAAGTGCCTGGTTGGCGTGGCGCTGCATGATATTTAAGTTGATAGAATAGAGAGCTATCTGTGTAAGGATTCCTGCCAGAATCGGAGGAATGCCGAGCTTTGTATGTAAGAGACCTGTGCAGAGTCCTGCGAGCAGACCGGCAATACATGCGCAAAGCAGTGAAACCCAGATATTGTAGCCGTTAATCGTCATCATAACGGTTACGGCACCACCTGTTGCAAATGAGCCATCAACCGTCAGATCGGCGAAGTCCAGCAGTCTGAAGGTGATATAAACACCGAGTGCCATGATACCCCAAATCAGACCCTGGGCTATATTGCCCGGAAGGGCATTGGTGAATGCAACCGGATTTAAGGTTGCAAAATAATTCATTAGAATCATTTTATTAAATACCTCCATAGTGCAGCTGTTTATTCAGCTGAGATTTCCTCATAGCCGTCCGGAACTGTGATTCCAAGCTCCTTGGCGCGGTCCGGAAGGTACTCCTTAGTGAACTTAGGAGCGCTCTTAACCTCCATAGTTTTGATGTCTGTACCATTTACAAGGATATCGTAAGCCATCTCACCTGTTGTGTATCCAAGGTCATAGTAGCTGATAGAAAGTGTTGCCACACCACAGCCCTTAGCGATTCCTTCCTCGCCAGCGAAGATAGGTTTCTTAGCCTGTGAAGCTACATTGTTGATAGCCTCTGTACATGAAGCAGCAGTGTTGTCAGTTGGTATGTAGATTGCATCAGATGCATCACATGCACTCTGCGTTACTGCAGCGACATCATTTGAATCAGAGAATGTGTACTCTTTTACAGTGTATCCCTCGTCCTCAAGGTATTTGGTAATAGTTGTTGACTGGTAGATACTGTTTGGCTCAGATGAGCAGTAGATGATACCGATGTTCTTTGCATCCGGGAAGAGCTCCTTGATGCATTTAGCCTGCTCATCGAGTGGAGCGAGGTCTGTAGTACCTGAAATATTCTTTCCTGTAGTGCCTGACCAGTCTGACATATCAAGAGCTGTAGCGTAGTCTGTGATAGATGTTCCGAGAATCGGAATAGAGTCTGTGGCTGCTGAAGCAGCCTGAAGAGCTGCTGTGGCATTTCCAAGGATAAGGTCATAGTCGTTGGTGACGAACTTGGTGCAGATTGTAGAGCATGTAGAAGCCTCTCCTGCGGCATTCTGCTCGTCAAATGAGACATCGTCTCCGAGCTTGTCCTTTAATGCATCTTCAAAGCCCTTTGTAGCGGCATCGAGAGCCTCGTGCTGTACGAGCTGGCAGATACCTACCTGATATTTGGCATCTGAGTTCTTACCTGACTGTGTGCCACCGTTTGCTGAACCGGAATCTCCGCATCCGGCAAGTCCAAGAACCATTGTTCCTGCAAGAACAAGTGAAGCTAAAATTTTAGATCTCTTTTTCATGATAATTCCTCCTTTTGTCAGCGCTTTAAAGCGTTGATGTATCAATTAGATAAATTATATTAACTTATTAATGAGAAGTCAAGGGAAGATGAGGAAAAAGTAGGGCTTAATGTATATAAATGATGGATAATAAGCTATATTTGACAATAAACATAGCATCAATAAAATGGTAAAGGAAGAAAACACTTTGATAAATATAGCTATATGTGATGATGATTTAGTCTTTGCGTCAAAAATAGAAGCAATATCTTAAAAAGTGGAGCTTATGGACTTTATCTGTTTCGCTGTGATTAGGGGAGCTGTTTTAGGGATTTCAGCGGTTTCAGCTACTTTTTTGGAGAATTTTCCGGCTGTTTTGCTGGGTTTGGGGAGCTGTTTTGGGGATTTCAGCGGTTTCAGCTACTTTTTTGGAGAATTTTCCAGCTGTTTTGCTGTGATTAGGGGAGCTGTTTTGGGGATTTCAGCGGTTTCAGCTACTTTTTTCCAGAATTTTTCCTGTTTTTGGGCTGGATTGGGGAGCTGTTTTAGAAGTTTTATGGATTACAGCTACCCAAGGCCTGCCTGCTATCAACCTATGGCTATTGTACATTATGTTAATTTAGTGTGGGGAATATTATGCTAAAGAATAAAAATGATGGTTCATACTGGATTTCCGCAGTAAAATTATTAAAAAACTTCGCATTAAAAGAAACCATCTTAAAATGCGAAGTTTTTTACATAATTATTCAGCTACAACCTTGGCAAATTTCTTTTTACCACGTCTGATAATGAGACCCTCGCCCTTGAAATCGTCGAGAGTGTATTTGGTAGAGATATCAGTTACCTTCTCATCTGCAACGGAAACACCGCCCTGCTGGATATTTCTGCGGCCGTCTCCTCTTGAATCGCAAAGTCCTGCTTTTACGAGAACAGAGATGATATCAAGCTCTCCGTCAGGGAAGTCCTCTGCTGTAACGGTAACTGTAGGCATATTTGCGTTGTTGGCTCCGCCTGCGAAAAGTGCATGGCTTGCCTCTTTAGCCTTTGTGGCTTCCTCTTCACCGTGAACAAGCTTTGTAAGCTCGAATGCCAGGATTTCCTTAGCTTCGTTGAGCTGTGCGCCCTCCCAGCTTTCCATCTTGTCAATTTCCTCGAGAGGAAGGAAGGTGAGCATTCTGATACATTTAAGGACATCGGCATCAGAAACGTTTCTCCAGTACTGGAAGAACTCGAAAGGTGTTGTCTTGTTAGGATCAAGCCATACTGCACCGGACTGTGTCTTGCCCATCTTCTTGCCCTCAGAGTTTAGGAGCAGATTGATTGTCATAGCGTATGCGTCTTTTCCAAGCTTACGTCTGATAAGCTCTGTTCCACCGAGCATGTTGCTCCACTGGTCATCTCCACCGAACTCCATGTTGCAGCCGTATTTCTGGAAAAGTGTGTAGAAATCGTAGCTCTGCATGATCATGTAGTTAAACTCAAGGAAGGAAAGACCTTTTTCCATACGCTGCTTGTAGCACTCAGCTGTAAGCATACGGTTTACTGAGAAATGAGCGCCAACCTCGCGGAGCACATCCACGTAGTTTAAGTCCATCAGCCAGTCAGCGTTGTTTACCATGATAGCTTTTCCCTCGCCAAAGTCGATGAAGCGGCTCATCTGTTTCTTGAAGCACTCTACGTTGTGGTTGATAGTCTCTGTTGTCATCATCTGGCGCATATCTGTACGTCCTGATGGATCACCAATCTGTGCAGTACCTCCACCGATAAGCACGATAGGCTTGTTTCCTGCCATCTGAAGTCTCTTCATAAGGCAAAGCGCCATGAAATGTCCAACGTGAAGGCTGTCTGCTGTAGGATCAAAGCCAATGTAGAAGGTAGCCTTTCCGTTGTTTATAAGCTCTTTGATTTCTTTTTCGTCTGTTACCTGCGCGATAAGGCCGCGGGCAACTAATTCGTCATAAATTGTCATGATTTTCCTCCTGATAAGATGAATCTGTATTCTGAAAAATAAAATATCCCCCTCATCCATTTAAGGACGAGGGGGATTTCTCGCGTTACCACCTTAATTTGCATCCTGCTCGCACAGGAATGCCTCCGTGAGTTGTCACACATTATTCGACATATATTATATAGTGAAAATAGCCGATTCTGCTAACACTCCGGCACTATAACGTGTGCCAATACGTTGCGGCTTATTAATCGAACCGGCGATATTTAACCATCCGGTATGACGTTCGGTGCAAAGCTCCGGGATGTATTCCAGATCTGTTTCCTTGCGCCTCTCACCTGCCGGCAGCTCTCTGTAAGTATTGCAGAAATGTACTTGTTCCCATCAAAGCCTGTTGAAATGTAATTGTGCTTCAATTGACGATATTATAGCTGTTTAAGAAGGGGTTTGTCAAGGGTGCAAAAAGCGGTGTATGAAAAGTATGAAAAGCTTTTTAATTATTGCACTCTGACCTGTGGTGATGTATACTTTGAATAACAAACAAACTTTGGTTATGAAAGGAAGAAAAAATGAGCATATATTATATTATTATGAGTATGATTGACGGCTTTGAGGCGTTTATCAATCTGGCAGTTATGGTACTGACAATTATTGCATCATGGATTATGTATGCAAAGGCAGGAGAGCACGGCTGGGCGGCTATTGTACCGTTTTACAGCTCATACGTCAGATTTAAGATTGCAGGGAAAAAGAAGCTGTTCTGGGGATATCTTGTGGCTACTATCGGAATTATAGTGGGATGTATTATATTGATGTATGAGATTATTGCATCAGGACTTTCTGTTATGACATCCAGTTATATGGGGTCGTATTATGATTCTACCTATGGATATGCAGGAAGCCGCATCGGAGCTCACATGGGCATGCTGATATTTGCGGTTATCCTGATTATTGCAGCAATGATTGTGGCATTGGTTATGAGTATCCTCTGCTGTGTCGGACTGTCACATGCGTTTGGCAAGGGAGCCGGATTTGCCTGTGGACTTATATTCCTCAATGTGATTTTTGTCTGTATTATTGCCTTCAACAAAAAAATTGTTTATGTGGGAAACGGATATAGTAATAATAACTACTATAATCCATATGGTTCAAACGGATATGGTCAGCAGTACGGTCAGAACATGTACGGAAACGGAACAAACCAGCAGTACGGCCAGAACATGTACGGAAACGGAGCAAACCAGCAGTACGGCCAGAACATGTACGGAAATGGCACAAATCAGCAGTACGGCCAGAACATGTATGGAAACGGCACAGCACAGGGAGGGGATGCTCAAAATTCCTATGGTACATCACAACAGCAGTCATGGAATGATGAGTATAACAACAAAGATTACGAATAAATAATAAGAATAAAGTGCATGAATAAAAGCTATAAATAAATGTTATAGTACAAATTTGTATCATTCTCTTGACATATAGTGTCAGAGGGCTATAATACAAAACAAGATTTAAATAAATATGTTCACCAAAATTCGTTGATGAGAACAAGGTCCGATTTGTATTTATTTTCAGAGAGCCTGTGGGCGGTGCGAACAGGTAATGGTCAGATTGGAATATCCTCTCTAAGAAGCGGGCTGAAAGCATTAAGTGTGTCTGTAAACCTCGCCGGTGTCCACCGTTATATGGAAAGCATATGCTGGTATGCAGAGTGTCACAGTAATACACTGTGGAATCAGGGTGGTAACGCGGATTATTTCGTCCCTTTTCAGATTATGTCAATCTGGAAAGGGATTTTTTAATTCCATAAAAGAGTTTTAGTGAGCAGAAAAATGTTAAGGAGGCTTACAATGAAAGCATTACAAAAAGTAAGTAAATTTTTATCAGACTACACATCGATAGTTGTCATAGCAATCGCCGTAGTCACATTTCTGGTTCCGAATCTGATGGCCTGGGTAAATCAGATGCTGTTTGTGGATCCGGTATCCAACAAGTTCACATGTCAGTCAATCATTATCGGAATCATCATGTTTAGTATGGGACTTACACTTACGACACAGGATTTCAAGATACTCGCACAGAGACCATTTGATATATGTGTAGGTGCAATCGCACAGTATCTTATCATGCCGTTTCTAGCATTTGGTATCTCAAAGGCATTGAATCTGCCTGACGGAATCGCACTTGGACTTATCCTCGTAGGCTGCTGTCCTGGTGGTGTTTCTTCAAACATTATGTCATACCTCTGCGGTGGTGATGTGGCATTCTCAGTTGGAATGACAACAGTTTCCACATTGCTCTCACCATTTATGACACCGCTTCTGGTATCATTTCTTGCAAGCGGAACACATGTCTCAATCAAGGCGCTTCCGATGTTTGTGTCAATCATTGAGACTGTAATCTTTCCTGTAGCGGTTGGATTTTTACTCAACTACCTGCTTGGAAAGAAAAAGGCATTTGCCGAGGCTCAGAAGGTCATGCCGGGTATTGCGGTGCTTGGCCTGGCATTCGTTGTAGGTGGTGTTGTATCATCACAGGGCTCAAAGTTCTTTACATCAGGAGTAGTAATTTTTGCGGCAGTTCTGTTACATAACGGACTTGGATATCTGCTTGGATACGGTGCAGGAAAGCTGGTAGGCATGAACACAGCCAAGAAGAGAACCATCTCTATCGAGGTTGGTATGCAGAATGCAGGTCTTGCCACAAACCTTGCTACCACTACAGCACAGTTTGCTTCAACACCTGAATCAGCCATCATCTGTGCAGTGTCATGTACATGGCATTCAATCTCAGGCACACTGCTTGCCGGAGCCTTTGCATTAAAGGACAAAATGGCTGCTAAAAAGGCAGAAGAAGCCGCTGAGACAAAGACCTGTCTCTTATACACATCTCCGAGCCCACGAGACCGGAGC
>ENA-UABS01000204-UABS01000204.1-human-gut-metagenome-genome-assembly--contig:-NODE-204-length-10470-cov-2.825060_pt1 | contig 10470 bp, 9 predicted proteins | sample MGYA00243871_ERZ654209 | MGnify/ENA primary metagenome ERZ654209 (study PRJEB26926, sample SAMN06165187) | human gut metagenome | biome: ENVO:00009003; feature: ENVO:2100002; material: ENVO:00002003... | reverse complement strand
GTATATAAGTGATAATGGTATTATTTATCCATCAAATGACGACTACGAGTTGTTCAAAGAATATGCTATTAATTGTGTAAGTCAATCTAATTCAAAGCGAGCTAGGGAGAAAAGGCTGCTATTCTTTGAGAATATGCTCGCAAATGAGTCAAATACACCGAGCGAGGAACAAATACAGTTAATGGATTTTGCCCAAAATGAACTTGAGGAAAATCTTTCTACTAAAAAATACGACAAGTATTTACTTGTAAATTGTATAAAGTAATTATGACTATGATAGTAAATACACCATTTATCTATGATCGCAATTGTATTCGTATATACGAAGAAATCACTAATAATGCAATTACGATTGATGGTATTGACTATTTTGTTGATTCTATCAGCCCAGGATACAAGAATAGCAAAGGTGCCAATTCTTATGTATTCGCTTTATACCAAGCACAAAATTATATAGACGATGGTAGTTCTGTTCCTGATAGAGTTATTAAGATCTCTAATAAAAGAGATAATAATAATTCAGTATCTGAAGGCAATAAACGTTTCTATAGAGAGATTGAAGCTTTAATTGAATGTAAAAAACGCCATATTCATAATGTAGTTACAATTGCTTCTTTTGGTCAATTGTCTTGCAAAGTAAAAAAAGAAGGCGGCAAGGGTCCTACATATCTGTTCCCTTTCTACACAATGGATTATGCTTCTGGAGATTTAAAAAACTATTTAGAGAATAATGATATTCCATTTGGGAATAGAATAGATTTATGCCTACAAATAGCTAATGGTCTGAAAGAATTGAAAGATATAGGATATTATCATAGAGATCTAAAACCTGATAATATACTCATGTTTGATGATACATGGAAGATTGGTGATCTTGGGCTTATAGCATTTCGTGATAAAGACAACATATATGATAAGAAAAATGATTTTATTGGTCCTAAAGGATGGCTTTCACCAGAAGCTATGAATAAGTATCTTCAGTCAGATAATAATAAATACAAATTTGACTGTAATATAGATCACCAGTCAGATGTCTTTCAATTAGGAAAGGTCTTTTGGTATATACTTCAAGGAAATGCACCTATTGGAAACATTCGCCGATCTGATTTCTTTGATGGGCATGATGACATATATAGTGTATTGAAATATATGCTCAATCATTCTAAAAAGAAACGACCTATATCTATTGATTATGTGATTAATGAGTTAAGTCGCATCATGCAGAAATATAAATTTGTATGTTGAAAACTGATGTAATATGGCCGGACAGTAGGCGTTTCATGTCGCGAACAGAGTGGGAGCCACTAGGCTTCTTCTCTGAGGCATTGTGTAACGCTACAACATTCGATATTAAACTGGGATTCTTCTCATCATCAGCGATCAATGTGTTAGCTGATGGTTTTGCCGCATTTCTTTATAACGGTGGTAGAATGAGGTTGATTATCAACGATGTTTTGTCCGAGGAAGATCGCAATGCTATTGTGGTTGGTGAATCGGAAGTAAACACACCGTACTTTGACCTTAATGCAATAGACTGTATATCATATACTCTTTCTAAGCGTGATAAACATTTTTTTGAGTGCTTGTCTTGGCTTATCAAAAATGAGCGTATTGAAATAAAGATTATTACACCCAAGGTTGGTAATGGTATAGCACACTCTAAATGTGGTATGTTCTCTGACGGTATTAGTAAAGTGGCATTTGATGGTTCATGTAACTTCTCAAGAATGGCTCTTGTAGAAAACATTGAGAGCATCAATGCATTTTGTGATTGGGATGGAGAGCGAGACAAGAACCGTATTAACGATATTGTCAACGATTTCAATCGTACATTCTCTGGTGAAGATGATACGGTCAAGTATCTTAAAGCTGACCAAATTATCACGCATATCACAAAGACCTATAAACATAAGGATATAAAGGAGCTTCTAGAAGATGAACAACGTATTCTTTATAGTAGGACAGAGAATAGCACGTCGGATTCAATCCGCAGGATTTTAGAACGTGCAAAAGCCAAAGTCACAGTAATAGTTGATACCTTGAATAAAGGGAAAGAGAATATTAAAGAAGAGCGGTCTGTACCACTATCTCCTCAATTTCCATTTCCTGAACCAAGGCCATATCAAAAAGAGGCTTTCAATAACTGGAAGGCATCACAAAAGGGATTATTTGCAATGGCTACTGGTACAGGAAAGACTTTGACCTCACTGAACTGCTTATTGCAGATTTACAATAAATTTAAGTTCTATCAAGCTTTGATACTTGTGCCTACGATTACCCTTGTTGAACAGTGGGAGGATGAATGTAAACGATTCAATTTTAGCCACATTATCAAAGTGAGTTCTAAAAACCAAGGATGGAGATCAGAGATTGATGACATAAAACTAAAAGAGAGTCTTGCCGAGAGCGATGAATCATCTTTGTCGTTTATTATCATTACCACGTATGCATCTTTCTCAAGAGAATCTACATTTAAGCAGCTCATGTCATTGAGTAAGAAAATACAGCGACAGATGTTATTAATTGCAGATGAAGCTCACAATATTGGTGCACCAAATATCATGTCAAAGTTAGATAGGGTGAAGATTCTACGCCGTATTGGTTTATCTGCCACCCCCGAACGTCAATTTGACGATAAAGGAAACAAGGCTGTTATGCAATTCTTTGGGTGCGATGCCCAATATACATTTGAGTATTCTATGAAGGAAGCTATCGACAATGGATTTCTTTGTCGATATAGATACTTTCCACATGTTGTACGCTTGAATGAGGATGAAATGGCTGAATACAAGAAGATTTCTTTGCAGCTTGCCAAGTTCTATAATATAGATGAAGGTTCTTTCTCTGGTGTGGATGATATTCTAATGCGCCTATTACTCAAACGTAAGAGAATCATTCATAAAGCCCAGAATAAGGAAGAAGTATTCCGACAAATCGTAAGGCAACGCTTTGAAGAACGCGGAAGTCTCAAATATACACTTGTTTATGTTCCTGAGGGTATGCAACTTGACAGTTCCACTCAATATGCTACAACCGACAATCCAACTGATGATATGGATGTAGATAAGTTGATTGATAAATACACTCAAATTGTTCAAGAAGTTAGTCCAACAACTACGGTAAAGAAGTTCATATCTGGTATTCAGAACAGAGACGAAGTGCTGAGTAAATTTTCTACTGGTGATATCGAAGTGCTTACGTCCATGAAATGTTTGGATGAAGGTGTTGATGTTCCAAGAAGCGAACTTGCAATTTTCTGTGCAAGTACAGGAAATCCAAGACAATTTATCCAGCGTCGTGGTCGTATATTGAGAAAACATCCCGATAAGCATATCGCAATCATCCATGACCTTGTAGTAGCACCAGAATTTGATTCAACAGAGGAAAATTACAACATGGAACGTAACTTGCTAAAAGGAGAATTGCAAAGGGTCAAAGACTTTGCTAGATTATCCGAAAATCCAGCCTTTGCATACACTGAATTAGAAGAAATAACAAATTATTATAACCTGTCAATATTCTAACAAAATGGCATCAATGACAAACAACGAAAAGATACTTCAGGCTGTACTACTTGATGATAAGCTGATGGAGTTTGGTGGTTACACTGCGGAAGACATTGGCAATATATACCAAGCAATAGACTCCGACAATTGTGTTATCAGTGCAGTTGCACAAATTATTAGTCGTACAAATGAAGGAGCTACAGAAAGAGAACTTTGGAAAGAGATTAACGATTATCTAAAACGTAACGTATGAGAATCAAATCAATCGATATCAAAAACTTCAGAAGCTATTATGGTGAGAATAACCATTTTGAGTTTTCTGATGGCCTCACGCTAATTCTTGGTGACAACGGAGATGGTAAAACCACCTTTTTTGAGGCCTTGGAATGGCTATTTGACACAACATCAGAGCGTGCCAACCTTTCCAACGTTTCGGAAATGAGAAAGTCTAAGCTGGAAATTGGCGAACATGACGAGGTTTATGTGGCAATGACTTTTGACCATGATGGAGAGAAGATGGTTGAAAAATCTTTTTCAATCGTAAAGACAGGTCATGATACCTATAGTGTAAGTAATGCTTCTTATCATGGGTACGAGACTAATGGAATTGAACGTGAGTCTGTGGATGGCAAGCAGTTGATAACACGATGCTATGATTCTTTCATTCGTAGATTTAGTATGTTCAAAGGTGAATCTGATCTAAGCGTATTCGATAACGCAGCCTCCTTGAAGACATTGGTCGACAAATTCTCTGATATTCATAAGTTTGATGGGCTTGTTGCTAATACAGACTCATTTGAGCAAAAGGCAAATAAGGCTTTGTTACAAGAGATGAAATCTGATGACAAGATTTCAAAAGAGACAAAATCTCTTGAATTGCAAATGACGCGTCTAAGTGGCGAAATCCAACAAAATAAAGAGGATATCAAGGACAAGAAAGATGCAATCGCCACTTTCTCATCTAATCTCAACAAACTTGAACAAAACCAAGAGACTTCAGAAAAATATCGTGATATCCAAGAACGCCTTAAAACTAAGACTTCAAAGAAAACTCAGCTCATGGCAACAATCAAGAAGAAAGACTACAATCATTGTCTTCTTGACGAATATTGGATATTAGCACCATTTGGAGATGTCCTAACGGAATTTAAACAAAAGTGTGCTGCTCTTAGTAAAGAAAGACGTGTTCAAGAGAAGAATTTCGACAAGCAACAAGCCGCTGCCAAAGCAAAACTTGAGACTATCAAGGAAATTCAAGGTGCATTGGTAAATGGTGCAACAGAACTCCCATGGTATTTGCCTAACCAAGAAACTATGGAAGATATGATAAATGACCACATCTGTAAAGTATGTGGTCGTGAAGCTTCTGAGGGATCTGATGCATATAACTTTATGGTTCATCGTCTCGAAGAATACCGTGCGCATGTTGAAGCCAAGTGTAAGCGTGACGCTGCAATAAAATCCATTGATGAAGAATCTTTATTTAAAAATGACTATATTACCGAATTACATTCACTCAGTATTTCACTCAGCGGTCCCGAAGAATCTAAAATTTTCGGCATATCAGGAGAAATTGACGACTGGCTAAATCTTGTCGCATTGCGAAAAAATGAGTTGAAAGACGTTGAAGAGGATATTCAGGATTTGCAAGACGAAAAGGCTCGTATCCTTATTCAAGCTGGTAATGTTTCTGAGAGCCTCCTTGAGAGTCAGTTCAATGATATTAAGGGCTGGTATGAACAGAAAGAACGAGCATCCGTCAGACTGAGTCAGTTGGAAGATGAATTGGAGAACAATATATCAAAAATGGACGAGTTGAAGGAACAGATGAATAATCTTAATCCTGCAAATTCTCAGGTTAAAATTCTAAAGAAAGTTCACAAGGTTCTAGAGGAAATAAACAAGGCCTTTTTCCGTGCACAAAAGGATAATTTGCGAAGATTCCTCACAGAGTTGGAGAAAAGAGCTAATGAATATTTAGATAAACTTAGTGCAAATGACTTCCATGGAACAGTGCGCTTAGTGCAGACTGCTAACGATTCAACAGAGATTCATCTCTATAGCTCCAATGGCACAGAAATCACCAATCCTTCTGGCTCTCAGAAAACAGTGATGTATATCTCTGTTCTCTTTGCTATTTCTGATTTTACTCAAGAAAAGAGGGATGAGGATTATCCTTTGTTTTTTGATGCAGCGACATCGTCATTTGGCGATTCAAAGGAAAGTGATTTCTATAACGTCATTGATAAGATTGACAAACAGTGCATAATTGTGACCAAGGATTTTATCACTCGTGGTAAAGTTCGTGAAGAAGATATAAACAAGCTGACTTGTTCAGTTTACCGTATAAAAAAGGTGGATGGCTTCGATCAGACTAATATGGCGACTATACGTACGATAATCAATAAAATCAAATAGACAATGGAATCATTATATGAATCATGGGCTAAACGTAATCCCTCTTGGGAACGACGTTACCAATCGACTGTCGTAGATGTATTCTGCGATTATGGAAAAGGTGTGAGTAGCTTCTTGGAAGCTCGTGGTAAAATTTTTGGAGCAGGTTATGAGATTTTCATTATCGCGTTCTTTATCGGATTATATCACAATAGGACAAAGCCATTGATTGAAGACAGAGACAAGAAGAAAGTATTCGGTCAAGCTATCCAATATTGGGGAAATATTGAAAATCGTATCGGCAGAACCTCATATGGGAATATACGTCGCTATATTTTTGCTGCATTAATTGCAAGAACTGATATTGACTTCATTGCATTAGACAAAGGTGAAATTACATTGAGAACTGTAGTTGATAAGATGATGGAGAAAATGGAAGAGTATGCCAACTATGGCTTTGATTACATTGAAGACAAGTTGGCCAACGATCCAAACTATTATTTTAGTGACGTTGCGTTCTTAACGGAAATAACCAATATGCTGGTGGCTTCCAAAACAACAGAAAGTGATAATGACCTTGATGATGAACTGCCAGAATCTCTTGATTAATAAAGTCTAATAAAGAGAACGAAAACAGAACTATATCATGATGCCGTGTTGATGAAATAATATCAGGCTGGGTTCAATACCCAGCCTGTACACATAGGATAAGGCTCAGGATTACCTGTCAACTATCCTCTAAATAATCCATGACACATTCAGGTAGCAGTCTGTTACATTGCACATGATGTTTCATGTAACACAATATGCAACCAGCACTAATGTCACTGTGTAAACGAACAAAAATATCCCCAAGACTTTCATCCAAAAGTCAGAGAACCAAATACCCTCGTTCCGTCTGAGGATTTTGCGCATATTGAACTCATGCTCAGTTAGCATCTTTGCCTGTTTGGAACAATGATTTTCCAACATGGTCTTCCATGTCTCGATAGCTTTATCTAAAAGTTGTTGAAGCTGAGCAAGATGCTCAGATTTTATAGTAGCCTTGAACTGTGTGTTTCGTTCTGCTTTTACAATCGCATTGCAAATGCCGTTGATGATATTGTCGGAACTATCAATAGCAGCCTTTAATGCCACTGTGACATCATCCTCTGCTTTGATAACATTCTGAAGGTCTTGCTGGATTTTCAATAAAGTCTCTTTCGCCTCACGTATTTCTACAAGTAGCTTGTCGACATCTTGTTTCTCTGCCTCTATTTCATGGCTTATTTCAGCCGACTTAAGCATATCATCAACGTTTATTGATGGAGTGATGTTTGATTTTCTAATTCCCATGATTCTTGCTTTTTAATGGTTCATTTATCTGTGAAGTCCTTTTCTGCGTTTACACATGCTGTTTGCCATTCTTGCACAACGACGCGCCCATTCAAGTTCATCCTCGTCCTTATCTCTTCCCCAACCTCCTGTATCAGAGCCACCACCACTTGATGTCGCCATACTTGTAGCAGCATCCAAATATCCTGCAAAGAGCAAAAGAGCCGTGTGCTGTATTTCTTCCAGTTTAGCTAATGGATGTGCTTCCTCCAAAGAACAATTCTGTCGGATGATATTGTCTGCCGCTTCGGGTATCTCCACATGGTAACTGTGATATTCGTCTGTCGCTATATTGTAGTGCTTTATCACAGGCTGTGAAATAGGAGTAATATCTGCTGTCCGTGTTTGTTGGGAAATAGGTTTTGTCGGTTCGGACTTCCTCTCCTGCGGATGGAGTTTCGCCCAAGTAGCCTCTATCTTTGATGGGGTAAGGCTTCGTCCTATACCTAGCACCGATGATTTATAAATGGAGTTGCCGCGTTTGATGGAATAACCGTAAACACCGCCACTTTCTTTCTCTTGCAAATGTACTTTGTAGCCCCGTTTTGTCAGTTCTGCTTCATACTGTTTCCAACTGAATTTGTCCATCTTGCGAAGTATCTCCATACAACAGACTGAGATTTCTTGCCTATGCCGTATGCCTATTTCTTCAGATTGCATCCAGCCGCGTCTTTCGTTGATGATATTCGCAGCCATGACAGCCCTCTCACCAATCTTATGGCTGTCGTTTATTCTGCCTTCCATGTCCACACGGTTGGCATCAATGTGCAGATGGAGAATGCCACTTTTGGAATCACGATGCAGGGCGACTATGTATTGAGAACCTTTGAGGTTGGCCTGCTTTGAAGAAGCCCGCTTGGTCTTGCCAGAGAGATCAATGGAATCAAATACGCGGATGAACTCATTTGACAAACGTTCCCAATCATCCATCATCCAGTTCCGGCTTTCTTCCTCGGATGGGGAAATTTCAATTCTTATCACATTCCTGCCAAGCGGTCTGCCCTTATTGATGTTCTCTGAAAACTTTTTCTGTACGAGCATCATCCGTCCATACATCGCTTCCGGCGAAATATCATCGGGCAAGAAGTTAGCTTTGACTATATCCGCTTTCTCCTTGTTAACGGAATATCTTATGGCATTTGCGCCATGCGATATGGTGGAGGCTTTTGCTATCATAATAGGTGAGGGAATTTATTCAGTAAGGTAATTTTCTATCTGGCTCCAGCGATTGATAAGCTGAGTAGCAGCTCTCATCCATTGCTCCACAAACCGGGTATCGCTGAAATAGATTGCCCGTTTATCCGCTTGAATGGATTTCACAGCTGCCGCAATACGGATAAGGTCACCCCTTGCATCCGTCAGGCTGCACAGAGCTTCCACTTCACGGTTAGTCAACCGTTGCCGTGGGTGTTGCCCCAAAGCAGTACGCCGTATATAACCGCTCATAGACAAACCACAGGTCTTAGCAAGTTCCGCCACTTGGGTGTATTCTTGTTCCGTTACTCTGGCTTCAAGCCGCAGGGTGCGCCTTGTGATTTTCTTGTCTGTATTCTTTTTTTTCTTCATACTCTGTTATGCTATGAGTAAAACATCAATTAAAAAGGGACAGCACGGTGGGAGCTTGCGACTGCCGGCATATGCCTATGTGGTACGAATAAGCGGAGCGAATTTGTGCGACATAGGAACTTCTTGCAATACTATATACAACAACTTCGGACACATAGCTTCCCCGATATGGTTATGCCATATTATCTGTCGGAATACCCTCATCAGATTCTTCCTCTGCCGCAGGCTGTGGAGGAACTGAAACAGAAGGGAAAGAAGAAAGGGAAAGCAGTTCGCCTTCTTCTGGTATAACAGGCACATTCTCTCTTTCATCTTGTCAGTCTTTCAGCCGGACATAGAAAGGATTGTCTATGCGGTTGCCCTCTTGCATCCATGCTGATATACATTTCAGCGTGTGGACGCTTGTTCGGTTACTCTGCGTGGTTGCGACAATTCCCAACTGGTTCATCTTGTCAAGCACACGGGATATGGTCTTTTTGTCATAGCCCAACTTGCTGGACAAATCCACCTCAGAAAGGATGGCTTGCCCCACTTGCAAGGTCGTGGAAAAACCTTTGATGGCATACTTTGTTTCTTTCAATACAGCCGCTTCAATAAGTCGGTGCAAAATCTTCATGCGGTCAATGCCGTACTTGCTTCCTGCCAAATACGAAAGTTGCTCTGACGAAAGCACGATACAATAATTCAAGTTTGTTTTCATCGTCTGTCTGTTTGAAGGTGTTTTATAAATGGTGCAGCCAAAAGAGAAAATCAACGGTGCATTCCGCAACCTCTCTCCGGCATATAATACTCCCTATCGTATGCGATATGGTCAAGCACGTTTTGCAGCCTGTCAAGTTGTCGGCTGTCCAATATGCGGATAGCGGCAATGGTGATATTCTGTGAGGCGATACGGCGGTGTTCGCAATTCTTTTCTGACATACTACCGTCTCCATCAGCATGTACACTGTGCAGGTAGTCGTTCACAGCTTCGGTCTGTTCTTTGCTCGGATATGCCGCAGGGCAACGATCTTGAATATACTCTACCATGTGGCTGACCGCATTTGCAAGTAGCGGAGCACATTCTTGCAGTTGTTTGATAAGTTCTTCCTTTCTCATGCTTTCAATTATTTTGTCCCATGTCCCAAAGCATATCCTGTAACTTTCTCTTTTCTCTGTTTTTTTGTTTTTATTCTTTTTCAAAGGAAAGAGGGACAAAGGGACATGATATTTTTCTTTTCCCTTATTTTGAAATTTAGAATGGTAAATCCGGTTCACTTGGTAATGTGGTACAGGCTTTTTCACTAGGTGTACCCACTCTCACCCACGGGTGTTTTGTCCGCCCCGTCTTGTCGCAATAGGCAGGATGCAAGCCCTTGACCTTCTCCTGAGTGCTCCGTTTCCAGTTTGGAATCATTGACATCAGGCGGTTGATATATAGCGAAGTGTATTTGGACGGATTGCGTCTGACCAAATCATTAGGCATTTCCTCGATAATCTGCCGGGCGCAAACCATGTTGAGTGAAGTCATTGTTGAGTTTGGCTCTGAGTATGCCCCTTTTTGATAAGCCAGTCGGGTAGGAATGGTCCAACTTGCATACTGCATGGGTACCTCACGCTCCAAGAACATCTCCAAATCTTCCATGAT
>ENA-UABS01000189-UABS01000189.1-human-gut-metagenome-genome-assembly--contig:-NODE-189-length-10901-cov-5.847686_pt1 | contig 10901 bp, 8 predicted proteins | sample MGYA00243871_ERZ654209 | MGnify/ENA primary metagenome ERZ654209 (study PRJEB26926, sample SAMN06165187) | human gut metagenome | biome: ENVO:00009003; feature: ENVO:2100002; material: ENVO:00002003... | reverse complement strand
TACGAGATAGGCTCCGGTCTCGTGGGCTCGGAGATGTGTATAAGAGACAGGCTCACAGGCTGAGTGCATTGCAAGAATAGGTATACCTATATCCACCGTCTTTACCGGCAAAAGCGTACCTGCAATCGAGCCAAGTGTGCTGCCACCGCGGCTGTCCGAACGGTTCACAAAACGCTGGTAAGGTATGCCCTTTTCATCACACAGCTGACATAGAATAGCAATAGCCTGTGCATCCGTAGCATACGACTGCGAGCACGCCTGCTTGATACAAAAGCCTTTACCCATGACAGGCTTATTTGTGATATCCATCTTTTCCTTTTTATTAGGATGAAGCGCATGAGCCACATCGACAGACAAAAGCATGGCATCATATATGCTCTCATCTATTTCATTTTCCGAAAGGTCCATATTTCTTAAAATACGCCTGAGCATATCGTGAAGCATTATAGAGGCCGCGCCCTGCTTACTGCTGCTGCCAATTTCCTCATGATCAAAAAGCGCTATGATATTTATTCCATCAGCTCTGTTTCCATCCTCTATGGCATCAAGAAGTGCCCTGCAGGATGACTGGTTGTCGATTCTAGGCGATGAAATCATGGTGTCATTCACACCGACAAAGCAAGGCTCCTCCATACAAAATGTATTGAGCTCAAAGTCTATGATATCGCTCTTTTCCACAGACAGCTCTCTAGCCAGAAAGCTAAGGAAATAATCCGTGGTCCTTTCATCCTCAGGTATTGAATCAAGCACCGGCATCAGATCCACCTGATTATTTATCCCGACACCCTTATTCACATCCCTGTTCATATGAATGGCAAGATTTGGAATAATCATGACAGGCTTTTTAGACCTATATAGCACCATACGCGGATTGAACACATCCTCACTCTTTATAGCCACGCGCCCTGCCACTCCGAGAGGTCTGTCAAACCATGTGTTTAAAATCGGTCCTCCATACACCTCTACATTAACCTGTGCATATGAGTTTGTCATAAAATCCGGATTTGGCTTTATGCGAAGATATGGATAGTCTGTGTGAGCTGCCGCTATTCGCACCATATCCTTTTTGTTGTAGCCGCTTCCTACAGTAAACGCAAACATGGTCGTATCATGGTGATTTAAGACATACCTGCCACCGCGCACAAGCTTCCAGTCACCTGTATAATCTATCTCCTCAAATCCGTTTTCCAAAAGCTCCTGCTTTGCAGCCTTCACACACTCGCATGGTGAAACAGCAGCTTTTAGTAAATCAAATAATTTTTCCTGTTTCATGGATTGCCTCCTGTTTTCATTGCATAACGCATTTATTCTACCACGGACTTTACAATTATTCCAGTTGAACAGGCTTTATTTTTATGGCTATTTTTATGGCATAATCCGTGAATCTGATGTATGATAAAATAATCGATAGCTATTCAAAACCACTTAGAACAATCATTCGCTGTCACATACAATGTGGAAAATGAGGAGAATTTATGATATCAATTGAACTGACAGACACAAAGGACTTTATGAACAAGCTGCTTCGCACGGAAATCTTTGACAACTTCCTGCTCCAGGAGGCCGTCATCACAAAGGCAGCCTCATACGTCATAGACGGTCACCTGCAAAAGGGCTTTTACAGCTCCACAGAGCTTGAAGAAAATGGTATAGCTGGCTATAGCATACTCCCATTTAGGATGCTTCGCACAAACTGCTTTGACCTGATAAAGGGCAGACAGACTCCATCGTCATTCAAGTTTGTCTTTCTGCTTTCACCTGAAAACATGGAACACACCCTAAGCAGTCTGCACTCTGCTTTCACCGTGTCCGATATCAGTGGTTTTTTCATAAATATCAGGTATCAGAACAAACTTCTGACTCTGACAACCGGAATATCCTACAATATTTTTTCAGTGGATAAGACCTTAGACAGTGAATGGGATAAGCTTGTAATGAAATTTTTAGCAAATAATGACATAAACTTTAAAGAACTTTGACTTTATTGCTTTACATCTTAAACCTGTTATGCTATTCTAACGTTAGTTGCGTAAGCAGCATTATTATTATTTGGAGGTACTTTCGATGAGCAAAGGTACAGTAAAATGGTTCAATAACCAAAAAGGTTACGGATTCATCACAGCCGAGGACGGAAAGGATGTATTCGTACATTTCTCAGGACTTAACATGGAGGGCTTCAAAACTCTCGAGGAAGGTGCATCAGTAGAGTTCGATATCACTGATGGCGCTAAAGGTCCACAGGCCGTTAACGTTGAGGTAGTTAAATAATTTTGACCACCCAGGCAATCTAGTTTCTATGTACCTTTTTCTTTATTATATATTTAGGTAAGATGATAGTTACAAAAATGTTAATTGGGGAATAAGATATAAGAATCATGATTAAAAAAGAAGAGTTCATTTTGAACTCTTCTTTTTTGTGCTTTTTTATTTGAATGATTTTAGTTGTTTACACGATGATGAGACATCGGTGAGCTTGTGGTGAGTGGTAAAAACGTGTAACCGTTCGCCTGTCCCCACTGGATGATCTGCTCGACCGCATTGACACTGAAATCCTTTATGTCGTGCTGCAATACAACTGATACGTTGTGGCTCTGTACTCCTGAAATGACATTCTGCACTACCTGTTCCGTGCTGATTGGCTTGTTGTTTGCATCTCCGCTCGATACATTCCAGTCACAGTATAAAAGCCCTCTTGCTGTCACATCATTTACGAGCTGTGTCATAATGCCCGGACAGTAATCCTTGCTCACAGTATTTGACGAGCCACCCGGGAATCTGATGATTGACGCATCATTTCCTGTCTGCGCCTTTATGATACTGTTCATCTGCTCAAGGTCATCAAAGAATGCCTGCTCGCTTGTATATATCTGGTTGTATTTGTGGCTGGCAGAGTGGATAGCCACTGTATGGCCTCTCTTTGCCTCCTCTGCTATCAGGTTCTGATAGTCAGGATGCGTATTTGTAACAAAGAAGGTGACCTTTACATTGTATTTATCAAGTACATCTAAAAGCCCCTGTGTATACTTTCCGGGACCATCGTCAAATGTAAGATAAATAATCTTGTTGCCCGGGTTTACTGTGTCTGCCGTGGCAACCGGATCATACACACTGACCACTCTTGTAGCTTCAGCCTTATTTCCTGATGAATCTGAGACCTCATAGGTCACAGTATACTTTCCTGCCTTATCCTTATCTACCTTATCTCCTGATACCTTGACACTGTCTGTGATGTCTCCGTCACAATTGTCTGTTGCCGTGTATCCCGGATCTTTGTACTTATCACCTTTTTTTACAGACATAAAATCATCACCCGAAAGCTTTATCTGCGGTGCAGTGGTATCTGTGACATGCACAGTCCTTTTGACCTCGATCTCATTCTTTGACGAGTCAGCGACACTGTACTTTATCTCATAGTCTCCCGGCTTTGAAGTATCGACAGCTCCTGTGACAGATACCTTGTCTGTCAGATCCCCATCATAGTTGTCTGTTGCTGTATATCCCGGGTCACTGAACTCGCTGCCTGCCTCTACAGTCATCTCTGCATCGCCATTTAATGCGATCTCCGGAGCCTTCTTATCCCTTACCTCAACCTTGATGGTCTGTGTCGCTGTTTTTTTACCGTATTTAGCAATTACTTTTATCTCGTATGAACCTGTCTTTGCCACATCGACATTACTGTCTATAGTGCATTTTATCTCTTTTCCCTTTCGATTTATAAGCCTGCCTCTGACATACGCCTTGATTTTTGGCGGCTCAAACTTTTTGCCATACTCAACAGTAATACCGTTTTTGAACTTGCTGCTGAACTCAATATGTGAATCAAAGCATGTGATATACACTATAAACGCCACCACCAGAACTATTGCAGCCGTAAGTATGCCGATAATCATCTTTTTATTTTTGTCCATTTTTCCAATCCTCTTTAGCATTTTATAATTATTCTCTCTATATTATTACTCAAACCTGATAATATTATTTCAAGCAGTATCTATTATAGCGTTAAACAATCTTTTTTGCTACTGCAAATTCCTTGAGAATTTCTTAATGTTGGCTTCATATATTTCAGTTGTGTTACAATTGTTTCTTTATCCCGAAAACCCGTGATAGAGTCGTAATATGTACTTAATTTATTTAATATCTTTGTTACTATTCAGTTCTCAATATGACTAACCACATATCTTTTTGCAGATATCCGCAATCACAAAAATCCCCCGAACAAGTCGGGGGATTTAAAAAGATTATGCTGTAACAATCATTTTATTACTGCTCCTTACGGTGCATCTCAAATGTCTCCATATGGTAGTTGGCGATGTTGTCACGAATCTTTCTGTCATCTGCTCTGCTTAAGAGATCATCACGGAACTTCTTGGTAGATACCATGTCATTGTATGAGCTTGGTCCGCCTACGCAGCCGCCCTCACATGCCATTCCCTCGATGAAGTTCTCAGGAAGCTTGCCTGCCTTCATGAGGAGAAGTGCCTTCTTACACTCTGCTGCTCCGTTTGCCTTGCAAACCTTACAATCAACATCCTCGCCTTTTTCCTTCATGCTCTCGATTACAGCTGCTGTAACTCCGCCTGAGTTTGCGAAACGCTTACCGAATACTGAGCCCTCCTGATATGAGGTATCATCAGCCTCAAGCTGTACTCCCTTTGCCTTCATAATAGCACGAATCTCGCTGAAGGTAAGTACATAGTCTGCATTGCCCTCTATCTTCTGATCATGTACCTCTGACTTCTTGGCAACACATGGTCCGATGAATACTGTAACTGCATCAGGATCCTTTGCCTTGATCATTCTTGAAACTGCACACATAGGTGAAACAGTTGTAGAAATCTTGTCAGCAAGCTCAGGATAGTGCTTTCTAACCATATTTACAAATCCAGGACAGCATGATGTAACCTTCTTCTCTCCTGCCTCGTATGCCTCAAGCCACTCGTCAGCCTCGTATGCTGCTGTCATATCTCCTCCGAGTGCTACCTCAACAAAACCGTTGAAGCCAACTGCCTGCATAGCCTTCTTCCAGCTGTTCATAGTGATGTTTACACCAAACTGTCCCTCTGCTGCTGGTGCAACCATAGCGTATACATGCTTGTTCTCTGACTTGATTGCATCGATTACATCTACGATGTATGTCTTTGATCCGATAGCTCCGAATGGACAGCTGTGGATACACTTACCACATCTGATACATTTGCTCTCATCAATCACTGAAATGCCGTACTCATTGTATGTAATGGCATTTACAGGGCAAGAGAACTTACATGGTCTCTTTAAATGAGCGATAGCGTTGTAAGGACATGCCTGTGCACAGCGTCCACACTCCTTACACTTCTGTGGGTCGATATGTGAGCGGAGACGTCCTGCCTCAATTGCTCCGAACTTACATGCATTGATACAAGCCTTGCCAAGACAGTTCTGACAGTTCTCAGTAACTGTGTAGCTTGAAATCGGACAATCCTCACATGCTGAGCTGATTACCTGGATGATATTGCCGTCATCGTTTGCGCTTGGTGCTTTACCCTCTGCAAGTCTGACACGTTGACGGATGATTTCTCTCTCCTTGTAGATACAGCAACGGAACTGAGGTGTCGGTCCCGGAATAAGTGTAAATGGGATGTCATCTCTGATCTCATCGAGATTACCTGCAAATGCAGCCTTTGCGACCTCAAGCAAAACTGCATGTTTGATTTTGATTACGTTTTCGTCAGCGTACATATTATCTCCTTTTCCTTAAAATAATGTATATTTTGTTACCTAATTAATTACATACTTAGAAGAATCATTACATCATGTGACACTTCCCATATCACATGACCTGATTCCTCTAAAAAAATGCTCCTAGTACAGTATTTATCTACTAGGAACATTTTACAAAATTTTTTTAACTTTTTCTACCCTTGTATTCATCAAAATACAAAGAATTGTTATTTTTTTCACAATAGCAGCGATTTCAATAAGAATTACTCATGGCGCAGTGCATCAATAGGGTTTAGGTTCGCTGCCTTGTATGAAGGAAGCATACCGAATATGATTCCGATTGCCATGGAAAAAAGCACCGCAAGTATAGCTGCTGCCGGACTTATCGCTGTCGGCGTGCCGTTTAGCATTGAGATAACCTTAGAGAGTATCACTCCGACCAGCACTCCGACCAGACCTCCAAGACTTGTGAGAACAACTGCCTCTGTGAGGAACTGCCCAAGTATTGCTCCCTTTCCCGCTCCGATTGCCTTTTTAAGTCCTATCTCTGAGGTACGCTCTGTGACTGACACAAGCATGATATTCATGACACCGATACCACCGACCAGCAGTGATATTCCGGCTATCCATATGAGCATCATATTGGTTGACTGGCTGAGCTGCTGTATCTGCTTTGCCTGCTCCTGTAAATCCTGTGCCTTGTAGGTCACATCAGAGCCGTCTGTAACATTTAAATTGCTGTTAAGTATCTCCTCAGCAGCCTTTCCCACTGTAGCCATGGTATCCGTGCTGTCTGCTTTAAGCAAAAGGTTCTGCGGCTCATCATAACCAAATATAACCGGCCATGTTCCGCTTGGCACAAATACATTGCCCTGGCTGTCATCATAGGCATACATATAGTAATCATCAATTGAGTTTATTACCAGGTCATAGCTGTCCTTTTCCGTGACTACACCGACTACTGTAAACGGATATCCCTGTATCTCTACTGTCTTGCCGAGCGCGCTCTCTCCTGAAAACAGGCTGCTCTCCACGCTCTCATCGATGAGTGCCACCCTGCGGGCCTTTGCATAGTCATTCTTTGAGAAGCCTCTGCCCTTCATGACTACATAGCTTGCAGTATCGAAATATCCGTCATCGACACCTGTTATATTGCCGCCCGAAAGTGCCGTGTTCAGATAATAGACTGCATTGGAAGCCTGTCTTGTACGGTAAAGAGCTGCATTTTGCACATGGTCGAGCTCCTTTATGCTGTCAAGTGTGGTAGCCGATATCTCAGTCACTCCCGCCGGCGCCGTATCATATGATAGATCCATATCATAGCCATCCTTCTGCAGTGTTACCTTTACATTATTACTTCCCGAACCTATGAGGTTCTTTTCTATCTGTTCGTTTGTGCCCTGAATTGTGGAAACAATCGCAATAATTGCTGCAATTCCGATGATGATTCCAAGCATGGTCAGAAACGAACGCATCTTATGTGACCAGATTCCCCTAAAGGACAATCTAATATTTTCAAGCATCTTTAATCCTCCCTGCTAAACTAATACATACCATCTTCGGATACCTTGGTTTTCTCGCCCTCCCTGACTCCATACGGGAATGCGATATAGTCATCATTTGTCAGACCTGACTTTATCTCCACATATGAGCCCCAGAGTGACTTGCCTGTTTTGACAGACTGCTTTTTGAGCTTTCCGTTGTCATCCTTGTATATATATGACTGTCCGTTCTCTGTTCTGACATATGACTTGTCGATATATAGTCCGCTGTCAGAGCCCTCTGATGATGTATCTATGGTCAACTCAAGTGAATCGCCCTTTTTGAGATTCTGCGGATTCTCAATGTATGCAGTGTACTCATAGAATGAGGAGTTTGGATTGCTGTCTCCATAATAGTTTACGCTGTCTGACGGCACATTGCTTATCTCGGATATCGTGCCCTCATAGGTATCACCTGTCATGTAGTTGACTGCTGATACGCTCTGTCCTACCTTTACCGTATCCAGATCCAGCTCACCGATTGTTCCGCTGATATACAGTCCCGATGCTCCCGAAAGCTGCAGGAAAGGTGTACCGTCCTGCGGTGGATTGGCAGGATCACCGACTGTTGTCACGATTCCATCCTTCTTTGCATATACCACGCCATCCTCAAGCTCGCTCTGCAGTTCCTTTAAATCAGCCTGTGCAATTCTCTTTTGTAAATCAACATCGGCAACACTTCTGGTCTGCTCCTTTATGGCATCCTTAAGCTCATCTGCAGTGTATGTCTTTTCTTCTGCCGCGGTATCAGCTTCTGTCTGTGCGGTCTGTTCTGTGGCACTGTCTGTTTTGGTATCTGACGGCTCACTTCCTTCCGTATCATCAGAAGCATCGCCTGCTGTAGTTGTGCCTGCAAGGAAAAGCTTTATCTCATCGCTTTCATCATAGCCGCCAAGCCTATCTCCTCTTACGATAAGCTCCATATCAGGTGCATCCGCATCTCCTATTACAAACCGCGCTACCGCGCTCTTTTCTGAGAGTGTATTCAAAAGCTCTCCTGATACATATGAAGCTTCTGTACATGTAAATACATAAGGATCGTCCTCTGTACCGCTTCCTTTGACCTCTGACAAATCAGATATCACATCATGCTGTTCATCAGGCGTTTGCTCAGGCGCAGACGGCTGTGTGTCAGGCTGTGGCTCAGGTGTAACAGGAGTCTCGGGCTGCTTTTCAATCGGTTTAGTGTTCTTTAGCTTGTCAAGCTTCTGCTTTTCCGATGCAAGCTGGTTCTCAAGACTCTGTATCTCAAGCTGCTTCATCTCAACCGAGAGCGAAAGACTCGTCACATCATATGCAAGGAGCTTATCTCCGGCCTTTACCTGCTGATCCTTTGTGACATAAACCTCTGTCACCTTCTGTCCATCCTTTAAATTGATTGTCTGACATGCATCATCACACACCATTCCCCCACTGGTCATGGATGTGTAGTCGTTTGTCGTGCTGATCATCGAAACACTCATGACGGAAGCAAGCCCCTTGGAGTTTCTGTAATAAACAACTCCTGTGATGCTTCCCGCTGCAACTGCAACTACAAGGACAGCTATTATAATGATCTTAATTCTCTTTTTCTTTTTCATTACCTGCCTCCTGTCCTTCCTCTGTTATCTCGCCGTCTATGATGTGGACGATGCGCTTTGCCTGCTCGGCTACCTTTCTGTCATGTGTAATCACGACAACCGTCACACCGGACTCATTAAGGCTCTCAAAGAGCTCAAGCACCTGCTTGCCTGACTTTGAATCAAGTGCTCCCGTAGGCTCATCCGCAAGCAGAAGCTTTGGATGATTGACCATAGCTCTCGCTATCGCCACTCTCTGCTTCTGTCCTCCTGAAAGCTGTGTTGGCTTGAAATCAGCCCTGTCTGAAAGCCCTACACGCTCTAATGCCTCCATACCCATCTGCCTTCTGTCCTTTTTGCTCACACCGGCATATATGAGTGGCAGGCATACATTGTCCAGTGCACTCTCTCTCGGCATGAGCTGGAAATTCTGGAATACAAATCCAATTGTATCCCGTCTGACTTTAGTAAGCTCCTTTTCCTTAAGCTCACTGACAGGTCTGCCGTCAAGTATATATGTGCCCGATGTTGGCAGATCAAGACAGCCCACTATATTCATGAGAGTGGTCTTGCCGGAGCCCGACGGCCCCATGATTGCCACGTACTCTCCCTCCTCAATCTGGAGTGAGACATCCTTTAAAACCGGCACCACGAGCTTATCCTGGTCATAGTTTTTATAAATATGCTGGAGTTCTAGAATCATCTACTGTACCTCCGCGTCACCTGAACCGGTGGCATCTGCAGCACCTTCGTCCATTGTGCCATCATCAACAGGACCGCCCTCAGTGCCCTCAAGCATCTGGTCATCAAGAGCTTCTGTACCCATATCGTCATAGACTGAATCTTCACCGCCGCCATTTTCAACGTACTCTTCCCATGTCTGTGCCGGCTCACCCTCATATAGGTCATCAGATGCCCATACTATATAGTCATCCTTTGTAAGCCCTGACTTGATTTCATACATCATGAGATTCTCGTCATAGTCTCCAAGCTCAACCTTTGTCTTCTCAAGCTTATCCTTTTTATTAAGTGTCCATACATATGCATCATCGCCATCCTTTACGACATAGCTCTCATCAATCCAAATACCATCCTTCACCTCTGTCTGTCCGAAATCCGGCTCCACATATACATGCTGTCCTAAAAGCATGTCGCCTGTGCCTGTAAGCTGCACATAGAAGTTGTACTTTGATGCCTTCTGCTCGCTGCTTCCATCATCATACATGCCGGAATTGCTGTTATCAGTCTGAGGATTCTCAGTATCAACCTTGCTGATGGTACCCTGCCATGTCTTTGACTCATCAACTCTCGAGCGCACTATAACTGCCTGCCCTTCTGCGAGTCCACTGTTTAAAAAGCTCTGCTCATCAATTGTGCCCTTTACCCTGTAATCACCGGTGGCAACGATTGTCATAAATGCAGTATCTGCTGTGTCTGCACTCTGATTCTCATTGATTTTCTTTACAACACCAATCATTGTGCTGTTTACAGTGGCATTTTTGATGCTCTCATCATACTTTTCTATCTCTGCCTTCTTCGTGGCAATATCGTACTGAGTCTGCTTCTGCTGTGTCTGCGCCTGCTGAATCTGCAGTGTATAGTCAAGCTGCTGATCCTTTGGCGCTTCCTTCTTTTCCTTGGTGAGCTGCTCTATCTGTGCATCATAGCCGGAAAGCGTATTGTTTAAGCTCTCAAGCTCAAGCGTGGCGCTTTCCTTTTTCGCAGCAAGATCCTTTGTATCATAGGTAAAAAGAGGTGTGCCCACCTGTACCTCATCCCCTTCTGACACAAGAATATCCTTTACCGTTTTTTCACTGTCAGCCTTGATATCCATGGTATCGGCTGCTTCCACGACACCGCTGTACCTGTCAGTACTTCCCGCCTGATACATGACATCAGCGACCTTGTTTGCATAGACTCCCGATGCCTTTGCTGCATTCTTCCCCTTTGTCATTGCAATGACAACAGCTGACACAATCACTGCTATGATAAGCACAGCTGCAATCACTGAAATGATTATCTTTTTCTTTTTACTCATTTCGACCTCCCGGTTTATTATAATTAATTGATTGATTATGAATTAATCATACCAAATATATAT
>ENA-UABS01000176-UABS01000176.1-human-gut-metagenome-genome-assembly--contig:-NODE-176-length-11235-cov-4.449463_pt1 | contig 11235 bp, 9 predicted proteins | sample MGYA00243871_ERZ654209 | MGnify/ENA primary metagenome ERZ654209 (study PRJEB26926, sample SAMN06165187) | human gut metagenome | biome: ENVO:00009003; feature: ENVO:2100002; material: ENVO:00002003... | reverse complement strand
ACGAGATAGGCTCCGGTCTCGTGGGCTCGGAGATGTGTATAAGAGACAGGAGCCACCCAGGCGCCTTATAAAGACGGACGAATGAGTTACAATGGGGTTGCCATGAGAAAATTCATACGGAACTTCAATGACGAAGTGAATGGTAAATTTTATTCTTGTCCGTTGATCCGCCTTCCGGAGGTCTATTTGAATATGGCCGAAGCGATGAATGAATTGAATAAGGCGGAAGTCCGTGATGAGTTTGGCAATACGGCTTATGATTATCTGAATAAAACCAGACTGCGTGCAGGTATGCCTGCGATTTCGGCAACAGATGTTCCGGCTGGCAAACCGTTGCGTGAAGCGATATTACGCGAAAGAGCCATTGAATTCGGCTATGAAGAAGTACGCTATTTCGATCTGGTACGTTGGAAACGCGCAGATATATTTACCGGACAATTATCACGTCTGATTATTAAAAAAGCGGCCGGTGAGCCAAGCGGCTTTTCTTATGCCGTATCTCATGCAATGGCGGAAACGCGTCAGTATGCAAAACCTGAAAAGTGGAACGACAAGTATTTCCTGTTGCCTCTGCCTATAGATGAGATAAACAAGAAATATGGATTGATTCAGAATCCGGGTTGGTAATAATCAAATCGTTGAACAATAAGAAGAATGATTATGAATAAATCACTTTATATCGTAGCTTTCTCGTTGGCATTTGCCACTACGGGTATAGCGCAAAATAATGAAGGACAAGATAAGGTAATCGATCTGGGCACACAGACGACCACCGAATTACGGAAGACACAGGCTGTCTCTACCATTTATTCGGATGAATTAGATAAAAATGCTACCACTAGTCCTTACAATGCCATTTATGGCCTGTTGCCGGGATTGAGTGTGATGCAGAACACTAGTTGGGGCACAGATAAATCTCGTCTCAATGTGCGGGGACGCGGTTCTTTGAATGGAGATACACCTTTATTTGTAGTAGATGGTTTTGCACGCCCTCTCGAATATATCAACCTTTCGGAAATAGAATCAATATCCGTTTTGAAAGACGGTGCTGCTACTGCTCTTTGGGGAGGCAGAGGCGCTAACGGAGTGGTATTGATAACTACCAAACGCGGTATATATAACCAGAAGGATATAAAAGTAGACTACAAGTTCGGTTTAGGCTTACCTGTTAATCAGCCGGAATTTGCCGATGCTTATACCTATGCCAAAGCCCGTAATGAAGCATTGAGATATGATGGCTTGCAACCGGACATGGATGAGGCTTCTTTCCTGTCCGGAGGCAATAGCGATCTTTATCCGAATGTGGACTGGCAGAAAGAAGCGTTACGCAATCATACGACCAGTCATCAACTGGACATTACTTTCCGCGGAGGTGGCAAGCGGCTTCGTTATTTCAGTGTCCTCAATTACAAAAACGATATGGGACTGCTGAATAGCAAGTACACTGATTATACAGATCGCTATAACTCCCAGATGAAGAAATACTTCCTCAATCTTCGCATGAATCTGGATGTGGATATTACGGACGCGACAAAATTGAAATTGAGTATGCTCGGTATGCTGCGAGAGACCAAGCGTCCCACCACATCGGAAGCTACTTTGTTTGAACAGATTTTCAACACCCCGTCCGCTGCATTTCCCGTGCAGACACAGAATGGATTCTGGGGCAGTAACAATGTGCTGAAAACAAACCCGATAGCCAATCTGGCGGACGTAGGTTATTATAAACTGAATCAGCGTATGTTGCAGGCGGATTTGCGGTTGGTGCAGGATTTGTCTGTATTGACTCGCGGGTTGAGTGCGGAACTCGCTATTGCTTATGATAATAATGCAACCTATCAGGAAACAGCCAAGAAAAGTTTTATGTACCAGACCATTGAAAAAGGCACAGACGGAGAACCGATTTACACGAATTACGGAAATCCTAACGATGAACTGGAAATCAGCAACAAAGGATTGGCCAATCAATACATACATGCCAATTTTGAAGCGAAGGTCAATTATCACCGGACATGGGATAAACATGATTTTACGGCCAGTGCTATGTTTCGTCAAGAATCAATGACGTTGACAGGGGCTAATAACAGTCGTTACCGTCAATACATCATCGGAACCGCAGGTTATAATTTTGACAACCGTTATATGGTGGATATCGTAGCCAACTGTTTTGGCAGCAGCGTATTGGGGAAGAATGACAAGTATCGTGCATATCCCGCCATTTCTGCCGCCTGGATACTTTCGAACGAGAATTTCATGAAAGAAATTTCCGCTTTTGATTATCTGAAACTTCGTGCTTCTTACGGACGCTCCGGATATGATATTTATGATTATGACATGGATAAGCAATATTGGGTAGGAAGCGGTGCTTACTATTTTCAGGCCGGAAATACTTCTGCCGGAAGTAGCCTGAAGGAAGGAGTGTTGGCAATGGAACAACTGGATCTGGAAGTTGCGGATAAATATAATATCGGTTTGGATATGAGCCTGTTCAAGGGACTGACTTTTTCTATTGACGGTTTTTATGACAAGCGCACTAATATCCTGATTGACGGAAGTGGGCTGATCTCATCGGCAATCGGGGTTACTATTCCGCAGATGAATGCAGGAAAAGTGGAAACAAAAGGAACGGAACTCTCTGCCATGTGGAAAAAGGAATACAAGGACTTCAACTATTATATCGGAGCCAACTTCTCCTATGCCAAAAGTAAAGTCGTAGAAAATGGTGAGGGATATCAGCCGTATGGCTATTTGTCTAAAAAAGGTTACCCTGTCGGGCAGTGTTTTGGCTGGGAGGCTATCGGTTATTTCAGAGATGAGGCGGACATAAAGAGCAGTCCTGTGCAGAAATTCTCGGAAGTACGTCCGGGTGATGTCAAGTACAGAGATCTGAATGGCGATAACGTGATTGACAACAATGACCAGAAGGCGATAGGATATTCCACTGCCATACCGGAGATTTATTATGGCATTAATTTGGGATTTGAATATAAAGGTTTCGGCGTGGATGCTCTGTTTCAAGGAGTAGCCCATTATAGTGTGATGTTGAACACTGCCAGCGTATACTGGCCGTTGAGAAACAACACGAATATTTCCAGCTGGTATCTGAACGACAGAATCCGCTGGACGGAAGAAACGAAAGATATCGCAAATGTCCCCCGCCTGACTACGCTGGATAATGCCAATAACTTCAGAAACAGTACACAGTGGTTGGAGAACGGTAGCTATTTCAAACTTCGTAACCTGAATGTCTACTATAACCTTCCTTCCTCTTGGGCGAAGAAAGTGAAAATGGAAAAGATTCAGGTATATGCGAGAGCTAACAATCTTTTTTCGCTCGATCATGTGAAGTATATGAACAGTGAAGATCTGAAAATCAATTATCCGGATATGACTTCCGTTTATTTCGGGTTGAATATTAACTTCTAAAATGTGAAATGACCATGAGAAAATATATCCTTTTATATACAGGTTTGCTATTATCCGTATCGGGGTGTAGCTTGCTCGAATTGGACGAATCGACAGGCTTGGACAGGGAAGAGGCCTATTCCTACTTTAGCAATGTGAAAGGTTTGGCTACCTACGTTTATAGCCAGTTGCCCGGAGATCTCGGAGTGCTCGACGGGGCTTTGAGGGAGTCTGCAACGGATAATTCTGTTTATGTCTGGAGTGATAATAGTGTTCACGACTTTTATAACAATGCCTGGAGTCCCAACAATGCAGTCGATAATATGTGGTCGAAGTGCTATGGAGCTATCCGTTCCGTCAATTCATTTCTTGAAAACTATTCACAGGAAAAACTGGAGCGTTTCCGCTGGAACGACACGTATGAAGAAGACATTGCCAAAGCTACCATGTATCGTGAAGAATTACGGGTGTTGCGAGCTTTTTATCTGTTCGAACTGGCTAAACGATACGGTGATATTCCACTTTTGACACGTACGTATGCTTTGGATGAAATCAACGGCGTGGAAAAGACTTCTTTCAATGAAGTGATAAAATATATCTGTGACGAATGTAGTGACGCGGCCAAAACTCTGCCTGTCAGTCATCAGGACTTTTGGGCGGAGACGGGACGTGTGACCAAAGGTACAGCGTTGGCATTGAAATCCCGTGCTCTTCTTTATGCGGCGAGTTTGTTGCATAATCCCGCACAGGATGCCGATAAATGGAAAGCGGCTGCCGATGCGGCTTATGCTATCATAAAAGAGAACTGGTACAGTTTGCCGAAGACGAATGTAGATCCTCTGTATGACAAGAATGGTGGAAACGATGTATTGAAATCTCCGCAATTAATTTTTGAACGTAGAAATGGGGAAAGCTTTGATTTTGAAGCTAACAATTTGCCTATCAGTTATGAAAAGGGGAAAACAGGCAACGTGCCCACCCAGAACCTGGTGGATGCCTTCCAGATGACTAATGGAAAAGACTTTGACTGGGAACAGATTACACCGGGGCAGAATCCGTATGAAGGCAGAGACCCGAGATTCTATAAAACGGTGCTTTGCAATGGCGATACATGGATGAACTCGACCATCCAGTCTTATGAAGGAGGAAAAGACGGTGCCGGAACAACCGGAGCGACTACTACAGGTTATTATTTGAAGAAGTATATGAATGAGACTGTTTCTCTAGCTCCTTCCAATGAGAAAAAGAAACCGCACCATTTCATCATATTCCGTTATGCGGAAATTCTCCTGAACTATGCGGAAGCAATGGATGCCTGGAAAGACGCTGATTATACGGATAATGACCATCCGTTGTCTGCACGTGCGGCACTGAATCAGGTGCGTGCTGCTGCTGATATGCCTGCCATTACAACAAGCGGCAATGCGTTTACTGAAAGCGTCCGTCGTGAAAGACGAGTGGAACTTGCGTTCGAAGACCATAGGTTCTGGGATATCCGCCGTTGGAAAATCGGTGATAAAACCAAAGCTATTTATTGCATCAAGATCACTATGGAAAACGGCTTGCCTGTTTATAAGAAAGAATTGCTTGAAACACGTAACTGGGATGATAAGATGTACTTATATCCTATACCACAGACTGAATATTATAAGAATCCTAATTTAGGTCAAAATACAGGCTGGTAACTATGACTAAGCGAACCCTAAAAGTTTTTGTCTAACTTTTAGGGTTCATTTTTATGGGAAGAAGTTCTTTTCTATGTGTGGTCCCTTGTTCCAGTTTTATGCTGCAGGATCCGGGGCCTCACCGCTACCGCCTTCGTCCGGATTTTCCGGTTTATTTCCCCCTCCATTTCCGGAAGAGGTGCCGCCGTTTCCTTCCGTCTTGTAGATACTTACATTATCCAGCATATCCTTAAATTTATATCCCGGAGTAAATACAATTTTCACTCGTCGAACGGTATCGGCATCTACATCTTTTTCCTCTTTCTGGCTTTTGCAACTCATGCCCGGACGGAAACATCCGAAGTCACCTAATTGCACAGACAATCCTTTGTTGAGGTTCGTGTTCAACGCATCAATCAGTGCGTCAATCACGTGTTTCACTGCGCCTTCGGGAATCATACCGAACATGGATACTTCCTTGCATAAATCTCTGAAATTTACCGTATTGGTAATTACATTCTGTGCTACATACTTTTCAGTCTTTGTTTTGTCAAAGCCGAAAACTCTTTTCTTGACAACATACTTTAATGCCATAGTCTTTCTTCTTTTAATAGTTAGTCAATCTGTTTTATTGTTGTTTTGTGATCACGACGCAAAGATATGGTTTCCGAAATTCATGACCAAGCTGAAAAAGAATTGTGCGTTAATAAATTAGTTAATAAGTAGAATGCTGCTGTATTGGGGAATTTTATGTAAAAAAAAATTTGGCAGAAAGATAGAAGAAGAGGATGCCGATCAAGATATTGGGGTGTCAAGTGTGGGGAAGGCATCCTCTTCGAAGATAGAACGAAAGGACTACTTGCACAAGCAATCTTTTTCGCTTTGTTGTCTATCTTCTATATATACTGGTAAGGAGTATGATTCTGAATTATTCCGTATCTTCTTTGGTTCGCAGGCTGACTAACTCTGTCCACTTGCTTATACTTAAGTCGAACCCTCCTTTCTCCAGATGTTGGAGGGCGGTTCTAAAATGTCGTATTACTTTTTCTGTATCATTGGTTGTTTTATACTCAAGCTCTCCAAGTGCATATTCAAGACGTGCCATTTGGATGTAATCTAACAAGGTATAGTTTTCGTCAACGGATAAAGTTGAAAGATAGTTCAACAAGTCGAATGCTTTTTCTCGTTCTTCATCTGATAAGTTGGAGATGGGGCGGCGCGCGATAGGGTGCTGCATTAATAGAATAATGTTTTCTTTCAAGTCATCGTACATATCTTTGTTATGTTTGTCGCATCATTTCCCTGTGGTGCGCGGTTTAAAAAAGAGAGCGTGGGAAACTACCAACTGTACGCCAACCATAGGCTCGGCAAAGACCCTCCGCGACATAAGTGATAGTCCCACGCCCATTGGGTATATAAACAAATTATATACAGAAGTGTGCACGAGACCTGACATCACTTATTGCCATTCGCGGTAAATTTTTGCCGAATTTATGGTTGAATGCAATAAATAATCGTTCTCTGTAAAAAAATAAAATGTTCCTCTCTACGTATGAAAGGAACCGCTACAAAAGTAGCAATAAATATTGATAAAGCAAGTAATCTTGTTTTATAATTTCATAGATAGTTCTGATTTACTAAAAGTCAGTATAAATATGATTAATATAAAAAGAACCCTACACTGAATTATTGTTTTTTTGTTCAGTTCAGAATTGGAATTCTAGGTAATTCTGCTAGATGATTTTAACTTAACTTTCTGTTTCCTTTGCATAAACCACCTGTTTGCCTGTTCCATAACGGATTAAGAGTCCACGTTCGATAAAAGCATTCAGTTCTTTCAAAGCACGTTTTTTGTCGTGTCCTGTCAATCGGCTATAGTCGGTGCGGGTCAGGCAGGGATATTTGTTCAGATGCTGGTTGATTATTGTCAAACATTCTTCTTCACTGTGCCCTTTCCCATGGTGACGAGTCATCGATTCTCCACGTTCTAGTCTCATTTGCTGGCCTACTTCTTTCTTAAACTGGCTGCCTACCCGGAAATTGACATTCTTCAGCTCAATAGATTGTGCGTGCACATCTTTTTTCTTCATTACACGAGGTCCCTTTAAAGACACTGAAAAATATCCGATATCTCCCAGTTCCACAATCCATCCGTTGGCAATCAGATCTCTCAACTCGTTTTGGAAAGACTGCATAGCACCTGCCAGTAAACTGCGACTTATTCCTGTGAATTTGTGTACACGGTCTAGAAATTCTTCCTGATCGACGGTTCCTTTGAATACTACGCGGGGATGAAGCGGTTGTGCGTCGCCTGTTTGTTGAATGTCAGGCGTGTCGTAAAGGTCATATTGTATACTCATATTCGTTTTTATTTAGTGTAGGCACATTGATAAATCCGTTTGCCTATCCGGATTTACTTCACTTGCTACTTTTATTTCGTTCCACTATAGTTTCTCTTTCGTCCCACTATAGTGCTCCGCAAGGGAAACTATAGTGTTCTTTGCGGAACACTATAGTGGAACGAAAAAAGATTAGGCAACAAAGGTAATCTCTTTAGGCAATAAAACTAATTATATTAGCAGGAAAGAAATAAAAACGTCGCAAATATTGTTTATTACCTTAAGTCACCCTTTCCTTTTTTAATAAATTAGCTAGAAAGTGTGGTGTTTATTGAATAAGAACCCTTATTTTTGCAGCATGTTACAATTTGAGAATCAAAAGATAAAGCAAATAGTTCGCAAGGTGCTTCCGGTAGTAACGCTGGGAGCTATGTTATATTCCTGCGCCAGTATTGGACGGCCGGACGGAGGCCCTTATGATGAGACGCCGCCCCGTTTCATCGGTAGTACTCCTGCTGCGGGCGCTCTGAATAATGAAAGGACTAAAATTTCTTTGATGTTTGATGAGTTTATTAAGCTGGAGAAAGCAACCGAAAAAGTCGTTGTTTCTCCTCCCCAGATACAGCAACCGGAAATCAAGGCTTCCGGCAAGAGAATACAAGTCAACCTACTCGACTCTTTGAAGCCTAACACGACCTATACGATTGACTTCTCGGATGCAATTGTCGACAATAATGAAGGTAACCCGCTAGGGAATTTTGCATTTACGTTTTCTACCGGTACGGAAATCGATACGATGGAAGTAGCAGGAACAATGCTCGACGCCTCTAACCTGGAACCTATTAAAGGTATGCTTGTCGGACTACATTCCAACCTGAATGATTCGGCTTTCAACAAATTGCCTTTCGACCGTGTGGCACGTACAGACAGCCGTGGACGTTTCTCCATCCGTGGTGTAGCTCCCGGCAAATATCGCATCTATGGATTGATGGATGCCGACCAAAACTTTACTTTTAATCAGAAGAGCGAGATGATCGCTTTCCATGATTCGTTGATTATCCCCCGCATGGAAGAACGTATCCGCATGGATACTGCTTGGGTGGACTCATTGACCTACGACACGATTGTTGAGAAGAAATATATGCATTATTTGCCGGATGATGTCATCCTCCGTGCCTTTAAAGAGCTTAATTATTCGCAATATCTTATCAAGTCGGAAAGACTGGTTCCTCATAAGTTCACTTTTTATTTTGCCGGTAAGGCGGACACTTTGCCAGTCTTGAAAGGCTTAAACTTCGATGAAAAGGATGCTTTTGTCATCGAAAAGAATCAGCGGAACGATACAATCCATTATTGGGTGAAAGATTCTTTGCTCTTCAAACAGGATACTCTTGCCATGAGTCTGACTTATCTTTATACAGATACTTTAAACCAATTAGTACCCCGTACAGATACGCTGAATCTTGTTTCGAAGCAGAAATATAAGAAAGAGGAGTCGGATAAGGACAAAAAGAAAAAGAAGAAAAAGAAAGGGGAAGAGGATGAACCCGAACCGACGAAATTCTTGCCGGTGAATGTTAGTGCCCCTTCGTCAATGGATGTATATGGATATATTTCTTTGAATTTTGAAGAACCGATAGCCAGCTACGACACTGCCGCCATACATCTGCGGCAAAAGGTGGATACGCTCTGGAAGGATATACCGTTTGAATTTGAGCAGGATTCCGTAAATCTGAAGAAGTTTAATGTGTATTATGATTGGGAACCGACGCTGGAATATGAATTTTCGGTGGATTCGACCGCATTTCATGGTATATACGGATTGTTTACAGACAAAATAAAACAAGGGTTCAAGGTGCGTAGTTTGGAAGAATATGCCAAAATCACGTTTGTGGTGACGGGAGCGGAACCTAATGCTTTCGTTGAACTGTTGGATGCGCAGGATAAAGTGGTACGCCGAAGAAGAGTAGAGGAAGGAGGTTATGCCGACTTTTATTACTTAAATCCCGGTAAGTACTCCGCCCGGTTGATTAACGACCGGAATGGAAACGGTGAATGGGATACCGGCAATTTTGAAAAAGGGGTGCAGCCCGAAGAGGTGTATTATTATAATCAGATTTTAGAGCCGAAAGCCAACTGGGATCTAGAACAAAGTTGGGATATTCATGCAGTTCCGCTGGATAAGCAAAAGCTGGATGAACTTAAAAAACAAAAACCAGATGAAGACAAGAAGAAAAAGGATCGGGAACGAAATAGTCAGAACCGCCGTCGTTAGCGTTCGACGCAATTTTATTATCGGATTAGTGGCCTTACTGATGGGAGCTTTCGCCCTCCCAGCCAGTGCTCAATGTGAAGCGAAGAATGATGCGTTTCAATCCGGCGAACACGTAATGTATGATTTATATTTTAACTGGAAGTTTGTCTGGGTGAAAGCCGGACTTGCCAGTCTGACGACGAATGCTACTACTTATCATTCACAACCTGCCTACCGGATCAATCTGCTTGCTTTGGGCAGTAAACGGGCAGACTTCTTTTTCAAGATGCGCGATACGCTGACTTGTGTGATCGGTGAAAAACTGGAACCGCGCTATTTCCGCAAAGGTGCTGAAGAGGGAAAACGTTACACGGTTGATGAGGCTTGGTTTTCTTATAAGGACGGTCTTTGCCTCGTAAACCAGAAACGTACTTATCGGGATGGAGCGTTTGATGAATCTGAAGCTAGCGATAGCCGTTGTATATACGATATGTTAAGCATCTTGGCGCAGGCACGTTCTTACGACCCTGCAGATTATAAGGTGGGAGACAAAATCAAGTTCCCGATGGCTACGGGCCGTAAAGTGGAAGAGCAAACGCTTATCTACCGTGGAAAAGAAAATGTGAAAGCGGAGAATGGAGTTACTTACCGTTGCCTGATCTTCTCATTGGTAGAATATGATAAGAAAGGAAAAGAAAAGGAGGTGATTACTTTCTTCGTGACGGACGACTTGAACCATCTTCCTGTCCGTCTGGATTTATTCCTGAACTTCGGTTCGGCAAAAGCATTCCTGAATAATGTGACGGGTAACCGGCATCCGCTGACTTCTATCGTTAAATAGATATAGAGAAAAAACGAAGGCATATCAGAAGTAAATGGCCCTGCCAACCTGTTATTTTTTAGACGCGGATAACGCGGATGACACGGATTTATTATCTTTTTATCCGTATCATTCGCGTTATCTGTTTCTAAAAGGTATACTTTTAAAAGTGTTGATGCGCTTTCCTGTTTTATTCCTGAACTTCGAAAGGCACTTTCTGATCCTTTCGGAATACGCTAGATTCAAAAGTTGCAATCAACTCTCCGTCTTGGTTTGTTATATCTACCTGATAGCAACCTGTACTTCGACCGATATAGCGTTCGCGTGCTTCGGCAAAGAGAGTATCTCCGGGGCCGCTGGCACGCAGAAAAGTAATAGTGGACGAGAGAGAGAAAGCTAGTGTGCCGTGCGAGTTGGCAGCTGCGGCAAGCGCAAGGTCTGCCAGCGTAAAGATCGCTCCTCCTTGTGTGCGGGCACCTGCGTTAAGATGTTCGGGTTTTATTTCTAATTTGGCTTTACTGTAACCTTTGCGTACTTCCAGCAGTACTACTCCTGCATTTTCGGCAAACAGATCGTTCTTAAAAAACTCTTGTGCGGTCATGATATTATTTTTGAAGATTCTTTAATCGTTTCTTATTTTTTCAATGAATGGATATATACCTTATCTTTTTCAATTGAGTAGCTAAATTTATTTGTTTCAGACATAATATCCTGTCTCTTATACACATCTCCGAGCCCACGAGACCGGAGCCT
>ENA-UABS01000120-UABS01000120.1-human-gut-metagenome-genome-assembly--contig:-NODE-120-length-13274-cov-4.195249_pt1 | contig 13274 bp, 10 predicted proteins | sample MGYA00243871_ERZ654209 | MGnify/ENA primary metagenome ERZ654209 (study PRJEB26926, sample SAMN06165187) | human gut metagenome | biome: ENVO:00009003; feature: ENVO:2100002; material: ENVO:00002003... | reverse complement strand
CGGTCTCGTGGGCTCGGAGATGTGTATAAGAGACAGGAGTAGGATGTGCTTTTGCAAATATTTATGTAAACCGATGGCTGAATAAGGTGCTGTTCGGGAGACAGATAAAGTGATGGTTGGATGCAGGAGTGCAACTATGCGCCCCTGCAGTTAATATAAAGTCTTGACTATCGTTTTTTTAGCAGCAATCCTTCAAAATCCGGTTGTTCCAGCAGCTCCAGTGCTTTCCTGATACTTTCATTGGCATCATTGATGACGTGATAATACTCATTCATATCCCATAAATCACGGGCTATCAATGCTTTCATCTGCAATTTCAGCAAAGGAAGGGCCTTCTGGTATTCTTCTTCATTATATTCCACTCCCATCTCCTTGCCGGTAGCAACCAGTTGTGCCAACATATCCGGAGTCACCTCAAAACGTTTGTAGAATTCATTGAAAGTCTTGTATTTGCCCAGCCATTCTTTACGATGGGCATCAATAAAATGAAAGTGAACTTTCATCAACGCCCCTTTATCACGCAACTGACGATGATATTTAGTATAGAGAGTCGTATCAATCGGCACAAAATAATCGGGCATAATTCCCCCACCGCCATATACCGTACGAGCCAGCTTATGAGTCTTGAACTTCAGTGAATCCGGGAAGTGAATGCTGTCTTCACTCATCATCTCTCCTTTATTATAACGGTCTATCAAGTCCTCATTATACTTTTCAATGCTTTCGTAAGGTTTCTGGATACAACGTCCGGCAGGAGTATAATAGCGGGCCACCGTCAAACGAATCATCGACCCGTCCGGCAAATCAATGGGACGCTGCACCAAGCCTTTACCAAAGCTGCGCCGGCCCACAACGACTCCTCTGTCCCAATCCTGAACAGCTCCCGTCACAATCTCACTGGCAGAAGCCGAGAATTCATCGACCAATACAATCAGACGACCATTCTGGAACTCGCCCGTACCTTTAGCAAAAAATTCACTACGGGGATTACGACGGCCTTCCGTATAGACTATCAGTTCCTTTTTGCCCAGAAACTCGTTGGCAATATCGATGGCAGCGTTCAAATAACCTCCGCCATTGCCTTGCAAATCAAGAATCAAATCTTTCATCCCTTTTTTCTGCAATTCAGCTAACGCTTTCTTGAACTCCTCATGGGTAGTGGCGGCAAAACGGTTGATACGGATATAACCAATCTTATCTTTAATCATATAGGAAGCATCCAGGCTGTAAACAGGTATTTTATCCCTTTTCACCGTAAAAGGGAGCAGTTCCTTCACCCCTCGGCGAAGTATTTTCAAATTCACTTTTGAATCTTTAGGACCACGAAGACGACGCATGATATCTTCGGTGCTCATCTTTACACCGGCTATCAGCGTATCTTCCACCATGACGATACGATCGCCGGCCAGAATACCTGCTTTTTCGGAAGGACCGCCCGATACGGGCTGTATCACCAACAATGTATCTTCTGCCATATTGAACTGTATGCCGATACCTTCAAAGTTTCCCTGCAACGGCTCGTTCATTTTCTTCACTTCCTCCGGGTCGGAATAAGTAGAGTGAGGATCAAGCTGTTCCAGCATTTTTACGATGGCTTCCTCTACGAGTTTCCCCTCATTGACTTCGTCTACATAAAGGTTGGCAATGGCAAACTCCGCCAACTGTAATTTGCGTGCCGGAGAATTCAGAAACTTATTTTCCTGAGCCTGTGCGGCTACAATAGAAAAAAAGCAGGCAATCAAGCCTGCAAAGTACATAGTATATTTCATGATCAGTCTATTTTCATTCCTTCAGGTAAGAATGGTGTTACGTCTTTACCAAACTGCAATAATTCTCTCACAATAGTAGAGCTGATAGAAGTAAGTTCCGGCTCCGTAAATAACAGAATAGTTTCTATACCGGCCAGTTTCCGGTTGATATCGGCTATGGTTTCCTCATATTCAAAATCGTGTACGGTGCGGATTCCACGAACAATGAACTGCGCTTCTTTAGCTCTGGCAAAGTCTATGGTCAAACAATCGTAAGCGTCGATCTTTACCCGGGGATCATCAGCAAAAAGTTTCTCAATCATCTCCACTCGTTTCTCTGTAGGAAACCAAGTCTTCTTATTCTCATTGATACCGATACCGATTACCACTTCATCCATAAAGGTCAATGCTCTTTTCACGACCGAATAATGGCCGATGGTAAAGGGATCAAATGTCCCCGGAAATATGGCTCTTCTCATATTTGTTAGTGATTCACGCAATGTCTTCTTCTATAACAAGGTTATCTATAATAAAATTCTGACGTTCCATGGTGTTCTTACCCATATAAAACTCCAGCAATTCTTTCACCAGGTCAGTCTTGCGGAGGGAAACTTGCTCCAGACGCATGTCTTTGCCGATAAAGTGCTTGAATTCATCGGGTGAGATCTCTCCCAAACCTTTGAATCGGGTAATTTCGGGATTGGGGCTTAACCGTTCGATAGCGGCAATCCGTTCTTCTTCCGAATAACAATATACGGTTTCATAAACTCCTTTCTTGCGGTTGCGGACACGGAATAAAGGGGTTTGAAGGATATATACATGACCTTTCTTTATCAAGTCAGGGAAGAATTGCAGGAAGAAAGTAATAAGCAATAAACGGATGTGCATACCGTCTACATCAGCATCTGTAGCTACAATTACCTTATTATATCGTAATCCTTCCATACCGTCCTCTATGTTCAGAGCAGCCTGAAGCAGGTTAAACTCTTCATTCTCATATACAATCTTCTTGGTCAGCCCGTAAGAATTCAACGGCTTACCACGCAAACTGAATACTGCCTGAGTATTTACATCACGGCTCTTGGTGATAGAACCGCTTGCCGAGTCTCCCTCGGTAATGAAGATGCAGCTTTCCTCCTTCTTGTCCCCTTTGACATCGTTCAGATGAAAGCGGCAGTCACGTAACTTCCGGTTATGAAGATTTGCCTTCTTGGCTCGCTCACGTGCCAGTTTCGTCACTCCGGCTATCGCTTTACGCTCTTTCTCCGACTCCTGAATCTTCTGCAACATCACATCGGCCACGTCCGTATGCTTGTGCAGATAGTTATCGACCTCAGTCTTTACAAAATCACCTACAAATTTATTGACGGTAGGACCACCGGGAGCCATATTGGTAGAGCCCAGCTTGATTTTAGTCTGACTTTCGAACAACGGTTCCTCCACATTGACGGCAATGGCAGCCACCAGTCCGTTACGGATATCGGAATAATCCATGTTCTTGTTGAAATATTCCTTGATGGTACGGGCAATATGCTCTTTGAAAGCACTTTGATGCGTACCTCCCTGAGTCGTATGCTGTCCGTTGACAAAAGAGTAATACTCTTCACCATACTGGCCGGTATGCGTAAAGGCTATCTCAATATCTTCTCCCTTCAAATGGATGATGGGATATAATCCCACAGCCGTCATGTTGTCGTTAAGCAAATCCACCAACCCGTTACGGGACAAGATACGCTGACCGTTATAGATAATGGCCAGTCCTGTATTCAGATAGGTATAATTGCGGAGCATGGTTTCCACAAACTCCGGACGGAAACTGTAATTCTCAAATAACAGGTTATCCGGTTCAAAGAAAATATAAGTACCGTTCTCCTCTGTTGTATTTTGTGTGGTATCCGTCAACAAGTCTCCCTTGGCAAAGGTAGCGATACGCACCTTTCCATCACGATAGCTGCGCACCTCGAAGCGCGAACTCAATGCGTTGACAGCTTTCACACCGACCCCATTCAGTCCGACACTCTTCTTAAACGCCTTACTGTCATATTTACCTCCCGTATTCAGCACACTTACAGCCTCAATAAGTTTTCCCTGCGGAATACCCCGACCATAGTCACGCACGCTGACACGGAGATTTTCTTCAATGATAATCTCAATCTTTTTACCCGCCTGCATTTTGAATTCATCGATACTGTTGTCGAGAACTTCTTTCAGAAGGACGTAGATACCGTCCTCGGCATGTGATCCGTCACCCAACTTTCCAATATACATACCGGGACGGGTACGCACATGCTCCATGTCACTGAGGTGGCGGATGTTATCGTCGGTATATTCTACAGCGGGATTGTTTATCAGTTCGTTGTTTTCTTCCATATTGACTTATCACATTTTTATATATCGTTGTTACAGAATACTCTTTTTATAAGCACGACGGCGTTTATGCTGCTCGGTCTTGAAATATTCCCACTGGGCCTGCACCTTTCCATTCAGTTCCAGTTCCGGATTACTTTCGGCATACTTGAATCCCAGTTGCTGATATACAGGAATCAAGTCCGAGAATAACAAAGCATTGACTCCTTTGTTCTGATACTCAGGTTTTACAGCAACCAGCAACAAGTCCAGCATAGGGGGATATTTATGCAAAAACAGCACTTTCAGCAAATGATACCAGCCCATAGGCAGCAAACGCCCCTTCGCTTTTCGTAACGCTTCGGACAAAGAAGGCATTGAAATACCCACCGCCACCAGTTTATCTTCAGCATCGGTCACCAAGGTCACCATACGCAAATCTACAATAGGCAAATACATCTTTATATACTGGTTAATCTGTCCTTGAGACAAAGCCGAGAAACCATAAAGCGGAGCATAAGCCTCATTCATCAATTCGAAGATAGCCTGGCCATATTCGGCCGCAATTTTCTTACCCGATGTATATTTCTTCACCTTCAAGTTAAACTTACGTTGAATCAAATCACTGATACGCTTATGCTTATCAGGAATTGCATCCGGAATATAAATTTTATATTCCACCCAATCGGCATCCTTTTCGAATCCCAACTTCTCCATATGCTGTGGATAATAAGGATAATTATAGATAGTCGCCATGGTGCTCAATTGGTCGAATCCTTCTATCAGCATACCCTCCGCATCAAAGTCGGTAAAGCCCAAAGGTCCCTGAATGGTATCCATTCCCTTCGATTTACCCCATTGGGCTACTGCATCCAACAAGGCGCGTGATATTTCGATATCATCCAGGAAATCAATCCATCCGAAACGGACTTCTTTTTTATTCCAAGTTTCGTTTGCGCGTTTATTTATAATCCCTGCAATACGTCCTACCACCTTGTTATCCTTATATGCCAGAAAATACTCCGCCTCACAAAACTCGAAAGCGGCATTCTTCTTCGGGCTGAACGTATTCAGCATATCATCGTACAAGTCGGGTACGGAATAAGGATTCTCTTTGTATAACTCGTAGTTGAACCGTATAAATGTCTTAAGTTCTTTCTTTGAACTGACTTTTTTAATGGTAATAGCCATGCTGTATTTTTATAAAAATTCAGGGTGTAAAGATAGAAGTTTTTTTGCAGATAACTTATTCTTTTTATGGCTTTTTTACTGTTGGGCAATAAGATAGGCGGTATAAACGACATAACAGCCAACCATCAATGCGCCTTCAAGACGGGTTATGGTACGTTTACGGAAAAACCAGCCTACCAGCCACAACAACAGGGAGGAAGCAATCAGCACACTTAAATCGAGATTATTTATATTCCCCATCGGAAGCGGTGATACCGTAGCGCTGCACCCCAGTACAAAGAATATATTGAACAGATTGCTACCGATGACATTGCCGATAGCAATTCCCGGATTCTTCTTTAAAGCTGCCGTAACAGATGTAGCAAGCTCCGGCAAGAAAGTACCTCCGGCTACCAATGTCAGTCCGATTACCGATTCACTGACACCCCATGAACGGGCAAGCCCGCTTGCCCCGTCGACAAAAAGCTGTCCGCCAAATATGAGCCCGGCCAGTCCTCCTGCAATATACAACACCGATTTCCATACAGGCATTTCCTTAATCTTCTGCTCTTCTCCTGCCTCATCTGCCCCATTACGAGCGATAGCAAATGTATAACGCATAAATATAAGGAAGAAAGCCAACAGAACAAACCCATCGGAACGGCTGATAACATTGACCGCTTCCCTGTCCAGCATCATGTCATTGGCACAGACAAACAGTACCAATGAAGAAAGAATGACTAACGGAATCTCTTTACTCATCGTCCCCTCACCTACTTTTATGGGGAGTACCAACGCAGTACAGCCTATAATCATCAAAGCATTGAATATATTACTACCCACCACATTACCAATAGCCATTTCAGCACTGCCATTCAATGCAGAAAGCACACTGATAACCAATTCGGGAGCCGAAGTGCCAAAAGCTACAATGGTAAGCCCGATTACCAAATCAGAAATACGGAAACGTTTGGCAACCGCTGCAGAACCATCTGTCAAGCCATTTGCACCAGCCAAAATAAGAGCCAGACCACCAATCAAAAGGAGTGTATTCAACATAACAAAGAGTACATTTACAGTTTTACACCGCAAATGTACTCTTTTTCCCTAAAATAACTATCCCTATTTGGTGCGTTTTACAGTATAGATTACTTTTCCTTTCTTATCAATCATATGCATATCCAGTTCTTTCTTGTCTGCCGTGAAGATAGAAAAGCCCGGTTCGGGACTGCAGAACTGAGTGCCTTCCACTGGTTTTACCTTACGGCTCAACGAACCTGCCGAATTTACCACATAGTCGATATCACTGCCCGGCACACGAAGATGCTGGAAGTTATGAATGTGTCCGCATGCATAGATATCCACCTTATGTTTACGGAGGATAGGATCCAGACGTTTCTGCATATCGCTGCGTTCACTGTCGTCTTTCGACGTTTCAGCATAAATGGGATGATGCCCTATTACGACAACCCAATCTTCTTTGGCAGCAGTAAGCACAGAGTCTATCCATGCCAGTTGCTTGTCCATGTCCTGTTTGCAGGCATCCGGATAAGTTTCGCTCTCGTTACGGTATTTGTCAATCAGAGGAGCGGTATCTATCATCACAAAACGGATGGCAGTTCCTTTCTTCTCAAAAACTTTGGTATAATAACGACCAGGCATCGACCAGCGACGACTCACATTGGTATAATCCAACACAGCCTGCGTATTACCCCGGTATTCATGATTTCCCAAGATCGGGAACCAGTCTATCATCAGTTCGGGATGGCTGTAAATCAACTCGTAGTTGGTCATCCAAAGCGGATCGTTAACGCTGCGTACACCTTCAAAGTGGTGCACGTCTCCGGCTGCAAACACACACTCGGGACCAATAACATCCGCCATTTCTCCCATCAGCTCGGCTATGGGCTTCTGGTCATAATAACCGTTACGTCCCAAATCGTTAGCCATATAAAAATTCAGTTGTTTCTCCAGTCCTTTCCAATCTTGTGGAGTCTGGGCACACACATTCAGGCAGATAGCCGCACCAATGACAACAATCCATACCCATGTCAATACTTCTTTCATTTTTCTAATCATCATCAACGTTTTCATATACTTAATTTTTAGAAATTTATTTTTAAACCTGCATTCATTCTCACGCCATAATATTCTGCCTGCATAGTACGGTCCTTCGTACCCTGGTAGTAACGGAGCGGCTGGTTCAGCAGATTGTTCGCCTCAGCATAAAAGGTCATCTTCACCTTCTTGCCAAAGGTATAACTGGCGTTCACATCCATATAGTTCACGGCATCATAATATCTGTCATAAAATGTACTTGGGCCCATTTCATCGATAAAACTGGAGGCATAGTTATAGCTCAGGCGCACATTCAAGCCTCCTTTTTCAAAGTAAAGAGAGGCATTCGCCGTATGCTCGGGAGACCCCGGCAAACTCAACCCGCTCTCGTTCTCACGTCCTTCGAAGTTAAAGTCCTCCACGCGTGAGTGAGTATAAGTATAGGTTCCATAGAAACCCACATACTTCAAGGCCGGAGCAATGAAGCCGAAATCACGCTGATAAGAAAATTCCAATCCCCACAGATTAGCATTTCCTGCATTCTTGGGCTGAGTGAAACGGGTATATTCTGTTCCTTGGTATTCATAGTTGGTCAGTACCTGATCTACGATGAAATCGTCTATTTTCTTATAGAAAAAGCCTGCGCTCACCAAACCTACACTCTTGAAATAATAATCGGCACTCAAATCGAAGTTGTAAGAAATAGTAGGTTTCAGGTCAGAGTTACCAATCTTTATTTCATTATCGCCACGGTTGATATTCACGCTGGGAACCAAAGCTGAATATTTGGGTCGGCTCAAGGTCTGCGTGTAAGAACCGCGTATCTTGAAATCATCATTTACATCCCATTTCACCAAAATAGAAGGAAGGAAATTCACATAACTGTTGACGACGCGGCCGGTCTTGGTGGTCTTATCTGTTTCATCATCATAGTTACGACCGGTATAACGAAGAGAAGTGTGCTCCATGCGGAGCCCTGCCATCAAGTTTATATCAGAGGTAAATTTATGGTCAAATCGTACATACCCGGAACTTACAGTTTCACGAGCCTCAAAGTTCTCAGCCAATTCGGCTTGTACCTGTTCTTTATCGAATTGGGAAGCATCATTTAAGTTCAATCCACCCACATATTCTTTACTGGCAAATGTTCCTACCTGATATTTGTCGCTCGGCATAAATTTATCCGTACTCTGGTCTACCGTATTTTTCAGGCTGTTGGTCATGAAGGCATCCTCGTCTTTCGGAGTATATTCGTAGAAGTCTATTTCTTTTTCTTTCGTTTTACGTACTACTTTCGCACCGAACTTCAGTTTGGCTCCATTATTCAAACTGGTTTTGAAATTGGCCGAAAATTTCATATCCTCTTCTTTGATGTCTTCCTGTTGTTCTGTCAGTTCTTTCAAGCTGAACTTATCACTCAGTGTCAGGGTAGAACCTGCTGTGGGTGTTGCCAACGGCTGGCGTTCATCACTCAAGTCCATATCAAATTCCTGCTTTTTCAGTTGGAAGTCAAGATAACGCTCATTAGGGCGTTCTTCTGTAGCTTTTGCATAACTGGCATTCCAATCCATGCCGATTGCTCCCCATAAGTGTTCTCCGCCCAAAGCGAAATCCATGGTACGCTGACGCTCCAGACGGGCATTGCGATTATCGGGAGTACCAGCTTTGGTTTGGATGCGGACTGTGCCTTTTCCGTTCTCATCCAAATCCTTGATATTGGTACGGTAACGGTTTTCCCAGTCATTGCGGTTGTTAAAAATACCCTTGAAAGTCAATTTATGGTTTTCATTGAGTTCGAAGTCAAAAGCCGCCGAATAACTTTGACGTTCACGGGTGACAAAGTACTGACGCATCTGATAATCGCTGACATATACTTTGCCATCCTCATTTTGTTCCCACATGAATTCAGTATCATAAGAACCGGAAGGAGCATTCTGATAAGAAGCGGAGAGCAACATGCCCAGTCTGTCATTGAAGAAACGGTCTCCGTAAGTGAAGCCTAAATTCAACTGGGCTTTTTCGCTGATCCAATTGTAACCACTTCCCGCTGTGGCATTGATAGTACGTTTATAAGGAGAATTTTTAGTTACCAGATTGATGGAACCACCGATAGCATCGCCGTCCATATCGGGTGTAACGACTTTGCTTACTTCGATGGTCTGAATCATATCGGCAGGAATCAAGTCCAACTGCACGTTACGAGTATCCCCCTCAGCAGATGGGACACGATTACCATTAATGGTGACGGAGCTTAAATCGGCACTAGTGCCGCGGACTTGTCCAAAACGGGCCTCGCCTTGATCGTATTGCACATTGATGCCACTGATACGTTTCAATGCATCACCTATGTTTGAGTCGGGAAATTTCCCTACTTGGTCAGCAGATACGATATTGGTGATACCCAGATTATTTTTTTGTGTATTGATTGCTTTCTTCTGCCCTTGAAAAGCTCCCTTCACCTGCACTTCCTGCAGTTCCACCCCTTCATTCATCACTATATCTTTCTCTAAAGTCTTGCCTTCGGGAACGGTAACTTTCATTTCAATAGGGCTATAACCTACATAGGTCACTTTGACGGTGTAAGTGCCGGGCTTCAGATTGGGTAATGTGTAGAAACCGTTCACATCACTGATCACTCCGGTTTTCAGATTCTCAATAAAGATGGAAGCACCCGGTAGAATTTGTTTTCCATTGTCTATCACACGTCCGCGAATAGTGCCTTGCCGGACAATGTTTTCATTTTCCTCGGCAAATGCATTTCCACAAACACCTGCCATCAGTAGCATAAGAGACACAGCTCTAACAACCTTTTTCATATACTTTTTTATGCGTTATAAATCTGTCGCAAAAGTAGATGGGTTAAGTTTCGTGAGAGTTACACTCTATTAAAGGTTTCATGACAAACGGATTTCATTCCTGTTACAAGACAGTTCCACACATGTCACCCTCCCCTTTTCCTTCCGGCCATATTACCTAACAATATAAATTAGAGATTTAAGCGCTCTTTCAGCAAACGGTAGCCACTATTACTGACTTTCAGCTTTCGACCGTTTTTTAAGATCAGTTGATAAGACTCCTTGCCGAACAATTCCAGACGGGATATCTGCTTAACCTGAACGATGGCCGAACGATGGATACGGACAAAGTCTGATCCAGGCAGATGAGTTTCAAAATATTTCATCGTCTGTTCTTTAATATACTCCCCTTCAGGAGTAATCAATGTCACATAGTCGCCACAAGACTGAATATAAAGCAAGTCCGCCAATTCTATCAAATGAATTTTAGTCCCATCTTTCACTGTGATCCGATCCAGGCAGTCTTCCGCATCCGCACCGGCTTCTTCCTCTTTCTTCCGGCTGGCCTCCGCTTTCCTGCGGTCTTCCATCCAGGTTTCCTGCATGGTTACCAATTGATTTTCCATCTCCTCACGCTCGCCCGCAGCAGATTGCAAACGATACCATAACAGGATGATGCTCCACAGTAAGGCCACATAACAGAGGCGGAAAGGAAGTGTGAGTATAAAAGGAGTGTAGACTGCATGATTAATAAACTCCAAGATCCACCGGATAAAGAAACTGCCCACCAAAGTACAAGATATGCCTAATATAGTGATAAAAAGCGTAGTAATGGAAATATGGACAAAGCCGAGAACATACCATGCCCAATAAGCCGATAGGGCAAACAGCAGAGTTGCAGCCATTCCGTCCAACAAGGAAACCCATATACCATCGTCTGTGTACCCCCACAGGAAAAGGCCTTGTACGCCGGCAACCAGCAGCAAGCCCAAAGCAACTATCCACCTTTGCGGCGACGCCTGTATAGGATGTGTATCCATATTCCGCCCGTCTTAATTTTTAACGACCAAGCCACTCCACGAAAGAGTCCCCCTTATCACCAGCACCTTTTGAGGATTTTCCTCTCTCTCCCAACGTTTATCCTCATAACCGCCCATGAATGTGCTGCAAAGACATTTTATGGTCCAGTCCGCAGGCACATAGAGTTCAATGCCCCCAAATTTACAATCTACATCCAACGGTGTCTCTCCTACGGGAATGTCCGTACGTCGCATGTCAATGATGCTGCCGCCAAAGCGGGTCTGAATACTTCCCCCCTTCAACATTTCATCCAATATGACCTGACGGACTCCGCTGAAAGCATTCTCCGAATGCAAAAAGCCATCTGCCGAGGTATAATTCATCGTTTTAAATTCTTCCGGAGTTCGACCGTACCCATGGTCTCTAGATTTCCCACCATGACTAAAAACAGTGACAATTCCTATCAGAATCAGAATAGCAGGCAGCATAAATGCCTGCATATCCGTACCACACAAAGCGCTGAGCTGATCATTCAAGTAGTAGGCACTGATACCCAGTAATATCAGTCCGAACACTAAATGACGACGTACCAATGAATAAACGCCGACTACTGCCACAACTGCCTGCCAGGATACCAGCAGGTCATAAACGGGAACTGTGATCCATTGCATATTACGTGCCAAAAGGAGTCCTCCGCAGGCGATAAAGAGAAATGCTATCAAGTACTTTACAGACGCATGTCCTCTGTTGAACTGAATTTTTTGTTTTGTTTTCATTGTTCTTTCTTTTAATGATTGATAATCGAGGATTACGGTCACAAAGTTCATCAAATGAAGGCAATACAGAAAGAGTATTTCTATAAATGCACGTTCTTTCCCCGATGAATGACGGATATTTCCCGATAAATAAAAGATGGAAATAAGCAATTCGTTACACGCAAATCTGCACAAAGATAGAAAAGGTTCTTTTGAAGTGGATGAAAAGAGAAAAAAGTTTTTGTATTCTATAGACAGTGCATCTTTATTATGCATAAAAAAACAGGTACTAATTTTAAATCAGCACCTGCATATTTAGAAGATATTTACCTAAACTATCTTTAATTCCTCACAATAGCATTTTTAATTGGAAGCGTCAAAAGTACGATCCCCCTGTGTACTGCTTCTAAAACAAAGCTTCCACTCCCCTAGAAAACGAACCGGCTTAAAATACCAGGTAGTAGTATTGGGACGTGTATCTTTCTCATCATTTTTGGGAAACAAAATCACCTTACAACGGACTTCATTATCAAGAGCTTCTTTAAAAATATAGTCAGTAATGCTATAATCGTATATCGGGAAAGCTTTCAGCCTATGCAACACACTCTTTAACTGAGTATTATCCAAAAGTTCCGGCTGAGCAAAAGGATCATCCGCTTTCGTTTCGTGCAGCATAATAGCTGCATCAGCATATCGCTGCTCCTTTACTGCGGTCATAAACTGATTAGTAAGTTCCAATACCTTTATAGTATCTTTCTTACTCAAAGCCATAGTTTGTTTTACAGTAGATGGATCGTCTCTTTCCTCTTTCTTACCACCCTGACCACACGAAACAATGAGTATTGAAGCAAGCCCAAGAATCAACAAATTAGTTTTTCTCATACGTACTATAATGTAAAGAGAAAAAAAGAGTGCCCGAAAGCACTCTTTTCTTCAAGTTTATTATAAATAGAGTTACTCACTCAGTTTATCCTACAGTCTTAGCTACATGACATACAATATCAAATTTTACTGTACCCCACGCATATTCAACTACTACAGGAAGTTTGATATCAAACTCACCTACTTCAACTTTATTGTTGATATAAGTCAATGTACCAAAGTTGCCCTTGGCAATTTCTTCTGTAGTAACACCATCGTATTTAACCTGTAAATTGGCAGGGATCGGTTCATATTTACCATTTATGGTAGTCTCAGCCTCCTTTGTATCAATAGTAACTGATTTAACACCATAATATGTATAATAGTTAATCGGAGCAATCTTGAATGCTTCATTTCTCCAGTCAGTGAATGCCAACTTAAGATCAATCTTAGAGCCTTCTGCACCAACGTCTACACCATCCTTAAAGTTATCCATCTTATCAGCTTCTACAGTGATAGGA
>ENA-UABS01000090-UABS01000090.1-human-gut-metagenome-genome-assembly--contig:-NODE-90-length-14784-cov-4.027022_pt1 | contig 14784 bp, 7 predicted proteins | sample MGYA00243871_ERZ654209 | MGnify/ENA primary metagenome ERZ654209 (study PRJEB26926, sample SAMN06165187) | human gut metagenome | biome: ENVO:00009003; feature: ENVO:2100002; material: ENVO:00002003... | reverse complement strand
CATACGAGATAGGCTCCGGTCTCGTGGGCTCGGAGATGTGTATAAGAGACAGACTATTGGGAGTATCAACTACCACATGGGCAGTCGGCAATTCAGGAAAAGCAAACCAGAAGAAGCATGCGTATACGAACGAAGATGTATGGGCAGCTTATGAAGGATTTAATAATACACTACTAGACTCCAATAAATATATTTACAAGACAAATTCGTCCTATCCGAGTGCTGTTGACCGTGGCAATGGAGCAGCGGCTATCTGGTGTCAGCCTATTTATTGGGATATGGCAATGAATGCCTATAAACTGGCAAAGGCACAGAAAGACAGAAAGAAGACAAGTTATTATAAAACACTCTGCGAGAAAATATTCGCAGGGAACAAAGCGCAATATTGCCAGTTCGATTTTGATGATAACAATGAAAATACCGGCTGGTTCATCTACGATGACATCATGTGGTGGACTATCAGCCTAGCACGCGGCTACGAACTTTTTGGAGTGGATGAATATCTGAAACTCTCGGAAGCTAGTTTCAAACGGGTATGGTATGGCTCGGAAAAAGTGGGTGATATAGGTTCGTATGACAAAGAAAACGGAGGTATGTTCTGGCAATGGCAACCCATTCAAAATCCGAAACCGAATAAATTCGGTGATGGAAAGATGGCATGTATCAACTTTCCGACAGTTGTTGCAGCATTAACCCTCTACAATAACGTGCCTGAAAATAGAAAAGAATCGACCGACAAACGGCCGGATTATCAGACGAAAGCTCAATATCTTGCCAAAGGTAAAGAAATCTATGAATGGGGAGTGGAAAATCTCTTGGATAAAGCAACAGGAAAGATTGCTGATAGCCGTCATGGAAATGGCAATCCCGCATGGAAAGCACATGTATACAACCAGGCAACCTTTATCGGAGCGTCCATACTGCTTTATAAGGCGACCAGAGAGAAACGTTATCTGGACAATGCTATTCTGGCAGCAGACTATACAGTGAAAGATATGTCTGCAGAACATAAAGTGCTACCTTTCGAAGGTGGTATTGAACAGGGTATCTATACTGCCATCTTTGCGGAATACATGGCATGGTTGGTGTATGATTGCGGACAAACCCAATATCTCCCGTTCCTGAAACGTACCATCAAAACAGGTTGGGCAAACAGAGATAAGACACGGAACGTATGTGGAGGCGAATACTATAAAAAGTTGCCGGAAGGTGCGGAAATCGACAGTTATTCTGCTTCCGGTATACCGGCATTGATGCTTTTGTTTCCGGCTAAAAAATAAATAGAAAACGACGGAATTTGCGTAAAATAGATTAAATAAACAGGTGATTTAAATTATGAAACAACAACTGATGATGCTGTTACTGGGAACAGCTTCTGTATTTTGTAGCTGTGAGACCCAGGTAGAACAGCACGAGAAGAATGAATTACGTGCTCCGGCATATCCGCTGGTGACAATTGATCCTTATACTAGTGCATGGTCTACTACGGACAATCTATACGACAGTCCTGTAAAACATTGGACAGGCAAGGATTTTTCTTTACTTGGTGTTGCAAAAGTAGACGGACAAACCTACCGTTTCATGGGAACGGAAGAACTGGAACTACGTCCTTTGGTAAAGACATCCGAACAAGGTAGCTGGACAGGAAAGTATACCACTCAACAGCCTGCTGACGGATGGCAGAATGCCGGATTCAATGATAAAGCCTGGAAAGAAGGCGAAGCTGCCTTCGGAACCATGGAGAATGAACATACAGCAAAGACTCAATGGGGTGAAGAATTTATCTGGGTACGCCGGGTAGCTGATATTCAGGAAGACTTGACAGGAAAGAATGTATATCTTGAGTTCTCTCATGACGATGATGCTATTATCTATATCAACGGCATCAAAGTGGTAGATACAGGTAATGCTTGTAAAAAGAACGAGAGAGTGAAACTGCCCGAAGAAGTGGTAGCTTCTTTGAAACCGGGTGAGAATCTGATTGCCGGCTATTGCCGTAACCGTGTAGGAAACGGATTACTGGATTTCGGATTGTTGGTAGAACTGGACGGTTACCGTTCTTTCCATCAAACAGCACAACAAACTTCTGTAGACGTACAACCTATGCAGACTTATTATACATTTACTTGCGGTCCGGTAGATCTGAAACTGACATTTACCGCTCCTATGTTCATGGATAATCTGGACTTGTTGTCACGTCCTGTCAACTATATCTCTTATGAAGTAGCCTCCAATGACGGAAAGAAACATCAGGTTGAATTGTATTTCGAAGCATCTCCGCAATGGGCAATCGACCAACCTCACCAGGAGTCTGTTGCTGACAATTTTACTGATGGTGATTTGTTATTCCTTCGTACCGGAAGCCGCAATCAGGAGATTCTGAAGAAAAAGGGTGATGATGTTCGTATCGACTGGGGACATTTCTATCTGGCAGCTGAAAAGAAAAACAGCACATCTGCAATCGGTGACGGCAGAGAACTGCGTAAGAGCTTTCTTGATAATAAGTTAGGAGCTTCTACCACAAACGGTTATGATAAACTGGCTTTGGTACGTTCATTGGGCGAAACACAAAAAGCTGATGGCCACCTGTTGATCGGATATGATGATATTTATTCTATCCAATACTTTGGTGATAACCTGCGTCCTTACTGGAACCGTGAGGGCAATGAAACGATTGTTTCCCAATTCCAGAAAGCGGAGAAAGAATACAAGACACAAATGAAGAACAGCGCTGCTTTCGACAAGAAGCTGATGGAAGAAGCTACTGCTGCCGGTGGACGTAAATATGCCGAACTTTGTGCATTGGCTTATCGTCAGGCCTTGGCTGCACATAAACTGGTACAGGCTCCGAACGGTGACTTGGTATTCCTTTCTAAGGAGAACTTCAGTAATGGTTCCATCGGAACAGTCGACCTGACTTATCCGGGAGCTCCGCTGCTTTTATATTACAATCCGGAATTGGTGAAAGCTACCATGAACCATATCTTCTATTATAGCGAAAGCGGAAAATGGGCGAAACCATTTGCTGCACATGATGTCGGTACTTATCCATTGGCTAACGGCCAGACTTATGGCGGTGATATGCCGGTAGAAGAATCGGGTAATATGGTAGTGTTGGCTGCTGCCATTGCCAAGGTAGAAGGTAATGCAGATTACGCACAGAAACACTGGGAAACCCTGACTACGTGGACAGACTATCTGGTAGAGAACGGACTTGATCCGGCCAACCAACTTTGTACCGATGACTTTGCAGGACACTTTGCACACAATGCCAACCTTTCTATCAAAGCGATCATGGGTGTTGCTTCATACGGTTATCTGGCAGATATGCTGGGCAAAAAAGACGTGGCTGAAAAGTACACACAGAAAGCGAAAGAAATGGCTGCCGAATGGGTGAAAATGGCTGATGATGGTGACCACTATCGTCTCACATTTGACAAACCGGGAACATGGAGCCAGAAGTATAACTTGGTGTGGGATAAACTGTTGAATCTGCAAATCTTCCCTAAAAATGTTGCAGAAACGGAAATAGCTTACTATCTTTCGAAGCAAAATAAATATGGTCTTCCGTTGGATAACCGTGAAACATACACAAAGACCGACTGGATCATGTGGACAGCTACATTGGCAAATGACAAAGCTACCTTTGAGAAATTTATCGAACCCGTATATCTGTTTATGAACGTTACACCTAACCGTGTTCCGATGTCCGACTGGGTATTTACAGACGAACCGAATCAAAGAGGCTTCCAGGCACGTTCCGTTGTAGGTGGATATTATATCAAAATGCTTGAAGGAAAACTGATTAAATAAAACAAAAATACCATGAAGAAACTAGCTCTATTCGCTTTTACGTTACTTAGTGCATGGGCTATGACTGCAAAAACAATTACCGGACCGGTGGACTATGTTAGTCCGCTGGTTGGTACGCAGTCAAAGCACGCATTATCTACCGGAAATACTTACCCTGCCATTGCGCTGCCCTGGGGAATGAACTTTTGGGTTCCGCAGACTGGTAAAATGGGCGATGGATGGGCCTATACGTATGACGCTGACAAGATCAGAGGATTCAAACAAACCCATCAGCCAAGTCCCTGGATCAATGATTACGGTCAATTTGCCATCATGCCGGTAACCGGTAAGGCAGTATTTAATCAGGATGAGCGTGCCAGTTGGTTCTCTCATAAAGCTGAAACGGCTACTCCTTATTATTATAAAGTATATCTTGCCGATCATGATGTAGTGACCGAAATTGCTCCGACAGAGAGAGCAGCTGCTTTCCGTTTCACTTTCCCCGAAAATGACCACTCTTATGTAGTGGTAGACGCTTTTGATAAAGGTTCGTTTGTGAAAGTAATCCCTTCGGAGAACAAGATTATCGGTTATACCACTAAAAACAGCGGTGGTGTTCCTGCCAACTTTAAAAACTACTTTGTACTGGTATTCGACAAACCGTTTACTTATACGGCTGCCGTAGCCAGTGGTGTGATTGACACCAACAAACTGGAAGCGACAGACAATCATGCCGGTGCACTGATCGGTTTCAAAACCCGCAAGGGCGAACAGGTAAATGTGCGTGTAGCTTCCTCTTTTATCAGCCCTGAACAGGCGGAACTGAACCTGAAAGAGCTGGGTACGGACAATGTTGAACAGATTGCAGCGAAAGGCCGCAAGATATGGAACGATGTACTGGGACGTATCGAAGTGAAAGACGATGATATCGACCATTTGCGTACATTCTACTCCTGCCTGTATCGTTCGGTATTGTTCCCCAGAAGTTTCTATGAGATAGATGCCAAAGGAGACGTGATGCACTACAGTCCTTATAATGGCGAAGTGCTTCCGGGCTATATGTTTACCGATACCGGTTTCTGGGATACGTTCCGTTGTCTTTTCCCATTCCTTAACCTGATGTATCCATCCATGAATACAAAGATGCAGGAAGGATTGGTAAACACTTATAAAGAAAGCGGATTCCTGCCGGAATGGGCAAGTCCGGGACACAGAGGTTGTATGGTTGGAAACAACTCCGCTTCCGTAGTTGCCGATGCTTACCTGAAAGGATTGAAAGGATACGATATCGAAACCTTGTGGGAAGCTGTGAAACACGGAGCGAACGCAGTGCATCCGAACGTTGGCTCTACCGGACGATTAGGACATGAGTATTATAATAAATTAGGATATGTGCCTTATAATGTAGGTATTAACGAGAATGCAGCCCGTACACTGGAATATGCATACGATGACTGGTGTATCTATCAATTGGGTAAAGCCTTGAAGAAACCGAAAAAAGAGATTGAAATCTTTGCAAAGCGTGCAATGAATTATAAGAATCTCTACGATCCCGAACACAAACTGATGCGTGGTAAAAATGAAGACGGTACGTTCCAGTCTCCGTTCAATCCGTTGAAGTGGGGGGATGCCTTTACGGAAGGTAATAGCTGGCATTATACCTGGTCGGTATTCCACGATCCTCAAGGTCTGATCGATTTGATGGGTGGTAAAGACGGATTCAACCAGATGATGGACTCTGTATTTATCCTTCCTCCGATTTTCGATGAAAGTTATTATAGAGCCGTTATTCATGAAATCCGTGAAATGCAGATTATGAACATGGGCAACTATGCACATGGTAACCAACCGATTCAGCACATGCTTTATATGTACAACTATTCCGGCCAACCCTGGAAAGCGCAACATTGGATTCGTGAAGTGATGGACAAACTTTATACCCCTGCTCCCGACGGTTATTGCGGTGATGAGGACAACGGCCAGACTTCTGCCTGGTATGTATTCTCGGCAATGGGATTCTATCCGGTATGTCCGGGTACGGATGAATATGTTTTGGGTACTCCCTACTTCAAGGAGATGAAGCTGCATCTGGAAAACGGAAAGACGGTGACTATCTCTGCTCCGAATAACGGAGACGATAAACGTTACATTTCGTCGATGAAATTGAACGGTAAAGAATATACCAAAAACTATCTGACTCATCAGGATTTGTTGAATGGCGCTAGCATTTCTTACAAAATGGATGCGAAACCCAATCAGCAACGTGGTACCAAAGAGTCCGATTTCCCTTATTCTTTCTCTAACGAATTTAAAAAGAAGAAGTAATCATGAAGAAACAGATCAAATATATCAGCGCAGGTATGCTGGCAGGTATGCTTCTCTGTGGCGGGGAGCTACAAGCCTTCAACCGTATGACGGAAATGCATGTATGTCTGGCGGATGCTATTCAGAAAGATAACCGCCCGGAAATATCCAATCGTTTGTTCCGTTCCAATGCGGTAGAGAAGGAGATTCTCCGTGTACAGAAACTTTTAAAGAATGCGAAGTTGGCATGGATGTTTACCAACTGTTTCCCGAATACACTGGATACAACCGTACATTTCCGTAAAGGAAGCGATGGCAAACCGGATACGTTCGTATATACGGGCGATATTCACGCCATGTGGCTACGCGACTCCGGTGCGCAGGTATGGCCTTATGTGCAATTAGCTAATGCAGATCCTGAACTGAAAGAAATGCTGGCAGGTGTTATTCTCCGCCAGTTCAAATGTATCAATATCGATCCGTACGCGAATGCTTTTAATGACGGCGCTATTCCTGACGGTCATTGGATGAGTGACCTTACGGACATGAAACCGGAGTTGCACGAACGTAAATGGGAAATAGACTCTTTGTGTTATCCGTTGCGCTTGGCCTATCATTACTGGAAGACTACCGGAGATGCGAGCATATTTAACGAAGAATGGATTCAGGCAATCACTAATGTACTGAAAACATTCAAAGAGCAACAACGCAAAGACGGAGTAGGTCCTTATAAATTCCAACGTAAGACGGAACGTGCACTGGATACTGTGAGCAATGACGGTCTGGGAGCACCGGTGAAACCAGTCGGTTTGATTGTTTCCAGTTTCCGTCCTTCGGACGATGCTACTACGCTTCAATTCCTGGTTCCTTCCAATTTCTTTGCCGTATCTTCTTTGCGTAAGGCAGCCGAGATTTTGGAGAAGGTAAACAAGAAGACAGCTTTGTCCAAAGAATGTAAGAACCTGGCGCAGGAAGTGGAAACAGCATTGAAGAAATATGCGGTGTATAATCATCCTAAATATGGTAAAATCTATGCCTTCGAGGTAGATGGTTTTGGAAATCATCATCTGATGGACGATGCCAATGTGCCGAGTTTGCTTGCGATGCCTTATTTGGGTGATGTGAATGTAAACGATCCGATTTATCAGAATACCCGCCGTTTTGTATGGAGTGAGGACAATCCTTACTTCTTTAAAGGCAAGGCAGGCGAAGGAATCGGCGGACCGCATATCGGTTACGATATGGTGTGGCCTATGAGTATTATGATGAAAGCCTTCACAAGTCAGAATGATGCCGAAATCAAAACCTGTATCAAGATGTTGATGGACACCGATGCCGGTACCGGTTTTATGCACGAATCTTTCCATAAGGATAATCCGAAGAATTTTACCCGTGCATGGTTTGCCTGGCAGAATACTCTTTTCGGTGAGTTGATTTTGAAGCTGGTTAATGAAGGAAAGGTAGATTTATTGAATAGTATACAGTAATATGCTGACATAGTAAATTGAACGCGGATAACGCGGATGATGCGGTTCTTTTTCTGGTGCAAAATCAGAAAAAACGTGTTATCCGCGTCGTCTGCATCTAAATATGAATAGCTGAAAACTAATAGTTAAAAACCAATTGTATCATGAAAAAGTTATGTGTATGGGCAGTTGCCGCCCTTTTAATGGCAGCTTGTACTCCGAAAGCTGAAAAGGCTACAGATTCCGGTTTATTGCAGAGTAAATTCCAGACAGAAGTAGATGGAAAGAAGACTGATTTGTTCACTTTGCGTAACAAGAACAACATGGAAGTTTGTATCACGAACTTCGGTGGACGTATTGTTTCAGTGATGGTTCCCGACAAAGACGGACAGATGCGTGACGTTGTTCTCGGTTTCGATTCTATTCAGGACTATATCAGCAAGCCTTCGGATTTCGGTGCCACTATCGGACGTTATGCCAATCGTATCAATCAGGGACAGTTCACTTTGGATAGTGTAGAATATCAGCTTCCCCGCAATAACTACGGTCATTGTCTGCACGGCGGACCGCAAGGATTCCAATACCGGGTGTTTGATGCCGAATTGCTGAATCCGCAGGAATTGCAGTTGACTTACCGTGCAGAAGACGGTGAAGAAGGTTTTCCGGGAAACATCACTTGTAAGGTGTTGATGAAACTGACGGACGATAATGCCATCGATATTCAATACGAAGCGGAAACAGACAAACCGACGATTGTAAATATGACCAACCACTCTTATTTTAACCTTGAAGGCGATGCCGGCAACAACTCCGGTCATTTGTTGATGGTGGATGCGGACTATTATACTCCGGTGGACAGTACTTTCATGACAACTGGCGAGATCGTTCCGGTAGAAGGAACTCCGATGGATTTCCGCACCCCGACTCCGGTAGGCGAACGTATTAACGACTATGATTTCGTACAGCTGAAAAACGGCAATGGCTACGATCACAACTGGGTGTTGAACACGAAAGGCGACGTAACCCGTAAATGCGCTTCTTTGAAATCACCGAAGACTGGTATCGTACTCGACGTTTATACTAACGAACCGGGTATTCAGGTATATGCAGGTAATTTCCTCGATGGTTCACTGACAGGAAAGAAAGGCATTACTTACAACCAGCGTGCTTCCGTATGTCTCGAAACACAGAAATATCCGGATACTCCGAACAAAGCGGAATGGCCGTCGGCTGTACTTCGCCCGGGCGAAAAGTATACAAGCCAATGTATCTTCAAATTCTCTGTTGATAAATAGGTTATAAAGGCAGTTCATGCCATTGAAGAACGGGTTGTCTGATTAGAGATTATCCGTTCTTTATTTTAATGTAATTTGTTAGTGCTCAATTGGGTTCATAGGGAAATTAGGATGATTTCCGGAAGTAGTAGAATAGACGAAATGAAGAAAAATAAAACGAAAGGACTTTTTGCATCGATAGTGCTTGGAGTGGCGGTTACAGCTTGTGCGCCTGCTTCTTCTTGTGGTACGGTGACGGTAGTGGACCGACCGGACATACAGTCCGTCAATACCAATTATATCGGGTATCGCGCTCCGCTTCGACCGTTGAATTTTATAAAGTTGCCGGTAGGTAGTATTCAGCCCGAAGGCTGGGTGAAGAAGTATCTCGAATTGCAGCGCGACGGTCTGACCGGACATTTGGGAGAGATCAGCGCTTGGCTGGAAAAGGATAATAATGCCTGGTTGACAACTGGTGGCGATCACGGTTGGGAGGAAGTTCCTTACTGGCTCAAAGGGTATGGCAATTTGGCATATATCCTGAATGACCCGAAGATGATTGAAGAAACCAAATATTGGATTGAAGGTGTATTTGCCAGTCGCCAGCCGGATGGCTATTTCGGTCCGGTCAATGAACGTAACGGCAAACGCGAACTTTGGGCACAGATGATTATGCTCTGGTGTCTGCAATCTTATTATGAGTATTCTCAAGATCAGCGTGTCATTGACCTGATGACGAATTACTTCAAGTGGCAGATGACTGTTCCCGATGACCAACTTCTGGAAGATTATTGGGAGAAAAGCCGTGGCGGTGATAACATCATCAGTATCTACTGGCTTTACAACCATACTGGGGATGCTTTCCTACTCGAATTAGCCGAGAAGATTCACCGTAACACAGCCGACTGGACGAAATCCACCTCCTTACCTAACTGGCACAATGTAAATATCGCCCAATGTTTCCGTGAACCTGCCACTTATTATATGCAGACCGGAGATTCAGCGATGCTGAAAGCCTCTTATAATGTCCATCATCTGATACGGCGTACTTTTGGTCAGGTTCCCGGAGGTATGTTCGGTGCGGACGAAAATGCCCGTTTAGGATATATCGATCCCCGACAGGGAGTGGAAACCTGCGGTTTGGTAGAACAAATGGCTTCCGACGAAATCATGCTTTGCATGACGGGAGACCCAATGTGGGCTGAACACTGTGAAGAAGTAGCGTTCAACTCTTATCCGGCTGCCGTGATGCCCGATTTCAAGGCATTGCGTTATATCACTTGTCCGAACCATGCCATCAGTGATTCGAAGAACCATCATCCGGGCATTGACAATCGTGGCCCGTTCCTTTCGATGAATCCTTTTAGCAGTCGTTGCTGCCAACACAACCATGCACAGGGCTGGCCTTACTTCACCGAACATCTGGTACTGGCAACTCCCGACAACGGAGTGGCAACAGCTATTTATGCAGCTTGCAAAGCTACAGTGAAAGTGGGAGACGGCAAGGAAATCACTCTTCACGAAGAGACAAATTATCCTTTTGAGGAAGGCATTGCCTTCACTGTTTCTACCGATGAAAAGGTTGCTTTCCCATTTTATCTTCGTATTCCTTCATGGACTCAAAAGGCGGAAGTGCGGGTGAATGGCAAGAAGGTAAGTGCAGCTCCTGTAGCGGGAAAATATCTTTGCATCAATCGCGAGTGGGCGAATGGTGATCGTGTGGAATTGACTCTTCCGATGTCTTTGTCTATGCGTACCTGGCAGGTTAATAAAAACAGCGTAAGCGTAGATTACGGACCTTTGACTTTGTCTCTTAAGATTGCAGAGAAATATGTAGAGAAAGACAGCCGCGAGACTGCTATCGGTGATTCAAAATGGCAGAAAGGTGCTGATCCGAAAAAATGGCCTACTACTGAAATCTATCCGGATAGCCCTTGGAATTACTCATTGGTATTGGATAAGAAAGAACCTTTGAAAAATTTCAAGGTAATCCGTAAATCCTGGTCGACTGACAACTATCCTTTCACAGTAGCCAGTGTACCTTTAGAAGTAAAAGCTATCGGTCGTCCGGTTCCTGAATGGAAGATAGACGAAACAGGACTGTGTGGCGTATTGCCGGAAGAAGATGCGGTGAAAGGTGATAAAGAAGAAATAACATTGATCCCTATGGGTGCGGCACGGTTGAGAATCTCTGCGTTCCCGAACACAAAAGAATAAATTAATAACCAGAAAACTTAGAATAAATGAAACGTATTGTTTTTTTAGATTACATCCGTGTGTTTGCATGCTTTCTCGTCATCCTTGTTCATGCCAGTGAGAATTTCTACGGTGCTCCCGGATCCACCGATATGGCAGGACCGCAGTCTTTTCTAGCGAATGAAGCAGACCGGCTATGGGTATCAGTATACGATGGCTTTTCACGTATGGCGGTACCCCTGTTCATGATAGTCTCTGCCTTCCTGCTTGCACCGATGAAGGAAGAGCAGTCTATGTGGCAATTCTATCGCCAGCGCTGTCTTCGCATCCTTCCACCGTTTTTCATATTTATGATACTGTACAGCACTCTACCTATGTTGTGGGGACAGATAGACGGAGAAACATCTATGAAGGACTTGTCGCGGATATTCCTGAATTTTCCGACGCTAGCCGGACACTTGTGGTTTATGTATCCTCTGATAAGCCTTTATTTGTTTATCCCAATTATATCCCCATGGTTGAGAAAAGCCACGGCTAAAGAAGAACGTTTCTTTATAGGGCTGTTCGTGTTGTCAACCTGTATGCCTTATCTCAATCGTTGGTGCGGTGAAGTGTGGGGACAATGTTTCTGGAATGAATACCACATGTTGTGGTACTTCTCCGGTTATCTGGGCTATCTTGTTCTAGCGCATTACATTCGTGTACACCTTACGTGGAACCGTTCCAAACGTTTCATTATAGGAATTATTTTAATGGTGATCGGTGCTGTATGGACTATTTATTCATTCTATGTGCAGGCTATACCCGGCGAACTCCATTCCACACCTGTAATAGAAATAGGATGGGCTTTCTGTACGATTAACTGTGTGCTTCTCACAACGGGTACATTCCTTATGTTTACATGTATCAAACGTCCGCAAGCTCCCAAGTTAGTGACGGAAACATCGAAACTTAGCTATGGTATGTATCTTATGCACATATTCTGGCTCGGACTGTGGGTGACTGTGTTCAAAGATACATTGGCGCTTCCCACTGTTGCCGCTATACCATGTATCGCAGTGGTTACGTTTATCTGTTGTTTGGTAACAACTAAGATAATCTCGTTTATACCGGGCAGTAAATGGATAGTAGGATAAATATCCGGAAACAATAAGATTTTGAATAGATAATCAAGTCTTTTCTGATTTTCTATTCAAAATCTTACTGTTTATAGCCTATTTCCCTCTTAATGTCCTCTTTCTCTTTTCACCTCTTTCACCCCTTTGTAAACTGTTATTTCCCAGTCTCTTACGGGTGAATCCTTCCTCTGTCAGAAGCTTTATGCCGCTTTCATCGGTTTCACCAGATACACATTTCCATATTTGGTATGTTTGCGGGTGACCCCTGCCGCAAGCAAAACTTGCGCGAACGTAGCCGGATTACTTCCTCGCATGGCAGCGGGGTTATACATTTTCAGTCTTCTGAATATGTCCGAAGCCGAGAGCCGTTCGCTTCCCTCTTCATCATCTTTAGCTATCCGGAAGCAGGCATGAAAGACTTCCTCTGCCGGACACGGATGATAAAAAGCGGCGTTGTGGCGTTGCAGTTCCCGTTCCTCTTCTTTTGTGAACCAGTAGCGGATGCCGGAGAGCAGTTCAGCTTTCAGTTGGGCATAGATCTGATCGTGCATGATACCTTCGCAGTCGATCAAATGTTCTGCTTCAATGCAGATGAATCGCCGGCTACCGGTGGGATCGGTGAGCAAGTCAAAACGGTTGCTTGTACCGATGAAAGAAGCGATGCGCGGCAAGTTGCGGAAATTCTTTTGATAAGCTTTGCAGATATTCAGGTTTGCCATTTGCATCAGATTCTTCAATAATGGCATTTGCTGCGTTCCGTATTTGTCAAATTCATCCATGTTCAGAAGTCCCATTTCGGCAAGTAACCTTTCCGGTTTTCCTTGTGCAGACAGTTTCAGGTTGTCCATGTAATAACGTGACAGTGCCGGCGGCATCAGTGCCTTGCAAAATGTGGATTTTTGTCGTCCCTGCTCGCTGCTGACAAGTATGGGGGCTACGCTGTTGGCATGTATTCCCGTCATGCCTAACCATTGGGCGGTGAGTCCCAGCATCCAGGTATGAAAGCTTTTTATCCAGAGCTGATTGTCAGAGACACGCTGCGCCAAAGCTTCCAGTCTGTCTGTCCCATCCCAGCCGGGCAGTTCCTCCATGTAAAGCCGGAAAGGATGGTATTCAGGAATACAAGTGGAATAAATGTAACGGCTCAAGTCTTTATCCCAGCAGGATATGCCCTGGTCGTGTGCTTCCATGCAGAAAGTGTTCAGTTCCCGCTTACTTACAGGTTCGAAAGGAACGGCACGCTTGTTGGCAGGACGATATTCCGTTTCTTCCGTCAATAGGTTGTAACGAAAATCATACTGTTTTTGCAGGAATGTACGTACCTCTTGGGTTAATCGGACCGGTTGTTTTCGTTCTGTCTCTTTCTCCCTTCCAGTAGGCGGTGCTGTGTCCGGCAGGGGAACGGTATATTTATCTTCATGACATTTTAGCGTTTTCTGTGGCTCTTTGTCTGTTTTCTCAACTGCATCTTCTTTGTTTTCCTTCATTTGAAACAATTTTAGTTCCTTCAATACCTGTCTCCATATCAATGTTATTGCATTCATTGTTTTTTCTATTTTTAAGTGATTAAAATCGGTTTATTGTTCAGCACTGATACTGCGAATGTACTATAGGATGATACCGGTTTGCAAGTATTTCTCCGGAAAAAATATTAATTTCTACGTATCTGAAGAAGTCGGCTTCTTATCATCCTTTTCTCTATTTTTTATCGTATCTTTGACGAAGAGTTATTGTTGATTCACTTTCGTGGTTTAATCAAATGACAAAAGTGATCTACTTGGATAACAACTGTGATTTAAATGAACCACGGTAGTGGTTTGATGATAAACTTAAAGTTTTTCAGGGAAAACGCACGAGTTAAAACGCTTTAATAAAGTTGTTTATCAAATTAGCTAGATACTCATCACTCCATCCAGCCTTCTTCCTTTTCCTATTGACAGAAGTCTTCTTGTCTTCATCCTGATAATTCTTCAAAATGGTCAATGCCATTTTAGTTAAAGTGGAAAAGTTTTGTGCCGAATTCATCATTTTTCTTCCATCATCTTCATTAAATGTAACATCCAACTGCCAATGCAATCCATTTTCTACCGCCCAATGCTTTCTCTTATATTTAAGAATAAGCTCTGGATTGTTCACTAATGAAGAGATGAAACAATGTTTCTCATTCTGTATTTCCCCTGTGGCTATATTTATTTTCTCGGTCTTTATTATTCCATAAGTCCTAAGATTCTTCCAATCGCGATAACAGAACCCTAATCTACTGGGTTCAGAGCAGGATATGCAGGTCCTTGTCACCATAAATCCATGACCTTCTGTGGTTTCTTCAGCTCTTTTGATAAAATCATTTTCTCTTCCGGAAATTAGCAAGTACTCCGCATCGTTTTCGATATTTTCCCTTAGTTTTAAATGATTATCTTTCACCTCTAAAAGATAATCGGCTTGTTTCTCTGTTATTTTTTCTACAATCTTCTTTTGGGTGCCAAGTGCATCGATGGTAACTACATCTCCTTGTCGTATATCAATGTCGTCCAGTAATTTGGGTATTGCTACTATTTCATTCTCTTTTATTGAGACCCGTTCCTGCCCCTGTCTCTTATACACATCTCCGAGCCCACGAGACCGGAGCCTATCTCG
>ENA-UABS01000066-UABS01000066.1-human-gut-metagenome-genome-assembly--contig:-NODE-66-length-16759-cov-5.274066_pt1 | contig 16759 bp, 10 predicted proteins | sample MGYA00243871_ERZ654209 | MGnify/ENA primary metagenome ERZ654209 (study PRJEB26926, sample SAMN06165187) | human gut metagenome | biome: ENVO:00009003; feature: ENVO:2100002; material: ENVO:00002003... | reverse complement strand
GCATACGAGATAGGCTCCGGTCTCGTGGGCTCGGAGATGTGTATAAGAGACAGAGATACGGAACTGGTAAATTTCCCTTTGTTCTGTCCAAAGTGTAAGACGGAAACTTTAATCAATATAGAACATGGAAAAGTAACTATTATCAAAGAGCCAGACGCTAAGACGCAGAGCCGATAATTTGTAGGTTATTGCAACTTATGGATTGTCGGCTCTTATTTGTTCCCTGCGAAGCAGATCAACAAATAAGTCTTGAAGAAATACAGTTAAAAAGAAAATAGGGAAAATAAGAAGCTGATTACTTCTTATTCTCCCTGCTGTTCAAGATACCGTCAATCGTACCTTGAATAATCTTTAATTCGTTATCACTCAATAAATCAAGTGCTGTTTCTATCTGACGGCGAGCTGTGTTTTTTGCCACTTTCTCTGCTGGATAGAAATATTCATCAACAGATATATTGAACATGGTAACTAAATCATGGAATAATTGAAAACTTGGGTGTGAACCGACATTTTCAATATCTGCGATATGGCGTTCCCCATAGAATACCTTGTCGCCTAAATCATTACGGGACAGCCCTGCTCTTTCACGGGCTTCTCTGATTGCCAGCCCTAACGGTCTGAAATCAAAAGTATGTGTTTCTTTTGTTTTTCTCATATTAAATCACCTAGCATGAGTTTATATCTCATGTTATGTAATTAGAATGTGTTAAAAATGCATATATTATGCAGTTATAATTCAGAAGGTGTCATTGTAACGGAAAATAAAAAAAACCGTTCCGAGATGATATACTTTTGTGCGTTTTGAAAATATAACGGGGCGGTTTTGGATATAACCAGAGCCGTCCTTTTTCATTGGTGGTTCAAGGTATAGCTCTGGTAAAGGGGGCTATATCATGATTGTATATGGAAGAATACTTTGCTGTTCCCAACTGAAAAAATATTTTAGTCCAGCATTACAATCATTCTACCCTCTACAAGAATTAAAAATTCATACAGATAACATTTATAAAGCAGTCCGTTTGTGTATTCACATTCACACGGGCTGTTTTTATTTTACCAAAAAGTTTTTTCGATTTTTTCTGGTTTCAACTTAACAAATCACACTTGCCATTCCCTATATGGTGCGGAAAGAGGGATAAACACTTTTCACGTCATAACGGAAAGGGGGTGAGATTGATGAAACCGTCTGACTTCCAGAAAACTGTTCAATGCCGTTTTGAAAGTTGTTTGAAGAAAGTTGTCCGTCATGTTGTCAGGGACTATCAGCAGGGATTTAAGCGAAGAAAGGAAAAAGAAATTTCCTTTTGTGAACTTCCAGAAATCATGGTCGAAAACTTGGCTGTATGGGACGACTACGAAACAGACTATACGATTTTCAACGTATGCGGTAATGATATTCGTGTCTATGATGATGAATTGGCAGAAGCCTTGAAACAGTTATCCGAACGTAATCGAGAAACTTTGTTGATGTATTACTTTTTGGAAATGAACAATGAAGAAATCGCCAAAAAGCAAAATATTTCCAGAAGCGGAGTTTTTCAGAACCGCCACAATTCATTGGCACTTATGAGAAAACTATTAAAGGAGAAACGATAGCAAATGAAACACACATTTAAGAAGCCGTCTTACTACTTGCTTTCGCAGGCTATGGACGGGGACGAAAAAGCGATTGAAAAGATACTGGCATTTTATGACCCATACATATCAAAGTGCTGTCTGCGTCCACTTTATGATGAATACGGAAATGTTTATATTGTCGTAGATATGGAGTTAAAGGGACTTATCCGAGAAGCACTTATCAAAATGATTTTAGGGTTTGATATTGCCTTAGAAATCGAAGAAGAATAACAAGCAGTAATGCAGAGTATGATTTGTTCAATCCCCTCTTTCCTGCTCTGCACCCTGCTTTTATATGAAAGCAACACGCTTTCGCCACAGCTCTTTGCTACGAAAATAAAACACGTAGCAAAAAACTGAACCTTGACAACAAATGTTTTCAACAATTATGAAAGCATCACTATAAAGCAGTCACAGTATTGGCTGCCTGTAGTGAGAGATTGATCGTATTTAAGAAAGGCTAGCTTTGAGCTTCCACATGATAACCATGCTTTTCCAATTCCCGTATATAACGAGAAAGCTGTTTTTGTTCACAGTGCTTACGTCTTGTTTCAAAACAGGATTCGTCAAATACAGTTCCTTGTTTTAACATTGTGTAGATGATGACAAGAAGTTTTCGGGCAAGTGCGACAATCGCTTTTTTGGCTCCTTTTTTCTGTTTGATTCTCCAGTACCATGCCGAAAGATAAGTGTTGCGTTTCCCTGCAATCACCCAGGCAATTTCGCAGAGCATACTTTTTATGTAAGGATTGCCTTTTGTGACAGAGGTGCTTTTTCGTTTTCCAGCACTTTCGTTATTACCTGGGCACAAACCGGCCCATGAGCAGATGTGTTCCGCAGTTTTAAACGGCTTCATATCAATACCGATTTCAGCAATAATTGCACAGGAAGCAGTTGTGCTTATTCCATAGATGCTATTCAACTGCTCAACCTGCAGGGCAAATGGAGCCATATCTTCCTCGAGACTCGTTTCAATTTCAGCAAGATGTTTCTTTAAAGAATCATAATGAGTCATGAGAATCCTTAAAAATGCCTTTTGGTGTTCTGACAGTGTTCCGTTCACGGACATGAGAATTTCATCAATACGGTTTCTGGTCTTGGTTTTGAGACAAGAATCTAAAGCAGTTTTATCAATCTGCCCATGTTCAATTAAATGCAGAATGATGTTTCTACCCGAAGCGCCAAAAATATCAGAAATAAAGGATGATAGACGGAAGCCGGAACTTTGTAAAAATTTCTCAATCCTGTTCTTCTGTGACGTAATATCGCGGATGACACTCTTACGGTAACGATTTAGATCGCGGAATTCCCGAATTCTTTTTTCGGGAATAAAACTTCCGTTCAAAAGTCCGGCGCGAAGCAAGGTGGAAATCCATTCGGAATCCCGCATATCGGTCTTTTTGCCAGGAACATTTTTCATATGGCGTGCATTTACAACAAGCAGGGTAATGTCACCAGAGAAAGCATCCTCCAGTATTTCATAAATCGGCATCCAATAGATACCGGTGCTTTCCATAGCTACATGATGGCAGTTTTTAGAAACGATCCAATTCCGTAATGCTATCATATCCGGAATCAATGTAGAAAACTCACGGATTTCAGAACGGGTTGGCTTGCCCAGAGGACCAGTCAGGATACATGCAACAATTTTTTCTTTGTGGACATCCAGTCCACAGGAAATTTCCAGAAGGTCTTTCATACAGAACAACTCCTTTACTATAGAATTGGCAGGAGATTTGCCCGAGATAATACGGACTTTGCTACTCGTGCTATTCATAAAAGGTGCGACAATATGCTGTGCTCAAGGGCAAATCATTTACGTTGACAAACGGGGTGCAAATCCTCCAAGGTGCAATCAAACTTAATCCTGCCTAAGACTATTGTAAGGCAAAAAGAGAAGTGAAAAAAGTAGTGGAGTCAGTATCCTATTTTCATTATAGGCTGAGATAAGCTTTCATGATTCGTTGACAACTGAATAAAGCAGACAGATACGTTTGTGAGATAGCGAGCCACGGGGACTGTACGCCACGACCTTTTCAAAAGAAAGCGAGCGACCCACGCAGTGATCCGAGAGCGACTGTTGGAAAAGTCGTTTTGCCACGACCTATCCTCACAGAATAATGATACGTCCGCATGGTGCGGTTCTGCCCACAAGAATGGGAATAGTTGAGATACTAACGGAGCTTTCCAAAGCCGTCTGTCTGCTTCTGTAACATTGTGAAAAATACGCATATTGGATAAGCCTATGTGCGTATGTTGAGAATAGATAGTTGATTAAGGGAGCTGATACATTGACTAAAAAAAAACCTGCACAATATATTGTAGAACGAGAATTTTTATGTAAATTTTCTGTAGAAGAATTACTTATCCGTATCGTGAAATCTCATATTAAAAACGCATATCAAGAGGTGAAAACCTTTGAAAATCATGGAAAGAAGCCGTACTTTATGGTATAATATTATCATAGGTACGGCAGTTGAATAGGTGGAAAAATGATTTATCAAAAAGGTTCAAACTTATTTAACGTGGCTATTTATATCAGATTATCACGAGAGGACGGAGATAAGGAAGAAAGCGATAGTGTAGGAAATCAGAGAAAACTTTTAACAGAATATGTGAACAAGCATGACGACTTTATCTTATATGATGTTTATATTGATGATGGTTTTACGGGAACGAATTTCGATAGACCAGACTTTCATAGAATGATTGCTGACATTGAAGATAACAAGGTAAATTGTGTTGTTGTAAAAGACCTTTCCCGTTTTGGACGAGATTACATTGATACGGGGCGATATTTGGAAAGAATATTTCCAGAGCTTAATGTTCGTTTTATTTCTGTAACAGATAATATTGATAGTATGAAGCAGGCATACGATATGTTACTTCCTATTAAAAATATATTTAACGAACAGTATGCCAGAGATATTTCTAATAAAGTTCAAGCGACTGTAAAATCAAAGCAGAAAGCAGGAGAATTTATCGGAGCATTTACAAGCTATGGCTATAAGAAATCTCCTGCAAATAAGAATAAACTTGTGATTGATGAATATGCGTCCGAAGTTGTAAAACGAGTATTTACTATGTATGCACAAGGAATAGGAAAACAAAGCATTGCAAAAATACTAAATGCAGAGGGTATCCTTTGTCCGTCGGAATATAAAAAGCTCAACGGTGAAAATTATAAAAATTGCAACCGTTTGGAGAAAACTTCCTATTGGACGTATTCAACAGTAAATATCATGTTGAAAAATGAAATGTATATCGGCAACATGATACAAGGGAAGAAACATCAGCGTATGAGAAGCAAACAGCGACCAGTTGAGAAAGAAAACTGGATAAGAGTTGAAAATACGCATGAACCGATTATAGACCGTCAACTGTGGGATAAGGTACAAAAACTGCTGACAAAGAAGCATAGGGATATTGACTTGGAAACAAATAAAAATATCTTTGCAGGCTTTATAAAGTGTGGCGATTGTGGTCGGGCAATGATGAAAAATTTCTGGCGACGTGCAGACGGAAGCAGGTCTTATTCATTCTATTGTGGAACTTACAAAAGAAGAGGAAAGGACTATTGCACTCCGCATACTCTCCCATTTCAAGTATTGAATGATATTGTGCTGGGCGATTTAAAGCAGATTATCCGCAATGTAGAGAATTTGCAGGAGCTTGTAAAATCACAATCTTTCACAGCAACAAAAATCAGAAAATCAACTGACATAGAACTGACAAAGTTAAAAACAGAACTTGAAAGAGTAAAGAAACTGAAAAAGTCAATTTATGAAGATTACAAAGACGAACTGATTTCTAAAGAAGAATTTCTTTCTTATCGAGAGGACTATCAACAAAAAGAAACGCTTTACTCCAAACAGATTGAAACGCTGGAAGAAAAGAAAAAGGAAAGTGTAACAGAAGATGTTTTTGAAACACCGTGGTTAAGGCGGTTGTTGGAACTGAAAGACATTGAAGAATTAGACAGAGATATTATTGTGGAAATGATAGACCAGATAACAGTTTATGAAAACCGCAAACTTAAAATCTCATACAACTTCGGAAATGAACTGGAACATTTATTTTCAAGCGTTTACTGTGAGGACTTGGAGAAAAAGGCTATCTAATCTCAATACATTTCTAACTCCCCATATATACTGGGGAATACATATCACAATTTGCGTAAACTACAACCAGCACATGGTGGAAGTGATCCCGGTAAGATTTCCACCTCCGGCGTCATGGAAAAGGATGTCAACCTCAGTATTGCAATGGCTCTTAAACAGCTGTTTGAAAACAGAGGCTTTACTGTTGTCATGACCAGAACCACCGACTGCGACCTCGCCCCGGATAATTCCAAGCATCCAAAGACAGATGATCTCACAAAGAGAACTGCCCTGATGTCTAAAAGCAATGTGGCAGTCAGCATCAGTATCCATCAAAACAGCTTTGAGGACAGTTCAAGCTGCGGTCCACAGGTATTCTATTATGAAGCCTCTGATGCAGGAAAAGAGCTCGCATCCTCTGTTCTTGGAGCTCTAAACACTTCTCTTTGTGTCGCAAAGCCACGAAGCATTAAGCCCAATAAAGAATACTTTATACTTAAAAAATCCACATCCCCGACCGTAATCGTAGAATGTGGATTCTTGAGTAATCCTGCTGAGACACTTCTTCTTACTGACAAAAACTATCAGGATGACCTGGCACATGCAATATATATCGGTGTTACAGACTATCTTGCGCAATCACCCTCTGGACATTTACAATAAACTGCTCTGCGATGTGATATAGTCTGGTTGTCTGGACACTTTCACTGCCATCAAGCTGCTTTTTAGTCTCATTATCTGACTCAGTATTTGATTTCATATCTGACATCTTAGACTCTTTTGCAGATATATCATGCTCCAGTGCCACATCTATGCGCACACGCTGTTCACCATCACTTATTCCTGCCTCAAACATAGTGATATTGTCTTCAAACAGCTTTTTAGTCTGCTCATCGTCTGTGACTATCATAGCAGATACTGAGTTTTCCTTTGCCTCAAAATATGCAGCTACCCTGCCGCATTTTTTATCCTCAAGGAATATGTCAACCAGTCCCTTTTTATCTTCACCTCTTACTATGCGAAGCTTCATACCTGTGACCCCGTCTGCAGTCTCTATTGGTACAATATAATTTTCCTGTCTCGACATATTTGAAGCGATCCTTAGCTGACTGCATAATAGCTTCATCTGTCTGAGGTCTATTGAACCTGTGTGCCTATCCTCTATAATCATCGAATCCATAACATGCTCTGCTGTATCAGCCAGCGTTTCCTGCGCCTGCGCAAGCTCCTTTGGATTTTTGACCGACTCAGAAAACCGTCTGAGAGTCTCATCCAAAAGAGCCCTTGCCGTAGCACTGTCTCCACGCTCCCAGAGATTTCTTACTGTCTCTGACGGATTTTTCATTAGCCGTGACGCAGCCATGAGGTTTACCGCGGTTGTTTTTACATCATATTTCTCTAGAAAAGCATATACGTTCTCAGGCGCCGAAACTGCCTGATTGAACTGTCTTAGCTGCTCCGTGGCATATTGCTCTGACAGTGCGTTATCCTCGTCTGCCTCATATACAGCCTGCCTTAACTGCTCCGGAGTCATATCAAGCCAGCTGTCATACTGCACAAACTCCATTTTCTCAGGTGAAAGTGTATCAAGCACATCCCTTAGGCAGTTTGTATGATATGCGCTTTCTATCTGTGAGTCAATTTTAATGCCCCTGCTTACACTGTCCACTCCGGCAAAGGTATCGTCCACCTTATAGTCCATGGCACTCTTTCCTCGTACCCGGACCGCTGTAAGCAGATTTTTCATTGTAATATCTGCTCCCTGATTAACAAGTGAGCCTATCACAGCACCATCTGACTGCTCCACCTGTGAAATAAGCCTGTATATGCCTATATATGAGTCTCTTTCCTCCTCTGAGATTTCATTTTTCTTTTCAAGCTTCCAGAGAAACTCGCTGAATTTCTCATCCCTTTCGTCAGGATTTTCTGATTTTATCCGTCTGGCAGTTTCACTTATGTCACTCATGCTCATATCAAGCGGTGATATGCCTCTTTTTATCATCTCAATCGTCACCGCCGGTGTCATATCGCTGAATGCTCTCTGCACCTGCTCATCTACAGACTTTATCTGCTTTATATTGTCCTCTGTGATGTCGGTACTGTTGTACGCAAGTATCCGTACAGCCCTGCGATTGCTTTCAGATGTATCTATCTGAAGTTCTTTAAGTATATCATCCACATTCTGAAATGCTTTTGATATACTGTCTCCCATATCTGCCCGCGGTGATGTCATAAGAGTCTCATATCCTGAGGCTGCTGCTTCTAATGACTGCTTCATTGCTTTGCCTGCTGTATACAGCTCATACACAGTGTCATCAGCGGATTCCAGGGTCAGTACATACGCCGGCTGCTGCTTCATCTGATTGAAAATATCACAGACATTATTGTACATACGTACCCTATCATCAGATGCCTCTACACTGCTCTCACCAAACAGCGCTCCGTAGTATTTATTTTCCTGCTGCTTAAGCAGCTCCACTACACGTTCAATAGGCTCTGTGTCTATTGAAACTCCTTTTTTTATGAGTGAAAGGTTGGCTTCTGCTGTCATGGAAAGTCTCGCTTCCTCAAGCTTTCTTTGAGCTGTCACAAGCCTTGCTTCCCGGCTGTCTGTAATCTGATTATCCGCAGCTTTATCCGATAAGGCCTTCGATGCTGCACTATCCTTGCCTCTTGCAGCTATAAGCTTTGACAGATTCTCTATCGTGACAGGTATGTTATCTGACTCTAATGTGACAATGTCATCTGCGGTCGCCTCACCTAATACATCACAGGCTTTCTTTGCCATGTCAAATGTCAGACCATCTTGTGACATAGTGGCATCTGTAGCCTTTTTTCCCATTGCCAGTGCTTCTGTCACTGCCCTTGCATAAAAATCACTGCTCACATTTTCTTTTGCTGCGTTGATGCAGTCTACCTGATTCGCAAGCAGCACATTATCAGGTGTAACGGCTATATCTTCATCTATCAGCCATCTGCACTGATTCAGATTCTCATCACTACTGTCTATATGAGCTTCCTCTAATATCTGTTTAAGCTGTGGCTTAAGCTCCTCAAACAGCTCATCTGATATCTCCGTCATTTTGGTTTTCTGCCTGTAATCTTGTACCTGACTGCTGCTGTACGTAGCCTTGTATACATTTGAAACCGTCGGATTCATGTTATTTCTGACCAGATATGCCTTTGTCTCATCGGATATATTTGTAAGACTCTTTGCCCGGTCTATGGCATCTGTACCTGCCTTTATATTGTCATCTGTAGCAGGAATATCATATGCTTTCATCTGATTGACAAGCATGGCCGCTTCAGTCTGGCTTCCCGTGATGTCTGTAAGCTGCTCCCTGCTCAGATCATCTCCATATATGGATATATCTACACCTGCTTTTGCCAGCACTGCTTTTATCTTATCGGTCTCTGTGACAATGATATCGTAGCCGTCATCCTTTGCAGCTTTGTAATCATCACTCGTGGTGGTGCTTGCAGTGACAATCATATCATTTCGCCTGTTTTCTGAGGTCTGATTCATATCATTTAGCAGATTTTCTGCCATATCTGTGCCATCGTTGTTCCCGGCTTCGTTTTTAGCCTGTGGTCTTGCATATATCGTATCCGACATATCAACAGAGTTTGACGAACCGACAACAGCCGCCTTTTTTGACATATTGTCACTGCTGTCTGTCTTTATGTAGTCTGACACACGCATACCCGCTGTCATGTCATTTATGGTTTTTGTGTCCGTATTTTTCGTATCTGTGCTTTTATTAATCAAATTCTCTATCTGCATATTTCCTGCTCCGTGCCCTGCATATGTACCATCTCTGCAGCCTTTATTTATGGATATTCTTACTTCGTACTTTTGTGGTTCTGAATAGTTATCTTTTTTTATATATCGACATATAATACGCAAAAATAAAGACCGCGCCTTAAATTGGCGCGGTCCTTTACCCTGCTATTTACCGGTATATTAGTATTTAAATACAGCAACTCCGTAAGGCGCAAGTGGATAAGCAAATGAAAATGGTCTGCCGTCACACTCTGATTTGACTGCCTTATAGTCCAGCTTCTTATATGTCTGTTTTGCTGCCTTGCCTCTGCCCTTTGCAGCCTTCTTTACAGGCTCTTGTACCGTTTTGCCTGTAAACTTAGGATCCTCACTATCTAAAACAAGCTGATATGTCTTGTGCTTTGGCACTCCGACTCTGTAATCAGGTCTCTCTACCGGTGTGAAATTGATGACAAAGAGCATATTATTCTTGCCATCCTTGCTCTTTCTGATAAAGCTGAAGATGCTTCTGTCTGCATCGTTTGCATTTATCCATTCAAAGCCTTCCCAGCTTGAATCCAACTCATACAGACAGCGGTTTCTCCTATAGAGGTGAAGCAGCTCCTTTACCCAGTTCTGGATTTTTTTATGCTCCGGATTCTCAAGCAGATACCAGTCGAGTTCTCTTTCCTCACTCCACTCCTGCTTCTGTGCAAACTCCTGTCCCATGAAAAGAAGCTTCTTTCCACAGTGTCCCATCATAAATGCATATCCTGCCATGAGGTTCTTGAATTTATCCCCTTCTAAGCCCGGCATTTTGTTGAGCATAGAACACTTCAGATGTACCACCTCATCATGTGACAGTACCAGAATATATTTCTCACTCTCATTATAGCTCATCGCAAATGTCATCTTGTTGTGGTTATTTTTACGGAAATATGGATCCAGCTTCATATAATCAAGGAAGTCATGCATCCATCCCATGTTCCACTTGTAGCTGAAGTTCAGTCCGTCTTCCTCTACCTTGCCTGTTACCTTTGGCCATGCGGTAGACTCTTCGGCTATCATTACAGTTCCGTGATTTCTTCCAAGTATGAGTGTATTGATATGCTTGAAAAACTCTACTGCCTCGAGGTTCTTATTGCCTCCAAACTTGTTTGGCACCCACTGTCCGTCGTTCTTTCCATAGTCAAGATAAAGCATTGACGCAACTGCATCCACACGGAGTCCGTCTACGTGGTAATTTTCTATCCACATCAATGCACTTCCGATAAGGAAGTTCTTTACTTCATTCTTACCGTAGTCAAATATCTTTGTGCCCCAGTCGGGATGCTCTCCCTTTCTTGGGTCTGCATACTCATATGTGGCTGTTCCGTCGAAATTGGCAAGTCCATGCGCATCCTTTGGGAAATGTGCAGGTACCCAGTCGAGGATTACTCCGATATTATTTTTATGGCACTGATCAACAAAGTATGCAAAATCCTCAGGCTCTCCATACCTCGATGTAGGTGCATAGTAGCCTGTCACCTGATATCCCCATGAGCCATCAAACGGATACTCTGAAATACCCATAAGCTCAATATGTGTATATCCCATAGTTTTCACATAGGATACGAGTGATTTTGCAAGCTCCCTGTATGTATAAAAGCCCTCATCATCCCTGCCCGGATGTCTCATCCATGAGCCCGGATGACACTCATATATAGCCATAGGTGAAGAATATACATCAGCATCTGACTTTGCTGCTCTCTTATCCATCCACTCTTTGTCAGTCCATGTGAAGTGCTCGATATCTGTGATGATTGACGCTGTTCCCGGACGAAGCTCTGCGTAGTTTGCGTATGGATCCGCCTTGTACAGCTTATCACCCTGTTCAGTGACTATAATAAACTTATACATCTGACCCTTTTGCGCTCCCGGTACAAAAAGCTCATACACTCCCATGGTTTCCGGCTCTACACGCTTCATCTCATGACTGGTCTCATTCCAGTCGTTAAACTCACCAAACACGTATACTTCCCTCGCATGTGGCGCCCAGACGTCAAAGCACACTCCTTTTTTTCCTTTGCGCTCAGCTAAGTGAGCACCCATCTTCTTGTAGATATCATAGTGTGTTGCCTGACCAAACAGGTAACAATCCATTGCTGTAAAATTACACATATATATACCCCCATAAGTATTTATTTTTCCCTGAAATGATCCTCTTTGAGTACAATTCGGTCATCATCTGTATATCGCCTGGCTGTCAGAATACTTATAGCCTTCTTAAGTCCGCTGTGAGCCTCCCTGTCTATGGCCTCGTCAATTATATCCTTGACCTCTGTCAGAGTGGTAGCCTGGTCTATCCTCTCAATATTGCTGATTCTGTTATGCAATGCCAGAATAGCCATCTCATCTATCTTGTACCCAAGCTCTGCAGAGTACGATTTGGCAAACAATACGAGTTCATCATTTGTAAAAATAGGAACCGATATCTTTTCCGTGAACTTGGATGCAAAGCCCTCATCCATTGAGAGAGCCTTCTTTATACCCTTTGATGTATCCTCAAGTATATAGAGTGTTCCTGTAATATCATGCTCCATCAAAAATGATAGCTGGGCAGCTATGCTGCGGTCGATATCACCGGCTCTTTCTATGATGAGACAGCCTCCTGTTATCTTTCTGACTACCTGCTGCACATCCTTTTTATTGAGTGCGGCAGCATCAATCTTGCCCATCTTTCCTGTAAGCTGTTCACCATCTTTTTGTAATACCTTTATAAAGCTTGTAGCAAGCATTGTCTTTCCGCAACCCTGCTCTCCCTGTATAATGAGGTTGCCTGTGGATGCGTTTTCTTTCCTGTTGAAATGATCAAGCACTGCATTATATGCCTTGCAGATCTGATCCTCCATACCCTTTACCGGTATGAAATATGAAAATATAGCTTTCTGTTCGCTTGTAAGCTCTTTTATATGTTTTGTTTCTTTCAATTTCGAGTCATCTTCTTCGCTGTCTAAATCCTCCGGCAATGAAATATCCGGCATTTTTCTTGTCTTAGCCATATCCAGCTTCTTCTCCAGTCCCGGATTTTTTGCTGTCATCTTGGCTATTTCCTGCTCGATAAATGATGTCACATGATCAAAATCTCTCTTCTCAGAAACGTTTTCTTTCTCCTGTGAAGTCTCATCATCTGATGTATCATCATCGACATTTAACATATCATCTGTTATTTCAGGCATCATGGTAGTCGGCTGCGTGAATATCTCGTCTTTCTCAGACTCCTCTGCCATAATTATATCCTCCGGCTCTCCAACCGGTTCCTTGACTTCATCTGCAGCATCTTCCGGTGCTTCCTGCGACTCCTGTACTTCGTCTATAGTCTCTTCAGGTGCTTCCTGCGGCTCCTGTGCTTCGTCTATAGCTTCTTCAGGTGCTTCCTGCGGCTCCTGTGCTTCGTCTATAGCCTCTTCCGGTGCTTCCTGCGGCTCCTGTACTTCATCCACAGTCTCCTCTGCATAAAGCTCCTGCATATCCGGTTTCTGCTCTTCTTCAGGCTCCTTCACGGCAGCTTTCTGCTCTATAATATCAACCGGCACCTTCAAATACTCCTCCTCAAGAAGTTCCTTCGGAGTGACACCTGCATCCAGCTTTGGAATGACATCATTTAGTCTCTCCATGATGTCTCCTGCCTCCTGAAGTGCTCTTGCCTTAGCTGACTCAAGCTTCTGCTGCTCAGCCTCTTTAAGTGCAATTTCAGCCGCATGTCTGGTCTTTTCCCATTCTTCAAGCACATCCTGTATAGACATCTGTCCTGTAATCTGATGCTCAAGCTGAGTCTTTTCACTCATGACCATAGACATCTGTCCGTCAGCGTCTTCACCCAAAAGCTCCTTGAAATTCAACTTAAGTGAACCATCTATCTCTTCATCTGTAGCGATATGTTCTGTCTCTTCCGGCTGCTGTACATACTCTTCCTGCTCCTTTTCGAGCTTAAGATAAGGAATATCCTCAACTATCTTTTTGATGGTATCCATCGTATCAGCAACTTCATTCTTGCCCTTGGCCTCCATGATCTGCTGCATACCCTTGGCAATCTCCTGCTGTAAATTTACAGTATTGAACTTCTCCTGATTTACAGTAATCTGCGGAATAGTTACGTCATCATGCACTATCTCTCCGCCCTTTACCATCTCCATGGCACCTATCTCAGTGATCTCAGCCTCATCCTTTATCTTAGCCGGCTTTTCCTTCTCTGCCTTGAATCGTCTGTACTTTTCCTCCTGAGCCTTGGTAAGTGGCTGATAAAGCATCTTAAGCTCCAGCGCACGCTCCACATATGGTCCGTCTCCGAACCACAGAATGAGCTCATCGCAGGCATCTATACACTTATCGGCTTTTCCGGCCTTGTGGTATAGATATGCAAGCTCATATGCCCACTCCTCAGTGTATTCTTCATCCTTGTACTCTTCAAGAATAGTGATAAGCTCATCAAATGAAGCCCCCTGCCCTTTTTTGATGGCATATCTTAATACATACTTCATATCATCATGAGGCGCTATCTCAACAAACTCATCATAATACTCTGTAGCAGCATCATAATCACCCATCTTGATGGCGACCTCAGCCAGTCTGTATATAATCATCCTGCCGATTGGTGAACGGTCATAGGCCATTAAAAGTATATCCCTTGCATCCTGGTATCTTTCGGCCTTCTCGTAGATTTCGCCGATTTTAACGAGTGTATTTACATTTTTAATTTTGTTCCAATTTATGCTATCCGCAATCTCTGCTGCGCTCATATAGCCCTCCTCGGCGCTTAGGGCTTTTATCTGATCCAGCTTGAGATTGTATTCGTATTTATCCACTTATTTCACCTACTCGTATTTAAGCTTATTATTTTTGGTATCTACGCCTGTTGTCTTTGTATAATCCCTTGTGTCCTCAGGAAGCTTCTTTTTCCTGAGAGCATAATTAACAACTCTTTTCACAATATAGTATATCACAGCAAAGGTTGGAACACCAAGTAACATTCCAAGAAAACCAAACATTCCTCCGCCGATTAGTATGGCAAACATAACCCAGAAGGTCGAAAGACCGGTAGATGAGCCAAGTATCTTAGGCCCTATTATATTGCCATCCACCTGCTGCAGCACGACAATAAATATCAGAAGATAAAGTGCATGCCACGGACTCTGAATTACTACTATGAGTAACGATGGAATTGCACCGATAAACGGTCCGAATACCGGAATCACATTTGTGACGCCGATAATCACTGCAACGAGCACCGATGATGGAATCCTTAAAATCAGACATCCGAAATATGCAATCACACCTATAATCAGTGAATCTATAATCTTACCGCTTATGAAGCCTCCAAAAATCTCATTTGTCTTTCTGATCGTCTCAATGATGATATTGCCTGTCTTTGGCTTGCAGACAGCATATATTATCTTTTTGCTCTGTCCTGCGAGAGTCTCCTGAATACTCATCACATAGACCATCACGATTATTCCGATAATAAAATTAAATAAGCCTCTGACTACCGAAATCACACCGGTTGTAATCTGTGCAACATACTTCTGTGCCTCAGGAATTATCTTTTCTGTGGCATAATTCTCAATGTAGTCGGTTGTATTCTGTAAACATGTGCTCGCGAGCTCAGCTATTTTGCTGTCCCCGAAATTGCCGTTCTTTATCATGTTGATGAATGCCGCAACGTTATTTGGCAGTGTCTTCATAAGTCCTGATATACTTGCTATGACAGAAGGCACAATAGCCGCAATGAGGAGCGAAATAATCGCTACAAGAATAATAACCGAGCCTGTGATTGCAAGAGCTCTTGAAATCTTTCGCAGCTTGCTTTCGCTTTTCATCTTTTTGGAAAGAAGCTTTTTAAAGCATCTTTCCAGCCACAGCATGACAGGATTCATCAGGTATGCAAGCACAAGTCCCATTATAATGGGCATTGCTGCCGCAAGCAGCTTGCTCCATATGCCTGCAAAGCCCTCAAATCTGTACAGTGCAAAGAAAAACAGTATACTGACTGCAAACGTGACAAATACCATGACACCTATTCTGATCAGATGTGGCCATTCCTCACGCCCTGGGTGCGAATTCTGCTTCGCACCCTTATCTTCATTTATCTCAATGTTTGATTTTTTACCAGCTTTTCCGGTTTCTTCCATCGGATTAAAATCTCCTTATTTACGGTTATAGTTGATGAGACATCCTTTTAATATTATCTCTCTTTCATCATCTGTGAGCTCACCCATCTTCAGTGTAAATGGCTTTAATTCACCATCCTTGACAACATATGCCTCAAACTCCGTCTTTGCATCCTCTATTTCCTTCTTGATTCCCGGAAGGAAGATATAGTCGAGATTGTGGAACGGAAGCTCTCCCTCATCAATGATGAATGGAAGCATTCCCCAGTTGATAAGGTTTGAACGGTATCTCTTTGTGGCATACTCGTTTGCGATATTTGCCCAGCCTCCGAGTACCTTCTGGCAGCTTGCAGCCTGCTCTCTTGCTGAGCCGTCACCTGGCTTAACAGCAAAAATTGTACTTCCGAAGCCCATATTCTCATGGCTTGCCTCAGGGAATTTTTTCTTTACTACTCCCATGATTTCAGCAACCTCAGGAACAGCCTTTCCTGCGCACTCACCACTCTCTATAGCCTTCTGGGCCTTCTGGATTTCCTTTGCTCTGCCTACATACTCAGGATCCTTTCTTGAAAGTGCGAACTCTGCAAGGCCAAGAGGGTTTGAACGATATGATGATGTCTCTCCTGAAGGAATGAGCTCATCTGTTGTAGTAACAGGATCATGAATCTCTGAAACCACCTTAAGGAGCATATTCTCAGGAAGCGCACTCATTGCCGGCCAGTCCTTGATGTTTGGTCCGAACTGGATTTCAACTGAAGGATCTGCCACTCCATGGCTGTCAAATACACGGTTCTCATATATAGTCTTGTCAAAGAAATATTTAGGCTTTGTAAAATTGACATCAATATCCGCTGCTGATGTAAGGAAGCCCTTGTTTGCTGCTGTTGCAGCGATTGAACGTGCATCCATGAGTGCCACTGAGCTGATCTGTCCGTTCTGTACCTTAGAACCCTCTCTGTTAGGGAAGTTTCTTGTTGAATGACGGATAGAGAATGCGTTGTTGGCAGGTGTATCTCCTGCACCAAAGCAAGGTCCGCAGAAAGCAGTCTTTACGATTGCACCTGTCTCAAGAAGCTTTGCTACCTGTCTCTTATACACATCTCCGAGCCCACGAGACCGGAGCCTATCTCGTA
>ENA-UABS01000063-UABS01000063.1-human-gut-metagenome-genome-assembly--contig:-NODE-63-length-16947-cov-4.056595_pt1 | contig 16947 bp, 8 predicted proteins | sample MGYA00243871_ERZ654209 | MGnify/ENA primary metagenome ERZ654209 (study PRJEB26926, sample SAMN06165187) | human gut metagenome | biome: ENVO:00009003; feature: ENVO:2100002; material: ENVO:00002003... | reverse complement strand
CGAGATAGGCTCCGGTCTCGTGGGCTCGGAGATGTGTATAAGAGACAGGAATGTATATGGCTGAAGGAAACTCTACGGGAGGATTTAATGTGAATAATGCCTTGAACTCATTCTTGCAGAGCGAAATCTCGAATATTGCCGGAAAAGCACTTGATATCAATGTGGGCATGGAAACGGTGGATGATGCCGATAGCGGCGGGAAACGCACGGATTATAACTTCCAGTTCGCCAAACGTTTCTGGAATAACCGCTTCCGTATAGTGGTAGGCGGTAAAGTGTCTACCGGAAGTACGGTACAGCAGGATGAAACCTTTATTGATAATGTATCCATAGAATACCGCCTGGACAACAGCGGTACCCGGTATGTCAAGCTCTTCCACGACAAGAATTATGAGAGTGTGCTGGAAGGTGAGATCATAGAGACCGGTGTGGGTATTGTGCTTCGCAAGAAGATGAGCCACCTGGGCGAACTGTTTATTTTCAAGTCTAAGAAGAAAAAATGATCGTTGGAGATATGGAGAGAAAACATAACATAAACCTGCTTCTATTATCGGTATTGTTGCTGGTGACAGCTGCCTGCTCTACTACCAGGAACTTGCCGGAAGACGAAACGCTATATGTCGGTGTGAAAAATATGGAGATTCTGAATGAGGACAAGACCCCTGCCGGTGTCCAGACTTTGGAAGAGGTGGAGGCTGCTTTGTCTTATCCTCCCAATAATGCCATTCTGGGAAGCAACTCCTTGCGTTTTCCCATTCCTTTCGGTTTGTGGATATACAATGATTTTGTGAAATACCAGGATAAAAAGGGGGTGGGGCATTGGATCTTCAACAAGCTGGGGGCTGCTCCGGTGTATTTGTCTACAGTGAACCCGGAAACCCGTGTGAAGGTGGCGACCAATCTGTTGCACGATTATGGCTTTTTCAATGGTGCTGTGACTTATTCTGTAGACTCGTTGAAGAATCCTCGGAAAGCCAAGTTAAGTTATAAGATTGATATGGCGAACCCTTATTATCTGGACTCTGTCATGTATCTGAAATATCCTCCTCGCGCCGATAGTCTGATCAGGGCTGCTTATGACCAGAGGGTATTGCATAAAGGAGATAATTTCAGTGTATTGAAACTGGAGGAGGAACGCCAGCGGCTGAGTACCCTTTTCCGTAACAATGGTTATTATTATTTCCGTCCTGAATTCATTACTTTCCGTGCGGATACCTTGCGCAAACCGGGAATGGTCAGTTTGCAGGTTGTCCCGAAAGCCGGAGTGCCTGCCGATGCGAAAAAACCTTATTATATAGGGAATACCTCTGTTTATCTCACCGGATATAAAGGGGAGGAACCTACTGATTCCATCGTCTTTCCGGGAATGACTTTACACTATAGCGGTAAGAAACCCGGTATCCGCCCCGGAGTATTGGCTAAGCGCTTCTTTTACCAGAAAGGGCAGCTTTATTCTCAGGCCCGCCAGAATTTTACGCAGGAAGCCTTGGCGCGTCTGGGCATTTTCAAATTTGCCGAGTTCCGCTATGCCCCGCAAGATACATTGCCGGGGTGTGATACGCTGAATGTGCGGATGAATGCTACATTCGATTTGCCGTATGACGGAGAACTGGAATTCAATGTGACTACCAAAAGTACGGATCAGACTGGTCCCGGAGCGATTTTCAGCCTCTCGCGGAAGAATTTCATGCGTACAGCCGCCACGCTTTCTTTCCAGTTGAAAGGGTCATACGAATGGCAGACCAATTCTACGGCGGATGGGAACAGTTCTAAATTGAATTCATACGAGCTGGGAACTTCTTTCTCATTGGAGTATCCTCGCCTGGTGTTGCCGTGGATGAGTAAAAAAATGATGCGCTCACGATTTCCGCAGCATACCTCGTTCAAGTTGTATGCCAGTCAGTTGAACCGTGCCCGTTTCTTTAAAATGCTTTCTTTCGGTGGAACGGTGTCATACGATTTCCAGCCTTCGCGGGTATGGAAACATACGGTGACTCCTTTCAGGCTGGCATTTAATACGTTGCAGCATACTACTACACGTTTTGATACGATAGTGGACAAGAACCGGAGTTTGAAAATCAGTTTGGGAAATCAGTTTATTCCGGCTATGAGTTATACGTTTACGTATGATAACGCACCGTTGAAGAAACGCAATAATTTATGGTGGGAGACGTCCTTTACTTCGGCTGGTAATCTGACTTCGTTGGTGTATGCTGCTTTTGGGAAAGGATTCAAGGAAACAGATAAGAAGTTATTGAACAGTCCTTATGCGCAATTCCTGAAAATGACATCCGAAGTGCGTTGTTTGTTTAAAGTCGGAGAGAAACAGCATATAGCCACTCGTTTGATGGGGGGGATTTTGTATGCATACGGGAACCAGACTGTAGCGCCCTACAGCGAGCAGTTCTATATTGGGGGAGCCAACAGTATCCGTGCGTTTACAGTGCGCTCTATCGGTCCCGGTTCTTATCGTCCCGAAGATAAACAGTATGGTTATCTGGATGAGACCGGAGATGTGAAGCTGGAAGCGAATGTGGAATACCGTTTCCCTATCCTGGGTGATCTGTACGGGGCAGCTTTTCTGGACGCGGGAAATGTGTGGCTGCTGCGTGAGCAAAAGAATGAGGAAGGTGAGAATATACGCCCCGGCGGTTTGCTTACTCTTCGTAATTTTGCTAAAAGTGTAGCTTTGGGTACTGGGGTGGGGTTGCGTTATGACCTTACTTTCCTGGTGATCCGCCTGGATCTGGGTATTGCTCTTCATGATCCGTATGACACCGGCAAGAAAGGATATTATAATATTCCTAAGTTTAAGGATGGACTGGGATTGCACTTTGCTATCGGCTATCCTTTCTAGAAATAGGGCTTGATTTGCGTCAAAAGGAGGGAAATGATTGATTTATGCTCGAATTTGAATGGAATGTAGCTTTTTTCCTCCGTATTATTTTGTAGCTTTGTACCATCAAATATTCAATTTTAAATAAATAAACTATGAAACCAACTTTATTTTTATTGGCGGCTGGTATGGGCAGCCGTTACGGAGGATTGAAGCAATTGGATGGTCTGGGTCCTAACGGCGAAACTATTATGGATTATTCTATTTATGACGCTATCAACGCCGGTTTTGGAAAACTGGTCTTTGTTATCCGTAAAGATTTTGAACAAGATTTTCGTGAAAAGATTATTTCTAAATATGAAGGTCATATTCCTTGCGAACTGGTATTCCAGGCTTTAGACAATCTGCCGGAGGGTTTTACTTGTCCTGCGGAGCGTACAAAACCTTGGGGAACTAACCATGCTGTCATGATGGGAGCTGATGTGATACAGGAACCGTTTGCAGTGATCAATTGCGATGACTTCTATGGCCGTGACTCATTCCAGGTAATGGGCAAGTTCCTTTCTGCATTGCCCGAAGGTGCTAAAAACACTTACGCTATGGTGGGCTTCCGCGTAGGAAATACATTGAGCGAGAGTGGAACGGTATCCCGCGGCATCTGCGGAACCAATGCGGATCATTTGTTGACTTCCGTGGTAGAACGTACCAAGATTCAGCGCATAGACGGAGAAGTGAAGTATATTGACGACAATGGCGAATGGACAGCTACCCCTGACACAACTCCGGTGAGCATGAACTTCTGGGGCTTTACTCCTGATTACTTTGCTTACAGCAAGGAATTCTTTAAAGCATTCTTGAGTGATCCTAAAAATATGGAAAACTTGAAGAGTGAATTCTTTATTCCGTTGATGGTGGACAAGCTGATTAATGACGGTACTGCTACCGTTGAGGTATTGGATACTACCAGCAAATGGTTTGGAGTAACTTATCCTGAAGACCGTCAGAGTGTGGTTGATAAGATCCAGGCATTGGTGGATGCCGGTGCAGATGCAATCGTGATTGATACAGCTCACGGACACTCTAAGTTTGTGATTGAAAAACTGAAAGAAGCAAAGAAACGCTTCCCGAATATTGATATTGTGGTAGGTAACATTGCTACCGGAGAAGCTGCCAAAGCTTTGGTGGAAGCTGGTGCAGATGCTGTGAAAGTAGGTATCGGCCCGGGTTCTATCTGTACCACTCGGGTGGTTGCCGGTGTAGGTGTTCCACAGTTATCGGCTGTCTATGATGTAGCAAAAGCGTTGAAGGGTACAGGTATTCCTTTGATTGCCGATGGTGGTTTGCGTTATTCGGGCGACGTGGTGAAAGCATTGGCTGCCGGAGGATATTGCGTAATGATCGGATCATTGGTTGCCGGAACAGAAGAATCTCCGGGTGACACTATTATCTTCAATGGTCGTAAATTCAAATCCTATCGTGGTATGGGTTCATTGGAAGCAATGGAGAACGGTTCGAAAGACCGCTACTTCCAGAGTGGAACGGCTGATGTGAAGAAGCTTGTTCCCGAAGGAATCGCTGCCCGTGTTCCTTATAAAGGTACGCTTTTCGAAGTTGTGTATCAGCTGACTGGTGGTTTGCGTGCAGGTATGGGATACTGTGGCGCTGCTAACATTGAGAAACTTCATGACGCTAAGTTTACCCGCATTACCAATGCAGGTGTAATGGAAAGTCATCCGCACGATGTGACGATTACCAGTGAATCGCCTAACTATAGCCGTCCGGAATAATAGATAGATACGGTGAACTATTAACGGTGAACGGTGAACAGGCTGTATAATCAGCAGGGTGTTCACTGCTCACCGTTTGTTGTTTGAAAAATAAAAATTGATGATGAAAAGAAACCTGTTGTTGGGATGTATTTCTCTCTTTGTAGTCGCGGTCTTTGCACAGGAAGATCCGGTATTGATGCGTGTTAACGGAAGAGAGATACTCCGTTCGGAATTTGAATATGCATACCGCCGTTATGCCGAACGTTCAAATGCCAGGCTTTCGTCCAAAGAGTATGCGGCACTTTTCGCTCAATCGAAGTTGAAAGTGGAAGCAGCCAGGGCTGCCGGACTTGATACGACCTCTGTTTTTCGTAAACAACAGGAGAAATGCCGGACCGAGTTGGTGGAATCTTATCTGATAGACAGGCAAGTGATGGATAGTTGTGCCCGTGCTATCTATCAGAAGATGGGATTGAAAGCACGTAGCGGCAGGGTACAGGTGATGCAGATTTTCAAACGTTTGCCACAGACAATCACTTCCCGGCATTTAGAAGAAGAAAAAACGCGGATGGATTCTATATACCGGATGATACAGAATCAGCCGGATTTGAACTTTAACCGTTTGGTCGAAATATATTCGGATGATAAGCAAAGTAGATGGATCGAATGTCTGGAAACAACGAGCGAGTTTGAGAATGTTGCTTTCTCTCTGGCAAAAGGTATGGCATCGCAGCCCTTTTTCACTCCTGAAGGGATTCATATCTTGAAAGTGATGGATCGGGAGGAAACAGCTGCTTACGAAAATGTCAGTGCCAGGTTAATGGAACGGTTACGGCGCAAGGAGATTTTGGACAAAGGTACAGGCGCGGTGCTCGAACGCTTGAAAAAAGCATGGCAGTATGCTCCCAATCAGGCGGCAATGGAAGAACTGCTGGCGAAAGGCCGTACAGAACAAACCCTGTTTACGATTGACGGACAAGCATACACCGGAACTATGTTCACGCATTTTGCCTCTTCTCATCCTCAAGCTGTCAAACGGCAGTTGGAAGGATTTATAGCTAAGTCATTGCTGGATTATGAAAGCCGGAATATCGATAAAAAGCATCCGGAAATTCCTTATGCCTTGCGGGAATCTGATGAAAACTATTTGCTGGAAGAGATAACACGTCAGAAAATAGATTTGCCCGCAGCTAATGACTGGGCGGGATTGGCTACTTATTTTAAATTTCATTCGTCGGATTATCGGTGGGAGAGCCCCCGGTATAGAGGAGTCGTGCTTCATTGCGTTGATAAAAAGATGGCAAAGCAAGCCAAAAAAATGCTGAAGAAAGTGCCGGAAAAAGAGTGGGCGGACAAGCTTCGGCAAACTTTTAATACATCCGGGGAGGAAAAGATACAAGTTGAACAAGGAATTTTTGCCGACGGAGACAATAAATATATAGATAAACTGGTTTTTAAGAAGGGTGATTTTGATCCTTTGATGTCTTATCCTTTTACTATTGTAGTAGGCGAAAAAATGAAAGGTCCAGATGATTATCGGGAAGTAATTGATCGGGTTCGAAAGGATTATCGAAGCTATCTTGACACGTGCTGGATGCGGGAATTGAGTGAGTCCGGTAAGGTTGAAATAAACCAAGAGGTTTTAAAAACAGTTAATAATAACTGATGTAACCGATTATTCACTATCTTCGTACCTTAAATAAGTAGATTTTAGTTGCCGATGCGAATATTAGTCCTCTTACTGATTACCCTTCTTGGTTGTGGAGCGTGCAAGGAACAGCACGACCACAAAGGAAAGACTCCTTTGGTAGAGGTGGACGGTAATTTTTTATATAAAGAAGATTTGATGTCCGTGCTTCCGGTCGGATTGTCAAAAGATGATAGCATTCTCTTCACCGAGCACTATATTCGTAGTTGGGCGGAAGAGATTTTATTGTATGAGAAAGCTGCGAACAATATCCCCGATAATGTGGATGTAGACAAGCTGGTGGAGAATTATCGAAAAGCGTTGATAATGCATACTTATCAGCAGGAGTTGATTAGCCAGAAGTTGACGAATGATATTTCCGAACACGAGATAGCAGAGTATTACGGCAAAAACAAGGAATTGTTTAAACTGGAAAGTCCGTTGATTAAGGGATTGTTTATTAAAGTGCCGTTGACAGCTCCCCAGTTGAACAATGTGCGCAGATGGTATAAGTCGGAAAAACAGGATGCTATCGAGAGCCTGGAAAAATATAGTTTGCAGAATGCGGTGAAATATGAATATTTCTATGATAAATGGGTGTCCGTGACCGATGTCCTGGACATGATTCCGTTGAAAGTAGAGGCACCGGAAGAGTACGTAAACAAACACCGTCAGGTAGAATTGAAAGATACGGCTTATTATTATTTCCTGAATGTGAGCGATTATCGCGGAGTTGGTGAGGAGAAACCGTATGAATTTGCCCGCTCGGAAGTGAAAGACTTACTGGTAAATCAGAAACGGGTGAGCTTTATGGAACAGGTAAAGAACGACTTGTATCAGCAGGCGGTAAGTAAGAAGAAGATTATATATAATTATTAAATACAAAGAATGAAGAAGTTTGTGAACTTTAGATTTGTTGTTACCCTTGTCCTGGCAATATTTGCTAATGTGGCAACCTATGCACAAGATAATGTGGTTGATGAAGTAGTTTGGGTAGTAGGTGACGAAGCTATTTTAAAATCAGATGTAGAAGAGGCCCGTATGGATGCCTTGTATAATGGACGCAGATTCGAAGGCGATCCTTATTGTGTAATTCCTGAAGAGATTGCTGTGCAGAAGTTATTCCTGCATCAGGCAAAGTTGGACAGTATCGAGGTTTCCGAAGCGGAAATCATCCAGCGTGTGGATATGATGACCAATATGTACATCCAGCAGATCGGTTCCAGAGAGAAAATGGAGGAGTATTTCAATAAAACATCCACCCAGATTCGTGAAACTTTGCGTGATAATGCACGTGACGGATTGACGGTTCAGAAGATGCAGCAGAAACTGGCAGGAGATATCAAAGTGACTCCGGCAGAAGTACGCCGTTACTTCAAAGATCTTCCACAGGATAGTATCCCTTACATTCCTACACAGGTGGAAGTGCAGATTATTACTTTGCAACCCAAAATACCCGTTTCGGAAATCGAGGATGTAAAGAGGACACTGCGTGATTATACGGATCGTGTGACAAAAGGAGAAATCGACTTCTCTACATTGGCCCGTTTGTATTCTGAAGATAAGGCTTCTGCCATTAAAGGTGGTGAATGTGGATTTATGGGACGTGGTATGATGGACCCCGCTTATGCGAATGTGGCATTCAGCTTGCAGGACCCGAAGAAAGTTTCCAAAATTGTAGAATCGGAATTTGGTTTCCATATTATCCAGTTGATTGAGAAGCGTGGTGACCGTGTTAATACCCGCCATATCCTGTTGCGTCCGAAAGTCTCGGAAAAAGAACTGACCGAGGCTTGTGCCCGTCTGGATTCTATTGCAGATGATATTCGTGCTAACAAATTCACATTTGATGATGCCGCTGCCGTTATCTCACAAGATAAGGATACCCGCAACAATCACGGTATCATGGTGAACATCAATGAACATTCAGGTATCACTACTTCTAAGTTCCAGATGCAGGATCTTCCTCAAGACGTTGCTAAGGTAGTGGATAAGATGAATGTTGGCGAGATTTCCAAAGCTTTTACAATGATTAATGAGAAAGATGGAAAAGAAGTATGCGCTATCGTGAAATTGAAAACTAAAATCAATGGTCATAAAGCAACCATCGCGGAAGACTATCAGGATCTGAAAGAAATCGTAATGGATAAGCGTCGCGAAGAGGTGTTGCAGAAATGGATTCTGAACAAGCAAAAACACACTTATGTACGCATCAACGAAAACTGGCAGAAGTGTGACTTCAAGTATCCGGGTTGGGTCAAGAATGACTGATATAACCTTGCTTTGACTTTATATGCTGAAAAAGAATAAGAAAAATAAACAACAAGACAGGCATAGATGGCTCCTTATAGGCTTTCTATGCCTGTTTGGTGTATGTCTTGTGGCACAAGTGAGGCCGACGGGACAGAAACCCACGGCAGGGACTTCGACAAAATCGACTGCGGATACGTCTAAGACGGCTCCCAAAACCAAAACGTCGGCGGGTAATAAGAAACAATCGGACAACAAGAAGCAACCGGAGAATAAAAAGACCAAAGTTTACTTGCTCCATGCTGACGAAGGACAGGCGGATAAGCTGGCACGTCCGGATGTGCAGGTGTTGATTGGTAACGTGAAGTTGCGCCATGACAGTATGTATATGTACTGTGACAGTGCACTGATTTTTGAGAAAACCAACTCCGTAGAAGCCTTCAGCAATGTGCGTATGGAACAGGGAGATACCTTGTTCATCTATGGTGATTATCTTTATTATGACGGAATGACGCAAATTGCGCAACTTCGTGAAAACGTGAAGATGATTAACCGGAACACGACCCTGCTGACGGACAGCTTGAACTACGACCGTCTCTACGATCTCGGATATTATTTCGAGGGGGGAACTTTGATGGATGAAGAGAATGTACTGACTTCTGACTGGGGCGAATATAGCCCTGCAACAAAACAGTCGGTATTCAACCATGATGTGAAGTTGGTGAACCCTAAGTTTGTGTTGACCTCCGATACATTGAGGTATAATACCGAAAACAAAATAGCAGTAATTCTCGGACCTTCCAATATTGTCAGTGATAATAATCATATCTATTCGGAACGGGGATTCTATAACACATTGACCGAACAAGCGGAATTGTTGGACCGTTCGGTCCTGACCAATCAGGGGAAGAAACTTGTAGGCGACAGTCTGTTCTATGACCGGGTAATCGGTTACGGAGAAGCATTCGATAATGTGAAGATGACAGACTCCATCAATAAGAATATGCTGACGGGCGATTATTGTTTCTATAATGAATTGACGGACTCCGCGTTTGCAACAAAACGTGCTGTTGCTATCGATTATTCACAGGGAGACAGTCTTTATATGCATGGGGATACTTTGCAGATGGTGTCCTATAATCTGAATACCGATTCTTTGTACCGGTTGATGAAGGCTTACCATAAAGTACGTATGTATCGTACAGATGTTCAGGGAGTATGTGACTCACTGGTCTATAATTCGAAAGATTCTTGTATGACCATGTATACTGACCCTATTCTTTGGAATGACGGACAGCAACTGCTTGGTGAGCAGATCAAGATTTATATGAATGACAGCACGATTGACTGGGCGCACATTATCAACCAGGCGTTGACAGTGGAGATGAAAGACTCTATTCACTATAATCAAGTGTCCGGCAAGGAGATGAAAGCCTATTTCGTTAATGGAGATATGCGCCATATTGAAGTGATCGGTAATGTGCTGACAGCTTTTTATCCTGAAGAGAAAGACAGTACGATGACCGGATTTAATTGTCTGGAAGGTAGTATGCTGCATCTTTATATGAAGGATAAGAGAATGGAAAAAGGACTTTTTATCGGTAAATCCAACGGAACGATGTATCCGATGGACCAGATACCGCCTGATAAACTGCGTCTTCCTACTTTTGCCTGGTTCGATTATGTCCGTCCGCTAAATAAGGACGATATTTTCAACTGGCGCAGCAAGCGTGCGGGAGAAACATTGAAGCCGACTACCGACCGGCGACCAAAGACAGAAAAGCGAAACTTAATAAATATGAAGTAGTATGGGAATGTTTAACTCAATGAGAAAGCCCCGGGGCTTTAATCATCAATACATTTATGTAGACGAGCGGAAAGAAAAGCTCGCTAAGATGGAGGAGAACGCCAAACGTGACTTGGGGATGCTGCCGGAGAAAGAATTTAATCCGGAAGATATTCGCGGTAAATTCGTCGAAGGTACTACACATTTGAAAAGAAGAAAAGCAAGTGGCCGCAAACCGGTTTCTTTCGGAATCATACTGATAATCATTGCCTTCCTTCTCTATCTGTGGCATTATTTAGCAACAGGAAGCTGGAGTTTTTAATTGTTAATTTACGAAGTATGAGCGATATCATTCATTTGTTACCTGATTCGGTAGCTAACCAGATTGCTGCCGGTGAAGTGATACAACGTCCGGCATCTGTTATCAAGGAGCTAGTGGAGAATGCGATTGATGCAGATGCGCAAAATATACATGTGTTAGTGACTGATGCGGGTAAAACCTGTATTCAGGTGATTGATGATGGAAAAGGAATGTCCGAAACGGATGCCCGTCTCTCTTTTGAGCGGCATGCTACTTCCAAGATACGGGAAGCTGCGGACTTGTTTGCTTTGCGTACCATGGGATTTCGTGGGGAAGCATTGGCATCCATCGCAGCAGTGGCGCAGGTAGAACTGAAGACGCGTCCGGAATCGGAAGAACTGGGAACGAAACTGGTGATTGCGGGTTCTCAAGTGGAGAGCCAGGAGGCTATATCCTGTTCTAAAGGAAGTAACTTCTCTGTAAAGAACCTGTTCTTTAATGTGCCTGCCCGTCGTAAATTTTTGAAGGCTAATTCCACTGAATTGAGCAACATCCTTGCCGAATTTGAGCGTATCGCTTTGGTGCATCCGGAAGTTGCCTTTTCGCTTTATAGTAATGATTCGGAACTGTTCAATCTTCCGGTATCACAGTTACGCCAGCGTATTCTTGCTATTTTCGGTAAGAAGCTCAACCAGCAATTACTGAATATAGACGTGAACACTACCATGGTGAAAATCTCCGGATACGTAGCCAAACCGGAGACTGCCCGTAAGAAAGGAGCCCATCAGTATTTCTTTGTCAACGGACGTTATATGCGCCATCCTTATTTTCATAAGGCAGTCATGGAGGCTTATGAGCAGTTGATTCCCGCCGGTGAACAGATTTCCTATTTTATCTATTTTGATGTAGATCCGGCTAATATTGATGTGAATATTCACCCGACAAAGACCGAGATCAAGTTTGAGAATGAGCAGGCCATCTGGCAGATACTTTCAGCATCCGTTAAGGAATCGTTGGGTAAGTTCAGTGCTATCCCTTCCATTGATTTTGATACGGAGGATATGCCTGATATTCCGGCATTTGAGGAAAAGATATCTTCCGAACCTCCGAAGGTACATTATAATACAGATTATAATCCGTTTAAAGTCTCTGCCGGTGGCGGTGGTGGCGGATCGTATAGTCGTTCGAAAGTAGAATGGGAGGATTTGTACGGAGGGCTGACAAAAGCCAGTAAGATGAATAATCCGCAGCCGGAACCCGAAATGGATTGGGAGGATTCTTCTATTGGAGGCGAACCGGCCTTCGTGGAAGAAAAGATAGAGACGGTGACATCCGCCGCTTCTTCTACTTTGTATGCCAACGAACCGGTGATGGAAAAAGGAAATCAGCATTTGCAGTTTAAAGGGCGGTTTATTTTGACTTCAGTTAAATCGGGTCTGATGCTAATCGATCAACACCGGGCACACATACGGGTGCTTTTTGATCGCTATATGGTACAGATTCAACAGAAACAGGGAGTATCTCAGGGCGTTCTCTTCCCGGAAATATTACAATTACCGGCTTCAGAAGCTGCTGTTCTTCAAAGCATTATGGATGATTTGTCGGCAGTCGGCTTCGATTTGAGCAATCTGGGAGGCGGTAGCTATGCCATCAATGGCATCCCTTCGGGTATTGAAGGACTGAATCCGGTCGAACTGGTGCGTAATATGCTACATACAGCGATGGAAAAAGGGAATGACGTTAAGGAAGAAATCCAAAATATTCTGGCATTAACATTGGCGCGGGCAGCGGCTATTGTCTACGGACAGGTGTTGAGTAATGAAGAAATGGTAAGCCTTGTAGACAACCTTTTTGCCTGTCCCTCACCGAATTACACACCCGATGGGAAAACCGTTTTGACAACCATTAAGGAGGAGGACATCGAAAGATTATTCAAATAAAACAAATAAATTCATCTTTTCCTAAAACCTTTTAGTTCAGTTCGTGTTATTTAAATAGTTCAACAAAGAAAAAGATTTAAATAACCACTTAACTATTAGGTATATGAAAAAGATTCTGATGTTGCTGGCATTTGCCGGCGTTGCGTCTGTCGCTTCTGCGCAGCAGACAATGACTGTAACTGAATACGAAGTGATTCAGGTGCAAGATAAATATCAAGTAATAACTAATCCTTTCTGGAGTAACTGGTTCTTCTCTGTAGGAGGAGGTGCCCAGGTATTGTATGGAAACAATGACCATATCGGTAAGTTCAGAGATCGTGTTGCTCCCACATTTAACGTGTCTGTTGGTAAATGGGTAACTCCGGGATTCGGATTGCGTTTGCAGTACAGCGGATTACAAGCCAAAGGATTTACCACCAGCGAAAATGCTAATTATGTGGTTGGCGGTCCGAGAGAAGATGGTTCTTACAAACAAAGATGGGACTACATGAACTTGCATGGTGATTTGATGATTAACCTGAATGCACTTTTCGGTGGATACAATCCGAACCGTGTATATGAAATTATCCCTTATATTGGTGCCGGTTGGGCTCATGCTTATTCTCGTCCTCACACTAACTCCGCTACTTTCAATGCAGGTATTATCAACCGCTTCCGTTTGTCGAATGCTGTTGACTTGAATCTGGAATTGAGTGCAACAGGTCTGGAAGGCAAGTTTGACGGAGAACATGGAGGTAAACCCGATTATGATGGTATTTTAGGTGCTACCATCGGGGTGACTTATTATTTCCCGACTCGCGGATTCCAACGTCCGGTTCCACAGATTATCTCTGAACTTGAATTGAACCAGATGCGTAACCAGATGAATGCAATGGCAGCAGCTAATATGCAATTACAACAGCAGTTGGCAAATGCACAACAACCGGTTGAAGTAGAAGATACTGAAGAAGTTGTTATAACAGATACTAATATTGCTCCACGTACTGTATTCTTCAAGATCGGTTCTGATAAATTGTCTCCGCAGGAAGAAATGAACTTGTCATATCTTGCCAGCAAGATAAAAGAATCTCCGAACACTACATACACAATCAACGGATATGCAGACTCTGCAACAGGTACTCCGGCTTTCAACCAGAAGTTGAGTTTGGAACGTGCACAAGTTGTTAAAGACCTGCTCGTTAAGAAGTATGGCATCTCTGCCGATAGATTGAAAGTTGCAGCCGGTGGTGGTGTTGACAAATTCGGTCAGCCGATTCTGAACCGTGTAGTATTGGTCGAATCAGCACAGTAATCATATAATTTCAGTATTCGGCGATTCTTTGTGATCGCCTGCTGAAAGAGAGAAGGCGGCTGAAAGCGAATCCTGAAATAAGGTATTTTCGCTTTCAGCTGCCTTTTCTTTTCTTATTTTAGGACCATTAATACTTGCCTGGGCTTTTGATTATGAGTTTGAGGTATATGGAAGCGCTTACACTGATTATAAATGTAGGTTGTTTTACCTTGAAGAAGCATAGCTTTAGGGAACGTAAAGCATAGCTTTTGCCTACCTAAAGCTACGCTTTAGAGGGGGAATAAGAGGTACTCCACACTTCCTCTGCAAATAGCTATTTTTTCAATCCTCTTCACCTTTCTTCTGAACTCTCGATGAATAAACTGTTTGCGGGTGAAGGGAGGGCTTCTCATTACCGTATTCATCACATTACATATCGAAAAAATGTCATTACAGTGCTTTCTAAAATCATTGCATTAATTGTGGCAAACACTGCAATGTTTTTTTTAATCATCCCAATGAAAAAAATAATCTATTAGCATATTTGTTTTTGCTATTAGCATCTTCCTTTTAGCTATAATGATATTCTGATTAGCTATAATGAAATTACATACAAAGCAAAGTGAAAGGGCTTGAATCTCTGTTAATTCACTCTTGATTTGAATCATTCTTACTGGAATAATCGCTCTGTGTAGCAATATTTTATATATTTGTGATATGGAACTCAAATCTAAAATATTATGGACGATATAAATACCGTATACGCACTACTCGTTTTAATTATGTTTTTTGTTTTATTGAGTAGGCTGGATAATCGTTTTGGGAAGATAGAAAGAGAACTGAACGAGATAAAAAAACGGATGGATGATTATCTCAAAGTTCAGCAAAGAGGGGTTACTGAAAAGGTAAAGCTTGAAGGAGAAGCATTGAAAAAGGAAAACGAAGATATCTCTGCATCACCTCAAATAATAGAAAAAACTTCGACACTAGAGACTAAACAGCAAAAAGAAACTGTACCGGAAAAACAGAAGCCGGTTGTTGAAACAGTTATCCGTGAGGCACTGGAAGGAACACGTGAAAAGACGGTTGAAACAGAATTGGAAGATGTTTGTGTTGAGGCTGTTCCAAGACAAAAGAAACAAGTGAACTATGAGAAGTTCATCGGTGAGAATCTCTTCGGAAAGATCGGTATCCTAATATTCGTCATCGGTGTAGGCTTCTTTGTGAAGTATGCTATTGATAAGAATTGGATCAATGAGACTTTCCGTACCGTACTTGGTTTTCTGACGGGAGCTGTATTGCTGGTCGTTGCCGAACGGTTGCAAAAGAAGTATCGTACATTTAGCTCGTTGCTTGCGGGTGGTGCTTTTGCTGTATTCTATCTTACGGTTGCCATTGCATTCCATTATTATCATATCTTCTCGCAGACTATGGCGTTTATCATTCTGATAGGCGTCACTGTATTTATGTCTGTTTTGTCTGTGGTATACAATCGGCGCGAACTGGCCATCATTTCACTTGTCGGAGGATTTCTTGCACCTTTCATCGTAAGCAGTGGAGAGGGAAGTTATCTGGTACTGTTCACTTATGTAAGTATCCTGAATCTCGGTATGTTCGGACTTTCCATTTATAAGAAGTGGGGTGAGCTTCCGATGATCTCATTTGTCTTTACCTGGCTGATAATGGGAATCTTTCTTTTATTTAGCTATACCTCCAGTTCTACAGTTATTTCGGGGCACTTGTTTTTGTTTACCACTCTGTTTTATTTTATCTTTCTACTTCCGGTGTTCTCTATTCTTCGTGGGGAAGATATGCGAACAATGAGTCGGGGGCTGGTATTCGTCATTATAACGAATAACTTTATTTATCTGCTTTCGGGAGCTTTGTTCTTGCGGAATATGGGATGGTCTTTCAAAGCAAGCGGTTTGTTGAGCCTGTTCATTGCTCTTGTTAATTTAGGACTGGTGCTTTGGTTATGGAAGAGCCGGAAAGACTATAAATTCCTGGTGTATACCACTCTGGGGCTTGTGTTGACATTTGTCTCTATTACCGTTCCGATTCAGTTGGATGGAAACTATATAACATTAGTTTGGGCGTCAGAAATGGTGTTATTATTATGGCTTTATATCAAGTCGAGAATCCGGGTATATGAATATGCGGCAAAGATACTGGTGGGACTCACCTTTATTTCTTACCTGATGGATATATATAATGTAGTAATGCATGAGCATCATGCTGTCAGCACTATTTTCCTGAACAGTTCATTTGCCACCTCTTTGTTTGTAGGGCTGGCTATGGGAGCATTTGCTCTGTTGATGGGGTATTATAGACCATTCTTCTCTACAGCCCGTCAACTGAAATATGGTTTCTGGAATCCTTTCATGCTTTTTGTCTCTGTAGCCATACTTTATTATACATTTATGATGGAGTTTCACCTGCATTTTGAGGGAGCTACGAGGAGCGGAGCAATGTTCTTGTTTACTGCCATTGCCATTTCGAGTGTTTGTTATTCTTTTAGAAAACGATTCCCGATCACCCAATGTCTGACTTTCTATATGTTAGCTATTGGGATAAATACGCTTGTATATATCATAAATATATGGGGAGATCAATGGGAGAACATGGCTTTTGTGCCTGTTGTACTACGATGGTTCACGGCAGCATTTGTAATAGCGAATATATGCTATGTGGCACGCCAATACTATCTATTAATCGGCATCAAGAGTCGTTTCACTATTTATCTCAATATTCTGGTCACTCTTCTTTGGGTGACAATGGTACGCTCTTTCCTCTGGCAGGTAGGAGTGGATGATTTCAGTGCCGGACTTTCGCTTTCATTAAGTATTGCCGGATTTGTTCAGATGGGACTAGGGATGCGTTTGCATCAGAAAGTCATGCGCATGATAAGCCTTTCGACTTTTGGAATCGTTCTGCTTAAACTTGTATTTGATGATTTGTGGGCAATGCCTACTATCGGTAAGATCATTGTATTCATCATTCTCGGACTGATATTACTGATACTTTCATTCCTTTATCAGAAATTAAAGGATGTATTATTCAAGAATGATGACTGTCTCTTATACACATCTCCGAGCCCACGAGACCGGA
>ENA-UABS01000061-UABS01000061.1-human-gut-metagenome-genome-assembly--contig:-NODE-61-length-17047-cov-5.075683_pt1 | contig 17047 bp, 14 predicted proteins | sample MGYA00243871_ERZ654209 | MGnify/ENA primary metagenome ERZ654209 (study PRJEB26926, sample SAMN06165187) | human gut metagenome | biome: ENVO:00009003; feature: ENVO:2100002; material: ENVO:00002003... | reverse complement strand
CCGGCTAGTTGTGCCGGGATCATAATCATTTGCGTCAGAGTGACTTTATCCAGATTTCCCGTGGTGACGAACAAATAGATCGTACAGGGAATCATAATCAGGATTGGAGCAATAATCTGCGCAATGAGAAGGTCTATTAATACTAATTTGATAGCCGTTTTCATGTTTTTTTATTTAGTGGTAAAGAAACTATAGATAAACATAGCTAACATGGATATAGCTATTACCACCAAAGAGATGCTCATAAATGACTTTTGCATAAGAATCTATTTTTTAAGAATTGTTTCTGTCTCTTCAGCATCCTTATGGAGCTGTGTTATTAACTCGTCGATACTGGAGAATTTCAGTTCGGGACGTGTCCGTTTAACAAAAGTAAGCCGGATGAATTTATCATATATGTCAGAATGGAAGTGGAGGATATTCACCTCAATCGTCCGGTTCGGACCATTGTCAATCGTCGGGCGGACACCTATATTCAGCATCCCCATATACGTTTTCCCGTCAAATGTTACCCATACGGCATATACGCCATCGGCAGGAATCAGTTTATCGGGATCATCCACCCGTAAATTGGCCGTTGGGAAACCTATCTTTCTGCCTACCTGATAGCCGCCTACTACGATCCCGTCAAGGAAATATTCATATTTCAGACAATGGGCGGCCAGGCTAACTTCTCCTTCATGAAGAAGTTTGCGGATCAGGGAAGAGCTCACCGGAATGTTGGGTTCGTTCCCTATTTCTATATTGCTGGTATACGCTTTGGCGCGAATTACTTCTATGCCAATTTCTTTTCCATAACGTACATAATCCTCGAAACCTTCGCTGCGGTTATGTCCGAAACGATGGTCATAGCCGATAACCAGGTATTTTACCTGATAACGCTCTTTTAGCAACTGTGTCATAAACTCCCGGGCAGTGAGCCGGGAAATTTCCGGAGTGAAATCAAGCATCAGGCAGTAGTCTACCCCGATGTCTGCAAGCAGACTTATTTTTTCTTCGGGGGTAGTCAGAAGTTCCGGATGATACTCCACATTCATCACTTTTCGGGGATGAACGGGAAAAGTAACCAATGCAGAGCGTAGACCTTTGGCGGCGGCTATCTCTTTCACTTGCTGAATCAGATAGCGATGTCCTGCATGTACTCCATCAAAGAAACCGATGGTAGCTACGCAGGGTTCCGGGGTAATTGCCGATGTGTCACGTATAATCTGCATATCTCTAAAATTATTTGAGGTTGAAAAGATGGCTCCAGTCTTCGCCTACTTTCGCTGTATAGGTAGAAATTCCTAAATTTTGGGCTGTCTTACAGTTCATTTCAGAGTCATCAATAAAAAGCGTTTCTTTCGGCTCGATACCGGCATCCTCTATGATTGCCTTGAATATCTCCGGTTCGGGCTTGGCCATTTTCATTTCAAAAGAGAGGTACGTTTTTTCAAAATAATCTTCCACCTTAAAGGTGCGGTAAGGAAACAAATGAGCACATGTCCATTCCCAATGAATTTGGTTGGTATTGCTCAATAAATAGACGACATATTTCTCACGTAATTTTAATAATAAATCCAGTTTTTGTGTGGGTATATCTACCAGGAAACTATTCCAGGCTGCATCTATTTGTTTGTCGCTAACTGCTTTGCCTATCATTTTACGAACTCCGTCACGGAATTCGGCAGGTGTTATCAATCCTTTTTCCTGTTGCATCAGGAGTCCGTCCTGGTTCTGGATATCCAGCAATGCATCTACGTTTTGGAGCCCTAACTTCTGAAAGTGCTCAATGCAACGTTGGCGGTCGAGATTGATAAGTACACCACCTAAATCAATAAGAAGGTTTTTTATTCCTTTACTTTTCATTTCTGTCTTTTTTGTGAATAATACGTTGAACAAGGCGAACAAGTTCTCCAACCCATAACACCGTGGACGAAACGCCTATAATAAGAAGCCAGGTTTGCCAGTCGAGCGGTTCCGTGCGGAATACGGCTCCACCGAATTGTACGATGAGGAATTGTCCGGCAAGAATAGCCAGTACAATAAGCTCCATCCCATACGATTTGGAAAGTCCCTTGAATGCCGAATCGGTAGTACCGAATACACGGGCATTGAACAGATTCCAGAATTGCAGCATGACAAAGAAGGTGAAGAAAATAGTCAGGTTGTGTACATTCATTCCTTGCGTACTGTGGTCGAAATAATAAATCATTCCGAGCAATACGATGAGGAAGATAGAGCCCACACCTATTATATTAGACCGCATTGCCTTACTGATAATAAAATCGGTACTGCGACGAGGTTTCTCAAGCATCACCGTTTCGCTGGGTGGAATAGAGGCAAGAGCCAAAGCGGCAAAAGTATCCATAATCAGGTTCACCCATAACATTTGTGTTACAGTCAGCGGAAGTTCCGTACCGATTACGGAGCCTAGCAGAACGATAAGCAATGCCACAAAGTTAATCGTTAGCTGGAAAACGATGAAACGCTGGATATTCTTATACAGTGAACGTCCCCACATAACAGCGGTTCCGATACTGTTGAAGGAGTCATCGAGCAATGTAATATCACTGGCTTCTTTAGCTACAGAAGTACCTGTACCCATTGACAAACCTACTTGAGCATGATTCAAAGCCGGGGCATCATTCGTTCCGTCTCCGGTTACCGCTACCACTGCTCCTTTTTGTTGAAGCAGTTGTACCAGACGTTGTTTGTCTGTCGGACGGGCGCGGGACATGATTTTTAAGTCCATCACTCTGTCTAGTGCTTCTTCATCGCTCAATTCGGCAAATGCAACACCGGTGATTCGATTTCGTTCCGTATCAGTTTCAGAGTTCCAAAGACCTATCTGGCGTGCGATTTCCGTGGCAGTTCCCGGAGTGTCACCGGTCACGATCTTGATACCGATACCTGCAGACTGGCATTTCGCAACCGCAGCAGGTACATCCGGACGAATCGGGTCGGAGATGGCAACTACTCCCAAGAAATTGAGGTCGTTGGCTGAAACTAGTTCCGTGCAATCGTTCGGTTCATTTTCTCCGACAATCTTGAATGCAAATCCAAGTGTACGCATAGCCATATTCTGATAGCTCAACAGTTGTGCTTCCACTGTAGAACGATACTCTACCGCATCCACTTGCCGTCCATCCAGAACAACTTCTTTACACTTACCCAAAACAATTTCAGGAGCTCCTTTTATATAAAGTATTTTTTTGCCGATCAATGGAGATTCAACAAGAGTTGCCATGAATTTCCGTTCGGTAGAGAAGGTGAGTTGATCGAGAACATGAGCTTGTTCGCGGAGTTGCAGGTAATCTCTTCCCTGTTTGTTAAGCCAGAGCAATAAAGCCACTTCGGTTGGATTTCCTACGCCTTTGGGTTTTTCTCCATTGGTTGATTCTTCAAGGAAAGCTGTTGAATTGGCGCTGATTCCTTCTGCGATAAGTGCGCTAATATCGTCATCAGACAAGTCACTGCCATTTTTTATACCATAGAAATTGGGTTCGTGCACTTGCATCAGATTTTGAGTCAGTGTACCGGTTTTATCCGTACAAATCACGGTGATGGCTCCCATTGTTTCGCAAGCATGCATTTTCCGCACCAGATTGTTGGTGGAAAGCATACGACGCATGTTCAATGCCAGACTAAGCGTGACACTCATTGGCAATCCTTCAGGCACAGCTACTACAATCAGCGTAACTGCCATCATAAAATATTTCAGTGTCCGTTCGAAAACCGGAAGCCACTCATGCCATCCGTTCAGCGAACCGAAATCAAAATATAGCACTACATCCTTCACGAAGAAAATAAGGAAAGCCAGACCGGCAACGGTGAAACCTATCTTTCCGATTAGATTTGCGAGTTTGGTGAGCTGTATGTTCAGCGGGGTGGGTTCGAGGTTATCCTCTGTACTCTGCCGGGCTACTTTTCCGATTTCAGTAGCATCTCCCACATGCAGCACGCGCATGGTACCATGTCCATCCACCACTGTAGTGCCACGCATCACCAGATTGGAGGCATAAGTCGCTTCTTCATCAAAATCAGCTTCTACAGTAGTTTTATTAATAACAGGCTCTCCCGTCAGATTGGATTCGTTCACTTGCAGAGAAATAGCTTCCAGCAACTCTCCATCAGCGGGAATTTCTTCACCTGTTTCCAGAATGACGATATCACCTACCACTATGTCTTTACGAGGGATTTCCTGTACGCGTCCGTTTCGGACCACTTTTACCAGGGTTTCTTCATTGACTGCATTCAGCAGATCGAACTTCTTACTGGCATCATATTCGAAGAAGAAACCAATTCCGGTAGCCAATAAGATAGCGGCTATGATTCCGATTGTTTCGGCATATTCGTTTTCGATGATGGAGATAATTAATGAGAAAGCGGCTGCTACTAATAATACACGGACAACCGGGTCTTCAAATTTTTCCAGATAAAGTTTCCAGAGAGAAGGACGCTTGGGGGGCGTTAACAGGTTAATACCATTTTTCTCCCTGCTTTGTAGGACTTCGTCATCAGTAAGTCCTAAATGATAATAGTCATTTTTATTTGTACTCATGCAGATACATGCGTTTAGTTTGAACCGCAAAAATACAACATAAAATTGTGATAGAATGTTTAATTAAAACTTTTTATGAAGTCGAATTTGTTAGCGTGGTTTACCACATGACCGATAAGGAATTGTAAACCAGAATGTAGAGCCTTCACCTTCTACGGAATCCGCTCCGATTTGACCGCCAAGTTTGGCGACAATAGTTTGAGATATGGAAAGTCCCAGTCCGGCTCCTTTTTTATCTTTATTCAGTTTCACGAAACGCTCGAATACATCCGGTAATTTCTCTGCTGGAATTCCGGTTCCGGTATCCTTGACATAAAAGTAAAGCTCGGTATCTCTAGTTTCATAGCCGAGGCGGATGCTACCTTTATGGGTGAACTTAATGGCGTTGCCGGCAAAGTTTGAAAGCACTTGTGCCACCCGGTTCCGATCTGTTTGAATCATGCAGGAAGAACGGGATGATTCCGCTATAATTTGTATATTTCCTCCGGCGTCATCGACTCTCATTTGAAAAAGTTGTTGTAAATCTGAAAGTAACTGATTGACGTCAACTGTTGTCTGCACAAATTCCAATGTTCCGGCTTCGATTTTTGACATATCGAGAATGTCGTTGACCAGTTGCATCAGGAGGTCGGCATTCATTTTTATGATTTCTTGATATTGGGCCTTTTCCTCTTCTGTAGTTGCACTGCCTAATACCTCTGCAAATCCGGTAATAGCATTGAGAGGGGTACGGATTTCATGGCTCATGTTGGCTAAAAAGGCAGATTTTGAAATATCGGCTTTTTCTGCTTTTTCTTTGGCTAGCCGTAACTCCTTTTCAGCTTGTTTTCGGCGGGTAACATCGTGTACGGTGATTACCATGTTCTCTTCTTCATTCAGAAGGAAGTAAGAACCGGATATTACTGCATCACATTCCACGGTAGTATTATCAGATGTAACTACGGATAAAGTGGCTTCAAGATCCGTGAAGTTTCGCCTCTGTTCGAAAGCTTGTCGTATGGCGGTACGTATCGGGCAAGAACCGCAGAAACTATGTGTGCCGCAACCTCCTTCGGCTGCCAATGCATTGCGACATTGCAACAAGTCGCCCACTCTTTTCTCTTCTGTTCCTTTTCTGGTTCCGGTTTTTTGGTAATAGTTAGTCTTCAGTACCTTGAAATCATTGTCTATTAATAGGATAAAGGCATGCACATTTTTCAAGATGGCGCCGGCAATATGGCTGGTGCGTTCCAACTTTCTGGATTCACGGAACAATCGTTGTTGCATCCGCAGACATTTCCTACGTTCCAATAAAAAACTGATTAGTAGGACTGCGCATAAAACTATTAAGGTAGACAATAGTGCTATAAGCATAGTATAATATTGTTGTTTTAGCTTGATAATATGACTACAAAGATAGTTTTTTTCTTTAGTTTAAAAATAGTGTTGAACAAATATCTTGCTATTTGTGTTATATTATTTAGAAAACCAATTAAAAATACGAACGTTATGAAAAAGTACATTTGCACGGTCTGTGAATATATTTACGACCCCGAACAAGGAGATCCGGAAAGTGGAATTGAACCAGGAACAGCATTTGAAGATATTCCTGATGATTGGATTTGTCCATTATGTGGAGTCGGAAAAGAAGACTTTGAACCGTACGAAGGATAAAACCAAGAGAGAGAATTATTAAGAGGAGAATGACTGGGTGTATAAATATATACCCGGTCATTTTTTATTTTTATGGTTGGAAATTATTCTGCTGATTATAAATGTGATATCTTTGATGCAAAAATCGGAAGTTATGTATAATAGAGCAACCGTCATAACCGATCTAAGGTATCTATCATACCCTGTAATCTTTGTATTATTGATATTCAGCCTTTTGATGGCTGGTTGTAGCGACGATGAGAATGAAGAGCAACCTCCTGCTCCGGATGTTCCGAATTATAGCACGCTTGTAGTAAAAGATATACAGAATATACCTGCGGACTTCACATTTGACCGGGTTGAGGTGAAAGTGACGGGTGTTGATTGGCAAGTGATTGAGACTCTTAGCTTTCCTTATGAGAACGGGCAAATAGTAATGACACTTCCCACTAGTTTTCCTTCGGAAAAGCTTCAGACAGTAGACCGGCGTAATGGTATGGGTGGTTACTGGACCGGAACCTCAGATGATGCGGACGCTCTTGTGGCGACGTTAGGAGATTTCTTTGTTTTTAATGGAGATAAAAGGGTGGGGCGAATTGCTATTTCCAACTGGTCAGGTAAAGGGTCTTCTGCCGGAAAAGCTACATTGGTGAGTTATCAGTATGCCGACCGTTCTTTTACATTGACAGGCAGTGACAAATCATACTATTATAGTAACTGCTCTTTTTATAAGGGATGGAATATTTTTGCCAATATAAATCCGGCCTCGGAAGGCGGGACTGCAAAAGTGCTTCGTACAACTACTGTTCCGGAATCTACATTGTTCTGGCGTTTGGCTGAATCATACGTATATAATTGATTTTATAAAAGATACTATTAGATATAAAAAGGAGAATCAGGTATGTATTGATACTACTGATTCTCCTTTTTTATTCTTTATTTTATCTGTTAAGAAGCTCTTTTCTCTTTCACATCACTGCTGGCTTCTACTACATTCACTACGTAGTCGCCAAGTTTCTCGCACTCGGCGATAATATCCATGTAGTAAACTCCCATCTGATAATCATATTCTTTGTTGTTCACATCCAGAATATTCTGATTCTTCAGTTGGTTACGATAATTATTAATTTCGTTTTCGATGTTGAAGGATTTGTTGATGTCAATGCTCTGATGCTCCGGTTTTTCTACTACCACAATCATTTGGGCAAGTGCATCGTTAGTCAGCTTCATCATGAAATGAATATGCTCATATTGTTTCTCGGTAAAGTCTTGATTAGTCTGACGTTTCCGGTTGATGGTACGTGCCAGATTATAGCAGCTGTCGCCAATACTTTCAATTTCTGTCACTTCACGCAACATGGCGCGTATCTGTAACTTACTTTCAGAACTCAAACGGCCTTCGGACACCTGATTCAGGTAGTTGGCTATTTCAAGTTCCATATTGTCGCTGATATTTTCATATTTCTCTATCCGGCTGAACAGCTTATTGAAATCGTCATCCTTTTCCGTATGCAACAGATCCTGCACCATGCCGAACATCCGGTGGGTACGTTCTGCGAAAAGATGGATTTCCTTACGTGCCTGAAGGATAGAAAGTTCAGCGGTAGAAAGCATACCACCGGTGATAAACCGCAAACGGGGCTCTTCGTCCTCTTCTTTGGGGTGGATAAGAGCACATACGGTACGTTCAATCAGTTTAACTGCCCATATCAAGATACATACGTTACAGATATTGAAGATAGAGTGGAAAGCAGATAGCTTGTAGGAAATAGCAACCTCAGGATTACTGCTTTGAAAGAAGGTGTCTACTACCCAGTTTACTAGATCCATGAAAGGATGGAAGACAATCAATACCCAAATGACCCCAAACACGTTAAAAACAAAATGGGCCAATGCTGCCCGCTTAGCCTGTGTGTTGGCTGTAAGTGCGGCAAGATTGGCCGTGATAGTCGTTCCGATGTTTTCTCCCAATACGAGTGCTGCTCCCAGTTCCAGGCTGATCCAGCCGTTGGCACACATAATTAATGTGATTGCCATGGTAGCTGCAGAGGCTTGCACAATCATGGTCAATATTGTACCGATGAGCAAGAACAGAATAATGGAAAAGAATCCCATATCCGTGTAGTTCTGTACGAAGGCAAGCATTTCCGGATTGGCATTCAGGTCGGGGGCGTTTGCTTTCAGATAAGAGAGCCCCATGAAAAGGAAAGAAAAACCAAAAATGAATTCACCGATGGACTTGCGGTTGCTTTTTCCAGAAAAGATGAGCGGGAGGGCAATGGCTAAGAGGGGAAGAGCGAAAGCAGCCATATCGACCTTAAATCCGAAAATTGAAATGATCCAGGCAGTTACAGTAGTACCGATGTTGGCACCCATAATAACGCTGATGGATTCGGCAAGTGTAAGTAACCCGGCATTCACGAAACTAACGACCATCACCGTCGTTGCTGAAGAAGACTGGATAAGGGCTGTAATCAACACTCCTGTTAGAACTCCCGTTACCCGGTTGGTGGTCATTGCCGTTAGAATACTTCGCAATCTATCACCCGCGACCTTTTGTAAGCCCTCGCTCATGATTTTCATTCCGTAGAGGAAGAGTCCCAATGAGCCTATGAGCTTTAAAAAATCATAAAAAGAATATTCCATCTATAATATTTTTAATGGTTATTTGTTCTCAATCTGATTATAAGTATATTAGTCCCAAATTATTCACCTTTTAACGAACTCGATGAAACAGATGTTACAAATATGTTGCAAAAATAACAATAATTCCAAAGAATTCCCTATCGGAAGCTCACTTTTGGATATTTATTACGGTTTTAATCTTAATTTTCCTTATCAAGTAGTGAGTGCCAAGGTCAATAATCGCTCCGAGGGACTTAATTTCAGAGTATATAATAATAAGGATGTAGAGTTTCTGGATGTGAGAGATCAGTCCGGTATGCGTACTTATGTCCGTTCGCTTTGTTTTGTCTTGTTTAAGGCTGTCACGGAACTCTTTCCCGAGGGAAAATTGTTTGTGGAACATCCTGTTTCAAAAGGTTATTTCTGCAATTTGCGGATTGGACGCCCCATTGAACTCGAAGATGTGACGCGTATCAAGCAACGGATGCAGGAGATCATTGCGGAAAATATTCCTTATCACCGCATTGAATGTCATACGGCGGAAGCGGTACGGGTTTTCAGCGAGCGGGGGATGAATGATAAAGTGAGATTACTTGAAACTTCCGGTTCTCTTTATACCTATTATTATACATTGGGTGATACAATTGATTATTATTATGGTAATCTGCTTCCCAGCACCGGATATCTTAAATTGTTCGATATCGTGAAGTATTATGATGGGTTGCTACTCCGGATTCCGAGTCGTGAAAACCCAAGTATGCTCGAAGAAGTTGTGAAGCAGGAAAAAATGCTGGATGTCTTTAAAGAATATCTGAACTGGAGTTATATCATGGGGCTTAATAATGCCGGAGATTTTAATCTTGCCTGTGAAGAAGGACATGCCACTGACTTGATTAATGTGGCGGAAGCATTGCAGGAGAAAAAGATAGCGCAGATAGCCGATACTATCTTCCATCGTGGTGAAAACGGCAACCGGGTAAAACTGGTATTGATTGCCGGCCCGTCTTCTTCGGGAAAGACAACATTCAGCAAACGGCTTTCTATTCAGCTGATGACAAATGGCTTGAAGCCATTCCCGATCTCTTTGGATAATTATTTCGTAGACCGTGAAGAAACCCCTTTGGATGAAAACGGAAACTATGATTATGAATCACTTTATGCACTCGATCTGGAATTGTTTAATCAACAGCTGCAGGCGCTTCTTCGTGGCGAGGAGGTGGAATTGCCACGTTTTAATTTCTCTCTTGGCAAAAAGGAATATAAAGGTGATAAACTGAAAATAGAAGATAATACAATTCTGATTCTGGAAGGTATTCATGCCTTAAATCCGGAACTGACACCGCATATACCAGCCGAACGGAAATTCAAGATTTATGTTTCAGCATTGACTACTATTTCGTTGGATGACCATAACTGGATTCCAACTACTGACAACCGTTTGTTGCGTCGCATCATCCGCGACTTTAATTATCGGGGATATTCTGCACGTGAAACCATATCACGCTGGCCTAGTGTACGTGCCGGTGAAGACAAATGGATATTCCCTTATCAGGAAAATGCTGATGTCATGTTTAATTCAGCGCTACTTTTTGAGTTTGCCGTACTTCGTTTACACGCTGAGCCTATTCTGATGGGTGTTCCGCGTAACTGTCCTGAATATTGTGAAGCCTACCGATTGTTGAAGTTTATCAAATATTTTGTTCCGGTACAGGATAAAGAAATTCCGCCTACTTCTTTGTTGCGTGAATTTTTAGGAGGAAGCAGCTTTAAATATTAAGCAGAAAAATTAGGATATATTCGTGAATTGTGTTTCCTTTGCAGAAAATACAAATAAACCTTTTGTTGTAGTGAAGCAAGGGAACACAAAAATAAACAATATTTGAGTGATATTTAGGGAAAGAATGTTATGGTTGTTATGCAAAACTTTAAAATATTGAACCTTTAATTACTTTTGCTGTTAAGAAGGGACTACATGCAACAAAAAAAATGTGAATATGATTTTTTATAATAGTCTTTTAGCAAAGTGGTTCTTAGGAAAAGGGAAGAAGCACTATTTTATGTTAGGCTGGTTTTTCTTTACCCGCTATAAATATCTGGAAGTCTGGGAAGATATGGAACTCCGAATTCATGCCAGACAGTATTGGGAATGTTTTTCTTTAACCCTGATACCAGCACTTATTTTATCGTTACTGCTTTCATGGTGGTGGATGGTGTTACCATTCGTGACTTATCACATACTTTATTGGTTTGAAAAGATCATCTGTCACCATTCTATCTTTAATTGGGAGGCGATGAAACATTGCGGCGATACGCTTTATCTCAGGAAGAGGAAAGCGTATGCCTGGAAAAAAGGTTACGGGAAAAAAGAATTGCCCGCATCCAGATGGAATGATTAAAACTTCACTTTAAATGCTTCTTTATCCAAAGCAGATGTCCATACTCGGTATCGTTGGAAGTCCAATGCTCATTAATGGGAGTAATCAGTGCTTCTTTCGGACAGTTTAGTACATTGTATACGATGTAGCTGGTTGTCGGAGGACAGGTGTCATCATTGAATCCCCATGTTATATAGGTGTCTGCTTTTATCAATTTAGCAAAGTTCACTACATCATAATAGGCCATTGTCTTTATTTTTTCGGGGGTATCCATATCCACCGAATTTCTAAAGAAATGAGGATAGCCACCGGCACGTCCGGCTTTATAGCCTGCCATATCGCTTAATGCTGGATGATTGGCGACACAGGCTGTCACCCGTTCATCCAGTCCGGCAGCGATCAACGCCAGGGCGCCTCCCTGGCTACCTCCTTGTGCAATTACATTTTTGCCATCCCATTCCGGTAGGGATGTTAAAAAGTCGATGCCACGCACACAGGCCAGATATACCCGTTTCATATAATAATTATCACGACTGTCGAGCCCATTGGTCAGGTAGCCGTTTTCTCTGCCATTGAAAGCGTTGCTGATTTCTTTGAATTCTTCTTCACTCATTTCCGGGTTGAGGCCGTGTATCTCGAATTCAAAACGGATGCATCCTTGTTCCGCATAATATTTATGGCGTAGAGGTTCTTTGATGGTTTTGATTCCTGCTCCCGGAGGGCATAAGACAACCGGGAACTTTCCTTCTTTTTTCGGATAGAATAAATATCCGTAGACGCATTGTCTACGTTTGTTCAGTTGCAATTTTACGAGATAACAGTCTATTTTATCAGTGGAATATTTTTCGACATGTTCTTTGGTATACGTTAGGGGAAACTCCTTTTGTTCCGCTTTAGCCTTTTCCCAAAATTCCTTGAAATCGGAAGGCATGGTTGTATATGGGCGAAGTTTCTCCGGTGAAAATCCTACTTTGATATGATGTGAATAGGTCTTTCCATCTACGGTTGCTTTCAGGCGGCAGTCGCGGAATCCCGGCTCTTTCATTGTGCCCACAGGAATCACCCCCCTGCCATTCTTTAAAGTTATACTTCCTTTTGTATCGGCAACAGGCATCATATCACCGCCAATTTCATAAGTGACGGTTACATTATCCCTGGGGATGCCGTATTTATAGAATTGTACTTCTACAGTTACTTTTTCTCCGGTTTTATAAAGCCAGTCGGCATGATTGGGTACGGTGACCCAAAGCACATCGCTTTTATAAGGATAGTTTTCAGCTACGGCGGACAGTAAGGAAAGTGACAATAGCCATACAGATAAAAGTAGTCTCTTCATGGTGTTATTCATTGTTTTTATATCATTAAAAAGTGAATTATTTTAATTCTGTTGCAATATTACGCAAGATTCGGGAAAAGAAGGGTAGAAAAAATGTGATTTTAGATGGACTATTTGGTACTTTGACAAAAATGAGGTTGTGTCAAAACGCTGACACAGCCTTTTTTTATGCGCAAAGCCCAGACTTTCTCAAGCCCGGGCTTTGTTATTACCCAAAGTTTTCGTATCTTTAGGTATAAAGTTTTTCGTTATGGCAAAGTTACATTTTCGTCCTTACATTCCCAACCAAACCGTTCTTTTTCCACAAAGAATTGATGAAAACATAGCTGCGACCGACCCGGTCCGCATCGTGAATGCTGTTATTGACAATCTCAATCTTGAGAGTTTCAAGAAGCTTTATAAGGAAACGGGCCGTTGTCCTTATCATCCTAAAATGATGCTTAAGGTGATAATCTACGCCTACATGAATAATATCTATTCTTGCCGTAAAATAGAGAAGTACCTCCTTCGTGACATTCATTATATTTGGCTTGCCGGTAATGAGCATCCGGATTTTATCACGATCAACCGTTTTCGCAACCGTGTAAAGGAGGAAATAAATAATGTATTTACCCAGTTGGTTCTTGTCCTTGCCGATAAAGGTTTCATCAGCCTTGATGTGGAGTATATCGACGGCACCAAGATTGAATCCAAAGCCAACAAATATACTTTTGTCTGGCGCAAGACAGTCGAACGGAACCGTACGATACTAATGGATAAAATCCGTATTCTCTTGGAGCAGGTGGATGAAGCCATTGCACAGGAGAACTCTATAAAAGACACATCCGTGGAGTTTACTCCCTGCAGGCTCTCTGACATAGTGGATGAACTTAAAGAAGCCCTGGAACACCAGCCTGCAACAAAGGATAAGGAAGAAAAGAAAGCCCTGCGCAAAAAGAAGAAGCAGGTCATGGAACTTGAAGGGTATCGTGACAAGCTGATAGAATACGACAATCACCTTGATACCCTTGGAGAACGCAACTCCTATTCCAAGACCGATCCTGGTGCCACATTCATGCGCATGAAAGAAGATGCCATGAAGAACGGGCAGACCAAACCCGGATATAATCTGCAAATAGGTACTGAAAACCAATTCATCACAGACTTCCGTCTGTTTCCCAACCCTACCGATACACTGACCCTCATACCTTTTTTCCACTCTTTCCAATACCGCTATAACCGTTTACCGAATATCTGTGTGGCAGACTCCGGTTACGGTTCGGAAGAAAATTACCGGTTCATGCAGGAGAATGGGATAGAAGCCTTCATCAAGTACAATTACTTCCATAAAGAACAGCGTCCTCGTTATACTCCCAACCCGTTCCATGCCGAAAGTCTCCATTACAATGCCCAAGAGGATTATTACGTTTGTCCTATGGGACAGCACATGAACCGTATAGGAACCAAACGTGACAAGACAGCGAGCGGATACATCACCGAAAGTGACCGGTATAAAGCAAAAAGATGCGAAGGTTGCCCTTTGCGTGGCAGTTGCTTTAAAGCTCGGGGGAACCGTATTATAGAAGTCAACCACCGATTAAATCAATACAAACGGCAGGCACGGGAAAGGTTGCTCTCAGAAGAAGGTATCAAGCATAGAGGCAGGAGGTGTATAGAACCAGAGGCTGTGTTTGGACAAATGAAATACAACATGGCATACAGAAGATTCCGGCATGTGGGAGAAGACAAGGTTACAATGGACTTTGCTTTCTTTGCTATAGCCTTTAATATCAAAAAAATGTGTGCTAAACTGATAAAAGAAGGAAAGGGGCTCATTACAGTTGCCAAATATATGTTTATGGGACTATTTATAACCCGATATAATTGGAATATAGCAACTTGTTGCCAAATGCATGAGGAAAAAGCAGCATAGCCAAAAGAAAATATAGCAGAACTGTAAAATATAAAAGAGGTTGTGCCAACGTTTTGACACAACCTCTTTTCTTTTCTACTCCTCGTAACTCGTTGGTCATACCGAAATTCGGGCATGATGGATTTGCACGCGTCATAGACGAAAGAATCGTTACTGAAATGATTAGCTGTTATCCGAATGTTACTGATCTGGAGTGTGCTTGTTGTTGGAAATTCACATTAAGGTAGTAATTCAAATTCTCCATAAGCCACTTTGGTGCCTCTGTTGAATGATTTGTAGATACGGTATTTCCCTGGATGGTTGGGGGATTCTGATGTATAGAGTTTGATTGTCTGTTGGTGACTGGGGTGCTCCGGTGGGAAAATCCACAGTATATCATTAACGACAGGATCGGTCGGCAATGTTTCCCATTGCCGTTTACTTTTGTTATAGTAAGCAAGGCTGTACTTTTCTCCGCACTCGTATTCATAGTGAGAGTGGTTGGTGATGGTTATTTTTACTTCTGTAGTTGATAGCGGATAATGATCGTGTTCTGTTTCTATAGAAAGCGAAGCGGGACTTATGTCCTCTCCAGCCGGAATGTCACGGGGAATAGGTCGCAATGTGACGGAGTTCGTTTGCGATGACTGGTTGGTTTTCTTAGGTAACACTGTATAAAGCCCTTGCTCGTCTTTTATTATCTCATATTTTCCCGATTCCAGCCACGTATTCCAATCCTTAAAAAGGTCGGTGATAAATAGGTATAAATCTTCGGAAATATATATTTCTGTACCTGACTTTAAGTCGCATGCCAACTGACCATTTACGACAGACAGATGTTTCTGGGCTCTTTGTAAGGCTTTCAAATAGACAACCTGATTAAATGCGTAATCTTTATTGAAACCTCGTCCCGTGAATAAATCTATTGCAGCATACGACATCGTCCCTCTTGTCTTCAGGAAAGTAGTGTCGGTTATAGACGTCTTGTAGCTATTAGCTTCTTCCCACATCTTTCTTTTTTCCTGTTCTCTGAATTTCTGCACAATCTCGCTCACTTTATCTTGTTCGCTTGTTTCTCTGTGAGATTTTAGGCTGTCATTATCTTGTAATTCGTCATAAAGAGGTAAAGCAAAAAAAGTGTTATTGTCCTTTTCAAACTGTTCTATGATACATGGGATAATTTTCTTACCCATAGCTTTTAGCTCTTTGAATTGGGGTAAAATGGTGTAAGCACGGGTACTTGAACTTAATTGTGCTTTGGGATTGTTATGTATTTCTTTTTCCCAGGCATTAAATAAACTGTCAAATTTGGCTATATCCTCTCTTGTCAAAATATCACTTTTTTCTGTATTCTGTTTAATACATCCTGTAGTGATAAAGATAAATGGCAGAATAAAGAAAAGTGTTCTCATCGTTTTAATTATTAATCGGTTTTGTAATAGGTTTGCATAAGGGTATGTCAAGCTTTTGATCTGTTTCCTGCAAATATAGAAATAATATTTCTAAACCGATAAACTGGATGCTGCTGTTTTTTTACCGGATAAGAAAACGTTTATTCGTTTTTCGATGTGATACTAGCTACCCTTTGATAAATAATGTGAAAAAACAGTTTTAACCTCATCATCGAATTAACTTTCACTCATTTGTGAGGTCTAACATACATAACTTATTTAATATGAGAATTAAAATGATGAGAAAGCAAATTTTAAGTTTGGCAGTTGCGTTATTGATTGGCTCAACTGTATGTATGGCTCAAAATCGTCAGAATGGAAAGGCTGATAGAGAGAAACGTATGGAACAGATTGTTGCCGATCTGGGCTTGAATGAAAAGCAGGCCAAAGATTTCAAAGCTGCAATGAAAGAAATGAGACCTGCGAAAAATAAATCGAATGAAAGACCTACGCGGGAAGAAATGCAAAAGAAAAGGCAGGAAATAGATGCTAAAATAAAAAGCATTCTGACCGATGAACAATATAAGAAATACCAGGATATGCGTAAGAAGGATAACGCGAAGAAAAAGAAAAAAGCAAAATAAGTACTATTCGTTTAATCTAAACCTGTCAAACGGAGAATCGTAAAAGATAATCTGTTATGACGCTATACTTATTTTCGGTTCTTTCATAAATAATTTATTTAATCTACATGATTATTTTCGTTCTACTAAAGTTGAACGCAGGCTCCATTTAAATGAGTCTATTTTTCAATTTAAGTAGAACGAAAATTAGTTAGACGATGTTTCGTCTTATATCTATACTCCCTCCACTAAAGCTTTTTTTCATGCTTTTATCTTTCAATCTTTCACCTTCTGCTGAAACTCCCTGCCTATCGTAGTTGTACGCTGGTGATAGATGTAAAATGATCTTTCGCCGATCTGTCATCTTTCACCGGATATTTTTTATTGCAAACTTATTCTCTTCCCGGCTTGATTCGTATTACTTTGTAGAAATTACCGCGTTTCGTATGCAAAGAAGGTATTTTGTTCTTTTGTAATATTCTTCCGAATTGGACAATGCTGCAGATAGATACATGAATCTTGCTGTCATGTTGTAGTTGTTGCAGTATTTCAATGGCAAGGAGTTGCTCGCATTCTTCTCCTTCTTTCTGTCTCTTATACACATCTCCGAGCCCACGAGACCGGAGCCTAT
>ENA-UABS01000045-UABS01000045.1-human-gut-metagenome-genome-assembly--contig:-NODE-45-length-19979-cov-3.960500_pt1 | contig 19979 bp, 10 predicted proteins | sample MGYA00243871_ERZ654209 | MGnify/ENA primary metagenome ERZ654209 (study PRJEB26926, sample SAMN06165187) | human gut metagenome | biome: ENVO:00009003; feature: ENVO:2100002; material: ENVO:00002003... | reverse complement strand
GGCTCCGGTCTCGTGGGCTCGGAGATGTGTATAAGAGACAGATGTGATTGCGAAACGTTATGGTGTGGATGTTACCGGATTCAATCTGGAGTATATTGCACAGAGGAATGAATGCGGAAAGAAAGATCCGCAGGAACTGAGAGACTTTTTAAATGATGTCCGTCAGGCTTCCTACAGTATACGAAACCATATCGAACGCAATTTTGGTGCAAAGGAACAGGAGTATATAACCGATGAGTTCGCAATCGGAGACCCTGTAAAAATACCGGAAACCAAGGATGAAAAACCATCTGAAAAAGCATCCGGAAAAGAGAAAAAAGCAAAGAGCCAGCCGGAACGATAAAAGTGAAAAAGTTGGACGGTTGGAGTAGCTATTACGGAGGTCTTGTGATATGGTTGGTGTAACAAAAAAAGGAGGTCAGCCAGATGACAAAATACTATTTGAAGATGGATAACATTATGAAAAATATGTTCGTGGTGGCACTGAATGATGAGCTACAGGCACAGAGTGAGCAGGATGAATGTTTGGAAGAAACGAAAGCTCTTCTGAAAAAAGTAAGTGAATACGACCTCGCTCAGAAACGACTGCAGATTACAGCCGGGGAACAAAGGCAGATCCGTAAGGCACTGAACAGACTCAGAAGTAAATATCTTGCAGCCGGAAGATACAGCGATGGAATAGATAAAGTTATTATCCAGGTTGCAAAACCGAATACTAGCAGACACATGTTCTGGTAGAGAAAGGAGTGGTTGATTGGTCATTTATTCAAGAGAAAAAGTGGCAAGACTTAGAGAACAGTATCCGGCAGGAACAAAAATCTGTCTGCGTTATGCCGAAGTAAAGTATCCTGATTTGCCCGAATATGAAGGAAGTATTGGTATGATTATGCTTGAAAATATCCGTGCCGCCATGGCTCAAGATATCTATATAACGAGAGGCGGTCGGGAAACTATTCATCCGCGTTTTACTTACCACGGTTATCGTTTTGTGGAGATAACCGGTATAGATGCTCCTTTGGCGACAGAAGCGGTGAAAGGAATAGTGCTTAGTTCCATCCATAACTTTGCCTCTTCCTACGAAACATCCAATACATTGGTTAATAAATTGTGGAAAAATATTACGTGGTCTTCTTCCGGTAACTTCTTGTCTATTCCCACAGATTGTCCTCAACGCAACGAGCGTTTGGGATGGGCGGGAGATATTTCTGTCTTCTCTCGTACAGCGACTTACCTGGCTGATGTCTCTCAATTCCTTAGAAGATATGTACAATCTATGCGTGACGTACAACGATCTGACGGACGTTTTCCCGATATAGCTCCACTGGGAGGAGGGTTTGGTGGGCTGTTATGGGGAAGTGCCGGAATCACAGTGCCTTGGGAGTGTTATCAGCAATATGGAGATAAAAGATTGTTGAACGAACACTATGATGCTATGAGTCAGTACATACAGTATATACTTGATAAAATGATTGAGAAGGAGACAGGCTTGCTAGTTCAGAACAGAGCATGGGGTGACTTGGGTGACTGGTTGGGATTGGAAGATGAGAAAAATGATAAATCACTCTTATGGGAAGCATATTTCATCTACGACTTGGAATTGATGAATAAGATAGCTACCATTTTGGGCAAGCAAATGGATGCAGAAAGATTCAGTAAATTATATGCTGAGCGGAAAACTTTCTTTAATAAAACCTATATTCGCCCCAATGATGGTAAGACTATCTTTTCCTCCTTTCTTCCTAAAAAACGAGGTACATCAATTGATATTCAAACTTCTTATGTGCTTCCGTTGGCATTCAATATTATTAATGATGAGCAGAAAGAAAAAGCCATAAAGAACTTGTTGGAAACCATTACACGGGAGAATACAACTGATTGTGGCAAGTTATGTCCATCTTATTCGTTAATGACTGGTTTTATAGGCACTGCATGGATTGGTAAGGCACTGTCAGATAATGGTTATTCTGATATTGCTTATAGATTATTGCAACAAACAAGCTATCCTTCTTGGCTATATTCCGTAGAACAGGGTGCGACGACTATTTGGGAACGCTTGAATTCTTATACCCATTTGGATGGGTTTGGCGGGAATAACCGTATGAATTCATTTAATCATTATTCATTTGGTGCAGTAGGAAGTTGGATGTATAATTATTCTTTGGGTATACAGCGGGATGAGGCTTTTCCCGGATTTAAACATTTCATCTTAAAGCCGGCGATAGATTTGGCTGGTAAAATGAAGTATGCAAAAGGATATTACGATTCTATGTATGGACGCATTGAAAGTGGTTGGGAAATAGAGAATGAAATCATTCGATATACTTTCAATATTCCTGGCAATACTTCCGCTTTATTATATCTACCTGCTTCATCTGTAAAAGATGTGAAGGAGAACGGAAAGGGTATTTTAAAAAAAAGTACTGGAATCAAGTTTATCGGTGAAAATAATGGAAAGGTTATTTTGGAGTTGGAATCGGGTAGTTATCAATTTGAGGTGAAAAAATGAAATACTGAATGGTTTGTATTCTATGATAGCATTCGGAATAATAATATTTGAGTCTTCAATCAATGATTTTGTTCTTCTAATTAATTTCTATTTGCAAGATGGAAAATGTTCTATTCTTAGAAATAGAGATTGCTGTATTTTTTCTATTTTCCCCCATTTGACCGAATAAAGTCCCTCTTTTGAAAGATTTATATACCTATCGTTAGGATTGTATTTTCTATCTTTGCATCAAACAATTTTTGAACTAATTATTATGAAACACAAAATCCTTACTTTCTTTTTGGCTTGTCTTGTGCCCTGGCTGGCAGGAGCACAGCAATCTGCCAATAGTCAAAATAATGTAGCCGAAAAAGATTACATAGCTTATCTCTTTACCTATTTTACAGGTAACCACATCAGCGAGGAAGCCGTATGCTATGCGGTAAGTACGGACGGATATACCTATTGGGCATTGAATGACAACAAACCTGTCATTGATTCCAAAATCATCAGTTCTACCGGTGGTGTGCGCGACCCGCATATCCTGCGTTGCAAAGACGGAAAGACATTCTATATGGTGGTTACCGATATGGTTTCTGACAATGGATGGGATTCCAATCGTGCCATGGTGTTGCTGAAATCTACAGACTTGGTGAACTGGAACCATTCTGTCATCAATATGCAGAAACGTTATGCCGGACAGGAAAAACTGAAACGGGTATGGGCGCCTCAGACTATCTTCGATGCGGAAGCCGGAAAATACTTGGTCTATTGGTCAATGAAATATGGTGATGAGGCAGATGTGATTTATTATGCTTATGCCAATAAAGAATTTACCGACCTGGAAGGTGAACCGAAACCGCTTTTCATCCCTGAAAACAAGAAATCTTGCATAGACGGTGATATCGTATATAAAGATGGAATCTACCACCTGTTTTATAAAACCGAAGGACATGGAAACGGCATCCGGGTAGCAACTACCCGTTCGCTGACTTCGGGACAATGGGAGGAAGAACCCGACTACAAGCAGCAGACCCCGGAAGCGGTGGAAGGTGCGGGAACTTTCAAACTGATAGGTCAGAATAAATACATCTTGATGTATGATGTCTATATGAAAGGTAAATACCAGTTTACCGAAACGACCGATTTGAAAAACTTTAAAGTGATAGACAGTGAGGTGAAGATGAATTTTCATCCGCGTCACGGAACTATCATCCCCATTACCCGTGCCGAGTTGAAGCGCATCACCGACAAATGGCCTTCAAAGGAAATGGGCAATATGACGATTCCCAACAATCCCGTGCTGCAAGGTTTCCATGCTGACCCCGAGATATTGTATTCTCATCAGACTAAAAAATATTATATCTATTCCACCACCGACGGACAGCCCGGATGGGGCGGATGGTATTTCAGTGTCTTCTCTTCGGATAATCTGAAGGACTGGAAAGATGAAGGGGTGATGCTTGATTTGAAATCCGACCAGGTGACATGGGCGGATGGAAACGCGTGGGCTCCATGTATTGAAGAAAAAATGGTGGACGGAAAGTATAAATATTTTTTCTATTTCAGTGGTAACCCTACAGCCGGAGGCGGCAAGCAGATCGGGGTGGCGGTAGCCGATTCTCCCACCGGTCCGTTCAAAGACTTGGGACATCCCATCCTCACCGAATCTCCTGTGGGCCACGGACAGCAGATTGATGTGGATGTGTTTACCGATCCGGTTTCGGGAAAATCCTATCTGTATTGGGGTAATGGCTATATGGCAGGCGCCGAGCTGAATGAGGATATGCTTTCCATCAAGGAGAATACCCTGACCGTATTGACTCCGAAAGGGGGAAGCCTGAAGGATTATGCTTTCCGTGAAGCGGCGTATGTGTTCTATCGTAACGGACTTTACTATTTTATGTGGTCTGTGGACGATACCGGTTCGCCTAACTATCATGTGGCATACGGTACGTCAAAATCTCCGTTGGGTCCCATAAAGGTGGCCAAGAAGCCGGTGGTGCTGATTCAGGACCCTGCAAAGGAAATCTATGGGCCTGCCCACAATGCGGTGCTGCAAATTCCGGGTACGGATGAGTGGTACATTGTATATCATCGTATTAATAAGAACTTTATAGACCGTGAGAAGGGTCCTGGCGTGCATCGTGAAGTATGTATAGACCGTATGGAATTTAATCCGGACGGAACCATCAGGAAGGTTGTTCCCACGTTATAAAAGAAACATAGCAATAAAGCATATACCATGAAAAAGACCTTATTATCTCTGGCAATTGCCTCATTGGCAGCAGGCCAATCCGTCTGTGCTGCCGTGGAAAAAGTATATAATGAGCCCGATTCGGTTTACATCTTCTCTTACGCCCATCCGGAAGACGAGGGACGCAGCGGACTGAAATTCGCATGGAGCCCCGATGGCGACAAGTGGCTGAGTGTATCCGATGGCTTTGCCTATCTGAAATGTGACTTCGGACGTTGGGGGTCGGAAAAGAGAATGATTAAACCTCTTCTGGAAAAAGCGGAAGACGGACGTTGGTATTGCCGGTGGCAGCTCACCCCCAGCGGAAAAGTATGGGGTACTTCCCATTCTTCCGACTTGTTGAAGTGGGCTCCCCAACAATATGTCAATGCGGAGAAGCCTGCTGTGCCCCGACTGGTCACTGCTCGGCAGATTGTCCTTGATAAAGATACTTTGAACGGCTATATGCAGAAAGTACCTTATGTGGATATAGAACAGTTGATTCGTTTTGCCGAGCATAAGAAATTCCGCGATATACAGAATAATGAGCGTACCGAACAGGACGCCGTTCGTTTTGCCGGACTGAAACCGGTCACTGCCACCATCCGGGTGGATGCCGGACGGGTAAAGCCCATCAGCGAGCATTTAATAGGTATTTTCTTTGAGGATATCAATTATGGGGCCGATGGCGGGTTGTATGCGGAGCTGGTTCAGAACCGTGATTTTGAATATTCTGCTAAAGACGGCGCAAGAGATAAGAACTGGAACAGCACGTATGCGTGGAGCATACAGGGAACTAATGCGGAACTGTCTGTCAGTGAGGACAGTCCCATTCATGCTAACAATGCCCACTATGCAGTGTTGGAGGTACACCGCCCGGGTGCTGCCCTGGTGAATAACGGTTTTGACGGTATTGCCGTGAAAAAAGGTGAGAAGTATGACTTCTCTGTGTTTTCCAAAGTGCTGGATGATACGAAAGGTGGAAAAGTGCTTGTGAGACTGACTACCAAAGACGGCAAGGAGATTGCGCAGGCTGCTATTCGGGTTTCATCTACAGAGTGGAAAAAACAAAAGGCTGTACTGACAGCAACGGCGGATGCTGCGGATGCCGTGTTGTCCGTTTGTCCGCAGATGGCTGGGAAGTATGCCTTGGATATGGTTTCTCTTTTCCCACAGAATACATTTAAAGGCAGAAAGAACGGGCTGCGCGCCGATTTGGCACAGACCTTGGCCGACCTTCATCCCCGTTTTGTCCGTTTCCCCGGCGGATGTGTGGCTCACGGAGATGGTGTGGACAATATTTATGATTGGAAAGGCTCTATAGGAGCGTTGGAGGAACGTAAGCCTCTGCGCAATTTGTGGGGCTATCATCAGACACGTGGTTTGGGATATCATGAATATTTCTTGTTCTGCGAGGACATGGGTGCTGAACCTGTTCCCGTGGTGGCAGCCGGAGTGCCTTGTCAGAACTCGGGAACTTGCAGCCATCACTCGGTAGGCGAACTGGGTTGTGGCGGTCAGCAAGGCGGAATCCCGATGGAGGAAATGCCGCAGTACGTGCAGGATGTATTGGATTTGATAGAATATGCGAATGGAGATGCGAAGAAGACCGTATGGGGAAAGAAGCGTGCACAAGCCGGACACCCCAAGCCCTTCAACCTGAAATACATCGGCATTGGTAACGAGGACCTGATTACCGATATCTTTGAAGAACGTTTCACTATGATTTTTAATGCGGTGAAGGAGAAATATCCCGAAGTGACCGTTATCGGAACCGTAGGTCCGTTCTATGAGGGCAGTGATTATGAGGAAGGATGGAAATTTGCTACCAAAATGGGTATTCCGATGGTGGACGAGCATTATTACAATACTCCGGGATGGTTTATCAACAACCAGGATTTCTATGACCGTTATGACCGCAACAAGGCAAAAGTGTATCTGGGAGAGTATGCGGCTCACCTGCCGGGACGCCCCAACAACATGGAAACAGCATTGGCTGAGGCCTTGTACCTGACTTCCGTGGAACGTAATGCTGATGTGGTGACCATGACTTCATACGCTCCTCTGTTGGCCAAGGAGGGACATACCCAGTGGAATCCGGATTTGATTTATTTCAATAATACGGAGGTGAAACCCACCGTAGGTTACTATGCGCAGCAGATGTACGGACAAAATGCGGGCAGTGAATACATCGCTTCTTCCGTGACTTTGGATAATGCACAAGATGCGGTGAAGAAACGGGTAGGTGTGTCGGTAGTCCGCGACGGAAAGACAGGAGATATGATCGTGAAACTGGTGAATCTGCTGCCGGTAGCGGTGAATGCGAAGGTGGAGCTCCCATCTTTGGAAGGAATGAACACCACTGCCGTAAAGACGGTTCTGGCAGGCAAGCCGACCGACAAGCAGGCTCGTCCTGTAGCCGGTACAATGGAAGTAAGCGAGAAATTCGGATATGAATTGCCGGCTTATTCATTTACAGTAATCCGGATAAACAAGAATGAAAAATAACAATAGATAAATAAACATGAAGAAATTACTGACTTTGTTGCTGGCAGTCCTGCTGCTGGCGGGATGTGCCGGCAATAAGTCCGGAACATTCGAAGCGGGCAAGAATACCTTTCTGCTGAATGGGAAACCGTTCGTGGTCAAAGCGGCAGAGGTGCATTATCCACGCATTCCCCGTGAATACTGGGAACATCGTATCGAAATGTGTAAAGCCTTGGGCATGAATACGCTCTGTCTATATGTCTTTTGGAATTTGCATGAGGAAACTCCCGGCAATTATGACTTTACAGGCAACAAGGATATTGCGGCTTTCTGTAAATTGGCTCAGAAGCATGGCATGTACGTCATTGTGCGTCCCGGCCCGTATGTATGTGCGGAATGGGAAATGGGCGGTCTGCCTTGGTGGCTGCTGAAGAACGACAGCGTGCAGCTTCGCACTCTCGATCCTTTCTATATGCAGCACGTGGGAGCCTTTATGCATGAAGTGGGCAAGCAATTGCAGGATTTGCAGATTACCCGTGGCGGTAACATCATCATGGTGCAGGTGGAAAACGAATATGGTTCGTATGGCACGGACAAGCCCTATGTGTCTGCCATCCGTGACACGGTACGCGCCGCAGGCTTCACCGAAGTGCCTTTGTTCCAATGTGACTGGAGTTCTAATTTCCTGAATAACGGTTTGGATGATTTGCTTTGGACTGTAAACTTCGGTACGGGAGCCGATATCGACAAGCAGTTTGCCAAACTGAAAGAAGTACGTCCTGACGCTCCACTGATGTGCAGTGAATTCTGGAGTGGATGGTTTGACCACTGGGGACGTAAGCACGAAACCCGTGACGGACAAATCATGGTGGATGGTCTGAAAGAGATGATGGACAAAGGCATTTCCTTCAGTCTGTACATGACTCACGGAGGAACGACCTTTGGCTGGTGGGGCGGTGCTAATAATCCGGCTTATTCGGCTATGTGCAGCAGTTATGACTATGATGCTCCTATCAGCGAAGCGGGCTGGACCACCGACAAATATTTCGCCTTGCGCAATATGTTGAAGGATTACATGGACGAAGGCCAGACATTGCCCGAAGTTCCCGAAGCCTTACCGGTAATGGAAGTTCCGGCTATCAAATTCACTCAAGTGGCTCCGCTGATCAACAACCTTCCCGAACCGAAGCAGACAGAGGAGATCCGGCCGATGGAGAAATTTGACCAGGGTTGGGGAAGTATTCTGTATCGTACCCGTCTGCCGGAAGATGTGAAAGCAGGAACCATTTTGAAAATTACCGAACAACATGACTGGACACAGATCTTTGCTGACGGGAAACTGTTGGGGCGTCTGGACCGCCGTGGCGGAGAGCAGGAGTTGACATTGCCTGCATTGAAAGCCGGAACTCAGCTTGATTTATTGGTGGAAGCCATGGGACGTGTGAACTTTGACAAATCCATTCACGACCGTAAGGGAATCACCGAAAAAGTGGAACTGGTGAACGGTAAGAATGCCGAAACGTTGAAAGGCTGGACTGTTTATAATCTTCCCGTAGATTATGAATTTGTATCTTCCCGGAATTTTCAGGATATGAACTCGTCTGCCGCCTGTGGCATAGAAAAAAATGATGAAAGTGTTCCGGCCTACTATCGCGCCACTTTTACCTTGGATAAGGTGGCTGATACATTCCTGAATATGGAGTCATGGGGAAAAGGTATGGTATGGGTGAATGGCCGTGCCATGGGACGTTTCTGGGAGATCGGTCCTCAGCAGACTCTGTTCATGCCGGGGTGCTGGCTGAAAAAAGGAGTGAACGAAATCATTGTTCTTGACTTGAAAGGTCCGAAAGAGGCGACCATCGTCGGATTGGACAAACCTATCTTGGATATGCTTCGCGTAGCTGTTCCAGAAACGCATCGTAAACAGGGGCAAACCATTAAACTGGAGAAGGAAACACCGGTAGCTGCCGGTACTTTCAAACCAGGTAACGGTTGGCAGGAAGTGAAAGTACCTGCTACGAAAGGACGTTACTTCTGTCTGGAAGGCTTGGCTTCCTTTGATAATACCAATATTGCTGCTATTGCGGAGTTTGACGTGTTGGATGAGAAAGGACAGAAAATCTCTCGTGAAAACTGGAAGATTGTTTATGCCGACAGCGAGGAGACCCGTAGCGGCAACCGCACAGCCGATAAGATCTATGACCTGCAGGAAAGTACTTTCTGGCAGACGGTGGACAATACAGCTTATCCCCATCAGGTGGTGATAGATCTCGGCAAGGAATATAACGTGACTGGTTTTCGTATCCTGCCGCGTGCGGAACAAGGAGCTCCAGGCATGATTAAAGATTATAAGGTATATGTAAAAACAACCGGTTTCGGTTATTAAAATGAAGGTGCTACAGAAGAAAAATAAAACACAGATGTAAGGAGAAGATTCCAAAAGTAGGAAACTTGCAGATAGAACAGTTATCGGATACTTTAGCAAATTTTAAAAATTACTAGAGTATCCGATTTCTTTTTTATAATTTTGTGGCGGTCTATGATTCTAATAGAAAGCACAATGAAATATATATTGACCTTTATACTATCTTTTCTCTCTTTCTTGGTGTGTTCTCAGAACATAACTATTACAGATATTCCTACCATTGACCAGTTGCCGGTAAATGCTATTCATCGTGTTTTCAGAGACAGTGAAGGATATATGTGGTATGGCACGGTGAACGGATTATGTCGTGACGACGGCTATCATGTAAAGGTGTTTCGTTCGGACATTGATACTCCGGGGCTATTAGAGGACAACTTGGTAGAATGTATCGCTGAGGATAAGAAAGGAAATATATGGTTCGGTACAGACAAAGGGGCATATATTCTTAATAAATCGGATTACAGTGTACATCCTATAGATCCGAAGCGTCTGAAGAATATTCCAGTGATGTATCTTTATGCTACCAGTGACGGCTCTATGTGGCTGGGGTATCGCTCTGTATTGGCTAAATATGATACCAACGGGCAGTTGGTTAAAGAATATCCTATCCGGAATGAACACGGAGGAGCCTCCATCTCCGGATTTTGTGAGAGTCGCAACCATGAAATTATTATTTCTGTGTGGAATGGTCGGGTATATCATCTGGACAAAGAAAAAGATGAGTTTATCCCTTATCCCGATAAGATGAGAAGTCGAAATCCTACGGTGATGGTTCAGGATAATGAACAGGATTATTTTTGGTTGGCTACCTGGGGGGATGGCGTGGTACGTTTCGATCCTTCGGCCCCAGGGGATTCCATGTTTGTATACTCTGAAATACCGGTCAATGCGGCCGGTGAGGAGGACGGACTCATCCTCAGTCTGGCACAGGATGATAAACTGGGATATATCTGGTTGACTACCGGCCACGATTTCATGGCTTTGCAAATTCAACCGGACCGGACGTTGAAGCAGTTGAAATTTCCGGCAGGACTTTTGCCTGTCAACCACATGCTGGTAGAGGTCTTGAAAGGAAAGGAATGTTTGTGGGTATCAGCTTTTGACCGTCCTAGTTTCATCCTACATCTGATGGATAATATAACCAAAGATTATGCTTTGCCCGCTTTGGCGGACAGGGTAAACCGCAGTCCGGCCATAATGGCTTTGTGTGATGATGGAGATGGCATGATGTGGATGATGCAGGAACGAACTGGTCTTGCACTGTATGACTTGAAACAGGATAAAGTGAAAATCTATTCGGATTTTCCCGCACTTGCTTCTTTGCCTTTGAATAATGGACGAGAGATGACGAGAGCACGCATCAATAACGGGGTCTGGGTGGCGAAGGATTTGAATAGATGGGTCTATGGCATGGCTCGTCAGGGAATGGAGATGCATCTGAAAGATGTTATCGACTTGAACGGACAGGTGGAACAGAATGCTACAGTGACAAAATTATATGAAGACTCGCATGGAATCTTGTGGATAGGCTTGAGCAAAGGACTTTGTAGCTATGATGTTCGTCAGAAAAGAGTCAAACGGGTTTATCCGGATGTGGGTCATGTGATGGGGATAGTCGAAAATAAGGAAGGACTGATATGGATTTGTACTCAGGACAACGGTTTGTTTCAGACAACGGCAGATGAAAAACTGCGTTCTTTTAAATTAGAAAAGAACTTCTCCTGTCTGTCTATCGCTCCTGATGGGATTTTGTGGTTGGGAACTTGTGACGGAGGGGTCTACTCTTATGACCCTTCAGAGAATAAGTTGCTTTGTTATAATGGGGCCTGCGGCATGAATGGTAATCAGGTGAACCAGATAGTGGCTGATGCATATAATCATATTTGGATTGATACGAACCAGAAATTGATGGAATTTAATCCCCGTAACGGTTCGTTCCGTACCTATCTCACGACGGACGGTTCCATCTTGTTGCATCGCTTTCTTCCTACCGCTGTTTGCCAGGCAGAGGACGGCAATATTTATTTTGGCGGTATTCCGGGCATTTGCATGGTTACTCCGTCAAACGGGTTGGAACGGAAGGCTAGTGCCGTGAAAACCAAGATAACCGATATCAAGCTACAAGGAGAATCATTGATATTCGGGAATAGAAAGGAGCATAATTCCATTAACTGGATAGAATTGCATCCCGATGACCAGAATCTGGAAATCAGTTTTTCTTCTCTGAGTCACCGTTATGCTTCAAAGATACGTTATGCTTATCAGTTGAAAGGAGTGGACAAGGCATGGGTATATGTGGAAGGTGGAAAGAATTCGGCCTTTTATAACCATTTGGGTAAAGGTACTTACACGTTTCAGGTGAAAGCGACGGATGAAAATGGCCTTTGGAGTAAGGAGGTGACTGAACTGACCATCCGGCGTCTTCCGGCTTTTTATGAAACTTGGTGGGCGTATCTGTTTTATGTATTGATAGTGATGGGTATATCCGGCTATAGTCTGTATCTTTATCTGAAACGAGTGGACCGTAAGAATAATGAAATGTGGGCGGATAGCAAAGAGATGATGAAAATGCGTACCTATCTGGACAGTAAAGTGAATCTGCCCGAACCTGAGTTTGCACAACTGGACAAACTTTTATTGGAGAAAGCGGTGAAAGCTGTGGAAGATAATCTGACTGAGCCTGATTTTGATGTGACTGCTTTGGCTGATGCCATGAATATGTCCCGTTCTACATTAACCCGTAAATTGAAAGCCATAACAGGCCGTACTCCGTTGGATTTTATCCGGAATATCAAGATGAAGCATGCCAGACATATGCTGGAAGATAAAGACAAGAGTGTGACAGAGGTTGCCGCCACGTTAGGGTATTTCAACCGGAAGTATTTTACCACTTGCTTTAAGGAGGAATTTGGAATGACCCCTAGTGAATTTCAGAAATCACAGCACGAAAGATAAATCTCTTTCTGTCCTTTAATTGTAGCAAATAGGGGATACAAATGCGTCAAATCACTGTCAGAACCATTTGTATCCCCTATTAGCGTAGTTCTCCACCTGTATCTCTATTCTCTATTTCGTTTTTTTGCCATAACCTTTGTACGGGGGAAAACACATCTTCTTCTTATGATTCTCGTAGTAAAGGTATGTCTAACTTTAAATTTAATATAGAATGAAACATTTGTTTTTGTTGCTTACTCTGTTAAGCTTTTCATTAACAGCCTTAGCCCAGCAAAAAGTGACGGGTAAGGTGAAGGATTCTTCCGGCGAGCCTGTCATAGGAGCCAGTGTTGTCGTAAAAGGCAATAATACCATGGGAACGATTACGGATTTTGATGGAAACTTTATGTTGGATGTTCCTACAAAGAGTGTATTGGTTATTTCCTATATTGGTTATGTCACTCAGGAAGTTCCGACAGCAGGAAAAAAATCATTAGAGATTATTTTAAAAGAGGATACCAAGACCTTGGACGAAGTGGTGGTGATTGGTTACGGTACACAGCGTAAAGGGGATGTAACCAGTTCTGTAGCTAGTGTGAAAGCCGATAACTTTGTAAAAGGAGCCGTGAAGGATGTGGGACAGCTGATTCAAGGAAAAGTAGCCGGTCTGGCTATCACAAATCCTAATGGTGACCCGACGGGAAGTACTCAGATACGTCTTCGTGGTACAAATACCATTGGTGGAGCCAATACAGCCCCCTTGGTGTTGATTGATGGAATTCCGGGCGAACTCGGTACTGTGGCTCCGGAAGATGTGGAGAGTGTGGATGTGCTGAAGGACGGTTCTGCTGCCGCTATCTATGGTACGCGCGGTACGAATGGTGTGATTTTGATTACTACCAAACAGGCTAAAGGAGTGGATATCAACCAGGTGGAGTATAATGGTTACGTCAGTACTTCTCTTATTGCCAAGAAATTGGATATGTTGAATGCGGATGAGTTCCGTACCCTTTATCCCGACCAGGATCATGGGGCTGATACGGACTGGATTGATGAGATTAGCCGTACGCCGATCAGCCACGTTCACAACTTGTCATTGATGGGTGGTAACTCAAAGACTAATTATATTGCCAATTTGAACTATGCTTCTCGTCAAGGGATCATGAAAAAATCAGATTTCGAAAGTTTTCAAGGACGTATTGAGGTGACTCACCGTATGTTTGATGATAAGTTGAAATTGAAATTCGGTTTGTTTGGTAAGAAAAATCAAATGGAATCTACAACTAGTGGGGGTAGCTTCAGAGGTTGGGTATATGGTCAGGCAACTCGTAGAAACCCGACTGATCCGGTAAGAAATGAGGATGGTACATGGAATGAGAATGTGAGCAAATTCGAATATGAGAATCCGTTGGCTTTGTTGTATGAGGCTGAAGGAAATGTAAAAAAGACTCAGTTGCGTTACAATGGAAATATTGTTTATAATCCTATCAAAGATTTGACTCTTTCTGCCGTATTCTCTTATATTCGTGACAATATGAACCGTGGCTACGGCGAGACTTTGAGCCATATTTCTGCTTTGCGTGATGGATTGGCAGGTTGGTCTTCGGTAGGTGCTTATACCAAGATGGAGAAGTTGATGGAACTTACTGCACAATATAACAAAGAAATCGGTGCGCATAAATTCAGTGTCTTGGGTGGTTATAGTTACAATGAAACAGATTTTGAAGAACTTTGGATTGATAACTATGGTTTTCAGGATGATTATTTTGGCGGATGGCATAATATTGGCATCGGTTCTGCTTTGAAAGACGGTAAAGCGAACATCGGCTCAAAGAAAACTCCTACAAATTTGATCGGCTTTTTCGGTCGTGCCACCTATTCATTCAAGAATCGTTATTTGTTGATGGGAGCCCTTCGTTATGAAGGAGCCAGTCAGTTATGGGGTACTGATAATGCATGGGGACTTTTCCCGTCCGTATCTGTAGGATGGAGAATTACCGAAGAAGCATTTATGAAGAATCAGAAGATTTTTGATGACTTGAAACTTCGTGTGGGATATGGTGTGACAGGTTCACAGCCTAAAGATCCTTTTCTGGGTGTGGCTATGTTGAAATACGGATCGTATGCTTTTGTAAATGGAAATTGGATACAGACCATCGTTCCGGCATCCAACCCGAATCCTGATTTGAAATGGGAGGAAAAGAAAGAAACTAATATTGGTTTGGACTTCGTTTCATGGGGTGGCCGTTTGTCCGGTTCTATTGATTATTATAACCGTGATGTGGATGGCTTGATATACGAATATGGAGTACCGACTCCTCCGAACTTGTATAATAAGACAATGGCCAATGGGGGTACAATGAGAAATCGTGGTGTGGAAGTGTTGGTGACTGTGGTTCCTGTTCAGAATAAAGATTTTGAATGGAGCACTACCGGAACATTCTCTTTGAACTCTAATAAGCTAATCAGTTTGTCTGGCAGTATCTTTAAGTCGGATTACGACTATTTTAATACGGGTACAGTGGAATACTCCGGTCAGGTAGCCGATTCTCACAGAGTACAGGTGGGTGAAAGTATCGGTAATTTCTATGGCTTTAAAGTAGTGGATGTAGACAGTGAAGGGCGTTGGATCTATGAAGACAGGAATGGTGAGCTGGTGAACTATAAGGACTTTACCCATGCTCCTGAAGATAAACATGTGATTGGTAACGGTCTTCCTAAATGGTATGCAGGATGGAACAATACTCTTCGTTATAAAAACTTCGACTTGAATGTGACTATGCGTGGCGCGTTTGGCTTCCAGATAATCAATGGTGGACGTATGAATTACGAGAATGTAAAGAACAGCCGTTTTGAAAATCGTTTGAAATCTGTGAATGACTTGGTGTTTGGCAAGCATACGTTGAGCCCGGAAGTGGAACCGGAATTCAACAGCTATTATGTAGAAGATGGTGACTACTGGAAGATTGACAATATAACCTTGGGATATAGTTTCGGTCAGGTAGGTAAATATATAAAGTCACTCCGTATCTATGGTTCGGTATTGAATGCTTTGACTATAACCGGATATAAAGGTATTGATCCGGAAGTATCAACAGACGGCTTGACTCCGGGATATGATACACGTGACAGATATCCGAGTGTGCGCTCATTTACTTTCGGCGTTAATGTGAAATTTTAATGAACTAAAAAGGAATTGAAGATGAAAACAAATATAAAATTATGGACAATGGGACTGATGACAGCCGCATTGTTGGGAAATACAGCTTGTACTGATTTACTGCATGAGAGTTATGGGCAGGTAGTGTCTGAGGATTACGTGCCGAAAACGGAGGAAGATGTCAGTTATCTGGTAAATGCCGCTTATATACCTTGGCGCGAAACGTTATTGCAATGGAACGGAGTGGTTCGTGCACAGGAATTATGTGCGGATCAGGATGTTCTTCCCGCTCGCGATGGTATTGGATGGGTAGACGGTTATATCTATAAAAGATGGCATCAGCATACTTGGACTACCGAGGATGACGGTGTACTTCAAGGATGGGAACGCACGTACAATGGTGTGAATACCTGTAACCGTATTTTATCTCAGATAGAAGAAGGTGTGATCAGTGTGGATGGAGAAACGAAAGAAAAGTTGATTGCCGAATTGAAAGTACTGAGGGCTTCCTATTATTATATTTTGATTGATTTGTATGGTAATGTGCCCATTGTGACAGACTTTAAAGATACTTCATTACCGCAACAGTCTACTCGCAAAGAGGTCTTTGACTTTATTGTGAAAGAAATAACAGAGAATATGGATTTGTTGTCCGAAACGCCGAGAGGTTATTATTATGGACGTTTCAATAAGTGGGCGGCCCATGCATTGCTGGCTAAAATATATTTGAATGCTGAAGTCTGGTCGGGTACTGCTCAGTGGCAGAAATGTATCGACGAGTGTGATATCGTGATTAATTATGCCGAGAAGTCCGGAGAATATGCATTGGAAAATAATCAGAAGGATGTTTTTGTAACGCATAATGAGAATTCCAAAGAAATAATCTTTGCATTGCCGTTTGATGAAATTTATGTGACGGGATGGAATGATTTTGATTTCCACATGTACACTTTAGCACCTGAAAACCAGGAAACTTATCAGTTGACTGCACGTCCTTGGGGTGGTGTGTGTGCAGTGCCTCAGTTTATTAATTCTTTTGATAAGGATGACGCACGTTTGGAGGCTAACTATATTCAAGGCCAGCAATATACCTATTCCGGTGAAATCTTGAAGCGTAGTATTGATGGAAAGCCATTGATTTATACGGTAGATGTCCCTTCTATTGACCAGTCGGATGTGGATGATGGTTTCCGTTGGGGTAAGTTTGAATATGCCACCGGTATAACAAACCGCTTGAGTAATGACTGGCCGTTGTTACGTTATGCGGATGTATTGATGATGAAAGCGGAGTCATTGATGCGTTTGGGCAAATCGGGAGCAGGTGCTTTGGTGACTCAGGTACGTGAACGTGCCTTTAAGAATGAGCCTGAAAAAGCGCAAGTTACAGATGCAGAATTGATGGGAGGAAGTGTATATGATTATGGCCGAAGAGATAGTTATAAGGCAGAACATGATGGTGGAGCGGATATTAAATATGGTCGTTTCCTTGATGAGTTAGGTTGGGAGTTTTGTCAGGAAGGACGCCGCCGTCAGGATATGATTCGTTTTGGAATCTTCACCACGAAAGCTTGGTTCTCTCATGATAAGAGTGATGAAACCAAAAATCTGTATCCTATTCCAAATAAAGTATTGTTGACCAATAGCAATCTGAAACAGAATCCGGGATATTCTAAATAATCAGGTTATTTCATCCGGTGGAATTTACTTTGGATTTTCACAAAATAGTTCCATCGGATGCTCTTTGTTTAATCATAGGTTGTTCAATAGGATTTTTTAAGGAGTAAAAGATTGTTTTCATTTATTCCATTAATTTTGCAAGGAAATAAGACTTTGAAATAAACCCCTAATTATGAATTTACTTAAAATCATTTTGTCCACTTCCGCTTTTGCCATAGCTTCAGTAGCTTTGCATGCTCAGTTGCCCACAAAAGTAGAAAGTTTTCCGGTTAGGGATGTGCGGCTCACCGCCAGCCCTTTCAAACATGCAGAGGATATGGATATCCGTTATTTGCTGGGAATAGACCCCGATCGTTTGTTGGCTCCTTATTTGAAGGAGGCTGGCCTGTTCCCTAAAGCAGAAAATTATACTAATTGGGAAAATACAGGACTGGACGGACATATTGGCGGACATTATTTGTCGGCCCTTTCCTATATGTATGCCGCTACAGGCAATCAGGAGATCAAGGTTCGTTTAGATTATATGATAAGTGAACTGAAACGTTGTCAGGATGCCGCCGGTGACGGTTATCTGTGCGGAGTTCCAAACGGGCGCAAAATGTGGAAAGAAATAGAAGAAGGGAACATTCGTGCCTCCGGTTTCGGACTGAACGATCGTTGGGTTCCTCTTTACAATATTCATAAAATGTATGCCGGCCTTCGTGATGCAACTCTTCAGACAGGTAGTAAGGAAGCAAAAGAAATGTTGGTGAAACTCACTGACTGGATGATTCGTCTGATATCCAAACTGAGCGATGAACAGATACAGGATATGTTGTGCAGCGAACATGGAGGACTGAATGAAACATTCGCCGATGTAGCCGCTATCACCGGCGACAAACGTTACTTGAAACTAGCTCATCAGTTCTCTCATCAGACTGTGTTGCAGCCTTTATTGAAACAAGAGGATAAATTGACCGGCATGCACGCCAATACCCAAATACCGAAAGTGATAGGTTTCAAACGTATTGCCGATTTGGAAGGCAATCGGGACTGGAGTGAGGCTGCCCGTTATTTTTGGGAAACAGTAGTAGACCATCGCAGTATCACCATCGGAGGTAACAGTGTGCGTGAGCATTTTCATCCGGCTGATGATTTCAGCAGTATGCTCACCAGTGAACAGGGGCCTGAAACTTGTAACACTTATAATATGCTCCGCCTTACAAAAATGTTGTATGAAACGAGTGCGGACGCTCATTTGATGGATTATTACGAACGGGCGCTTTATAACCATATCCTTTCCACACAAGATCCTGTACAAGGTGGTTTTGTTTATTTCACCCCGATGCGTGCCGGTCATTATAGAGTCTACTCGCAACCTCAGACCAGTTTCTGGTGTTGTGTGGGATCGGGGATGGAAAATCATGCCCGCTATGGTGAAATGATTTATGGACACAAGGATAATAATCTGTATGTCAATCTTTTCATTCCCTCTACCTTGCGTTGGGGAGATATCCATATTGAGCAACAAACGGCTTTCCCCGATGAGGAAGGGACAACTCTTGCTGTTTCTCCGGAAAAGGGAGAGAAGGAATTCGCACTTCTTTTCCGTGTTCCCGAATGGACGAATCCGGAAGCATTACGCTTGTCTGTCAACGGTGAACAACAGAAAGTAACGGTCAAAGAGGGATATGTTAGCTTGAACCGTACTTGGTCAAAAGGTGACAAAGTGAGATTGGAACTGCCGATGCATCTGCGTGCCATTGCATTGCCGGATGGTTCTGCCAACTATTCCATCTTATACGGACCGATTGTGCTGGCCGCCCAATTGGGCAAGCAAAATCAGGATGGTATGTTCGCCGATGACAGTCGTGGCGGACACATAGCCGCCGGGCCCCGTCTGCCTTTACAAACGATGCCTGTCATGGTGGGGGATAAGAATGATATTCTCTCTCATCTGAAGAAAGTGGAAGGCAAACCGTTGACATTTGCGTTGACCGGAGTCTATCCCGAACGTTATGAGGGCATGATTGTGGAACCGTTTTTCCGTTTATACGAGTGCCGGTATATGGTTTATTGGCCCGTCCTGTCCAAACAGGAGTTGCAGGCAAGGCAGGAACAGTTAGCGAAAGAAGAGAAGGAACGTGCTGCATTGGATGGTATTACTACCGACAAGGTGATTTGTGGGGAACAGCAACCGGAAAGCGACCATTTCATCCGGATGGAGAACTCTCGTACGGGGGATGATGAAGGTGTTCATTGGCGCGAGACAACCGGTTGGTTCAGTTATCGTATGAAGACGAATGGAAAACCTGTTCATAAGGTCCGTATCCTGTTCCGTCCTGAGATTCGTAAGGATGCAAAAGTATGGATAAACGGGCAGGAAGTAGGTAAATTAGCTGACAAACCAGCTTCGGATTTGTCGGTTGGCATAGTTGACGTGCCTGTATCTATGCAATCTGATGATCAGTTGGAAATAAAGATTGGTAGAGGAAATGAGAAAGTGACTCCGCATATTTATGAGGTGCGGTTGGTGACTGAATAAATACATGCTTTAAAGTAATAAAAACGATCATGTCTTATGGGTATGATCGTT
>ENA-UABS01000033-UABS01000033.1-human-gut-metagenome-genome-assembly--contig:-NODE-33-length-21053-cov-5.984903_pt1 | contig 21053 bp, 21 predicted proteins | sample MGYA00243871_ERZ654209 | MGnify/ENA primary metagenome ERZ654209 (study PRJEB26926, sample SAMN06165187) | human gut metagenome | biome: ENVO:00009003; feature: ENVO:2100002; material: ENVO:00002003... | reverse complement strand
CTCGGAGATGTGTATAAGAGACAGATATATTTCTTCGCTACTTCCGGGCGTACTTTCATCAACGACTTTTCTACTAAATCCTGAATCTCTTCTACGGTAATAGTAGGAGTAGTAAACTGACTGATTACGTTCATAGTGATGTCAGCCACCAACTGCTGCTCATCCTGAATACCTGTTGCACTGAATGCTTTACTAATTGCATTCTTGATCTTACTGATAGAGAAATCTTCTCTCTTACCATCACGTTTGATGATACAAATTTCCGCGTAGTTCATAACTTTAACTCCCGAAAGTTTAAATTTAAAATATTGATAACTAAAAGAAAAAGTTCCGGCAGGTCTTCTGACTTATCCCTCCCTCGCAACACCTTCCCACACCGACATCGATGCAGTGGCTTATTGTGCGGATTCTTAGAGAATTACAGCAGCGGGTACTGTCGCCGATTTACACAGCGTTCCCTCATTGACTAAACCTCTTTTAGCTCCGAAACCGGATACAAAGATAGAAGATAATCTAATAGCTTGGTTAGCTTTTAACATTAAATTTCGGGAAACATTTCTTTCTCGCTGATACAGAAAGTTTTCCAAAACGGAAAACTTTTTTCTGATTTTAACGTGGATAATATTCCAATTCCGTTTATTTCACCCAAAAGACATATATAGTTTTTAGCTACTTCACTCTTAGCGAAAAAAGAATGTGTTAAAAGTCTCCACAACTATCTTTTGCTTCATAAGTTACAGACTATTTTTCACTTTCGACCAAACCTTTCTTTCCGATAAAATGAAAGAAATTATAATTTTTCGATTTCTTCTTTCGAAAGCCCGGTAGATTTTATGATAATATCGTCAGCCACTCCTAATTCTTTCAAATTACGAGCTGTTTCTTCTTTACCTTTTTGCAAGCCTTTCTGCACCCCCTTCTGTTCAGCAAAGTCCAACGTATTAAAATAATCGTTATAAACTTTCCATTCTTCTTCATACTGGGCTCTTTCCTCCTGGGTCATATTTGCTTTGGAAGCCAACTTTTCAAGTCGCTCGAAGACGGCCTTGCGAGCCTTGAAAGGCATCCGGTCAAGTGTATCCATATGCTTTAGTATATAAATCCAGCGTTCAAAATCATTTTCACATTCATCCTCCTCTTTGTTGAAGTTCGGCAGTTCGATAAAAATCTGCCGGAACTTGTTGCTGAAGAGCTTCCCCGTATCCCTGTCAGAAAGAACGATATCCGTTCTGATTTTAGAGGGCATATCCTTGTCCATCACGAAATTCATGAAGAACACTCCGTACACGGCATCCAATTGAAAGTTCCAAACTCCCCTTTTCGCCTGCTGCGTAATGGCCCTAGAAAGATAGAAGAGGGCACGATCTTTAAAGTAAGGCTGTTCCCGGTTCTGCATTTCTACGATAATACGTTCACCGGTATCGGTTACGCAATAGATGTCGTAGATAAGACCTCGTTCTGTTTTTACTTCCGGCTGCTGTTCACTGTTAAGGAACTGAATGTCGGTAATCACATGCTCTCCTACGAGCAAATCGTTCAAGAAGTCGATTAACAACTCCTTTTCTACCTCTCTGCCGAATAAAAACTTAAAGCCAAAATCGGTAAAGGGATTGATAAATCTTCCCATTATATGCTGTGTCTCAATTACAAAACAAAGATAGAGTTTTTTTGTTGAATACGGTCAAGAATAGAAAAAAATAAATGGGTACAAAAAAAGAAGCTGCCTCATTCATCGGGAGACAGCTTCTTCATTTGAACCTTGAGCCTTACTTTACTTTCACTTTATGAGTTGCTCCACGTTTGTTACCGGTTCCGTGAGCTATGTGCGGGCGGCACGTTTCGTTTTTTTTCAGGATCATTTTTTTACACGTACACTAATCTTTTTCCGTCTTACTGCTTCTCCGATGACGGAACCGCAGAACAGCCTCAAGAATGTCTAACAACTTTTCCAGTAATAATTTCATTCGCTTTTCTATTAAGGTTGATAATCTATTTTATATCGGTCGAAGTGCAACCATCAGCTATACCCGATTCGCGGCTACTGATAAGTCTATCAATAAGCTTTAGTTTGCCTGACAAACTTATCAGTTAATCCCTACGGATTCAGCTGCCAGCTGCACTTCCGGTCAAGCGGCCGGGTCCGGCGCTTCTCCTCCTCCGCCACCGGGTTCGTCGCCGTCATCCGGGTCTTTGTCAACGACATCGTCGGCCACAAACGAACCCGCTACATCCTTGATGTGCACAAACTCCACTCCGGTGGTCAATGCGCGGGTAGCACTTCCGTTAGCGGCACGGGTGTATTCAGGGGTAAACTGACAACGCAATGAAGTGATCTGCGAACTGCTGACCTTACTCTCCAACTCCACTCCTTTTCCTCCTGCTTTGGCAATCATTGTAAATGTTCCCAAGCCTTCGAGGCGCACCGTGCGGCTGTTGAGCAACTGTTCGCGCATCACCGACATCAGGTTACGAATCACGTTATGAACATCACCCGCCGTCAGCGAGGCTTTTTCTGCAATCAATTCCGCCATTTTCTGCGTATTGACCATTTTCCCGAATTTCACCAGACGGGGATAATAAAGTTTCTGTCCTTCCTTGTTGGCAAGTGTTGCCTGATAAGGTTTGTAAATTAATGGCATACTGTTTTCCTTTCTTTTTTGATTGATGAATAAATAACTACTGTTTGTAACCGATTACGAAGACAAAAGTACACGAAGAGAAAAAAGCAGGGAAACACGATGTTACAACCCGTCGCAAGAGAGAACAGACAAACACAATTTGATACGATTCATGCCTACAAAGGCTTCTGTACAAAACAGAACCAACCGACATAAAAAGGCGTACCTTTGCATGAGTTCATAAATAAACCTCTAAAAAACAGTCAATATGAAAACAGAAACAACTCCAAAAGCAGAAACAGAGAGCCGTACCCGCATACAAGCCTATAGCAAAAGCCAGTTGGCCGGACTTTACCTACCTCACATACAGTCCGCCTCGGCACGACGCACCCTCCGTAGTTGGATTGCCAAGAACACTGCACTGCAAGCCGCACTCGCTCAAACCGGATATAGTGAAAAAGCCATCCTGCTCACTCCGGCACAAGTAAGGCTGTTCTTCAAGTTTTTAGGAGAGCCCTGAAACGACTCTTTTACAAAGAAAATATCATTCGGAGAAAGATAAAGCCAAACAAGGCAAGAAAAAAGGCAAGCCAAAGCAAAGCGGACATTTCATCACAGATCACGCGAATCAAATTATAACTTGCTGATTGCTGTTATAAAGAGTCCAAGATAATCTGTAACGAACTGTCCGCTCATTATATAAAAAAAGGATTATATCATTCCGGAGTACCTCCTCCCGACGGCTTCATCAAATCGGCTGTAACCTCCGCTTTAAAACGGACACCGTCGTGAAGCCGCAGATTCAATTTGACAGTAACATTCTCATCGTTGTTACGCTTCACATAAAACGTTCCCGTCACCCTTTTATATTGGGAATAATAATAGAACGGATCTTCGTAAATAAAGAAATACTGGTCGTTTTGGTACAAGGTCGATGCATCCACCACTTGCCCCTCCCAATACATACCCAGAGAAAACAAAAAATAAGTACTAGTTTTCCCGTCCTGTATCTTTTCCGGAGAAAAGATACAGGTAAAATAACCACCGTCCATAGTAGCCTCACCGGACACGATCCTGTTCGCTTCCCCCCGGAATGAATAAGTACCGATGGAAGGCAATTCCTCCACATCCGGACCGGGATTTACCGGATCATTATCTTTATCGTCACTACATCCGGCAAAACCCACCAGAAGCAATCCCGATAAAACATATAAATTTAAATATTTCAATAAGATTTTCTTCATGAATACACTTCATTAAATCGTCACTCTATTACTGTCACCGCACCTTTATAGTAGCCGGACAAACTGGCATCGCCATATTTCTTAATACCTACCACTTCAAAAGTCATTTCAACTTCATTGCCCTGAAGAGACACCGAAGTCCGGCCTCCCAGAGCCAGATTGCCCAATGTGGTATTAGCCCGACTGTAAGTCACTCCTTCATACGTAATCGAGATTTTCACATTTTCATCATCACCGGAGAATCCGCGGAGCACTCCATCCAGCATTGTTTTCGAAAGACGCACCACTGCATCTGCTGCCGACATTCCCACCACAGTAGTGATACCTGGCTGTCGTGAAAGGTAAATAACACAAATATCCGCATCCGTCTTATCTATCACCACAGACTGGATAGTGACCGGAGTACCGTCCACCCCTAAGCGATATTCATTCGGGATCGTCGTATCATACACCGCGAAAGCACCGTTATAGTTACCTGATATTTTAAGGCTATTATCACCCAAATATTTGAGGTTAAGCGTCAATGAATATTCATTATCCGCTGATTTCGATACACTGAACGTACCTGCCGCATCCTCCAGGCGACCTTTGGATATTTGTATTCTTTCTTCGTCATACGGGCTATAATAAGTAAACTCAAAAGCCAGATTGGTATCTGTAATATCCACCTCCTGCCCGTTAAGTCCTGCATTCGGAACAAAAAGGCGCACATAATACGAGTTTACATTTTCCAAGTCCGCAGCAGATGAAATTCCCGACGGAGTGAGATACAACGCTACTCCTGCATCTGTCTTTTCATAGAAAGTAGCTTTGATGTCACGCGTGTTTTCTCCGTTCAACGTTAATATATTCGTCGTACTCTGCTTAATTTCAGAATAAGCACCCTCATAAGAACCTTCGAACTTTTCACCCGAAAGCAAAGTAAAGCTAAAAGTTACTTTCACATGATCGTCCGTCTTTTCTACTTTGAACTTACCTGCCGAACATATTTCAGACCATCCATAAGGATCTACCGCAGTCAGGTCGTCAGCTCCCAATTCTGTCATATTATAGAAAGCATAATCCATACCGTCATAAGACGTGATATCCAATACCTGTCCCAACATAGCGGGATTGATTCCGATCATCAGGAACTCCGTGTCCGACATATCTTCCACCGTTGTCAGTCCTGCGTACGGACTAAGATAAAAATATTGAATTCCCCCGATGACAGTAGCCACCACCGATTTCAACGGACGCACTTCACTTCCGAAAGAAAATTCACTGGGCAACTTTGCAGGAGCCTTGTAGCTACAACCAGCCTCCCCTGTAAACTTACCGCCACTTTTCAGCGTACAATCAAAAGTAGCTTTCACAGCCGATATCTCATTCTCACCCGGAGTCATCGTCAAAGTGATCTTGCCTTGCGTCAGCACCTCTTCCCATTCGTAAGGGTCCACGGCTACAATAGCCTCACCATCGGCATCCATGTAATAAAGCACATAATCGTCACCTTCAGAGCTGCCTACCGTAACCGGACTGCCCACCAGACTCTTATCCACTCCCAGCATCACATATTCCTTTCCGCTATTCATAAAGTCTTCAAGCGTTTCCAAACTCTGCAACGGACTCATACACACATACACAATGCCATCCTGTTCAAAACAAGACACCGATTTAGCTTGTATCGTCTTATCCTTATACGTATACGTATTCACTGTTTCCACAGGTTCCAGTTCCGGCTCCGGTTCGGGATCAGTGGCCGGATCATCGTCACTACATGCCACCAAACAACTCATTGCCAGCATGAACAAGAAAAAGGAAATAAATCTAGTTTTCATATTTCTCGTTTTTTGGGTTAATTATAAAATCGCGTTATTAGTAAAATGATGCCATCCACCCGTGTTTACTGCGGACGATAATCAAATACGGTAATAGGAGCATCCTGCGAATAAGTGGTACGTACATGATTCGGGTGTTCCTTATCACAGTCAATAAAATCTATCGTCAGCGTGTGTTTGTCACCGTCGCGTGCCACAGTCATGGTTCCGCCGTCTATGCGTGCATATTCTTTCATGGCTCCGTTCTGAAGTTTCTCATACCAGGTTCCTCCCGGATAAGTAAAGCCGTTAGGATAGCCCGAAGCTATGTTTCCCGGTTTCAGCAACTCGCGCGGGATACCATATGATTCCTTATCACGCGCCACCACCGTATAAGTACCTGCCGGAATACCCTGTGTTACATCCGTAGCCCATTCCACGAAAAATTCCACCTTCAATACTCTTCCGTTACCGGACGGCCAGGTGTCGGCAAGACTTATACCGTCTTCCGCCAGATACAACTCGACTACACGACACGATTCATCTTGCAGATAATAAGAATCGCCCTTATCCTGCAGGCGGGCTTGCGTCCATCCATTCAGTGCAATATCGGTGGTCAGCGTAGAATTAGGAGTTTCATCCTTGCTTTCGTGACGGTCGATGGTGATTACTTTTCCCGTATAGGTGAAATAATGTTTCAAGGAAAGATTGCCTACCAACGTTCCGCTAATCGAATATTCGCCGCCGGACATCCGTTTCACCGTCATTTTACCACCGGAAAGCAAATCGGCATCGACACTCGTAGAGTAAGATTTCACATCACCGTAGAAAGTTCCGGCAGGAATATCCACCTTTCCGGTCGGGAGATCGATTTGATTCATATATCCGAGGTTGAATGTCCATTCATCAAACGTGTATCCGTTCAATGCTGCATCAAAAGTGCCTTCAGGGAGCGGAAATTCCGTAGCTTCCGAAGCAAATGGCGGGACATTCAGGCTGAACGCCATGATCTTGCCCGGTCCTATCGGATTACCAGTAGCATCTACTTCCATATCCGTATAAAGCGTCAATACAAAATGATCTGTGCCCACTCCGTCTTTATCTCCCCAGTACACCAGGTTGGAGTTGACAAACTCCACCACTTCCGGCGCCGGGTTTACGTCTTCTCCACCGGGTTTTCCTCCCTCCGGATTTTCGGCGTCATTGTCACTGCAAGCGGTCAACACCCCCACAGACGCAACAGCGAACAGGCAGACACCCAACAACTTCATTATTTTCTTATCCATATCAGACTGATTTATATATTTTACATCATTGAAAAGAACTTCCGTAGCGACCGGGAATCATAAAAAAGGCGGAGTAAGCTCGGGAAAAGGATTCCCATTCTTCGCACGAGTATCCCCGCCTGTCATATAGTAAAGTTAAATTAAGAGAGAATTAGTAAATTCTCATTCCGTTTCACAACGGTAGTTCTTTTCTTTATTCATCAATGTTATGTTCGTTTTATCTGAAAAGTGCAATATCCGGGAAAAGGATACAATCTTTCAGTGTCCCGGTCAGGAACTGCTGTCCGTCAAACAATGCTATCGCCAGGTAGCATCCGCTTTCCGGTGCTCCGGTCACGTCCTGAAAACTGACTCCGACAGAACCGTCCTGATAAAGCACAGGAGCGAAACCGAAATTTCCTTTCGAATAAATATTGGAAGAAGCCGCTACAGAAAAGCCGTACAGGGTTTGCAAAACAACACCTGCCCCATCATCCGATGTTCCGTCCGATACTCCACCTGACGTTCCGTCCGAAGCGCCTTCTGCCACCTCATCCGCAACTTCTTCCACGACCGTAAAGTCTTTCTGTGCCGCACCGATAGGAACCACAAACGATCCATTTTCATAGGTAGCCTGCAATGAAATCGTAGCCTTTGCGGGGTCTTTCAGATATTGTGCCGCCGGAGTATTTGCCAACGACATCTTAATGGTATATCCCTCGCCATCGACATTCTTCGAAATTTCAGTAGCCGACAAGGGATAGGCGTTTTCGATATTCTTCGTATCCCATTTCACATAAATCCGGCTATTTCCCCACACTCCAAGCAGGTCCGTCGCTTCATACTGGTAGACGTAGTAAAGGAACTTCCGCCCTTCATTGGTGCTGACCAACAACTGGCAGGCACGGGGATTACCGGTTTTATTCTCTTTCAACACAAGCAAGAAACCATCTTCTTTTGAAGCAGCCGGCACTTCCAGCCAGTCGATTCCCTGCTGCACGCTCACTTTGAAATCAAACGAACTATTCACACGTACAATCGTCTGTGAAGGAGCATTTCCGAGGCGTATCACCTGCTGGTCGGAGTCGGGAGCAAAAATATTTCCCTCCTGCGTCACTACAATTTTCTGTTCGCTATTACCATCGCTCACGGTCACCTGCGTGGCACGTGACGTATATTCATAATTGGCTCTGACAAGCAAAGTTATCTTTTCGTTTGTCACTTCGATTACCCTGCACCAGTCCGCACCCGAAACGGCAGTTAGTTCTCCGGTAGCCTGCAAAGCCACTTCCACTGTTCCGCCTCCGGCTACCAGATCGACGTCCGCCTTCATGATGCGGAAGCCCTGCACCGTTTCATCGTTTTCCTTGTCGCACGCTGTCATCAGCAAACAGCACGCAGATAATAACAGTATAACTAACTTATTCATCATATCATTCTTCTATTGTTTTTTTAACCAACCTGATTGCTGCAACTGCATCCGTGTATCCCATGAAAGAGGCCTCCTCATCCTGCGAGTCGTACACACCGAAGATAAATCCGGAGATTTCACCCATCCACACTCCATTGTCCACCAGATAAATGCCGTCGGTGGTAGGATAACTGATAAGACCGATTGCCGAACTGCGCAAAACATAATCATTCATCAAATCCCACATAGCCAGATACACGTAACCTCCCTGTACTTTCTTCAAAAATTGCGGCAAGATGGAAAGTCCGCCACGCGGCTTGTCATAAGTTACCAGAATGTCATATTCGAGTCCTTTGAGCCAATAGCTCTTGCCGTCCTCGTCCTTCACCAGTTGAATCTCCTGCGAAGCCACTTCCAGTTGGTTCGTCGCACCGTTCAGGCGGTAGAAATCCATCAAATAAGTGCCCGGATAATAGTCGTAGCTCTGATATCCGTCAATGTAGATGCCTTTCATCTTCACTCCTGTAGCTCCTTCGTCGGTACAGACAAAGCTGATCTCCTCGTTCTTCCAGACAAAATTCTGCATGGTTTGTCCGTCTATCGTCACCGGTTCGTGAAAACGCATTCCGTCGGTGGTAAACATAAAAGATACGGTTTTCTGATGCACCTTTCCAACTTCGTCATAATAGGTCACAATGAACGTATAGTTGCTGCGTAGCATTTGCCCGGTGTAGAGTCCGTCCATCCGCAGGTCGTATTCATAAAAGAAAGCATCGTCTTCCACTTTCTTTATCCGGGTGAGATATTGCTTCCACGTCTGGTCGGCAGAAAAAGCCTTCATCACGATGCGGTTGCCATATTTCTTGCCTTTCAGTTCGATACGGTCGGCGGTGGCATCGGAGATCACGAATTCGTAGTCGCCTCCGAGCGTTCCGTTCGGGTCGTCGGCCATACTTCCCTGCGGTTGCCCGAAATAATGCACCAGGTAATTGTAGGTATCGAAAGACAACATCGTCGCCTGCTCGGACTTGACGCTATAAAGCGAACTGACCGTCTCATCCGCTCCCGCTATCTGCGAAGCCATCGTCACCCGCTGGCCGTCGAACTTGCAAAGCAGGGTAATACCTCCCAGCGAGTAGTCCTTACCGACGTAATATTCCATCACCCATCCGTTGGGTACTGCTTCCAGCAGTTCGCTGCAACGCTTCACATCGGCCGTGGCACGGTTGGCAGACGAATCGTCAAAATAATCTTCTTCCTGAAAGAGGCACGACTGCAAACCCAGGCAGACAAGGGCCAACAGGAAATATATCGTTCTATTTTTCTTCATCATAATAATGTGTAATTAAATAATCATCCAATCGTCAATCAAAAAAACAAGAGGTGACCGGCACTTATTGAATAGTGCTCAAGTCAATTTCGGTAATCTCCTGCTGGCGGCGCAGCACGATCTTACGCAGTTCGTTGAGGTCGATCCCCCATGTGTCGCGCATATAGTTATAGACAATCGTGAATTTCTTGTTGATGATGGCAGCGCCCGATTCTCCGGCTGCCGTCATCATATTGTCCCAGTAGGCCTGCGTATGTGTGACGTACATGGCTATATTTTCCACAAAATCCTCGTTGGACTGGCTCATGGCATAAGCCGTCACGAAACCGTCGGGCCAGGCCACATCGTCCGTACGGGGCATGGCACCTTGGGCGGTCATGTAGTAATACCAGTCGGCTCCCACGTATTTTCCCTCCGAGATGCGGTTGAAAGAAGGGTCGAAATTCCGTTTCTGATGCAGGATATGGGCAAACTCATGATGCATCGTTTCAAAATAATACTCGTTGAGCTTTTCGATATTGATCTTCTTTATGTTGAGGTCGTTCACGTTATAGAGGGTGATTTTCTTCCCGCCTTCTGCCGTGCCGAGCACCATGTTACCGCTACTTTCGTAGGCGGGCGATCCGATGAGGTGGAATGTCTTGGGTACGTAGACACGGAGAAAATCCATTCCTGCCAGTTCGACGTAAGCGTCCATCCAGACGTGTTTGATGATTTTCGACAGTGCCACCGCTTTGTCATAGTCGGCGGGCACGAGGTTGTATTTATGATCGCTCTCGATATCCTTCATGCGGTACATGAAGTCGATGTTATAAGGATAGGTGTAGTTGTCGAGCAGCCAGTAGTCGAAAGCATTTCTCTCCAGCGGTTCGGTAGAGAAGATGCTGTTCGCGGTGTCTATCTCGTCGTTATTGTTGCAAGCCCCCAGGCAGACTGTGGTGAGAGCAAGCAAAGAGTAAATGATCTGTTTCTTCATAATTTTCACTTTTTTCTCTGTTAGTTTCTTCTCGGGTTAGGTTGCATTCCCGCCACGATCACGTTTCGCGGAATCTGGATGGCACGGCGCAGGTCGTTCGGCGGCATTTCGTCGGTGACACGTTGAGTAGCCATGTTGCGACGGTAAATCATAATACCGTACCGTTTGATATCGGGCCAGCGCATCCCCTCGTGCAGGGTAGTGACACGGCGTATGTGCAGAATACAGTGAAGAATATTTTCCTGCATCCCTTCCTCGATAGTGAAATCGGGAGCTAGCTGTTTCTTGGGCGTCTGTTGCGTGAAAGGCGTGTAGAAATTCATTTTATCATAATACGCATTGATCTGGTCGGGTGTCAGGGCCGATTTGTTGCGGGTGTAGGCACGTTGCCAGCTCGTGATGTCGGCAGCCGACTGGGGGTACATTTTCTTCAACGCGTATGCTTCGGCACGGCAAAGCAGGGTTTCGTCCGTTGAAAACAATACCGGCATATAATAAAGGTAGCCGCCATCATAAAGTCCGCTCTTGCGCAGGATGCTGGCTACAAATCCGGTGGTAGAGAAAGGTTTCAGATACAAATAATCCGAGCTGCCCCACAGTCCTGCAGAAAGACAGGTTTCGCTGGTGGCGAGCGTTTGGTTGTGGAAGTAACGCGGGCCTACCAGGTAGTCGCTTCCGAGTGCGCCCCAGTTGGAGACGGTGCTGCTTATCAGCAGGTTGGCCTCATTGGAAGAAGCAATATACGCATCTGCCTGCACATTTCCGTTCACGGAAAGATTGCTCAATGCTTCCCAGTCGCGGAGCAGGTCGTCGGGGTTGCTGCCCAACACACGGGTGGCAAAGTCAATCACCCGGTCGCAGTTGGAGAAATCGGGTTTCATATAATAAAGGTAGAAACGGGCGGCAAAGGCATAGGCGGCCTTGCGGGTGAAATGGTATTTGGGGACGGAATATCCGTCGTCCGAAATCAGTTCCACTCCCTCCAGGAGGTCACGCTCCACTTTCCGGTACACTTCTTCCAGCGTGCCGCGCTCGTAACGGGGAGACACGGTGGTTTCCACGTCTTCCATATAGGGGATTCCCAACGATTCGGAGGCATGAGTGTCATAAGCATTGCAGAAGGTAAGCGTCTCCGCGATTCTATATAGTGTATTAAAATAAAAAGGCTAATGATCCCTTTTTAGTCATTAGCCTTTTCCCATCTGTCAGGAAGCAGTTCCCTGTATTTTTCAATTGGTGTGTTCGGTTGCCATTCGGCTGTTCTGTTTATCACATCCGTGAGATACTCAAATAGATTCACTTTATGCATCCTACAAGTGAGTGCTATCGTATAGAGTATGGCGCCTCGTTCGGCCCCCTTATGGCTGCCGAAGAACAATGAGTTTTTTCTAGATAAGGATATGTACCGGTTCATCCGTTCAACCATATTGTTGTCCAGATAAGTGTCACCATAATTAAAGATGTCCACCACTGCATTCCACTCATTGCGAAGATAGGTAATGGCTTCCTGCAGTTCGCTCTTAGGTAATAAATCCCCCCGTTCTTCTATTTCATCAAGCACATCTTTTATTTCTCCGAGTATGTCCGGCGCATACTTTTTTCGATGCATAAGATTCTGTTCTACCGTCCATCCCTCAACCCCAACTTTATGCTTATGCTCGTTTTGATAAAGTGCGTTTATCAGCTCCACGATTCTTTTTGCATCCGGCTCCTTCTCACCGCAATCTATAAATTTCCGTTTTATATGTTGCAAGCACGGGATGCGTGTGATATTGGGATAAGCATCGCTTTCGAGCTTCCGGTAAGGTGAGTAACCATCGCTTTGTATGATACCTTTGCAACTGCCTAATTCGTTAAGAATAACTCTTTCAGACCGGGAGCCGTCATCATAGAGCAAGTATATCATCCTGGTGTTTATGCCGACAACCACCCAAAGATATCCCTTCCTGACTCCTTTTCCCTTGCTGTTCTTTTCCGGGACGAGTATTTTGTAATAGGTTTCATCGGCTGCCTTATAAGGATCACTCAAAGCTGTCTGCCGGATGCACTTATAAAGATTTTCGAAGAGGTTTGAGGCTTTCTCTATCAACTTATGAGCCGTAGGTTTCTTCAGCGTAAAGCCATGACTCTCGAAGTAGTTGATGATTCTTTCAACAGGTAGCGATTGTATATAACGTAATTCCATCAATCCGGCAATAAATGAACCGTCATAGCTGGAATTCAAGAAGGCCGAAGCCGGTGTTTTTCCCTCAAACAGGCGACCTTCTTGCGTATAGGTGTGTATCTTGTAGACATGCTTGATGAAGCGCATGGGTACACATTCATAGCGGACGCATATTCTGGGAACAGTGGTAAACAACCGGGCCTTATTGATGTCAAAATCGGGATCATCGGGATAAACGACATGTTCTTCTTCCTCCATCTCATAATGCATGTCACGTTTGGCCCCATTGTTCTTTCTTGCTTTACGCTTATCTGCTTTTTCCGCTTCTATCTTCTGCCGCTCTTCTTCGGATATGGCAGATTGGGGAGCCTGTTGCTGTTCGGATGTGTTGGATACAAGTTTGGCGAGTCCCTTAGTAAGGCGCTGTTGCTTGCTAAGAGATTCGCCTTTTTGAAGGAGTGCCTCTTTAAGGGAAGAAACCTCCTTTATCAAAGCATCTATTTGGTCCAAGAGTCTGTTGTTGTCATCTCGTAATCCCTTGATTTGTTCCTTCAATAACTCTATGATCTCATCCTTTTTCATGGCATAAAGATATAAAAAATCAACGAATTGGCCAAATAAACCGGATGATATCTTTAGCACAAATAACTAATAATCAGAATGTTGAATTAGATCCTAAAACGCTTTCTCAACCGTACAGACTTTAATGACACTCCATTTAAGATAAAAGACAAAACCTGATAAGAAATCTCGTAATTGCCTGTATTGGGGTTAAATGTCGGTAACTCAAAACTTCCACCTTCGAGGCGCTTGTAGTACAGAAGAAAGCCATCGCCATCCCAACGCAGTATTTTTACACTTTGTCGGTTTTTACCAAAGAATAAAAAGATATCTCCGGAAACGGGAGACAAGTCCTTCATTTCCGATCGTATAATTTTGAATAAACCGTCAATGCCAAGGTTCATACGAACAAAGCCCTGGTACAGATAGTAGCGATTGGCTGATGTTAGAGAATACATAGATCTCCCTCCGTTCTTTCGTAATCGCGCAACATTTTAATAACACCACCGGGTGTGGCCCGTTTGACCGAAATGGTGGTTCCACTGTTAAAGGTGATTGTGATCCCGGCAAGACTAAACTCTTCTTCCGACAACATGGCGGGTGCTATTTGAGTGAATGAAGGAGAGGAAGTTGTCGGTTGGGAGGGTTCAACGCCGCCATAATAATCACGGACCACATCTGCCTTGGCTTGTTTAACGCTATAGCCCCGTCTGGACATCCAGGAACTCATACCACCAAAAGTGGTATGCTGATCGCGGCAAACATCGGCTAAAGAACAATTGTAGTCTACTTTCAATACTTCAAGGAAATGTTTCCAAGTTTTTCCAAATCGATTTTCTGCTAAATCCATAATGCTTCATTTTTATACATAGCAAAAATATAAGAATGAAAAAAGGGCGACAAGATAGAATCGCGGAGACGCTTACTGCAGAAGATAGTTGCCAGCATGAAATGGCAGTAGGCACGGCACACCAGTGCTTCACCGCGCTGCGGGTTGAGCGATGCCGGATTTCCTTTCTCCTCTATCGCCTTGAGTGCCATGTTGGCGGCTGAAATTGCACCGTAATAACCTCCCCAAAGGGAATTGGGTGTGTCCTGATATTCCTCTTTGGTATCTTCCCAGTTGTAACATTCCTTTTCGGAAAGCTGGTAGTAACCGTAGGTGGGGCCGCTATCATCGGAGTTGTCGCTGTAGAGTTCGAACAGTTCGTTGGGCGATACGTCGGGATAGGCCGATACAAGCAGTTTGGCTATTTTCTGGTCGGTGTTCAGTTCCGTGCGGTTGTCCGGTGTTTTGTCCAGAAAATCATTGCAGGAAACGGTAGTCAGACCGGAAGCTGCGGTGAGCAGCAGCACAGGGAGTATATGGTTTATTTTCGTCTTCATCTATCTTATATTTTTTCGGGTTCTCTATTGGGGGTTACAATCACAGTCCCAGACGCAGGGTGAGGGTAAACTGACGCGGAACGGGGGATGCCACCCCTCCGGTGTTCACAAATTCGGGGTCCTGCCCGTTCAACTTCTTGTCGGCGTAGATCAGGAAGAGGTTGGTAGCCTGCAACTTGAGCGACAGGTTGGATATTTTGGCAGGAGCGATCCAGCTTCTCGGGAACTCATACATCAGTGATATTTCTTTCATGCGGATAAAATCGCCTTTGGCGATGCGCTCCGTAGAATAGTTGTAGGCGTTGTAGGCAAGATAAAGCGATGTATTCGTCCTATATTGCGGGTCGCTAAGTATCACCGGGATATTCGTTCTCGCTTCGTCGCCGGAAACAGTCCAGCGGTTTTTGAATTCACGCGGCATGGCGGTAAGGTCGGAATATTTGTAGTTGAACACCGGGTTGAGGCGGACTACGTTGCCGAAAGAGTAAGTCATAAAGACATTTAGTTTGAAGCCTTTATAGGTGAATACATTACCGAAACTTCCCGTGACGGTGGGATCGGTAGGACCTTCGTATTTCAGGTAATCCAGTTTTTCGCGTTCCTGGAAGTTGATGCTGGTGCTAGTCACTTTTCCGTCGATGAGGTATTGCGGAATACCGTCTTCATCAAGTCCCGCAAAAGGGATGGAGAAGAGTCCGCGCACGGGGTATCCTTCGCGGGCAAAGCCGTTGCCGGAAACGAGTTCCATCATACTTGTGAGTCCTTTCAGTCGGGTGACTTCGTTCTTGGCATAGGAGAAGATAAAGTCTGTGTTCCATGAAAAATCATTCGTGCGGATGTTGCGGGTGGAGAGCGTAAATTCCACACCGTGAGATTTCATGGTGGCTACGTTGGCATATTTGTTGATGACGCCGCCTACTCCCTGTGTGGGGACTACACCGATCAGGTCGTAGTTGTTACGCTGGTACCAGTCGGCGGAGAAGTTGATGCGATTTTCGAGCAGGCCGAGGTCAATGCCGATGTTCAGCTCATGCTTTTTCTCGTAGGTAAGTTCGCTGTTCTCGATGTCATCGATATAAAGTCCCGTTTCCTGAATGTCGGTAAAGGGGCGGTAGGGCGAGAAGCTGCGGATGATGGCTTGCGAGTTGGTCACTTCCGCCGGGCCGCGGTCGGCGGTGAGGGAGTATGAGGCTTTCAGTGTCAGGTTGGAAAGGGTGGGTTGCAGCGCTTTGAAGAAAGATTCTTCATGCACGTTCCAGGCACCGGACAGGTTCCATGTGGGTAGCCAGCGGGATGAACGGCTGCGTCCCATGCGGTTGGTTCCTTCATAGCGGAAAGTGCCGTTGAGGGTGTAGCGTCCGTCGTAAGAATACGTGGCGTTGAAGAAGCTGGCTATACTCCGGGTTTCGGAGTGTCCCAGGCTGTAATAGCGCGAACCGGATTCGATACCGTTCTTGAAGAACTGGTAGATGTAGGACGGAATTTCCCCCATCGAATATTGCATTCCCCAGCCTTGGAAAGAGGAATATGTTTTTTGAAGGCTGTTCACTTCCATTCCGGCAAAGAAGTTGGTGATGTGCTTTTCGGCGAAAAGATGATTCCATGAGAGTGTTCCACGGAAATCGAGTCCCAGCATACGGCGGTCCTGACGCTGGTAGATACCGCCTTCGGGCAGCAGGGTGATAGGCAGGGCGTATGGGTTGTCGGGGTCGGTATAGAGCAATTTGTTTTGCTCGCGGATGGTGGCGTCGTCCATACCGGTGCGGTAGGCGATTGCCTGATTGGCGTCGTCGAGCACGTTGTGTTCCTGCGATGAAGTCTGGTATCTAACGGCTCCGAGGGCACTCAATTCGAGTCCCTGAATCACTTTCCACTTCATCTCGCCTTGAAATTTCACATCGACCATATTGATTTCGATGTAGTTATTGTCGAGTTCGTGGAGAATATTGAATGGGGCGTAGTTGCTGATATAGTCCACAGAGGGGTCGAGTGTGCGGCTTGTGTTGAGCGCGTATGAATAAGGGTTGATGTCGAATCCGCGGGACATCTTTCCTGATGCGATGTCGAGGGTGGAGTTCATCGTTCCCGGCGCGTTCTGCTGGCGGTAGGAGGCGTTGGATATGAGGTTGAGCGACAGATTTTTATATATATTATAGGTTGTGTTCACATTGGCCGTGTAGCGTTTCACCTTGCTCTGCTTGTACCAACCCGGATCGAGCATGGCACTCAAGGAGGCATAGAAAGAGGATTTTTCCGTTCCGGCGGTGATGCTGACGGAATGGTTCTGCGAAACGGCATTGGTGAAAAGCACGTCGAACCAGTCAGTGTTGCGCATTTCCGCTTCGCGGAGGTAAGCGTTACGGGCTTCGGTGGTGTTGAGCAGTCCGCGTTGGCCGTTACTGTTGTTGTATTCGTCGATGAGGCGGTACATACGACCGTACACTCCGGTGTCTCTGGTGCGGAAAAGGTCGGCACTGTTCAACCAGCCTTTCTGTTCCATTTCTTTGTAGATTCCCATCTGTTCCTGCGAATTCATGATATTGAATTCTTTGTAGCTGGGGATAGCACGGGTGGTGAACTCGCCCGTATAACTGATCTTGCTGACTCCGGCACGTCCTTTCTTAGTGGTGACTACGATAACGCCTGCCATCGCACGTGCACCGTAAATGGAGGTTGCCGAACCGTCTTTCAAAATTTGGAAACTCTCGATATCGTCGGAATTCAGTCCGGCTATGGCGGAACTAATCAGTGTCTCGGCATCACCGGAGGAAAGATCATCGGGACCTACGTCGATGGCGTCTTCCAGAATCACGCCGTCAACAACCCACAACGGTTTGGAACTTCCGTAAATGGAAGTAGCTCCACGCACACGAATCTTGGGGGCAGTTCCAAAAGTGCCCGAAACATTCTGAACGGAAACTCCTGCCGCACGACCTTCCAGTCCGCGACTAATGTCGGGCAAACCGTCCAGCTTCACATTATCGGCATTTAATTGTTTGGTGGCTCCGGTAAAAAGACGTTTATCCATTTTCTGCATACCGGTCACTACCACTTCCTGTAATACTTCGGAATCGGATTTCATCATTACCTTGATGGTCCCGGACTTGATGGGAACATCCTGCGACTTCATGCCGACATAGGTGATTTGCAAAGTTCTTGATGAACTCATGCATTTTCTGCCCCTCCTTCCATAAGTGCTTGAGCACAAAATATTTAATAAATATAAAAAAGAAAACACCGAAAGGGGAATAAGAAAAGCAAAAAAGGAAGTGAAACGCAAAATAAATCGTCCTTTTTTGCTTTTTATCTACTTACTGAAAAGGTAGAAAATATCTTTCATGTAGCAAACTTCAAGTCCGGCAGCAACTCTCGTCTCCCCAATTAGAGTATTAATATAAGAGACTATGGATAGAATTTCTTTCTTTGTCCAATAAACTATCTTTTTTCTACCTGCAATTATTTATTTGCGGATTATTATGTGTTATTAAACATCTTATCTACGAATTTATCCACATTTATTTATCAAAAAGATACTTATTTTCGTTTATTAATCACCAAAAAGAAACAAGAAACCGCCTTTCATGTACTTATCTTGTATTTAAGTCCTTTTGCTACAAGTATTTTGTATCGACAGCACAAATTCATATTTTTTTTCATATTTTTCTTTGTTTTTCTAAAAAAGTGATTACTTTTGCGAATCGTAAGATAGCAAAACAGACTATTCTACTATATAAAAACTATATGAAAAGAAAACTAACGCTGTTATTAACCTGCCTGCTAGCAGGCATTAGCCTGGCAATCGCTCAAACCTCCAGAAAGGTAATGGGCGTTGTCTTCTCCGAGGAAGACAACCAGCCCGTCATAGGAGCATCCGTTTTAGTTAAAGGTACATCAATAGGAACCACCACCGACCTCGATGGAAAGTTCGTTATCAATAATGTACCAAGTTCATCAAGAACTTGGTAACTCCCCTCCCGCTTTCCTCTATTTTCCATCTTTTTTCTTCACCTTTCCTTCCTTTTCACCAGTCTCCAGGAACAGTGTTTTATCGTCATGAAACTGAATATCTATACGAATATGATGACTATCATCAACTGTATAGCCTACATCCGCAGAATCTCCTAGAAAAAGCTTCAGAATCCAGCACAACACCTCCGGAATATTGACAATAATCGTTGCCTTTCCAATCACACAAGAGAAAAAATTAAAAATAGTTGTCCAATTTGGTATAGGACTCCGACCGTCGAAATTACACCTGTACACACGCCCCACGGACGAACGCGAACAATCCGAATTCTTTTCAACATATTTTTCTGGAATATTATTCAGTTGCCCCAACTTAAAAACACAATCAATTACTTTCTTCTTAACATCATCGTCGCTGTGACGTACACCGGTCATTTCTTTCTGACCATTTTCACTGTTAAAAACCACTTCTCTTTCTACCTTAGTCATTTTTTTACATTTTATTTAATATTTACATATAAAATTCACGACAAAAGTACAATGCTTATTTTAACATATATGTTCAAGCATGACACATTCTATATTTTTCATCCATATTTTCACAAAGAAAGAGGGTTTGGGGTACCCATTTTCTACCTTACCGGTATTATCAAGAAAATAGATGAAATAAAATCTGCCAAAGAGGAAAGAAATCACTCGTTCCAAAAGCTGTGATTTGCGCTAAAAAAGAGAAAGCATTCCTGCACTAAAAGTTTCAACGTTTCATTATGGTTCAAGCTTGGACAGCCTTTGCATTACCTGCTCTCTACCTTTGTCCCCATAATCAAATCATTAAAACGAATCAAAATGACTGAAACTGAAAAAAATCATTCCTTCCAACGGGTACAGCTAATGAAGCAAGCTGCCGTCATCCGGCAAAACAACGGTATGAACCGGCACGATGCACTCGTCACGGCTCACCGGATAGGGGCTCTCATCCGGCAGATGCATCACGGAAATGTCTGTTTCCGCTACACCAAACAGGATGGAACCATCCGACATGCCACCGGCACCCTCACCGGATATGAACATAGTTTCCACCGTCCGTATCTACCCAAACCGGAAAATACGTTCGTTGTCTACTATGATATCGAAGCCAAAGGCTGGCGCACCTTTCACGCTGAAAATTTTCTGGATATCGAAACGGACGGGCAAGACAGCAACAAGTAAAAATGAATCTGCAAAAGAACGGAATGAACGGGCAGGAACGAAAAGAATGGGAGGCGCTTTGCAGACAGTATAACGTAGATTCGCTATACGAGGCCATTCAAGGCTGCCGGGAAGAACTGGAGTTTCTGATTCATTGTGCCGAACGGCTCGAACCTCATACAGAGGAGGAGGAAGAAACGCCGTTTAACACATACAGACCACAGCGTTTCTCCGCACCAGAAAGCGCCGTTTAACAGATGGAGGAAACGCCGTTTCTCCCCGCATGATTCAGAAAAACGATTATTTTTTAACAGAGTATAATTTTATTAACATTATCAATATCAAGTATGGAAAATTGGAGATTTATTGAAGAAAACCCCGACTATATGATTTCAGATCACGGACGGGTATTGAGTTTCAAGGGCAGATCAAAGTTGATCCTTTGTGCCAAAATCATGGGGACCGGTTACGAAACTGTCATACTGCCGAATAAAGGTGTTTGTATCGAATACAAAATTCATCGTTTGGTTGCCAAAGCATTCATCCCCAACCCGGAGCAGCTGCCACAGATTAACCACCTCGATGGCAATACGATGAACAACCACGTGTCAAACCTCGAATGGTGCGATGCATACACCAATATGATGCACGCCATCCGGACGGGATTACGACGTACGGGAGTGGGATCTCATCAAACACCTTTCGCCGTTACGGATGCAACGGGGAAAGTATTGCGTGCCTACCCGTCTATGAAAGAAATGGTCAGAGAGGAACGTCTGAAGCCTGCGCACCGAAACTGGCTTATCCTCCAACTAAAGCATCCGGACCGCGTGAAACAACACGCCTTGCGTGTGCAACATCATCGGGGAGATGCTTTTATTATGGTTCAGACAAGGCCTGATCTGATTACAGTGCTTAATCGGCCCACCATGCCTAATCAAACGACAACGCCGCCGATGGATGCTCCCTTCTCTCCGGTGCTCCATTCAGTAACAAAGCAATATTACCGCCAACTGTCCAAAGAGGAGGCTATTGCGTTCGGGGTTATCTCACGTGCCGTCTGCAAACAGGAAAGGAGGATTCTGCCATGAAAGACACGATCATCATCCACCTGTCTCTTATACACATCTCCGAGCCCACGAGAC
>ENA-UABS01000028-UABS01000028.1-human-gut-metagenome-genome-assembly--contig:-NODE-28-length-22153-cov-5.272242_pt1 | contig 22153 bp, 18 predicted proteins | sample MGYA00243871_ERZ654209 | MGnify/ENA primary metagenome ERZ654209 (study PRJEB26926, sample SAMN06165187) | human gut metagenome | biome: ENVO:00009003; feature: ENVO:2100002; material: ENVO:00002003... | reverse complement strand
ACGTAAAAGCAACATGTATTCTTATGTCATTATAGATTACGGAGTGCTTATCTGCAAGCGATTTTGTTAAATTTCTGTTTTGATTTTATGTGCAATTACGTTATAATGAATTATAAACACTTTTATAGGCTGGGAGGTTTCATCATGAGTTTTAAAATAATCACTATAAGCCGAGAGTTTGGCAGTGGCGGTCGCTTTATCGGCGAGCAGATTGCTCAAAAATGCGGCATTGAGTTTTACGATAAAAAAATAATTGAGCATGTGGCAAAGGAGCTCGGTATCTCTGAGCAGATTGTCGCAAACCAGGGCGAATATGCACCTGCCGGAAGCATTTTTTCATATGCATTTGTGGGGCGCGACATCACAGGAGTTTCTCTTTCCGACCAGATTTTCAATATCCAGCAGAAGCTCATCAAGGATATTGCGCAAAAAGAGCCATGCGTTATTGTGGGACGTTGCGCAGACTACATTCTTTCTGACAGGGATGATGTGCTGAATGTTTTTATAGAGGCAAACACTCCTGAGAAGGCTGCAAGAATAAAAAAGCTCTACCAAAAAAGCGATGACGAGGTCAAAAAGCTGCTAAAGGATGTCGATAAGAAGCGCTCGGTAAATTACCGCTACTTTACCGACAAGGAGTGGGGCAACAGAAAAAATTATGATCTGGTGCTAAACAGCTCTGTGCTTGGATACGATAAATGTATTGAGCTCATCACATCCGCATATGCTTAATTCACTTAAGATACATCTTTCCTGCGGTTAAGAAACCGTTTTCTTATTTTACGAAAAACGTAAATAGAATTACAACCTGTGTGTAATATTAAAAATACTCCCGCATAAACTGTAACAACAGAATATGCAGGAGTATTTTTTGAAATCATATATTGAGACAAGGGCGGTGGAAATCGCCAACTACATAGTTGAAAACAATGCCACGGTGCGTCAGGCTGCAAAGCAGTTTGGCATCAGCAAATCCACTGTGCACAAGGATATCACGGATGCTGACAGGCTGCTTCGCATAGACCCGGAGCTTGCCGCAAAAGCACGTCACATTCTCGATATCAACAAGTCCGAACGCCATATCCGCGGCGGACTTGCCACCAGAGAGAAGTATCTGCATCTGCCTCATGTGCATGCCGGCTGAGTGCATGGATGCTTCTATCCCTGCATTGCCATGTGCGCAGCTTTTCGCGCATCTTAGGCTTTTCGCCAATTCAAGACCTGTGTCACATAATTCAGCAGCTCGTCATACAGCCGATTACCTCCGGATACTTTCATGTTCCGGATGTTTACTGTGTCACATGACTTGTGAGCACACCGTACAGCCACTTGCCCTCATCGCTTAGATTCTCATAGGTAAAGCCGCTTGTCTTATCGCAGGCAGATGTTAGAAGCGCTGATTTTTCGTCCTTATTGGACAGATTCCAGCACACATAGCTGATGCCGTAGCTGTCGAGCAGGCTGATCCAGCTGTTTGCGGAATCTATGTCCACCTGACCGTTTCCGTCGGCGCTGCAGATGCCAAACTCTGATACAAATATCGGCAGTCCGGCGTCTGCCGCCGATTTTAGCTTGTTTTGCAAGTCCTCCTTGTGGGTTGCGGCATAGAAATGCAGTGTATACATGATATTATCATAGCCTGTGACAGGGTCCTTGACTGCCTCATCCACATTCTGGCTCCAGTTAGGTGTGCCTATCAGTATGACTGCATCCTTGTCGTAGCTTCTGATTGACGGAATGACCTCGCTGGCATAAAACTTCACATCTCCCCAGGTCGCACCTTTGCACGGCTCATTGCAAATCTCGTAAATCACGTTGTTGTATGAGGCATACTGCTGTGCCATTTTGGCAAAAAATGTCTTTGCCACATCACTGTAGCGGTTTGGATTGCCCTCGTTTAGCACATGCCAGTCGATGATGACATACATGTCGTTGTTGAACGCGTACTGCACTCCGTTTTGCACAAGTGTCTCAAGCTGCTGCCTGTCACCGTCTGTGCAGTAGCCACCGCTTTCGTAGGTGTACATGGCGAGCCTCACCACGTTTGCTCCAAAGCTTTTCAGCGTGGCAAAGCAATCATTGGTCACATACTGTGGATACCACGCAAGACCGTGTGTGCTGACTCCGCGAAGCTGCACCTCGTTATTATTTTGATCAACGAGCTTGCTGCCCTCCACATGCAGCTTACCGTTTACTGACGGACAGGCAAGAACTGAGCTCTCCTGTCCGTTTTCTGTGGTGAGCTGCTCTGTGCCAGTCACATTCTGATTTTCTGTACTGTTTTCTGTACTGCTTTGCGTACTGTCCTCAGTATTATTTTCTGCAGAATTCACCGACTCCGTGGCTTTCTCATCCGTCTGTGATTCTGTCTCCTTGTTGCCCTTGTTACCACATCCTGTAAAAATCCCAAGCACCAGCACTGCAGCCAATACCAATGCTATATATTTCTTCATATTGTTATACTGTCTGACTGATTACTGAATTGATGTAACCTTGTAGTCCTCAGCCTCTACAGTCTCCTTTAATTTCTCATCAGAAATATCAGAGCTTAATGTCACTACTGCAGTTCCGCTCTCATGGCTTACTGCTGCCTCACTAACTGCATCAAGCGCCTCGAGTGCCTTCTTTACTCTTGCCTCGCAGTGGCCGCACATCATTCCTTCGATATTCATTGTCTTTGTCATTGATTTTTCCTCACTTTCATTTGGTTTATTTGTTTTGTTTTTTCTATCTGGTGTTGCTTTTCTGTCATGCTTAGGATCATACACCCTGCACAGATTCAGCCGCAGGGCATTGGTAACAACGCAGAAGCTCGACAGGCTCATCGCCGCCGCTCCAAACATCGGATTGAGCTTCCATCCTAATAAAGGATACCACAAACCGGCCGCAAGTGGAATACCTATTACATTATAGAAAAATGCCCAGAACAGATTTTCGTGTATATTTTTCAACGTAGCACGGCTTAACCGCACTGCTGCCGGTACATCTATCAGGCGGCTCTTCATCAGGACAACATCCGCTGCATCTATTGCCACATCACTTCCCGCGCCGATTGCAATTCCCATATCCGCACGTGTGAGCGCCGGTGCATCATTGATTCCGTCACCAACCATGGCTACCCTGCCCTGTTTTTTTAGCTTCCTTATGACAGCCTCCTTACCATCCGGAAGCACACCTGCGATGACTTCGTCCACTCCCGCCTGCTTTCCAATGGCATTGGCAGTCTGCTCGTTGTCACCGGTGAGCATAACAACTCTGATACCCATATTTTTAAGCTGTCTGACAGCTTCCGGACTGTCCTCCTTTATTGTATCTGCAACGGCTATGATACCGCAAAGCCTGTCATCCGCGGCAAAGAACAGAGGAGTTTTTCCTTCCTTTGAAAATTCGACAGCTTTCGCGCGCATATCATCTGACACTTTTACAAATTTGCTGACAAAAGCAAGATTTCCTGCTTTTATCATTTTGCCTGCAAGTATTGCAGTCAGACCATTTCCTACAACAGCGCTAAAATCCGTAACCTCTGCAACAGCGATTTCATCCGTTTTAGCACGCTCCATAATGGCTTTTGCAAGCGGATGCTCGCTCTTGGCCTCGACTGATGCTGCTATTGCAAGAAGCTTCCTTGACCACAGTGCTTTATCTGTTGATGAGTACGGGTTTAAATCGTCTGCCTTACGCTGACACTCACCGGATATCGTGCCGGTTTCCTCAAAAAATGTCTCATCCGGCACGATATCCGTCACCTTCGGCTCACCGCATGTTATGGTGCCTGTCTTATCAAGCGCCACAATCTGTGTGCGGCCTGTTGCCTCAAGGCTTGCCGCTGTCTTGAAGAGTATACCGCTCTTTGCGCCCTTGCCATTTCCTACCATTATCGCAACAGGGGTTGCCAGTCCAAGTGCACACGGACAGCTTATCACGAGGACCGAAATGCCTCTGGCAAGCGCAAAGCCCACGTTCTCACCAGCTATAAGCCATGCTATTATTGTAATGATTGCAATTGTAATAACCGCCGGCACAAATACCCCCGATACCCTGTCAGCGATTTTTGCAATAGGGGCCTTTGTCGCTGCGGCATCAGAAACCATCTGTATAATCTGTGAGAGTGTGGTGTCTTCGCCTACTCTGGTTGCGCGGCATTTTATAAAGCCTGACTGGTTCACTGTTGCAGCGCTTACTGCATCTTTCGGCTGCTTATCCACAGGGATGCTCTCTCCTGTGAGTGCCGATTCGTTGACAGCGGTTGTTCCATCTATTATTTCACCGTCCACAGGGATATTTTCCCCAGGTCTGACCACGAAAATATCGCCCTTTTTCACTGCATCCACAGAGCTTTCCTGCTCCACGCCATCCCTTACAACGGTTGCTGTCTTTGGGGCTAGCTGCATCAGGCTCTTTAAAGCGTCTGTTGTTTTGCCCTTTGAGTGCGCTTCAAGCATTTTTCCGACAGTAATCAGTGCCAAAATCATGGCTGCGGATTCAAAATAAAACTCATGCATATATGACATGACCGCATCCATATCGCCATTCACCTGCGCAGCTGTCATGGCAAAAAGTGCATACACGCTGTATCCAAACGATGCCGCAGAGCCAAGCGCAACAAGCGTATCCATGTTGGGAGCGCCGTGAATCAAGCCCTTAAAGCCACTGATAAAAAACTTCTGGTTTATGACCATTACCGCCACTGTAAGCAGAAGCTGCAAAAGCCCCATAGCCACATGGTTTCCATTGAAAAACTCAGGCAACGGCCAGCCCCACATCATATGTCCCATGGAAAAATACATAAGAACAACTAAGAATATGAGCGATGCTATAAGCCTGTTTACAAGCTTCGGTGTCTCCCTGTCTACAAGCGCATCCTGTGCTGCCTTTAGCTGCTCTAAGCTGTTATTCGCTTTGTCATTTTCTGATTCTGTTGCTGTGCCTTTGGGACTCGCTCCATAGCCCGCCTGCTCTACTGCCTCCACTATCTGCGCATCTGTCGCGCTTCCCTCGACTCCCATCGAGTTGGTCAAAAGGCTGACAGAGCAGCTCGTCACACCATCAACCTTAGAGACCGCCTTTTCCACTCTGGCAGAGCATGCCGCACAGCTCATTCCTGTAACTGTATATTGCTTCATACTGTCTGTATTTCCTTCTTTCTAATATTCGAATCTAACTATTCAGAAGCCTTTTCTAAAATCTCTCAATTCCTGTCACCTTGAAATCCAGTCTTTCGATGGCAAATGTGATTTCCTCATCGCTTAGCTCTCTGGTTGCCTCAACATGTGCCACGCCATGCTTTAAATCCACAGCTGCCGATACGCCGCTCATCTTCTGAAGCGAGCGTGTGACTGAGTTCTTGCAGTTCATGCAGTGCATTCCGTCTATGTGCACATCTGCTCTCGTGACTATCTCGCCTGTAAGCTGTACTGTGGCTTCCTCGTCCTCCTTCATAGCTCCACCGCCACAGCAGGCGCCCTCGCCCTTTGAATGCTTAATAGTCTCCTTTAAGCCCACAATCACCAGAACGGCAATTATTGCTATTATTAATATTGTGATTATTGTACTCATTTTTATACCCGCCTTCTTATAATACTACTTCATAAGCTTCTGCAGTGTGTTCAAAAGCTCATCTATTGTCTCATCCTTGCCGGCTCTTATGTCATCTGCCACACACGTCTTTATATGATTGGCCAAAAGGACTTTATTGAAGCTGTTGAGCGCGGCATTTGCGGCCGCCACCTGTGTGATGATGTCAGGGCAGTAACAATCATCATCCAGCATACGCTTGATTCCACGGATCTGCCCCTCTATACGGCTAAGTCTGTTGATGAGATCCTTATATTCCTTCTCTGACCGCTCTTTTTTGCGGTTGCAGCAACAGCATTTGGTTTCTTTTTCTGTCATGGGTACCTCCATTTGTTCTTTATTCCGCATTATGTATTTGTTTCACATGTCTAACCATACCCCTTATGGGTATTTCTCTTTAAGAGCATTATATACCCAGGTAGGGTATATTGCAAGGGCAGATTTCCTTATTGAGAAATTTTCATGTTATACCATACTTTTATAATAAAAGCATGCAGTAGCTGCAGCTGCTCATAAATAGCTCTGCCTCATATGAATATATACAACGAAAAAAGCCGGTACATCATGCTTCCATGAATGTACCGACTTTAAATACTTAGCAGTCCGTACGGGAATCGAACCCGTGTTTCCGCCGTGAGAGGGCGGCGTCTTAACCGCTTGACCAACGAACCGTGTATTATAATATCATGGTCAAACGAATAATGCAAGTACTTTTTTAAATTTTTTAAAAAATTTTTTCCGATCTCTTTACCTTTAACATTATCCCTTTAAATGCTTCTGGCTTTAATTCCATTTTCGTCCCTATGTATGCTCTGTGATAATCTATTATATTCCGGCTCCTTATCTCAAAGCACGCGTTCTTATCCTCATATTTTATTTATACGTTTTCCTCTTGAATAAGATTATACACCTCTTTGGTCACACAACGGTCACACAGAACCCTTTTCCACAGATTTTGTAAAAAGTATACATTAAAAATGCCGAAAGCTGTACAGTTTTAGATAATTTTCGGGATTTGTGCATTTTTTATTCGTTATAATCAACTATTATTTATTATATTTTTTGTATATCTTTTCAAACGCAGGCATGGAGCGCTTTATCATTTCCCTGTCCACACAGTATGATATTCTTACCCAGCCCGGACAGCCGAAGCCGTCTGCTGCTACTATGAGCACATCCTCCTCCTTTGCCTTCTCACAGAATGCATTGCTGTCATCCTCGAGTGCCTTTACAAACATATAAAAGGCTCCATCCGGCTTGAAGCAGTGATAGCCTATCCTTGTGAGTCCCTCGTACAGAAGGTCTCTGTTTTCTTTGTAGGCATTGATATCACCGGTTGCCCCCTGGCATTTTACTATCATCTTCTGGAACAGGCTTGGTGCACACACGTAACCGAGTGCTCTTCCCGCACCACAGACTGCTGCATACAGCTCTGCCTTATCGTACACCTCATCAGGCACGAGGACGTATCCTATTCTCTCTCCCGGCAGTGAAAGTGACTTGCTGTATGAGTAGCATACCAGTGTGTTGTCGTAATATTTGGTCACAAACGGTACCTTGATTCTGTCGTAGACAATCTCTCTGTACGGCTCATCTGCGATGATGAATATCGGTCTTCCTATCTCCTTAGACTTTTTCTCAAGGAGGTCTGAGAGCTTTTTGATGGTCTCCTCAGAATAGACTGTGCCGGATGGGTTGTTTGGTGAATTGATTATGACACCTCTGGTGTGCGCATTGATTCTCTCCTCAAGAGCCTCAAAATCTATCTGAAAATGCTCTGTGTCTGCAGGCACCTCTACAAGCCTTGCTCCTGCTGCATTCACAAATACCTTGTACTCCGGGAAATATGGCGCTATGGTAATAAACTCATCATATGCGTCACTTGTCAACGCACGAAAGCAGATTGACAGAGATGCAGCTGCTCCCATTGTCATGTAAAGGTTGTCCGCATTAAAATGTGTGCCGTGTGTGTTGTTCAAAAATTCAGCTATTGCCGCTCTCGTTTCCACGTCTCCCTGTGCTGAGGTGTAGCCGTGCAGCGCAACAGAATCATAATCTGTCACAAGCTCCTTTATTGTGTCGTTTACTATCTGCGGAGCCGGTATGCTCGGGTTTCCTATTGAGAAATCATATACATTTTCCTTACCTACAATTGCTGCTCTTTTTTTACCATACTCGAAAAGCTCCCTGATTGCTGAGCGCACGCTTCCGAGCTGGTACATGCTTTCGTTTACTACCATTTTCTTGTCTCCTTATCTCTGCTTATGACATACAAATGTCTTTATAAACATCTCTTTATACACATATTGTTACCATTCATGACCGTTTATCCTGATATGAATGCCTCCATTCCGGCACGCTTCGTCATCTCAATATGCTCCTTAAGCTCGCGGGCTGACATTCGCAGTGCCCCTAGGCTCATGACCGTCTGCTGCTCCAGTCCGTCAGAGGTTGCCACTGTTACCCTGTACCTGTCACGTATGCCAAACACAGTCTTTTCGATAAATGCATCGGCTGTCTCATCCTGCTTTGTATACACGACCTCTATATTGTGGAAGGTCTCGCGCTTTCCGGCATTGCCCTTCACCTTGTACGCATCAAACACCAGCAGCAGATGACAGCCCTTATAGCCCTGGTAATCCGATAAAACATCCTTCAGCGCATCTCTCGCCGAATCAATGTTTATGCGTGAAAGCTCCTTTAAATCCTCCCATGCAAATATTATATTATATCCATCAACTATCAGGTACTCTTCCCCCGGGGATTTCTTCGGATAAATCGGATTGCCGTGCTTATCATGCTTTACGGTGCGCGGTTTACCACTTAGACCTTCATACTCATTTTTCTTTTTGCCTGACCATTTGCGCCTCTGATCCTCTGCGATATCGTTTTTGCCCATGCCAAACTCCCTGGCATAAACATCTGCAAGCTGCGCATCAAGCTCCACCGATGACATACCTGAAACAGCTTTCTCAAAGCTCGTCCTGCGGCGGTTTCCGGCAAGCGCCTGCGCATCTTCCGCTGAAAATGCATTCTGCGTGCGGGCACTCGCTGCAAGTGCCTCCTCAGACTCATCTCCGTGGTAGACATACGGCAGGTGCATATGCTCCGGGACCTCATCCCACGGCACCACGTAGCCTGAGCCGTGCGCACAAAATACCGAGCCTGTCGGATTGCGGAAATCCTCCTCGCTGTCATAGTGCATCTGCGCAATCACCTCCGCAGGATTGTGACACTCATCATAACCCCACAGCTCCAGTGTCAGGTGCCCGAGCCCCTTTGTATACGCATGCACCAGACTCACATAATCCTGCATCGTCGCAACCGGTGCCTTTCCGGTAATTGTTGCCATCTCCCTCGCAGCGGTTGTGGCAAACTGCGGGCTCTCGGCCCTTGCAAATCTCTGCTCCAGATCTGTCATTGCACGGCCGACATACTCCATAGGCACCTGTAAGATAAAGCTGTAGTAAGGCTCAAGCAGCACGCTCTCTGTGGATTTAAGCCCTTGTCGGATTGCTCTGTATGTAGCCTGACGGAAATCTCCTCCCTCCGTGTGCTTTACATGTGCTCTTCCTGTAAGAATAGTCACCTTCACATCGGTAAGCGCTGAGCCTGTGAGCACACCCCTGTGCTCCTTTTCCTCAACGTGTGTGGCTATGAGGCGCTGCCAGTTTTTGTCGAGCACATCCTCACTGCATGTGGATGTGACTGTGATTCCGCTGCCACGCTCCGCCGGCGACAAAAGCAGATGCACCTCTGCATAGTGGCGCAACGGCTCAAAGTGTCCTACTCCCTCGACAGCCCTCGCTATCGTTTCCTTATATACAATGCTGCCCGGTCCGAACGTGACAACAACACCAAACCTGTCCTTTATGAGACGCACAAGCACCTCCATCTGCACCTGCCCCATGAGCTGGACATGGATTTCCTTAAACTCCTCCACCCACACTATGTAAAGCTGTGGGTCTTCCTCCTCAAGCTGCTTTAGCTTTTCCATAAATGCCGCCGGATTTACATCATCTGGCAGAATCATCCTATAGTTTAGTACTGGTTCAAGGATTGGCATATTGGACTGCTGCTCAAACCCGAGCCCCTGCCCCGGAAATGTCGAGCTAAGACCTGTGACAGCAACTATCTCACCCGCCTCTGCCACATCAGCTATCTCATATTTTTCACCGGAATACTTTCTTATCTGATCGATTTTCTCAATCAGAAGACCTTTCGCCTCGTCACCGCCATGCGCTTTGTACTCTATTTTGTCCCTGACTCTAAGACAGCCTCCGGTAACCTTTAAAAATGTCAGCCTGCTGCCTCTGTCATCCCTGCCTATCTTGTATACGCGGGCAGAAAAATCGTCAGGGTAATTTCTTTCACACATAAACCTCGAAAGCCCCTGAATCAGCGTATCCACTCTGTCAAGCTTAAGTGCCGAGCCGTAAAAGCAGGGGAACACCTCCCTTTGAGCCACCGCCTGCGCAATATGTGCATCCGCAAGCTCTCCCGATTCCATAAATTCATCTAAAAGAGGCTCGCTGCACATGGCAAGCTCCTCAAATAAATCCTGTGAAGAAAAATCCACGCAGCCATCGCTCAGCTCGCTCCTTAGCTCTGCCTGCACTTTCTCCGCATCCGTGCCCTGCATATCCATCTTGTTTACAAAAATAAATGTCGGCACGTTATAGTGCTTTAAAAGTCTCCACAGTGTGCGCGTGTGCCCCTGCACTCCATCAGTTGCGCTGATTACAAGTATTGCATAGTCGAGCACCTGAAGGGTACGCTCCATCTCTGCCGAAAAATCCACATGCCCCGGTGTATCAAGCATGACTACATGCCATGTACGTGCTGTATCTGCCGTACGTGCTGTATCTGCCGCACTTGTGCCACGCGAAATATCAAGCCTTGCCTGCTTTGAAAAAATGGTTATTCCACGCTCTCTCTCCTGCGCATCGTTGTCCAGATACGCGTCCTGATGGTCCACGCGCCCGAGTGAGCGAATCTGCCCGGTGCTGTAGAGCATGGCCTCAGACAGGGTTGTCTTTCCCGCATCTACATGTGCGAGAATGCCTATTGTAATGTGATTGTTTGTCATTTTCTGCTCCATTTATGCCTCAATCCAAGAACAGAGACACCTGTGGATGTCTCTGTGTCAGCCTTTATATCATAATCCGTTGATTTCCTAAATTATAGCATTTTGTGGTTGGTCTGTCATCTTTTTTCTTGATTGACAGCGGGACATAAAAGGCGCCGCTCAATTGACAAATATTTATTCCATACATATAATGTGATTACGAAAATTTTTGAATGGTATGAAAATAATGCGAGGATAATATGAACAAAAAAGAAGTATTGGAACTAAAACGAAGATTAAAAAAAGACCAGGCAACCTTCAGTCGTCTGGTCGGCTGCTACGTGGACTGCAACCATGAAAAGGTCTGCAAATTCGGTGGCAAATTTCTCACTCTGGAGGAGGATGAATACTACAAATATCTGGAGATTTCAAACAAGGTGCTTTCCGGCACTCTCGGAAACAACCTGCTCAATCTGCAGTTTCCGCTTGAGGAGGAAGAGGTCGGAGGCCGCCAGCAGATTCTCATGGCGCTTCGCGACAGCGAGCTTAATGATGAGACTCTGCTCGATACATACTATGACCTGGTCATCGACACCTACGATGAGGCCGGGAACTACTTGATTCTTTTGTATCTCGACAGCTACGATGTCATGACACGTACAAAGGACAATATCAACGTGGATGAGTCCGAGGAGGTGTACAAATACATGCTCTGCGCCATCTGCCCTGTCACACTTTCAAAGCCAGGCCTTGGCTATCTGGAAAAGGAGCAGCGTATCGGAGCCCGCATAAGAGACTGGGTAGTCGGCGCTCCTGAGACAGGCTTTTTATTCCCTGCCTTCAACGATAGGAGCACTGACATACACTCCACTCTTTTCTATACGAAAAATACCAAGGAGCCTCACTCTGAGTTTATGACAAACGGTCTCGGCTGCGGTGTGGAGCGCACAGCTACTGAGCAGAAGATGGCTTTTCATTCAATCGTCAGAAATGTGCTAGGTGCCGAGGACGAGAGCACTGATGACAAGCTGCTTGATATCCAGCAGAATCTGTCCGAGATGGCCGATGACTACGCTGAGACTCACGATGATGACGACGATCCGTTCATTCTCGACAGCGAGGCTATGAACAAGGTGCTTAGTGACTGCCATGTCTCTGAGGAAAAGATTTCACGCATTGAAAAATCCGTCAATGAGGCCTTCGGTAACAAGCCGCCTATCGCAGCCAATGTCATTGATTCAAAGGCTCTTGCAGCTAATGAAATCCGCGTGGAAAAGCTTGCTCTTGAGAGCCATGTCGGCGATTTAACTCTCGAGCTCAATGAGAAAAATGCGCAGCTTGAGGAGAAGGATTCTGTTATCCAGGAGAAAAATAATCAGATTGAGGAGCGCACCTCACAGCTTCTTGAGAAGCAGGAAGAGATTGATAATTACACTGCCCAAATTAAGACCTATGATGTGGTGCTTCATGTAAAGCCGGAGAAGGCTTCACAGATTCATGCACAGGTCATCAATGGGGAGAAATGTCTCGTCATTCCTATGAGGGAGAATGAGAATGCGACCATAAATGGGGTGAATACAAATCTGTAGGGACGCATCATAGGACATCGCTTATGGGGCTTCGTTTATGGGGCTTCGCATATCTAGGCTGTGGATACCGGCCTAGCATGCAGTATATTCCTCAGAAAAATATAAAATCAGCCACGGCAGCATTTGCGGATAGTTTATTGATAGTTTGCTATGAATTGTCGCATCCACATTTTATGGAACGCCGTGGCAGTTTATATTTTTCTTCGGAACACACCGCATACTCTCCGGTAAATTTAGGGTACTTATGCGAAGCAATCTACTATGAGTTTATAAACCATGTCCGTGGATGCAGAAATGCTCTCCCGAAGCTAACGCTTCACTTACTATATTCTGTATGGAATTATACAAAAGGGCGTGTGAAAAAAACTTCGTTTTTCACACGCCCTTTATAATGTTGTCACCTATGAAATAATGTCTGCTAATAATAGCACTCTGATAATACTTACCGGTTTACCAGCTCAGCACCTCATGGCCATCCTCTGTGACGAGTACCATGATTTCCCACTGGGCTGATGGAAGTCCGTCGTCGGTGTATACTTCCCAGTTGTTCTTGTCATCTACGTAGATATCGGCCTTGCCCATGTTGACCATTGGCTCGATGGTAAATATCATGCCGGGTGCCATGACCATGTCGGTGCCGCGCTTGGTGTTGTAGCCTACCCACGGATCCTCGTGAAATTCAAGTCCCACTCCGTGTCCACCGATTTCACGCACTACTGTGTAACCGTTTGCAAATGCATGGTCGTGCACCGCCTGTCCCATATCTCCGAGGAAGCCCCACGGCTTTACCTCTTTGAGTCCAAGCTCCACACACTCCTTTGTGACTTCAACGAGCATTTTCTTCTCAGGGCTTACATTTCCGATACAGTACATTCTTGATGAATCCGAAAAATATCCGTTTAAAATTGTAGAACAGTCTACATTTATGATGTCACCATCCTTTAAGATGACGTCCTTTGAAGGAAATCCGTGACAAACCTGCTCATTTACCGATGTACATACGCTGTAAGGATAACCCTCATAGTTGAGCGGTGCAGGGATGCCGCCCATGCTGGTGGTCATATCATAGACTATTTTATCAATCTCTGCTGTGTTCATACCCTCGTGGATATGCTCTCCTATGTAGTCGAGCACTGCGACATTTATCTTGGCGCTCTCCTTGATTCCCGCTATCTGGTCAGGCGTCTTGATGATTGAATGGCTCGGTATCTTATGATGTGCCTCAGCAAGCTTTTCAAGCTTCATATCAAATGCCGCATGACAGGTCTTATATTTCTTTCCGCTGCCACACCAGCAAGGGTCATTTCTTCCAATTTTTGTTGACATAAAATCTTCTTTCTAGTGATCAAGAGTAACGTTTCCCATATCGACTCTTTTCCACACTTTTTCTTTTATTTTATAGTTATTTTTCTCCAGCAGCTTCTTATATCTGCCTCCCGAGAAATCATAATCCGTTATATCGGCATTGTCAAGCACTGCATATATATGCCTACACGCCGGCCATGACAGCCAGCACTGCAAGTATAATTGTTGTGATGTGTTTTCTTATTTTGCGCAAAGCTTTGCAACCACCTGATTTATGACCTTTCCGTCAGCCTTGCCCTTGAAATGCGGCATGACTGCCTTCATTATCTGTCCTTTGTTTCCTGTTGCGATTACATCCGAAAACTGCTCTGTGAGCTCCTTTTCTACCTCTTCTGCCGACATCATTGCAGGAGCGTACTCCTCAAAGATTGCATATCTGGTATTGTACTCATCAAGCAGATCTGTTCTTGTTGCAGGGCATGTGTCAATCTGCTCCTTCACAGACTTCATTTCCTTAAGAATGACCTTGTTGACAAGCTCCTCCGGTATATTGTCTCTGCAGCCCTCATCTATTGCCGCCTTTTTGGCTGCCGATACAAGTGAGGATATAGCATCCTTTCTTACCTTGTCTCTTGCTTTCATTGCTGCAATCATGTCTTTTTGTAATTGTTCCATCTGCATGGCTTGTTCCTCCTGCTTTTCTTACTTTATTTACAGGCTTGCTAGTTCGTTTTGTGCGAATTGGTGCCGTCTATCTCTATAATACACCTTATGGGTGGAAATTGCTATTATTTATTACAATGAGTTTGTTGCCGGTTACTAACATTGGGTCGTGGCATGTCCGCGTCTTACGCCCTTACTTTATTGGTAACCATTCAGCTCTTTGTGGTAAAAATAAAAAGAGCCGGTAAGTATAATAAATATACTTATCGGCTCCTAACCATCCTATACAAGACGTCGTATAGCAAGTATTGTATGACACTGTACGCTTCTGTTTGCTGTGATTCCTGCCTTTGTGGACTGTGCCTCCACTATAACACCACCACCTGCATATATAGCTACATGTCCCGGATATACCACTACGTCTCCCGGCTGTATATTATCGAAGGATACGGCCTGTCCCACAGACTTAAATGCCTGTGAATATCTCGGTGTGCTGATACCAAAATGTGCATATACCTCATGTACAAAGCCTGAACAGTCTACACCGTTTGTAAGACTGTTTCCACCCCATACATATGGATTGCCCACAAACTGCATAGCGTATGATACTACAGAGCTTCCTGAAACTCCTGTTGAAGCACCCGGGTTCTTTCCACCGCCTGCTGCATAGTCACCGGCAATGCTTCCGCCCTTGCCGGCTCCACCACCATCATAGCTTGAACTGCTTGACGAGCTGTTCGCTCTGGCAGCGGCTGCCTGTGCCGCTGCTGCTGCGGCCGCTGCTTCCTGCTCCTGAATGATTTTGCCCTGTGCCGTAATGATATTCTGATAATTCTCTGCCTGCTGCTGTGCCTGAGCTATCTGGCTTGCATACTGCTCCTTCTGGTTTTCAAGAGCTACTATAGCCGCCTCGACATCTGCCTGCTGCTTCTCATAGTCATCCTGCATGGCTGTGAGCTCATTCATGTCGTTGTCAAGCTTAGTACCAATCTCCTTCACCTGCTCAACTGCTGCCTGATAAGAATCCATAAGAGCACGATCCGAATCATATACATCTGACACGTACTCTATACGATTGAGCATATCTGTGATACCATTTGACTCAATAATTGCTGTCCAGATATTGTCTTCAGCGCTGTTTTCATACATGAACTGTATACGCTTCTTCATGGCGTCATACTGCTCCTGCTGCTTTTCCTGAGCAGCTGCAAGATCCTTCTGATTCTGCTCTATCTCTGCCTGTTTGCTTGTGATATCTGTCTGAAGCTTCTTTTGTGCTGCAAGAATCTCATCAAGCTTTGCGGATTTATTCTTTATATCATCAGCAGTAATCTGCTGCTGATCCTTTAAACCATTAATCTCATTCTTCTTATCCTTGAGATCCTGCTCAGCCTGTGACTTCTTCTTCTCTGCATCCTTCTGCTTCTTTGTCTTTGCATATGCCTTCTCAAGTCCACTGTTTATGTATCCGCTAAATGTAGTGCCCTCTACTGCCGGTCCTGTAAAAACGAGTGCCGATGTTAACACAGTACATATAGCACGTGTCCATTTCTGATTCATTTTATTCCTCCTGTAATACGACGGTCAGATTGACCTTTCCTTCCACAATTTACGGTCAATATACATTCGGATATATTATCGCACAAAATGAATCTTTTTTCCACACCTTTTTGTAAATTTACAGAATTTTCCACATTTTATATAATGATATGATTAAAAGGTCAAAAGTTATTTTGCCCCTCATTTATGATTCACATGCGCGCTATTATAAGTCTATCATCAGGTTTGATGCTATCTGAGGTCAGAGCGTTTATTTCCATTATGTTTTCAACAGTGGTGCGGTATCTTTTTGCAATATCCCACATTTTATCATCCTTCTGCACTATATAGCCAACCAGAGCTGCTTCCTCTTCTGTATCAGACGCTATTTTTTCCTGCTCCACCGATGTTATGACTGACACTTCATCCTGCTGTAGGGCAATAGCGTTTATGCTGACAACACCCTTAATTTCATATTCACTGTTGTCGAGTAGATTGACCTGCACCTGGTCTACCTGCAGATTTACCTCGCAGCAGGTGTTGGCATCCATGCCGGGTATCTCAACAAACTGTTCAAACGGCACAGAGTCTGTATGCATCTCTATCGGACAGCCATCGTCCTCCACAATATTCACACAGTTCACCTGCAATACACCTGACACAATAATTCCTGTGTCTGCATTTTTTATCTGTGCAATAGTGGCCTGCGTCTTTGTACCGCATATTCTTAAAATTCTCTTTTTGCTGTTTTCTCTGTACAACTGCTCCAAAATACGGCATTTTGTGTCATTTTTCATAAGAAGGCTGCATACCTTCATCTTTTCAAACACAGGTTTTACCGGACATGATACGCTGTACATGTCATTGAGCACCTCTACTGTTTCCTCACTCCAGACCTTTCCATCCACCGCAAGTGCTGCCTCAATCGAAAGCTGCCTGAGCTCTCCGTCGTAATCATTTTCCGCCTCAACCTGATGCATGGCAGGCTGTGTGCGAAGCCAGGCAATATTTCCGGCATTATCACCCTCGCAGCGTATTTCATTTGAAAACCCCTCCTGCACCTCAAAGCAGCAAATTTCCTGTTCTTCACTCAGATACACTATACACGCATGGCACTCGCCCGTCAGTGTAATATGGTCACGCTCGTATGTATACTCCAGATTTCTCATATCAACAAGACTTGATATGAGCTTGCATATATTCGGCTTGGTCTTTGGCAAGGTGACGACATTTTTAATTCTGACAATATCCCTTACAACACTGTCAAGCTTAAGCACCTTCATCTGCCCCATAAGCTGCTCCACGTCCTTGTCATCAATCCTTTGTGCAACCTCAAGATTTTCTTCCCTCTCTCCATAAAGCTCCACGCTTATAATGCCTCTGACCGAGAGCTTTCGCGAATTGATAACCCCAACCGTAAGCTCATCAAGCCCGGTATACACACGAACTGTATCCTTCTCGCAGACTCCTTGAAGCACAAGCTTCTCCTGAAACGGTATTGCATCCTTTATATGCTCCACTCTGTTTCCGCCGATATTTTCCTCCGGCTCATCGCCTTCAAAAACTTCCTCTCTCGTATACAGCACTTCAAATTCAATGCTTCCACTCAGCCAGATATTCTCGCCTGACGCTTTTATCTCGTCAATCTTTACCTGCCCGTTCTGACAAACCACTTTGGAAACATCAGGCTTGTTGTCCTTTATGACATAATCCCTGTCGAAGCCAACCTGCGACATATCCTTTACCTTTTCTATGCATTGTCTGATTTTTTGTGTAATTAAGTCCATAAAAAATACCCCACTTCAAATATGTATATAAAATACATATTCAAGATGGAGTAACTTTATGCAGATGCAAATATTTAAATTCATGATCATTATAAAAGATGTAACATCTTTACATCATGATACTAGCAAAGCTGCATCCTTATATCTTTTGTAATCACATCAGTGTAGGAGAAAGATAAGAGCTGTGGCGGATTCTGCTCAAACTCATCATCTATCAGAACCGTAAACACACTTGGGTATGCCTGCTGAATAACACCCTCCTGAATGTCAACCTTGTTGCGGCCGAGATCCTGCTGGATTTTTACCCTGTTGCCACACTGCTGGTGAATCGATGCTCTGACTTTTCTAATTTCTGTCTGTTCCATTTTAAGCCTCCTTATTGTGGATATGCCCACTGGCACATAACTATAGTCCTCATGGTAACCAGTATTGTAACGACGGTGTCATATATATGAAATCAATCTCTGTATAAATATAAAACAGGTCAAATCAATCAACAATTATATCAATCAATATATTTGAATATATAAATATGTCACCACAATATCTAGTAACTTTACTATAGCAAAGTATCGCAGTGATAGCAATAGGGCATTAGTACTGATTGTCAGTTTTTTCGCAACTTTTAACACAATTTACGAAATTTTCACTCAAACACAACAGGCATTTCACTCAATTCCGTCTTTATTACTATGTACGGATAACTCGCCTGATTGCTGACCTTCTCGCCCTTATCCGGGGCTATCAGACGCGTATCAAAATACATTGCCTTATCCTTAACATAAAACTGGTTAACCGTAATACTGTAGCCACCTGTCTCCTTTGTGCCAAAGCCTTCCGCTATGTATAAATATTCATCATCCTTGTACGTCAGCTTCATCGCCTTCGCCTTGTTTTCATTTATCTGCTTTTTAAACTCCTCCGGGATTTCATCCCCGCAGATCACCGTGTACTCAACCATCCTGTCACTCTCCGTGCCTGAAATATTTGCATGGCAGCCCGAAATCACTGTCGTTTCCAATATAACAAGCACACCTGCAGCCATCACCAGAATTTTTCTCAATTTTTCTGACATTTTTTCCTCTCTTTCTTATCATATCGCTTATGATATGATATAATATCAAATATTGAACTACAATTTATATAGAGTATGAAAAAGAGAGGTCAAATATGCGTTCAGTTTTAATCGTAATATTCGTATTTTTCTATCTGCTGCTCGGTCTTCCGGTGCTCGGAGCCATGTGGATAATACACAAATTTGCCCCGGCATGGGCCGATATGGCACAGCTTCGCCTGGTACAGTGGGCTTTCCGTGTCATCATATTCCTAAGCGGAGCAGACATTGAATTTATAGGGGAGGAAAATGTGCCAAAGGACGAGGCTGTACTATATATAGGAAATCACCGTAGTTTCTTTGACATCATAATCACCTACTCCAGATGTCCACGCCTGACCGGCTACATCTCAAAGCAGAGTATCGCAAAAATACCGGTGCTGGGTCTCTGGATGAAGCGCCTGCACTGCCTGTTTTTGGACCGCGATGACATCAAGCAGGGACTAAAGGTCGTGCTTGCAGCCATAGATCAGGTCAAATCCGGCATCAGCATATGTGTATTTCCTGAGGGCACACGCTGCAAAAACAAAGATGACCTGACAGAGGTACAGTCTTTCAAAGAAGGTACTTTCAAGATTGCCACAAAGAGCAAATGCAAGATAGTGCCAATGGCAATCATGGGAACAAATGAAATATTCGAGGATCACCTTCCATGGGTCAAAAAGAGGCATGTGGTTATCCAATACGGCACTCCTATTGATCCGGCAACACTCAGCAAAGAGGAACAAAAGCATCTCGGAGCTCATTGCAGAGAAGTGATTGTGGATATGCTTCATGAAATGGTATAGCTGAAAAACCGCCCAGTCGGGCGGTTTTTCATATTTCTTCTTCAAATTCCTTTAAACTATTAAATTTTATTCTCATCAAATATAGTTTACTTCAAAACAAGCACCGAATACGCCGGCAGCTTTGCCGCTCCATCCTTATACGACGGGGCTTTCTTTGTTGTCTGAAGCATTGCAACAGCATCATTTACTCCAAGCGATGACACATCCACACTTGCTTCATCCTTTGATGGATTAAATATAAGCACTGCTTTCTCACCATTGTACTCTCTTGTGAATATACACACATTATCATTTGACAGATCCTTTTCAAAGGTATTTGTACCTCGTGCTATCTCTGGGAAAGCATTTCTTATTGATATTGTCTGCTTCACAAAGTTGTAAATAGAGTATGGATCCTCCATCTGCTTATCAAGGGTATCATATGTCTGCTCGGTTTCTTCTGCATTCTGAGGTCCCACACACATTCCCTTAGCTTTTGAATCCCCGCTCCATCTCATGGCAAGACGTTTCGTCTCATCATTGGCTGTGCCTCTCATGCCGATTTCCTCTCCATAATACAGAAAAGCATTTCCGGGCATAAGAAGATTCATAGCCTGCGCCATCTTGGTTTTCTCCTCGGCATTATCTCCGTTGTAGTATCCTGCGCTGCGTCCCATATCATGATTTGTATAAAAAGGTGCATCAATGTATGAGTCTGTATACTTCTTTATCTCATTTTCCACATCAACCAAAGCATTGCCGTATGTGCTGGCACCATGATTTGCTGCACCATTTAACACCTTTCCAATATATCCATCCTGCTGTGAAAAATCAAAGTTGAACATACTGTCAATTCCACTCTTATAGTACTTCGCATACTCTCTGTATGTAGTCCAGCCCTCACCAACCATATAAGCATCGGCCTTTTTGCTCTTCACATTGTTCACAAGCCATGTGAGGTCATCTATAGTCTCAGTCTGGTTATTATTATTGTAATAAATCACAGCATCCAGTCTGAAGCCATCCACGCCGCGGTCAAGCCAGAAGGATGTAACCTTGTCAATCTCCCCTCTTACAGCTTCGCTCTGCAGATTAAGGTCAGGCATGCTGTCTACAAACTGTGACTCGTAATACCAATTCGTGCCCGGCAGCTGGTTGTAGCCTCCGGTATTGGTTTTGCTAAAATTATAGTAATCAACATAAGGACATTCCGAAGGATCCGGCTCTGCCCCATCAGGAAGCGACTTGATATAATCAGCAGCCGCCTTAAACCACGGATGCTCGTTAGATGTGTGATTTATTACAAAGTCAATAATCACATTGATGTTTCGCTTGTGACACTCCGTAATAAGCGCATCAAAATCATCCAGAGTACCATACTGCTTGTCAATATTCATATAATCCGTAATATCATACTTGTGGTATGAAGGAGAAGGCATAATAGGCATCATCCAGATTTCATTGCAGCCAAGTCCCTCGATATAGTCAAGCTTCTCTGTAAGTCCCTTTAAATCCCCAATGCCGTCACCGTCACTGTCAAAAAAGCTGTATACGAACACCTCATAGCATGTCCTGTAATTGTCCTGAATCACATTAGGATCATTTTTCGCATTCATCTGCTCCATAGCAGAAGGCTTGTACTCCTTCTTTGCTGCCGTCTCGGTATTCTTTCCACCCGCAGCACATCCCGCAAGCATCGACACCGCCATAGCTGCCGTCAATGCCACAGCAGTCAGCCTGCCCGCCAATCTATTCACAGCCCTGCCGACCATATTGCGGCCGCCTATTTTATTATTAATCATACGCACTCCTTTTCTTAACTAAATTCTGAGCAAATTTGTATCTATAAAATCACTACACATATTCGCTAAAATATACGATTCTCGTGCTTTTTCCACACTCCATTTCAATACGCACTGAACAATCGTCCACCGGATATTTTGCGACGCTGCAACGCAGCCAGCATTACTCATAAGTATGTAGTTAACTCAATTCTCACATCTTCCACAAAGTAGCAACAAACTTAGCACACGGTACCCTCCGGCCGGAGGGTACACAGTGTGTTCCGAAGAAAAATATGAACTGCCACGGGGTACCATGCCCCACAAACAAGCCACACACCTCATCTCTCCAAATCCAAGCAGCGAAGAAAACCCGTGGCTGACTTCATATTTTTCTGAGGAATATACTGTGTGCCATGCCGGCACCCCACAACCTGAAAATGCTAAGTTTGCCACAACCCAATATAAACCAAAAGCCGCCGCACAAAAGTGCAGCGGCCCAAATAAAACCAAATTAGCCTTTGACAGCTCCTGTAAGTCCATCCACGTAGAATCTCTGCATGATGACGAAAAGTATTGAGATAGGTATTGATACAACAACTGCAGCAGCAGCCCATCTTGTGAACCATCCGTTTATAAACTCTTTCTCAAGCATGTTGTAAAGGAGAAGAGATACTGTCCAATACTTGTCGTTTGGACCAACGATAACCTTTACAAATACGAAATCAAGCCATGGAGCAAGGAATGCTGTAAGTACTGTATATACTACGATTGGCTTACTGAGTGGCAGGATAACCTTGTAAAATACCTGGAACTGTGTACATCCGTCAAGGATAGCCGCCTCAGTAAGAGACTTAGGCACAGTATCAAAGAATCCCTTTGCGATATAGAAGCCTGTTCCTGCTCCTGCTGAGTATATGAGCTGTCTCTTATACACATCTGACGCTGCCGACGACTAGTCGAGTG
>ENA-UABS01000026-UABS01000026.1-human-gut-metagenome-genome-assembly--contig:-NODE-26-length-22385-cov-6.504299_pt1 | contig 22385 bp, 19 predicted proteins | sample MGYA00243871_ERZ654209 | MGnify/ENA primary metagenome ERZ654209 (study PRJEB26926, sample SAMN06165187) | human gut metagenome | biome: ENVO:00009003; feature: ENVO:2100002; material: ENVO:00002003... | reverse complement strand
TACGAGATAGGCTCCGGTCTCGTGGGCTCGGAGATGTGTATAAGAGACAGGGTACTGACGGATCAGTAAAGGAGCGCAAGGGCTTAAAGAGAAAATTTGCAGCATATGCAGGACTTGCGTTTGGACTTATCCTTATAGCAGGACTTTTTGCAGGCTGGGGAAAAAAGGATACAGCAGATGCAGATGTCAAGTTATCAATTTTTGCGGCAAAGAGCTTAAACGGTGTTATGGATGAAATATGTGCAGTCTACACCAAGGCGCATCCAAATGTAAACTTCCAGAACAACTATGACAGCTCCGGAACTCTGATGGCACAGATTAAAGAGGGTGCGAAGTGCAATATCTTTTTCTCAGCAGGAGTGGCACAGATGGATGAGCTTCAGAATGGCTACGACGGAGGAAGCGTGGTGGACGGTACTCGTGTTGACCTATTAAATAATCAGGTGTGCCTTGTTACATATAAGAATAGTGGCACGGCAGTTACCGGCTTTGCAGACATCTCAAAGGCTAAAAATATGGCGCTTGCTGACGGAACAGTTCCTGTAGGACAGTACACCAGAGCAGCGTTAGTAAATTCAAAAATGGTTGAAGGTGATGCTTCAAATCCACAGGCTATTTCAGATTCTGATATCTCAAAGGCACTTGACGGTCTGGAAATAAACAGCTGTGCCAATGTAGGTGCTGTTGCATCTGCCGTAGCTGAGGGCGCAAATGAGATAGGAACAGTTTATTATTCAGATACATTCGGATACGAGAACCAGCTTGATATTATAGAAAAGCTTCCAAACAGCTTAACAGGCGATGTCATCTATCCGATAGCAGCCTTAAAGGGAGACAGCATCACATCAGATGAGCTTGAAGCCGCAAAGGAATTTATCGCATACCTTCAGACAGATGAGGCAATGTCAGTATTTGAGAAATATCATTTTTCGGTAAATAAATAATGGGACAGATTGATTTTTCACCGCTTTGGGTAACATTAAAAACAGGAATAGTAGCGTCAGTTTTTTCTTTTTTTATAGGAATAGCTTTTGCTGAGCTTGTCATAAACACAAAGGGCAGAGTGAGGGCATTCTGGGATGGACTGCTGACACTTCCTATGGTACTGCCGCCTACCGTGGCTGGATACATTCTTTTAAGGATTTTCAGCACAAGGCGTCCTTTTGGAAGTTTTTTAAGCGATAGCATGGGGATACAGGTAGTACACACGTGGCTTGGCTGTGTGGTGGCAGCAACCATCATTGCACTCCCTCTCATGTACAGAAATGCGAGAGCGGCATTTGAGCAGATAGATGAAAATGTCATATATGCGGCGCGCACTCTCGGCATAAGTGAGTGGAAGATTTTCTGGAAGATACGTCTGCCGATGGCAAAGCCCGGCATCATTTCGGGTGTCACGCTGGCCTTTGCCAGAGCTATCGGTGAGTATGGTGCCACATCGATGCTTGCCGGAAATATAGCAGGAAAAACCTCGACCATATCACAGCAGATAGCAATGGTCGTCCAAAGCGGTGATTATGCCACAGCGGGCTTCTGGTGCATAGTAATCATAGCGATTTCGTTTGCATGTCTTGTATCGATAAATATGATATGTGGCAAAAGCAAGGGCATAAAGAGAAAGAGAAAAAATAATGTCGCTCATAGTAAAAATAAAAAAACAGTTGGATAATTTCATGCTCTCGGTTGACATGGAGCTTACGGACGAGGTTGTGTCCGTAATCGGTATGTCGGGTTCAGGAAAGAGTATGACATTAAAGTGCATAGCAGGGATAGAGACACCGGACTCAGGTTTTATATCATTAAACGGCCGAGTGCTGTATGATTCTAAAAAGCGTATAAATCTGCACCCGGGTAAGCGTAGGGTAGGCTATCTGTTTCAGGACTATGCATTATTTCCGACAATGACTGTGATGGAAAATATATGCATAGCAATGGGTCAGCGTAATGAGGAAAAAGTGAAGGGCTGGCTGAAGAGGTATGGGCTTGAGGGCATGGCATACACATATCCCAATCATCTCTCCGGTGGTCAGAGGCAGCGCGTGGCAATGCTTCGCATGCTTGCGGCTAAGCCGGAGTGTATACTGCTCGATGAGCCTTTTTCGGCACTGGATGAGCATGTAAAAAGAAGCATGGAATCAGAGCTTATGGAGATGCTCACAGATTTTCACAATCCTGTTGTTTTTGTGTCACACAATCGCGATGAGGTGTATCGCCTGGCCGAGCGTATCGGAAGCATGGAGAGCGGTGTACTGAGTACAGTCCGCGACAAAAAAGATTTCTTTATGCGGCCTATGTCTGTGGAGCAGGCACTGCTTGTGGGCTGCAACAATATATCAGAGGTAAAATGGCAGGATAAGCATCATTTGTTTGCTGTGGAATGGGATAGCGTATTTGAGGTCGCTGATGAGCAGCTTGAACAGACTGTAATGAGTATGGACGGCATATCGCACATAGGTGTTTTCCCACAGGATATTATAATATCTGCAGGCAAAACAAAAACGGCACTTGCATATGCTGATAAAAATATAATCAGGATTAAAGATTATAAAATGATTGAAGAACTGAAAAGCTGGGAAGTATTGTGTAAATTAAATAACGATTCAATAATTTACGCAAGCCTTCCGAGGCATACAGAAGCAAATATGCTTAGCAAAAATATAAATGATGAGCTTTATATAAAGAATTTTTATCTGCTTGGATGAGAAGTAAATGAGGACATACTATGATTTACCTGGACAATGCTGCCACAACAATTAAAAAGCCGGATGCGGTATATGATGCAGTACTTGATGCAATGAAGCACTGCGGTAATTCCGGGCGCGGGGCATCGGATGCATCGCTTGATGCGTCGAGGAAAATATATGAGGCCAGAATGTGTCTTACAGAATTTTTCGGCGGAGATGATGCGGCCAGACTCGTTTTTACGGCAAATGCCACTGAGGCACTAAACATTGCAATCCACGGCCTGTTTGAGCCGGGGGAGCATGTGATTACAACACAGCTCGAACATAATTCTGTGCTCAGGCCTCTTTATATGCAAAGGGAGCGGGGCGTGGGTTTGGATATTGTACCATGCAGCGATGTAGGCATAAAAAGGGGGATAATTTCCCCATCGGACATAGAGGCTTTAATCCGTCCGGATACAAAAGCAATCGTCTGCACACATGCTTCAAATCTCACAGGCAACGTGGTGGATATTAAGTCGATAGGGCAAATCGCACGAAAGCATAACCTTTTATTTATAGTCGATGCATCGCAGACAGCCGGTGTACTTCCGATAAATGTAAAAGACATGAATATTGATGTGCTCTGCTTCACAGGTCATAAGGGGTTGATGGGACCGCAGGGCACCGGAGGACTTTATGTGGGAGAGAGAGCAGATATAAAGCCGTTTAAGAGCGGTGGTACCGGCGTGCTCAGCTTTCTTGAGAACCAGCCTATGGAGCTTCCGACAAGACTTGAGGCCGGTACCTTAAACGGTCCGGGAATCGCAGGGCTTTTAACAGGTGTCATGGAGCTTGAGAAAATCGGCCTCGACAATATATACGCTAAAGAGCATGAGCTGATGCAGGCATTTATGGGAAAAATAAAGACAATACCGGGAATCAGGATATATGGAGATTTTGATATGCTGCCTGACAATGGTCTGCACTGTGCGATTGTTTCAGTAAATATAGCTGATATGGACTCGGCGGAGGTGTCAGACATACTTATGAATGAGTATGGCATTGCAACAAGGAGCGGTATACACTGCGCACCGCTGATGCATAAATTCTTTGGAACACAAAATCAGGGTATGGTGAGATTCTCATTTTCATATTATAATACAGTTGATGAGATAAATCAGGCCGCTGAAGCGCTTATGCAGATTGCGGCATTGCGATAAATGGTATTAAACAATTGAAAGGAGCAAAAATGCCACAGGAAATAGTGTTTTGCAAGGGCGGTGGCTGTACTGCAAAGCTTGGTCCGGATTTGTTAAGTCATGTTTTAGCAAAGCTGCCAAGGGGTGAAAAAGACAGCAATCTGCTCATCGGATATGATAGCTGTGATGATGCGGCAGTGTACAAAATTTCAGATGACACGGCGGTAGTCCAGACGCTTGATTTTTTCCCGCCAATGGTTGATGATCCGTATACGTTTGGACAGATAGCGGCCGCAAATGCGCTCAGTGATATCTATGCGATGGGCGGCACAGTAAAGACCGCATTGAACATCGTCTGTTTCCCTGAGAAAATGGACCTGAATATACTCGGCAAAATAATGCAGGGCGGTGCCGATAAGGTGATAGAGGCAGGCGGCACACTTGCAGGTGGTCATTCTATAGCAGACAGTGATGTAAAATACGGTCTTTCAGTCATGGGTACGGTCCACCCGGAGCATATTTACAGCAACAACACAGGGCAGCCGTCAGATGTGCTTATACTTACAAAGAAACTCGGAGTGGGTCTTGTATGCAACGCAAACCGCGTAGGGGAGGCTCCGTTAGGTGCAATTGAGGATGCGGTAAGCTCTATGACCACACTGAATAAGGCAGCATCCGAAATCAGTCATGCATTCGATATACATGCATGCACAGATGTCACGGGCTTTAGCTTTTTAGGACATCTGAGTGAGATGTTAAATGATGATATAACAGCACTTATCGACTCGATTTCCATACCGGTCATTACCGGAGCACTGCGATGCGCAGATGAGTTTTTCCTCACGGCAGCGGCCCAGCGCAACAGAAACCATGTAGGTGATAAGGTGTGCTTTGCAAAAAATATACCTTTCTCAATGGAGGAGGTACTTTTCGATCCGCAGACCTCCGGAGGACTGCTGTTTGCAGTAAAAGCTACTGAGGCAGATGCATTTTTGCATGAGCTTAAAGCCGCAGGACTTCCGGCTGCAAAAGTGGGACGATTTGTTAAGAGGCGAGATGTGCCGATATATGTGAACTGATTTTAAGCTGCCATAGCTTATGCAAATTTGCTGACAGGCTGCATGCCCTGCATTCTGAGGGCTGACGAGTTAAAATAACATAGGGAGGATTATAAATATGATAACAGTAAATGCAATAGGGGATACATGTCCAATCCCGGTTGTAAAGACAAAGAAGGCGATAGAGGCTCTCACACAGCCGGATACGGTGGAGACACTTGTGGACAATGAAGTTGCAGTGGAAAATTTAAAAAAGATGGCTGCACAGAAGGGCTATAGCTGCGATAGCAGTAAGCTCGATGACGGAAGCTATAGCGTAAAGCTGACAATTGAAGCTGTAAATGCCGATGAGCTTTCGGATACAGACGAAGCTTTACAGTGTACATGCAGGCCGGCCGCAGATAACAGGGTTGTTGTAATCCGCTCTTCATATATGGGAGAGGGCAGCGAGGAGCTTGGCAAGGTACTTATAAAGGGCTTCATCTATGCGCTTTCGCAGCAGGATAATCCGCCTGAAACCATGCTTTTCTACAATGGAGGAGCGAAGCTGACCTGTGAGGGCTCAGAGTCACTTGAGGATTTAAAGGAGCTTAAGAGCCGTGGGGTGAAAATTCTTACCTGCGGAACATGCCTGAACTACTATGAGCTGTCAGATAAGCTTGCAGTCGGAGAGGTGACCAACATGTATGATATCGCAGAAAAGATGGCTGGGGCATCTCTTATTGTAAGTCCTTAGAGTTATACAAGGTGTGAGGCAATGGATAATAATTTGGCAAGAGAAAAGAAAAAACGGCTAATCATCACCTTCGAGACTACCACAGCACCGTTAAAGCTTGATATCAAGGGCAAGGCATGTGGTATTCCGGGGCGCACGATTCCTCTTCCGTCTGTCATATCGGCGGGCTGCGGGCTGGCATGGAGAGCAGAGCTTTCTGACAGGGAGTGCCTCATAGCCTTTATGAAGGAGCATGACATCAGGTGGGAAGCGATGTATGAAATCGAAATGAGGTAACTGATAGTTACCTATATAACAGGATAACAGGAGAAAAATATGTTTTATTACAATCAGTATGTGAGGGCGCAAAGCCTTGATGAAGCTTATGAGCTTTATCAGAAAAAACCGAATTTTGTGCTGGGCGGCATGCTCTGGCTCAAAATGAAAAATAAGACGCTTGGCACGGCAATTGACCTGTGCGATCTCGGACTTGACCAAATTGATGAGGATGAGAACGAGTTTAGAATCGGTGCATATGCAACACTCAGGCAGATAGAGACTCATGAAGCACTGAATGCATATACACACGGCGCAATCGCAGAGTCGGTCAGACACATTGTCGGAGTGCAATTTAGAAATGTGGCAACTGTTGGAGGAAGCATCTGGGGCAGATTCGGATTTTCAGATGTCATGACGATTTTCAGGGCACTTGGCGCAAAGGTGCAGCTTCACAAGGCGGGAATTATGGATTTGGACGAGTTTGCGGCACTTCCAAGAACCACGCGCGATGTGCTTGTGTCAGTAATAGTACCGAAAAATGCAAAGGGCGTAGTATACTTAAGCCAGAGAAATCAGTCAACAGACTTTCCGGTGCTCACATGTGCAGTGGCAAATAGAAGCGGCAGGTATGTGGCGGTCATCGGAGCATCACCATATATGGCAGAGCCTGTGTGGGATGAGGATGGCATACTCGATTGTTTAGCAGATGCAAAGACAGACGGTAGTGCAGCTTTGACAGATAACTCCGAAACCAATGCAAAAATAGATAAATTTGCTGAATATGTTGCAGAGCATATCCGTTTTGGAAGCAATATAAGGGCAGGGGCTGAGTACAGAGAGATAATCTGCAGGGTGCTTACACGCCGCGCTGTCACACAGTCGCTTGACATCTGCGATGAAATTAAGCTCGAGCATTAAGTAGGAAGGAATTCATATATATGGATGTTAAAATAAAATTAAATGGAAAGTTAATAACCGACTCGGTAGACCAGGATATGGTCCTTTTGGACTTTTGCCGCAAGCACAATTGCTTTTCGGTGAAGAGAGGCTGTGAGTCAGGCAACTGCGGTCTTTGTACAGTGCTTCTGGATGGAAAGCCTGTGCTGTCATGCAGCACGCCGATAGGCAGGGCAGACGGCAGAGCGGTGGACACCCTCGAGGGACTTGAGGAGGAAGCTAAGCAGTTTACAGGATTTTTTGCTGCACAGGGAGCGGATCAGTGCGGCTTCTGTAATCCGGGTTATATTGTAAATATTGTGGCGCTTCTGAGAGAAAATCCTGACCCGACTGATGAGGAAATTCTTGAATATCTTTCAGGAAATCTGTGCCGTTGTACAGGATATCAAAGTCAGCTGCGCTCAATCAGAAATTTCTTAAACAGTAAGAAGGAGGGCGCACCTCTTAATCTTGAGGCAGGCGTCTACGGAGAGGATATCGGAAAGGAGTGGCAGGATGAGCACAAATCAAACTAATGAAAACAGCTTCAACCGCGCCAGAAGGAATTACCACGCAGTTGGAAAATGTATACCGAAGAAGGATTCGAGCCAGCTTTTACTCGGAAAGCCGGTATTTACCGATGATGTCACACCGCGTGATGCGCTTGTCATAAAGCTTCTTAGAAGCCCGTATGCAAATGCAATTGTCGAGGATGTAAAGACAGATATCGCTCTTAAGGTGCCGGGCATGGTCGCAGTATACACCTGGGAGGATGTTCCGAAAAAGCGTTTTTCTATCGCAGGCCAGACATTTCCGGAGCCGTCACCATATGACAGATTAATCCTTGACCGCCATGTGAGAAGCGTAGGTGACGCCGTCGCTATAGTAGTCGGAGAATCTGAAAAGGCGGTGGACAAGGCTCTTAACATGATAAAAGTAAAGTACACGGTGCTTGAGCCGGTGCTTGACTTCAGAAAGTCGCTGGATAACAAGGTGCTCGTGCATCCTGAGGATGACTGGTCATCCAGCATAGATACAGGCGATGTAAAGCGCAATCTCATTCACCACGAAGAGGATGAGCATGGAAATGTGGAGAAAATTCTGTCAGAGTGCGATGAGATTATTGAGCACACATATCGCATAAAGGCAGCGCAGCAGGCATATATGGAGACCTGCAGGGCATACTGTGAGATAGACAGATACGGCAGACTTCACTGTATCAGCTCAACACAGATTGTTTTCCACCTGCGCCGAATACTGGCAAATGCACTTGATATTCCAAAGTCTATGGTGCGCGCTGAAAAGCCGCGTATCGGAGGTGGTTTCGGTGCCAAGCAGACAGCGGTCTGTGAGGTGTATCCGGCATTTGTTACCTGGAAGACAAAGCGTCCGAGCAAGATAATCTACAGCAGAAAAGAGTGTCAGACTATCGCGTCACCGCGTCATGAGATGGAAGTCACCGTGCGTCTTGGAGCGATGAAAGATGGTCATATAAGGGCAATCGATCTTTATACGCTGTCAAATGGTGGAGCATACGGAGAGCATAGCACTACAACAGTAGGACTTTCCGGTCATAAATCACTTCCGCTTTATACAGGAGGCTGCGAGGCAACCAGATTTTCGTGCGATGTTGTGTATACAAACGTGCAGGCGGCAGGAGCATACAGAGGCTATGGAGCCACACAGGGTATATTTGCACTTGAATCAACCGTCAATGAGCTCGCAGAAAAGCTGCATATAGACCCGGTTGAACTTCGTTTGAAAAATATTGTACGCGAAGGCATGTTTATGCCGGCATATTTTGGCGAGACAGCCAATGCATGTGCACTCGACAGATGTATAATGCACTGCGCGGACAATTTCCACTGGGCAGAAAAGTATCCTGTCCGCGACATGGGAAATGGCAAGGTTCGTGCAGCAGGCATGGCACTTGCAATGCAGGGCTCCTGCATATCCAATGTAGATGTCGGCTCGTGTACCTTAAAGCTTTCAGACTGTGGCACCTACAATATGATGATAGGCGCGGCAGACATGGGAACAGGCTGTGATACAATACTTGCGCAGATGGCGGCTGAGGTACTTGACTGCGAGCCGGATGATATAACAGTGTTTGGAGCAGATACAGATGCTTCTCCTTATGACTCGGGTTCATATGCCTCATCAACCACCTACATCACAGGAATGGCCACACAGAATGCAGCACTTGAGCTTCGTGAAAATATAAAGAAAATCGGTGCACAGCTGCTGGGCTGTGCTGCATCAGAGGTGGATTTCGACGGTAAAGAGGTGTATATCATAAATCCGGACGGTGCAGACAATGGGGCAGTTTCCGTAAGTCTTTCCGATATAGCAACAAAATCACAGGTCAACAACACGATACCTGTAGACGTCACCGCCACATATTCATCACCTGTTTCACCGCCACCATACATGGTAGGCATGGTCGAGATAGAGCTTGATAAGGAGACAGGAGCAGTTAAAATACTTGATTATCAGGCTGTTGTGGACTGTGGAATCCCGGTTAATCCAAACCTTGCGCGTGTACAGACAGAGGGTGGCATAGGTCAGGGAATCGGCATGGCACTTTATGAGAATGTCACCTACAATGCCGGTGGTAAAATCGCAGAAAATGATTTCATGCAGTACAAGATACCGACACGACAGGATGTGGGACATATCAACGTCGAATTTGAGACAAGCTATGAGCCTTCAGGCCCATTTGGAGTCAAGTCAATCGGCGAGATAGTTATCAATACACCGGCTCCTGCACTGGCACATGCCATTTATCGCGCAACAGGCGTATGGCACAGGACAGTTCCGTTTACCCCTGAGAAAATACTTATGGGAATGGCAGACCCTGACTGGCAAGAGAAGGACCTTAGAGTGAAATGATTCATATCATATACATGGCGGCTGGAAACAGCCGCCGTTTTGGAAGTAACAAGCTGTTTTATGAGCTGGATGGAAAACCTATGTACAGGCATCTGCTTGAACGTTTGGTAGAAATTAAAGATAGATATAATAAATTAAAAAATGCAGAATCGAATAACCCGGTCATAGATGTAACCGTCGTTACACGTTACCGGGAAATATTGGACTACTGCTCATCTATCCCAGATTGCCATGCAGTCTTAAGTCCGGACAGCGAAAAAGGCATATCCTACACCATAAAAGCAGGAATTATGGCGGTGCAGGAGCAGAAAAATACCGGTATGCAGATGTGGCAAAGCAGTGTGTGGCAGAAAAAGCCGGAAAAAAACAGTGGCTCGTTACATAATACAGCCGAACCAGAGGACTACTACATGTTTGCAGTAGCTGACCAGCCATATTTAAAAAGTCAAAGCGTGATTAAATTAATAGACAAAGTACTTGAAAATAAATGGAATATGCGATTGGCTTTTTCGCTTCGCTGTGGAGATGCTGTAGGCAATCCGTGTGTATTTCATTCATCGCTTATCCCGCAGCTTTTATCACTGGAGGGTGATAAGGGTGGCAGAAGTGTGGCAAAGAAGTATGACTGTGTATATGTGGATATCGCAGATGAGCGTGAGCTGATGGATATAGATACCTTATCAAATTCAAAACATACCGTGACATTATAAAAACTATTATGAAAGAGCACTGTATCAGTGCATACCGAATGTATATTTTATTCAAATTCCCATATACTACCTCCAAAGCATGAATGCAAATGCAAAAAAGTAACCGGAGGACAATAAAGTGAAAATCACAGGATTGACCAGAAGAGTAGATTCCCTCGGCAGAATAGTCATACCAAAGGAGCTTCGCAGGATGCTGCATATAAAAGAGGGAAGCCCACTGGAAATATATATGGATGCAGACGAGACGATAGTGCTAAAGAAATATTCGCAGGTGGGAAGCCTGAAGAATATATCACAGGCATATGCACAGAGCCTGTCAAAGGTAACCGGTGCCACGGTATGTGTGGCAGACCGGGATGAGATAATAGCGGCAGCCGGCAAAAACCACAAAAATTATATAGGCAAGGCTTTGTCAAAAGAACTCGAGAATATTATGGATAAGAGAAAAAGTGCATTGTACAGTAAAAAAGACGATACCCTGATACCTGTGGTGAAGGACGATAAAGCTGACTGTGAAGCGCAGGCAATAGCAGTAATAGTGCATGATGGTGATAGTGCGGGAGCCGTTATACTATGTACCTTCGATGAAAAAGCCGATAAGTCTGAGATTGCCGAAAAGCTGGCGGGTGCAGCAGCAGAATTTCTGGCTGACCAGCTTGGCTAGAGATAGCGAAAAGCATTGTAAAAAACTATTTACTTGACTACAACAGTAATAAAGATGTAAAATAGTTTGATAAAGGGAGCAATTAGCTTCCTTTTGTGCTATAAAGGTATATAATAGAAAATTAATCAATTATTAATTATCTGATGTTGAGGCATTGTAGTATAATAGACAGTACATATTGGATATAGTTGTCAATTATCTATAAAGTATGCCGATATACAATGGTATACCGATAGTTTGGAGGTAACGTTTAGAAATGGCAAAACAGAAAAAGAAAAAGAAGAAAAAGCAGCATCGCGTTTTCTGGTTTTTCATAAAGCTTCAGATTTTTCTGATGGTACTGATTCTCGGTGGATTATGCTTTTATTACTTTGGAGGCTATGCAGACAAGGTTGCGAAGCTTCACTCAGAGGCGGTAGAGCTCGTGCAGAAATCTGACAAAAACACATTTTTACCGGCGCGCACGAGTACACTCTACGATACAAACGGTGATGAGATATCCGAGACGGCCACTACCAAAAAGGCTGACTATGTGAAGTATGAGGATATACCGCAGAACTTCGTAAACTGTATGGTCAGCATCGAGGACAAGAAGTTCTATAAGCACAATGGTGTGGACATAAAGGCAATAGTGCGTGCCGCAAAGTCAATTATAAAAAACAAGAGAATTACCCAGGGTGGCAGTACCATCACGATGCAGCTCGCCCGAAATATTTACCTGGATACGAACAAGAACTGGCAGCGAAAAGTCAAGGAAATGTTCATAGCGATGGCGCTGGAAAAGAAATATTCAAAGAACGATATTATGGAGTTCTACCTGAATAATGTCTATTTCATGAACGGATATTATGGTATTCAGGCAGCGTGCCATGGCTATTTTAACTGTGAGCTTTCGGACCTTGATTTGTCGCAGACTGCCTTTTTGTGTGCGATTCCGAACAGCCCGACATACTATGACCCGATAAACAATAAGGATCATACATTGACACGTCGCAATCTCATATTGAAAAATCTAAAGGAAGATGGCAAAATCACACAGCAGGAATATGAGGCCGCCATAAACGAGGAGATTACCCTCAATATGCCTGAGAAGGATGACACGGTCAAGTACAATTATGTGGATACCTATGCATATTACTGCGCTACGAGGGCGCTCATGGAGAATGAGGGCTTCAAGTTCAAGTATTACTTTGACTCAGACGATGAAGAAAAGGAGTATGATGCTTCGTATGATGAGATGTATTCATATTGTCAGAAAAAGCTCTACTCAGACGGTTACAAGATTTATACATCAATTGATCTGACTATGCAGCAGCAGCTTCAGGATTCAATTGACCTGACGCTTTTGGACTTTACAGACACGACCGATGATGGCACATTTAAGCTGCAGAGTGCTGCAACCTGTATAGACAACGACACAGGCGAGGTGGTTGCAATAGTTGGTGGACGAAGCCAGGATGCGGTCAGTCATACGCTAAACCGTGCTTTCCAAAGCCATCGCCAGCCGGGAAGCTCAATCAAGCCACTCATTGTGTATACACCATCATTTGAGCGTGGTAAGACACCGGATACCGTCGTAAATGACCACAAGTTTGATGGAGGACCGTCTAACTCGGGTGATTCATATTACGGTGATGTGACTATCAGGTTTGCCGTTCAAAAGTCACTGAATACTGTAGCATGGCAGCTATATGATGAGCTCACACCAAAGGTAGGCTTACAGTATCTCAAGGATATGAATTTTACAAATATCGTAAAGGATGACTATGTCACAGCAACAGCACTTGGAGGTTTTACAACAGGTGTATCCACACTGGAGATGGCATCTGCATATTCAACACTTGAGAACGATGGAATGTACAGGAATCCTACCTGTATAAAGTCGATTGTGGATTCTGACAACAATATCATATATACATCATCGCAGAAGGACACCGTCATATATACAGAGACAGCATCACGTATGATGACAGATGTCATGACAGATGTTATGAAATCAGGAACCGGACGTAGCGCTAATCTGGACAATGGCATGCCTTGCGCCGGCAAAACAGGAACAACAAACGATAAGAAGGATGGCTGGTTCTGTGGCTTTACCAGATACTACACCACATGTGTATGGGTAGGCTGTGATATGCCTGAGTCAGTCAAAAAGCTGACAGGAAGCTCTTACCCGGCAGAAATATGGAAGAACTACATGGATCAGATACATGCTGACCTTACACCAATAGATTTCCTGCCATATGCCCAAATATCGGATGATTATCAGGACAGCCAGGAGACACAGGATACACCTGCCGATGACCAGACGCAGAATAATCCTACAGATCAGACAGTGACCACACCTGATGCAGGAACTAAAGCACCGGATAAGACCACAACAAACCCGAATAAGACAGATGCTGCTGGTGGCAACACAGGTGGAAATACCGGAGACAATACAGACGGAACAACAGGCGGAAATACCGGAGAAAACAACGGTGGTAACACAGGCGGAAATACCGGAGAAAATAATGGTGGCAACACAGGTGGGAATACCGGGGACAACACAGGTGGAGCTACCGGTGGTACCACCGGAGGCGGAGCAGCCCAGTAGATTTTTCTTTGCAGTGCTGTCGGGAGTTGTGTTCTTTGCAGCATACGCACCTGTCACGATAGGAAACAAGACGATAGATGCGCTCATATATTCAGTGACCTACAATGGTTCATACCTTGCTGCAGAGGGAATTATCACAATCATAGTGATATCAATCCCACCGGTTAAGAAGGCACTCGACTATGTGAAGCGGATGGCGAACAGCCGGTAGATAATCTATATCTAAACAATTAAATTATGTAAAAATGAGCAGAATAGGTAGAAATACTTGTCCTGCTTTTTTTATTGTATATTATTGCTCCCGTACCATATAAAAAATGAAAAATAAAAATACTTTGACTTGACAACTATTTAAAATGTGATATACTTTCACTGTCAAATGATTTGATGATGAAAATATTTGACATGCAAACTAGTGCAAAAATACCAGCACACAAAATCGAAAATAAACACAGAAAAAGGAGAACAGAAATATGTTGGAGAAAATCAAGGAAATCGTAGCAGATCAGTTAGGAATTGACGAGGATGATATCAAATTAGAGTCAAACTTCAAGGAGGATCTTGAGGCAGATTCATTAGATCTTTTCGAGCTTGTAATGGCACTCGAGGAGGAGTACGGAGTAGAAATCCCTTCAGAGGATTTAGAGAAAATCGCAACAGTTAACGACATCATTGAGTATCTTAAGAACAAAGGTGTAGAGGCTTAAAAGACATGGAGACAAGAATAACAAAGCTTCTTGGAATCAAATATCCGGTCATTCAGGGTGGCATGGCATGGGTAGCAACCCATGAGCTTGCCAGCGCTGTGTCCAATGCAGGCGGACTTGGCATCATCGGAGCAGGCGGAGCCCCGGCTTCATGGGTAAAGGAGCAGATAGTCGCTGCAAAGAAGGAGACAGATAAGCCGTTCGGAGTCAACCTCATGCTTATGAATCCGGAGGCCGATGAGATAGCAAAAATCATCGCCGAGGAAAAGGTAAAGGTAGTCACCACCGGCGCAGGAAATCCTGCAAAGTACATGGATATGTGGAAAGAAGCAGGCGTCATCGTAATCCCTGTAGTTGCAAGCGTAGCACTCGCAAAGCTCATGGAGAGAGGCGGGGCAAGTGCAGTAATCGCCGAGGGAATGGAGTCAGGCGGACATATCGGAGCACAGACTACCATGACACTTGTGCCACAGGTTGTTGATGCAGTGAGCATCCCTGTTATCGCAGCAGGCGGAATTGCAGACAACAGAGGCTTTAATGCGGCATTTGCACTCGGTGCGGAGGCAGTCCAGATGGGGACACGCTTTGTCACCGCAAAAGAATCGATAGTACATGAAAACTATAAGCAGAAGGTCATTAAGGCCAAGGATATAGATTCTGAGGTTACAGGAATGAGCACAGGTCATCCGATCAGAGTACTCAGAAACAAGATGACCAGACAATATCTCAAGCTGGAAAAGGAAGGAGCTCCATTTGAAGAGCTCGAAAAAATGACACTTGGCGCACTCAGAAAAGCCGTTGTAGACGGAGATACCGTATATGGCAGCGTCATGGCAGGTCAGAGCGCAGGCCTCGTAAAGAAAGAGGAAACCTGCAAAGAAATCATTGAGGATGTAGTGGGACTGAACAAATAGACAGTATTCACTTTTACATGTAAATTTAAGGATACCGGGGCGCCTGAAAAGAGTGGCTTACGGTATCCTGTCAGAAATAAGGAGAAACCGAAAATGGGTAAGAGAGTATTTATGTTTCCCGGACAGGGCTCACAGTATATAGGAATGGGTAAGGAGTTTTACGATACAATGCCAAATGCAAAGGCAGTAATCGACCTTGCCAGTGAACAGACAGGCTTGGATATTCCGGCACTTTGCTTTGAGGAAAATGACAAGCTGAATATTACAGAGTACACACAGATATGTATGCTTGCAGTTGAGGCAGCTATATATCAGGCAATCATTGACAAAGGTATCACACCTGATGTCACAGCAGGATTAAGCCTTGGGGAATATGGTGCTCTCATCGCATCAGGAGCCATGACTATGGCAGATGCATTTGCAGTTGTCAGAAAAAGAGGAATCTACATGCAGGAGGCAGTTCCTACAGGTGGAGCCATGACAGCGGTTTTAGGACTTGATCCGCAGGTCATTGAGGATATCTGCAAAAAGACAGCAGATGAGACAAATTCAGTGGTATCGGTAGCCAACTATAACTGCCCGGGACAGATTGTTATCACAGGAGAAAAGGCAGCAGTAGATGCCGCCGCAGCAGCATGCAGCGAGGCAGGCGCCAAGAGATGCGTACCGCTCAAGGTCAGCGGACCTTTCCATTCAGCAATGCTTAAGGGCGCAGGCGAAAAGCTCGCAGATGCACTTGAGAGTGTAGAAATCCACGATATCGAGGTGCCATATATCACAAACGTCACAGCAGATTATGTGAAGTCACCGGCAGACGTCAAGGATTATCTGACAAAGCAGGTTTCATCGTCAGTGCGCTGGCAGCAGACCATCGAGCGCCTTATCGCAGACGGTGCAGATGAGTTCGTGGAAATCGGACCGGGACGATCACTCAGCGGATTTATGAGAAAGATAAATAGAGACGTAAAAGTCGTAAACATAGACAAACTGGAGGATTTTGAAAAGTATGTTAACAGGTAAAAATGCCCTGGTTACAGGCGCGAGCCGCGGAATTGGAAGACAGATAGCTCTTACACTTGCCGCAGCACATGCCTTTGTAATAGTAAATTATAATGGTTCAAAGGAAAAGGCAGATGCCGTTGTTGCAGAAATAAAGGCAGCAGGCGGTGATGCAGTTTCTTATCAGTGCAATGTATCTGATTTTGACGAGTGCCAGAATATGATAACAGCGCTCATCAAGGAGTACAAGCACATAGATATCCTCGTAAACAACGCAGGAATCACAAGAGACGGTCTCATCATGAAGATGAGCGAGGCAGACTATGACGCAGTGCTCGACACAAACCTTAAGGGTGCGTTCAACACAATCCGTCATATGTCACGCTATTTCTTGAAGCAGAAATCAGGAAGAATTATCAATATTTCATCAGTTTCCGGCATACTCGGAAATGCAGGACAGGCCAACTACAGCGCCAGCAAGGCAGGAGTTATAGGACTCACAAAGGCTGTAGCCAGAGAGCTTGCCAGCCGGGGAATCACAGCAAACGCAGTGGCACCGGGCTTTGTAGAGACAGAGATGACAGATGTGCTTGCCGATGCGGCAAAGGAGAATCTTTTATCACAGATTCCGCTTGGCAGACCGGGAAACACAAAGGATATCGCAAACGCAGTATTATTTTTAGCATCAGATGCAGCAGGCTACATCACAGGCCAGGTGCTGTCTGTTGACGGAGGAATGGCAATATGAGTAGAAGAGTAGTTGTAACAGGACTTGGAGCAGTAACACCAATCGGAAATAATGTGGACGATTTCTGGGCAGCGGTAAAGGCCGGAAAAATCGGATTTGACCACATCACAAAATTTGACACAACAGATTATAAATGTCACATTGCAGCAGAGCTTAAGGATTTTAACCCACAGGATTTTATGGACAGAAAGGCAGCAAAGAGAATGGAGCCATTCTCACAGTACGCTGTAGCTGCAGCAAAGCAGGCAATTGATGACAGCGGACTTGATATCGAAAAGGAAGATCCATACATGGTTGGATGTGCCATCGGTTCAGGTGTCGGAAGTCTTCAGGCTATGGAGCGCGAGACACAAAAGCTTTATGAAAAGGGACCAAACAGAGTCAATCCTCTGCTTGTTCCGCTTATGATCTGTAACATGGCAGCAGGAAATGTTTCTATCCAGTTCGGTCTCAAGGGAAAGAGTATCAATGATGTAACAGCCTGTGCTACAGGAACAAACACAATCGGTGAGGCATACAGAAGCATCCAGTACGGTGAGGCTGACGTGATGGTAGCCGGTGGTACAGAGGGCAGTGTATGTCCTATCGGAATCGCAGGATTTACAGCACTTACAGCGCTTTCTACAGTAGATGATCCGACAAAGTGTTCACTTCCGTTTGACAAGAACAGAAGCGGCTTTGTAATGGGTGAGGGCGCAGGAGTAGTTATCCTTGAAGAGCTTGAGCATGCAAAGGCAAGAGGTGCAAAGATTTATGCAGAGGTAGTCGGATACGGCTGCTCATCGGATGCATACCATATCACATCTCCGCAGGAGGATGGCGCAGGTGCAGCAAGAGCCATGACCAATGCCATGAGCGATGCAGGTGTCACACCGGCAGATGTAAAATACATCAATGCTCACGGAACAGGCACACATCACAATGATCTCTTTGAGACAAGAGCAATCAAGCTTGCGTTCGGTGATGAGGCTGCAAATCTTAAAATCAATTCAACAAAGTCTATGATAGGACATCTGCTCGGAGCAGCGGGAGCTGTTGAGTTTATAACATGTGTGAAGGAAATCCAGGATGGATTTATACATAAGACTGTTGGCTATGAGACTCCTGATGAGGAGATTGACCTCAATTACTGCAAGGACAGCTATGAGGAGCCTGTTGAGTATGCACTGAGCAATTCACTGGGATTCGGTGGACATAATGCAAGTATTCTGCTCAAGGCTTATAAATAATTTAGTGGCTTCGCGAATTTAGGCTGTGAGGTCCGGTGGAGCACACAGTATATTCCTCATAAAAAATATGAAGTCAGTCACGGCATTTTGCACGGACAGGCTGTGATATGGTGTTAGCGCCTCATGCTATTGGAGCAGATGGAACGCCGTGACAGTTCATATTTTTCATTCAGAACACACTGTGTGCTTCCCGGCTCCACTTCGTTGAGCGCGAAGCATGTGCGCAGTTTAGGTTTATGGAATACTGTGTGCTTCATTGCTCCACTTTGTGGAGCGCGAAGCGTGTGCACAGTTTATAATAAAAGTTTAGAGTAAGTTGAGAAAGGATATATGCAATATGTCAGTTTTGAATACGCAGCAGATTATGGATATTCTGCCGCATCGCAGTCCGTTTCTTCTCATTGATACGGTTGAGGAGCTGGAGCCGGGCGTAAAGTGTGTGGCTAAGAAGAATGTGACTATGAATGAGCCACATTTTATGGGACATTTTCCGGGAAATCCGGTGATGCCGGGAGTGCTTATTATTGAGGCTTTGGCGCAGACAGGTGCAGTTGCCATTCTTTGTCAGGATGAGTGGAAGGGCAAGACTGCATATTTTGCAGGCATCAATAATGCCAAGTTCAAGCAGAAGGTGGTTCCGGGAGATACTCTGGAGCTGACCACTGAGATTATAAAGGTTAAAGGTCCTATCGGTGTGGGCAAGGCTGTTGCCAGGGTAAACGGCAAGGTTGCCTGTATGGCGGAGCTTACATTTGCAATAGGTTAATTGCATAAGGAGACATGATGAAGTTATTCAAGAAGAAAGATAAAAATATAGAAGCTGAAGAGACTTTAGCAAAGAACGCTGAGAGCGCAAAAACAGCCGCAGATGGCAAAAATGCCGGTGCAGCACAGGAAACAAAAGAGGATGTCCCTGAGACAATCGTTTGTCCCAAGTGTGGCAAGACTGTGCTCAAATCAGTTGTAAAACAGCACAAATACGTCTGCTATGAGTGTAATTATTATTTCCGTGTGCGTGCTAAAAACAGAATCAGAATGGTTTCCGACAAGGAAGCATTTGAGCCATGGTTTACAGAGCTTACAACAGGAAATCCTCTCAATTTCCCTGAGTATGAGGAGAAAATTGCAAAGACTCAGGAGAAAACAGGACTTTCTGAGGGCATTGTCATCGGTAAGACAAAGATTTACGGTGAGGAGACAGTGCTTGGTGTAATTGATTCAAGATTTATGATGGGAAGCATGGGTCATGTGGTTGGTGAGAAAATCACAAGCGCATTTGAGCGTGCCACAGAGGAAAGACTTCCGGTTATATTATTCTGCTGTTCAGGCGGTGCCAGAATGCAGGAGGGTATCATTTCACTGATGCAGATGGCTAAGACCTCAGCCGCAGCAAAGCGTCATTCAGAGGCAGGACTTTTATATGTGCCTGTACTCACAGATCCTACAACAGGTGGTGTGACAGCCAGCTTTGCAATGCTTGGAGACATCATTCTTGCAGAGCCAAAGGCACTTATCGGCTTTGCGGGTCCTCGTGTTATCGAGCAGACCATCGGACAGAAGCTGCCTGAGGGCTTCCAGAGGGCAGAGTTCCAGCTTGAGCACGGCTTTGTGGATATGATAGTTGAGCGTGAGGATTTAAAGAAGACTCTTTACAAGATTTTACGTGCTCACAGACCTACCACTGGCTATGCCAATTTTGACCCGCTTCACTCAGACGACAATTACGAGCCGACAGAGCTTATGAAGGAGCGCGAGGCAAAGGCTAAGCCATTTAAGGTATGGGACAAGGTCAGCGCCGCAAGACAGATTAAGAGACTTGCATCGGTTGACTATATGGACTATATCTTTGATGAGTTTATGGAGCTGCACGGAGACAGATATTTCCGCGATGACCCGGCTATCGTAGGTGGAATCGCATATTTAGACGGTCAGCCGGTCACAGTTATCGGTGTCCACAAGGGAAAAGACCTTGAAGACTGCGCAAAGAGAAACTATGGTATGCCATCACCTGAGGGCTACCGCAAGGCACTGCGCCTCATGAAGCAGGCAGAGAAATTCAACCGTCCGATCATAACCTTTGTCAATACATCAGGAGCTTATCCGGGAATGGAAGCAGAGGAAAACGGACAGGGTGAGGCAATCGCAAGAAACCTTTATGAGATGAGCGACATCAAGGTGCCAATCCTTTGTCTCATGATAGGAGAAGGCGGAAGCGGCGGAGCTTTAGCTCTTTCTGTAGGAAATGAAGTGTGGATGATGGAAAATGCCACATACTCAATCCTTTCGCCTGAGGGCTTTGCATCTATCCTCTGGAAGGACGGAAAGCGTGCAAAGGAAGCCGCAGAGGTAATGAAGATTACAGCACACGACTTAAAGGAGCTTGATGTCGTGGATGATATAATACCTGAGTTTGGCGGAGCCGACGAGGATGCCCTTTCATCAATCGGAAACTACATGAAGGGCAACATGAAGAAATTCTTGGAAAAAGAAAGCAAATTGACAAAGGACCAGCTCTTGGAGGAAAGATACAAGCGTTTCCGCAAGTTCTAGTCCCGGAAAGGAAATTCTATGAAGATAGTTGGAACAGGAAGCTGCCTGCCACAGAGAGTGGTCTCAAACGATGACCTGGCAGCCATAATGGACACATCTGACGAGTGGATCAGCTCGCGTACAGGAATAAGAAACAGACACATTGCAACGACGGAGACAACCACCTCACTTGCCTGTGATGCAGTAAAAAGTGCGCTGCAGGATGCGGGAATTGACGGAAGTGAGATAGACTTGATAATAGCGGCAAGCGTATCCACAGACAAAATCGTTCCATCGCTCGCATGTCAGATTCAGGCTGAGATAGGTGCAGGCAGTGCAGTGGCATTTGATATAAATGCCGCATGTTCAGGCTTTTTATTCGGGCTTGCCACAGCAGATGCGTATTTTAAGACCGGCAGGTTTCACAAGGCAGTCGTAGTGGGAGCAGAGGTTCTTTCAAAAATAATGGACTGGAATGACAGAAGCACCTGTGTACTTTTCGGAGACGGAGCAGGAGCAGCGGTTGTGACAGACGAGGGCGATGCTTTTAAGGGCTTTGTACAGGGTTCGGACGGAAAAGGCGGTGAGGCGCTTGACGGAGATAACCGTCCTGTAGTCAATCCGTTTACCGACAATGGAAAGCAGTCTGCACTCGGTGGATATGTCACCATGGACGGTCCTGCTGTATACAAGTTTGCGGTAAAGACAGTGCCAAAGGCTATAAATGAGCTGCTTGATGAAATCGGCTGGAGCGCAGATGATGTGGATGTCTATGTGCTGCATCAGGCCAATATCCGTATTATTGAGTCGGTTGCCAAGAGGCTTAAGCAGCCTATGGACAAATTTCCGACCAATTTACAGCAGTGTGGAAATATTTCTGCGGCAAGTGTGCCGATTTTGCTTGATAAAGTCCGCAAAGATGGTATGATAAAGCATGAGGAAAAAATAATTTTATCAGGCTTTGGAGCAGGACTTACATGGGGAGCCTGCGCCATAGAGTGGCAATAGAAAGAGGTATTTATGACGGCAGATGAAACTTTAAATGAATTATTGGTGTGTCTGTTCAAGGATTTGACAGAGATAGAGGGCAGATGTCTGATAACAGACGAATTTTCTGATATTTCTATCAACGATATGCATATAATAGAGGCAATAGGAGTCGATGAGCCAAAGCGCTCCGGCACCGTAGCCAAGCTTATGTCTATCACTCTGGGCACGCTGACAAAGGCAATAGATGGTCTCACCCGCAAGGGATACGTGAACCGTATCCGCAGTGAGGAGGATAAGCGTGTGGTAAAGCTCTCACTCACTGACAAGGGAAAGAGTGCATACTATCATCATGAGCAGTTTCACCGTCATATGATAGAGCATATAAAGGACGATCTTTCGGATGACGAAATGAAAGTTCTTATAACTTCACTTGCAAAACTCTCGGATTATTTCAAGGTGGTATATTCCGATGATGAGGAGAATCAGTACCAAAACTGGGATAATATAAATGCTGTCTCTTATACACATCTCCGAGCCCACGAGACCGGAGCCTA